>JAAUXT010058748.1_pt1 | contig 11886 bp, 9 predicted proteins | sample 7278171 | NCBI WGS metagenome assembly JAAUXT01 (sample SAMN14350112, study PRJNA611818) | marine sediment metagenome | isolation source: surface marine sediment (1.8m) | place: French Polynesia: Moorea | collected 2018-08
CAATAGAAGGATTTGAGAATTGAAGAAATGTTTTAGAATTTATTAGATATTTGATATTGATACTATAGATATTTTGCATTGGTACTACAAATATTTCAAATGTGGTTTAGTAAAAACAATTGTGAAAAAAATAAATTCTTGAAAAACAATCATCGGCGACCGCTCAGTTGGTCTCGTAGCAACCACACCGCCCGACCTGCGCGCGACAAACTCGCTTGTTCGTCTCATAAAACTGTTTCCTCATTCATAGTGGAGTGCAGGCCGGGCACGTACTACGACGCGGACGAGTGGACTTGCATCCTGTGTGAGCGCGGCTCCTACCAGCCGCGCCCCGCCCAGTCCGTCTGCCTGCGCTGCCCCGACGACATGACGACGTTCGGCCGCGGCGCCGCCGAGCGCAGAGAGTGCTGTGAGTGAGCCGACCGACCACGCGCCAACTCAAAGAACACGAAGGAAAAATCGATTTGCGTTGCCTTGCAAACCCACTTCAGAAGTGTTTGGTGTAAAATTCAGGCAAGACAAAGCAGGAGTCGTCTTGTTCTTTTTTAGATCAAAATGGCACGGAACCTCCGAACATTCCATTCGACGATGAATTCCTTGGTATGTGCCCTTTCTTGTTCATGACACAACAGTCAAAAGATTGACAGAAGTTCAATTGCTCGAACTTTTGGAGCAAAACTCTTCATTTGCCTCACAAGTATAAAGGTCACAATGAATGATCTTTTCGGTCCTCACTTGATTTTGTCTTCCAAACTGGTCTGGAAATATATCTTCAAAGTTGAGAGTCCAAGCATCCACGCATCTACGAGTGGTGCTGCCAAATGTTGGAGCAAAGAAAGAGCTTTGAAGATTCGTTCACTCAGCGATGTTCTTGCCAATGCAAGCAGTGGAGGCAAACTTTTGTCGCACTTTTTGTACACTCGTGGGAAAGAATTCCTTTTTGAGCAGTCGATATCTTCTGCTTGTTCGGACAGTTCGTAAAAAAAAAAAAAACAGACGTCGTGTCCGGTCAAAACACCAAACAAGTCGGGGATTGGTTTGAGCCCCTTTCGCAACACACGGAACACAACAATCGTGCGCGTATATCCGCCTTAATCTTTTGCTTGTTTTTTTCGTTTCTTGGTGGTCAAATTCAAACGAAAGTTCTTTTTTCTATCTCAATGTTGCTGTATACAAGTCGTTTTTTCGTTTCTTCTTCACTGACTCGCATCTGCAAATTTCGACTTCTGACAAAAAGTGACCCGACACAACACAAGTCAAACTTTTTGCACATCAAGACCAAGACATTTGCCTGTTATGATAACCTGGGATGTTTATTACCAACATAAAACAGAGAAATCAGTGTCCACCAGGAAACCAAAGTTTGGAGTTTTCTCTTTCTGAAGTTTATGAACCTCACTTTCTTGACTAATTGGAAGTATTCGAAACGTCACCACTGCAGGGACAGTGAAGATCACACACCGCTACACCGGTACAACACACGCGCGTACGAACAAGCACACACAGATACACCTGAGGCAGTCTCAACCCAAAATAGGACAAAACCTACAGAATCTGACATGTCAAGGCCAATCCCAGAATTGACAAAACAAACCACATCAAAGCAAACCAAGAATTTTGTGCGCTTCAAAAAACAACTTTTGGGTGGTTTGGTTGTCTCACGTTTTCATACGGAGAGTTTTGAAATGAACCGTGACAATTTCAACACGACGATCTGGTGAAAACTGCTTTGCACGAGACTCCATTGCACTGACCCGTGCTTTATGATTCAACATGCAAGAAGCAACATGCTGCCACGCCAGGTTCTGGAGTCGAGGTTTGCCGGGCACATGCAGAGAGCGATGATCACTGGCCCCTTGTGCTCACGCTGATCGCGCGGCTCACAGACCTGTCGGCGTGTTTGGACGGGCGCCTCCAGACCAGCCCTTTGATCCTGACAAATCAACCACCTGGCTGGATGCTTCTCTTTCGCATCCAAATTCCTTCCGACTCTCCTCCTTACAAAAATGTTTACAAACTCCTGTAACACAAAATGATGCTGTTTCTAAACAGCCAGAACACGTTTTGACTTTTGTTGAGATTGTTTCCAGTTGCTCTCATCAACCACCAGCGTAGCTCACAAGAACTTTGACGTTTCTTTGCAAAGTCTCGAACATTGGTGGTCCCACCGGTGTGACTAAGGACGCATTTTTCACACCATATTTCTGAGCGAACGCGAATATTCTGCAAAATATTTGAACCAGCTTTCACTAAGACTGCAGGTGAGACAGAAGTCCTCAGCTGGATCGTTTTCTCTTTGCAGATGACAACAACAAAACCCTCCAGATTGTTGTTCCAGTGGTCGTGTGCTTGCTGCTGGTTTTGTGTGTCGCTGCGATCATCGCATTTCGCTGCAATTCATCGAGGTGGGCAAATTTGTTGGTGCTCCCCCTAGACCATTGATCCTTTCTGCACCACACGGAGTCTGACCTCCTTCACGTCAATTGTGTTCATCAAAAGGGCAAAATCCAGGCTCAGTTTTCACTTTTCAGAAAAACAAAGAATTACGATGTCGTGCACAAGCAAGAACTGTCAACGAAGGAAACGAATCCCGAGGAAGTCAGTCTGTATCACAAAGAAGAAAAGGTTTGAAACATTGTACGCTGCATGCAGTTGCGTCGTCGTTCGTAACATCTGCACGATGGACTTCTCGCTGATCCAGTTTCACAAAGATGTTTGTCTAGTCAAAACTTCTGTGTTGTGTTTTATTGTCACGATGAAAATAGTGTGGCCAGATGAAGCAACTTAGGGGTTAATTTTCTACTTTTGTATGACCAAAAATATTTGTACCAATTCCAAGTCAGATTTCTTTTGTCTCACATGTACGAGTATTTGTTTGTGTCACTGCAGTGTTTGTCCCTTGTGTTGGCTTCGCACACAATTTGAACCCATCATACAGTCAAACAAAATCCCCTGCTACACATGACTCACATGAAAAGCCAAAACTCGGTAAGTTGGGTAAGAAAATCCCAATTTCCTTGTGCGATGCACACCCGCAGCACAACAGAGTAAGATAAAGAGTGTGATTGCTGAAGCTGAATGACTTGCGTCGCAAATTTGAAGGTTGTAAATCTGGCATCAACTCTCCTTTTGCAAGAAACAGAGTTGAAAATAGTTCCTTTGTCATTCTCCAGCGTTTGAAGAACAAAACATGTGTGACGTGTTGCCCGTCTTGCGAATGGAAATGTAAACGCATTGAACGCACAACGTCACATTTTGCAAGGTGCGAGTAAATTGGGCATTACATGTACAGAAAAGAATCACCCTCATGAAGAGTGAATGTCAACTCCTTTCTGTTGTCCAGGAAAACCGTCGTCTCCACGCTTTTTTTTGAAAGGTGCTTTGTTGTAAATATTAGTCTCCTCAAAACTGAATTTGTAAATTGTAGCTGTTTTCAGGCTGTTGTAAAGCCAGTCAGTTGGTCAGGACAAATATAATTACTTGTTTTGGGTGGGAACAGGGGTGCGGGAGACTGGAGAGCGGAGTGATGTCTTCCGGTGTGAACCTTGTTGTACCCAGACGAAAAGAAACCAAACCAAACACAAAACTACTCGTTGTGGCCTTTTGCTCTCAGGAATGGCAAAAAATGAGTTTCAGATCCTATTGTTCAGGACAGTCCGTGCGCATTTTGAAACTGTCGAGAGAAACTGCACGGTGGAAGTCTCCTTTGTACTTTCTGTGTGTTATGATCTCATGCTTTCAATGTTGTGTAAAGTCCAATCCAGAAGCACCTTCAAGTGTTCAAAGAACTAAATAAATATTAATTTATGACAGTTGAAAACTTAATTTGTTGCCTTGTTTTTCTTCGAGTCAGTTGCTCAATGAGCATGTATATACTGCAGTTTGGCTGGGTTTTGCTCAAATTCATCGTTCTCCACAGGGGTCGGAGTTGGGAATTCTGTGACAAACTCACAATGCTGTTGAACCAAGAATCCACGAGTGTATCTCCAATGTGCACATCTTGTATTCATGCAGAATTTCGATGCAACAACATTGATTCTGCACATCACAGAAACCGTTGGCAACGCGAAATGAACGGTCCACGCTTGTTAAACGTTCGATTCAACCAACAATTGATCTGCCATCAAACGAACGATCTCAGTCAACAGCTTCGTCGTTCAACTGCGTTGCACAAATCACCATCGCACGCAAAACTGAAGACTGCTTCTTCGATTCTGATGGACATCCTCGCCTTGAAAGGAATGAGAGACGGGAAGCCCAGGTTACTCTCCATCCGCGACAAAATATTCCCGCAATTCTTGCACGATCAGGCACAAACAAAAACGAAGTTGTTCAGAGTTGGAGGTGGACCCATTCGAAAGTCCGACCTTGGTCACATCACACCCAGATCCCAGATCCGTCAGTCCCCCACTCTCCCGTTGGTCCCCTTCCCCCAGCGCCCATGACCGACGGCTGTTCACAACCCAAACAATGTCTCCTTCAGTCTACGTTGGGGTGCATCAATCCAAAACTTCTCTTTGTTGACCAACGCTCAAGGTCTTGTTTGCACGTTTCACCCACAGGTTGACAGCACAATTTGGTTCGTGGCATCACCCACTCTTCACACGAAGGACCCCAAAGCTCCCACAGGTACATAAGTCACTGATGGCAACCGTTCGTTTGAGGAATATCCTGGAACCGTTTGGTTTTTTGCAGGTCGGAACACACGCACACATGTCGCTCACGTCAAAACACGTGTTTGAGTTCTTCCATGTCCACGCTTGAGTCCACGCAGAGACCGGGAAAGTAGGCATCAGGAACGTTCGCAGTTCTATCAGTTGAGGTGTAGCGGGAGGCTTGGCGTTCACTCCACTGAGTGCTGGCCGTGTGTGGCAGCCCGTTCAGACCTATCACCAGCCCATCGTTGTCGTAAAGGGTGTAGCCACGCGACCCTGATTTCGTGTCCGCGTCCTTCCTGTGCGGCGCGATGACGGCGGTGACGAGCCGCTGCAGGCGCGCCGCCTCCTCCTCGCGCCGCCGCTGCTGCCGCCACCGTGTGAAGGCGAATCTGTGCAGGACGCCGACGATCGCCAGCGCCGCCCCTCCTGCCACCAAACATGGCCCGGCGATGCTGAGCGATCGCGTCGAGTTGGAGTCTGCCTTCGAGGCGGCCGTGACACACACCATGAATATTCCAGACAGCAGCAACACGCAGCCGAGAGTTACCAAGGCGTATCCGAGAACAGCGTTTGTTGCTATGAGGCACGACTTTCTGCTTCCGCCTGACATCAGTCCAAAAGGGGTTTGACTGTCCCGCAAAACATCATGGACAAGGTGGAAATTTCGGACAGATCAAAAATTTTCTGTCTGAAGTCCGTCTGGTTTTTTTTCACCTCTGTTCCTTCGTGCTGCAACGGTAATTTTGCCTCACTCTCGCAAAAACATTCAGTTCTGATCCAACATCAAACTGCATGTTACACAACTTCTGTGCAACGGTAAACACAGATGATTGGAAATTATTTGTGTCATCGCTGGAAACGACATCCGCCCATTTAGTGATGTTTGAGTTCATCGATTGTGCACCAAACGTAAACGCGCATGATGCGCTCTGAATCCTCCCGCAGGCGATCAAACCCACACACAAATCTCTCGCATTCGCATCTGAGACGCAAAGAGCGTACGTTTACTGACAATATGAGCAACGTGGAAAACGTTCTTCTTCGATTGTCTTCTCCTATCGTCCAACACTTTTCGGGAGCCAAGCACACTCAACCTCCCTCCCTGTTTCCCCTTTTCACGGCTCCACCGTTGTGATAATTTCCCTCGGATCATGACGCAAATGGACGCCGTTTCCAGCGGAATGAGCGCACCAGCCTGCACCCACTTTGTGGTCGAACCAGGTTTTGGTGAACATTTGACACAGACAGAATTTGTCAAAACAAAGTGAATGCGTGTGTCAGGCCTCTTGGTTGAGGGGCTGCATTTTTCTGTTCACACTTGTTCATCTGTTCATCGTTGTGACTGACGAAATAAGCAGCAAAAGCTGCCTTTGCTGACATTCTGAATCTGCAGGTGAAAGTTTTGCCACCTGAAGGTGTCTCCTTGCTTTTGAAAGTGTTGGCCAAAGCTTGTTCGTTCAGGTTTCAACTTCCCCGAGAATTGCTCAGACTTGGTCAACATCAGTCTCAGGCCAAGTACTTTTTAGTTTTTCGAACGTTTCTGACCAACATCAACCGACAAGTCGTCTGATAGACACCAGGACACACCTCAACATGACTCCGATTCACTGTTCCTGGGAAAGGCGCGGTCAAGACCAAACATGTCTCATGTTTTGCGATCAAAACAGGCAACGTACGAGTAACACCCAAGCCCATCGCTGTTCGCCGTCTGAGTTGTACATTGTATGAACCTCAAGTCAGTTGATCTGAAAGATCTTGGAAGGTCTTCAGGTCAGTACAAAGTCAATCGCGACGAAACCCAGTCTTTGATCATCAAAACTGGATGGATGGGTGGATTTGTGCCGCCCGTACATCGCTGACAGGTCCGAACCTTTCCAGGTGGCAATGATGACACAAATGCATGACTGTTGTTGATCACAATTCGTGTCATGGTTCCCAAGCAAATGGACATGGCCTTATCACTCCAACTCACACAACATCAAACAGACCAGGTTTCTACACTTTAATAAAGCGATCAAATAACACAAAAAGATACGGAAATTAAAAGATAACCGTTCAATCAAAGGTGCATGATCCAACTCGGCATCAACATCGTTTGTCATCAATGTGGATGCAGACCAGGAACAAATGAAAAGCAAAACTGAGATCACACGATCTGATCATACGACAATCTTTGCTTGTGCAAACTGAACACGAAGAGAAAATAATGGTGGAATTCTTCAAATGCATCACTGTTTTAATTTTCGCTGCAGTCTGTTCAGTGACATGTCAAGGTACGTAAGACGGGGGGGGGGGCACCTTCAGATTCCAATTCTGTGACCCTTGCCCTTTTCCGTCACTTTCCACAAATTGACACAGGGCTGGAAGCAAAGCTCATTGCTGGACAGACCGCGTCGGAAGCAGGAACTCTGGTCCACTGTGACAACCCACAAGTGAACTGTGGATTTGAAGCTGTTTTTCATCCCAGTGCTCATTCGCAAGCCATATTTTTCGTCCTGCCGAAGTTACCAACAAACTGATGGCACATGACATGACAGAACGCTGAAATTGCATGAGCACTCACTGAATTCTGTGCATCGCCAGACCAAGGGCGAGCTGGGTGTGTGCGACTTGACTCAAAGCAGGCAAGAGTTGACCAAGGGTGAGGACTTGACTCAAGTCATCCTTGGGGATTGCCTGACTCAATTCAAATGACTAAACGGCCTTAGTTCACTGGTAATTCCACATGAAGTTGGGCTCTTCGACAAACAAGAACACTTACCAATGTGGACAGACCAGCTTTTGCTCCAGAGCCCAAGATTCATACAGGGGAAGAGGGTTCAACATGATAAACCAAACATTTTCAAGGTCCTTCTTTTGCTAAGTTTCATCTCATGAGGGGGCCCCACCAGGCCAAAATTGCAATCTCCAATTTTGCTCCAGAGCCTTAGTTTCAACTTGGCGGGGGGGGGGCACATGATTGACCAAAAATTTTCGAAGTCTAAACTTTGCTCCTCAGCCCAAGTTTCATATGAAGGGGTCCCACCAATCAAAAATGTTCAGTGTCCAAGGCAAGCTCCAGAGCTTTGATTTCATTTCCAGGCCAAAATGTTCAAAAACTTTTGCTCAGAGTGGGAGGGGTGTCTGTCAACGCCAATTTGCTCGAAGCGTGATTTCACAACACACGCCAAGACACCTTTGGCATGCAGGCGTGGGTAAAAAGCAGGTTTTTGATCACGGGCGGGTCCCCAAGAGCGCAATCACCACCGGGTGGTCGCCGCTCTGCACCGACTGTAGCAATCTCTACAGGGGGATGGATACAGTCACCAAGAAAACTGCGGGTGTCCTTGGGATCTGGTGGGTGGACCTACGTTTAGGTGGGGATTGGCCCTCTCCTTGACGGACATGTCACAACGATCCTCCTTCGGAGGAGCGGTAAAACATTCAGCCTGCACATATCAGCAATTCCCCTGTTTTTCATTCAGATGTGGGTTACTTCTGGCACGTAACGGACATGCATGTGGACCCAACGTACAGCACGGACTCCCCGGCCGGGTCATGCGGGGAGCCGCCGGGCGGGCAGGACGTCTGGGGCGAGTTCGGGGACTACCTTTGCGACGCTCCGTGGGCCCTTGTGAACAGCTCAGTGCACGCTATGCGACGTATCCAACCTGATGTTGACTTTTTAATTTGGACTGGGTGCGTAAAACCAAGAAACATGAATATTCAACGAAAGGACACACGAGGTCACAACCTTGCCGTCAGCTTTTCTCTTTGCAACTTACCAGGATGAAAGCGTCAAAATATACACTGCATGTAAACGGTGCTGCAACCCATTTTAGGGACGACACCCCCCACATTTACAACGACACGTTGTTGGACCAGGAAGCCGTCTTCACCATCATCAGTAACTTGACCGATCTGCTTCAAACTGTCTTCCATGACAAGCCCTTTTATGCTGCACTCGGCAACCACGACTGGAGCCCAAAGAGTTTCCTGCCTCCTCGTCCTGATCCTTTCTACAAAAAAATCTCTGAACGGTGGAGCGACTGGCTGACGGATCCACAGGCCAATGCAACATTCAATCAAGGTATCACTGTCAAAGTAGATCTGAAGTTGTAGCCTGAAATTCCAACTTCATGACGTTAACATTGCTCTTGATTGTCTCCAGGAGGGTATTTCACTTTGCCCATCGACGGAACAGAGCTGGACGCGGTTGTCCTCAACACCAACCTCTATTACACCAACAACGGGGCAGTGAATGGTACTGGAGATCCAGCCGGGCAGTTTCAATGGCTGGATGAAACACTTGCAGACATCAGCAGAAGGGGCAAAAAGGTAACGGGCAAACGAGAAAAATGCCACACTGCAAGTGCTTGGGCGAAATTGCCAGCCACACAGTCACAGCACACGATGTTGCGTTGTAGGCGCTCATCGTGACGCACATCCCGCCAGGCATGTTCGAGAAACACCGCTCCTGGTTCTGGTTCCACCCTGAGTACAACGTGCGGATGCAGCAGCTGCTGCGCCAACACGCCGACGTGATAGGAAGCGTGTACGCAGCGCACCATCACACAGACACCTTCAAACTCATCTACAACGACGCAGGTGTGAACCAACGAAGGCATCATTGTGCAACACAGGTCATTTCCGGATAATTCGACATGTACTTTTATCCGGCAAAAAGTCGAATCATGTACAAGTCGAATTGTGAAAACTTAACACACATACAAATCCAAAAACATGTTTTGAAAAAAGTAGAATTGTGCAGAAGTCGAATTATGTGTGTCGAATTGTCCGGAAATGACCTGTACCCCTTGAGGCAGAGCGGTAGGGCACCAATGGAAAGTGCGCTGAAGGCAAGGTCAGCCAGATGTCCCAACCACCCCATCGATGGCCAACCCCTCTCCCACATTGATGACCGACCCTTTCCCATAATGGTACACAACGAGGGGGGAGCAAGGGTTGAACATGGGCGGGGACACAGCAGGGTTGGACACAGGAGGGGATTGGGAGATCTGGCTGAGCTTGTCCATTTTGGTCTTTTTTTTCTTTCCTTTTTCGTGTCTTCTTGTCAAGTTCGAAACAAAACTCACAGATCGCAGGCAGTGAACAGAACTGTCTGAACACAGCGGTCGAAACACTTGTTCCCTTGCACTCTTCAGGTCCTTTCTGACGTAAACTTTGTTGCTGACGTGCGCTCACAGGCACACGCATACTCACGCGTTGAAGCGATCATTCTGCATTGGTGCCTGAAGCTGAGAGAACTTTCACACACACTCCAGGGTCTCCGCAGAGTTTACATCTGAATACCCCTTGCTGAGCAGACTCTGAAACTTCCACTTTCTGAACAACTCTGACACAACTTGAAACGAGTTCTTCACACGATTCAGGTGACGCTGTGACTTCAGTCCTCCTGGGTCCTGCGGTCACGCCCTGGGAGACAACACTGGGCGGCGTCATCGGAGGCGCCGCCAACAATCCATCCATCAGGCTCGTCAAGTACGACCGCACCAGCGGCGTCACCCTCGATATCATCCAGTACTTCCTCAATCTACGCAACGCGAATGCTGACGGCCACGCCAACTGGACCGTTGAGTACAGAGGTACTGAGTACTACAGCCAACAGGACATGGGAACCGCATCTCTGAACAACATTGCGCAGAATCTTCTCACTGACGACGAACTTTTCGACAAGTACTACACCGTAAATGGGGTGAATTACGATCCGGATGAGCTGTGCCGAGGCGAGTGCAGAGTCGTGCACTTCTGCGCCATAACTCAAGTGGACTACGACGCTTACGAAAACTGCATGATTGACCACACTGGAGTCGCTTCGTCTCCAAAGCTGAATGTGATGCTGTTGATTGCTTCTCTGTTGTGGACTATTGAAGCGCGTCAATGACCCGACACTCGACCGCTCCATGCTGTTCCGCAACACAAGCTCAGTGCACCCAGAGCAACACACTTTTGGAAAACACACCGAAAAGTCAAACGACGACAAAACCAACGAGCAACTGAGTGAAACCAAATTTCAATGTGCTGTCACTGAATCCGAATGATTGTGTTTCTTGTCGAAGTTTTCGTTGCAGACGCTGAACAACAAACATCCACAAGTGCTGATGACAGCTGATAACAGAAGAAACCTACCTGGAAATTGCAGGCTTTCTCGTCCAATAGTCAAGGCGAAAAGGATAGCCGTTGGTGTCGAGTTCTGCTGTCTTCCCATCTTGGGTTATCATAAGAAACAAGAAAGCAAAGCTCATTGAACCATTGGTTTCGGGGTGCTTGGTCTACTGCGAGTGGGATGATTATTGTTACTTGCTCTGACGGTACTCGATGACAGCAGATTCGATTTTGGGTTTGGTGTCCCTGTTGTTTGGTACACCACACATGCACTGCAGTAAAAAGTAACGGTTTTTGGAGAGATAGTGACAGTGTTTTCTGTTTCAAAAGCAGGGATCGGAGCGGCAAAGTCCAGGAAAACAATCACCATAAACAGCCATGTTTTCATGGGGGAAAAAAAAAACAAGAATTGGCCAACAAATATTCCACTTAATCCATATTTTGCAATTTTTCTGAAAGAAATAATCTAAAATCCTTTTTTGAAGTGAAAACTGTCATAAAAACCCGAGATAACAAGTGCAAATTTGTATTTTTCAAACATTTTCGTGTGAAATTCTGGTTTTGGCTGAGAATTTTTTTTGCATAAAATCTTGATTCTAAGCAGAAAATATTACATGAAAGCTTGATTTTGGTAAAAATATTACATGAAATTGATTGACGCTGCCATCTTCCACAGGGGGGAGCCCCCCAAAAAGCATCAAGCCAGACCCCAGGTGGAACTGGCCTGCCGTTATCGTCCCGTCACACTGCACACACAAGGCAAACGTACAATTGTGACAGGACAAAGCCCGCAGATTGCCGGAAACCGCGGGCTTAAAAATGTTGAGCTGGTTTGTCGGTTGTGCTCTTCACGTAAATTATGGGTTTTCACATTGGTGACGCGCGTCAAAAAATTGACGCCCGCGTCAAAAATGTGTGATCGGTCTGGACCGATAATTTGACGCTCTCCATTGGGCATCATGTTGAATTTTGATGCACGAGTCAAAAATTCTGACGCCGCCCAACCACGCGTCACCAACGTGAAAACCCCTATTGACACAAACAAGACTCAACAAAACTACACAAAAAATAGCTCCATGGAGCTCGTGGTGATTTGAGGAAATTTCACTTGCTCTGATTTGGC
>JAAUXT010117045.1_pt1 | contig 11886 bp, 18 predicted proteins | sample 7278171 | NCBI WGS metagenome assembly JAAUXT01 (sample SAMN14350112, study PRJNA611818) | marine sediment metagenome | isolation source: surface marine sediment (1.8m) | place: French Polynesia: Moorea | collected 2018-08
AGCTCCTGGATACAGTCTCAGGGGTTGAACATACTCACCAGCACTGTGAGTATCTGCAGCACAAGCTCCTGGATACAGTCTCAGGGGTTGAACATACTCACCAGCACTGCCAGTATCTGCAGCACGAGCTCCTGGATACAGTCTCAGGGGTTGAACATACTCACCAGCACTGCAAGAATCTGCAGCACTAGCTCCTGGATACAGTCTCAGGGGTTGAACATACTCACCAGCACTGCGAGTATCTGCAGCACAAGCTCCTGGATACAGTCTTGGGGGTTGAACATACTCACCAGCACTGCCAGTATCTGCAGCACTAGCTCCTGGATACAGTCTCCGGAGTTGAATATACTCACCAGTACAGCCAGTATCTGCAGCACTAGCTCCTGGATACAGTCCCAGGGGTTGAACATACTCACCAACACTGCGAGTATCTGCAGCACTAGCTCCTGGATACAGTCCCGGGGGTTGAACGGCGCTCCCTCGGTCTTGTCCAGGGTCTTCAGTGCAGAGCGGATGGAATCCAGGGTCACTCTCTCCAGCTTCAGCAGCTCCTCTCCATACCTGCAATGAGTGAGGACAAGATGGGTGATACGGATGAATGCAAACCTGCAAAGATACATTTCTGCTGTAAATTGAAAATTGTGTGTGTGTGTGTGTGTGTGTGTGTGTGCATTGACAGTTTGCACTTCAATGTTGAAGTTGGGAAAATGTCCTTCTGGTGGTGTAGTCACTGATGACCAATCTGCAGCACACAAGAACAGGACACTGTGGACACAATACTCTTTGCAAGAAAGCAACCATGCACTGTGATTCATCTGACATCAACTAGACACACAAGAACTCATGCGCATGGTGCACCTTACATTTTCAGTGCAGTATGCAAGGCTTTCTTCTTCAGCTTCCATGTGGGTGTGTCATCATAGAGCATCACTTCTTCAGTGAACTTTGCGTAGGCCTCAGGCTTGAAGAAGTAGGGTCTGCCTGAGAAGATGCTTTGTTTGGTGATAAAAACATCCTTCAGCAGCTCAGGAGAGGAGACCTGCAGTGAGGAAGCAGTTGGACTTCTGGCTGATCTGTCCAGTTTCATCAGAATCATGCTTGTGTGTCCAGCAGGGACCATTTCTGCTTGTTTTTTTCAGACAGCAAAAGTCTCACATATTTGTGTATGAAGACTGACAGTTTTTGAGATTCAATAGCACACACAAATAACCCACCACAACCATATCGTGTCCAAAGAGGTGAAATCTGAAGATGTTCCCGAACTGTTCCCTCCAGGCGCTGATCTGGGGAATCGGGTTGCCCATGTCCAGCTGGAATATGTTTCCCAACAAGGGCCACCCAGGAGGACCCGGAGGCAACCTGAAGGAGAAGCGACCACAAGCTGAAAGCGTGCTGACTCGCTCTGTGAGCAGTGGGCAAACCTGATTCCACTGATGTCCGGTTGAGAAGGAGAACACAGTAGTGCTTGGATGGGTACCCAATCGTATGCTTCCAAAGAAGCTGGGTTGAGTTTTAGGGGTCCTGGAAACACACCTGAACACAACCAAAGGTCCCATGAAAAAGCACATGAAACGTGTTTCATGATTCAGCTCGCTGGATGGGGTGGGGGGTGGGGGAGGGGGTGGAAGCCAAGACCATGCACGCAGGAGAGGAGGGTAACCCATGCGAGGTTGGGGCTGCAGCGGCGGACCGACAAGAGAGAAAACACGTACGGCCAGTGGTGTGGATCCATGGGGAGAGACTGAACCATGTAAACCTTGTTGAGACCAATAGATGTAAGTGTTGGGGTGTAGGTCTTACCTCTTGTTGCTGCGGCTGCCACTACGGATCCAGAAGAAGAGCGACGCCACAACCAGGAGGACGACGGCCGTCAGTAGCTCCATGATTCAGCTGCAAACAGCAAAAAGAAAGGGCAACGTCTTTGGCAGTGTTTGCTTCAGACAATTGGGCAGGGCTGACGATGGCAACCAAATACCACTTGAAATAGGTGACTAGCGATTCAGTAGAGCGAGGGGTGTCTCGCCCATCGCCACACCAGCAGGTTCTACAAAGGGGCGGGACTTTGTCGGTTCTGACTGCGAAATTTACCTGTCATGCAGTACTGAAAGCGGGATGAAGTACTTTGGAGGATTGGCGGCCACCAAATAACCCGTCCTATGTTGAGATGTGCAAGTTTCGTGTGTTTTTCCTCTGTCTCAGTGCCTCTTCAAGTGTCACCTGGTTGAGTGCAATCTGTGTGTTTTTCATGTGCACCCTGCTGGTTGCTGTAGAAGAGTGCACCCCTGAGTTCTACATATGCACGGCATGGAACGGCACGGCATGCAAGGAACACGTGCATGTGCTCCATGCAGCCTTGCAAAATCAGGGAACAGGTTTGTGTAGATACCGTGAGATCGGCCTGTGTGAAATATACTTGCGCAATTTACTTTGCTCAATTTGTACATGTTCCAATTAGGACATGCAGAACTGCATGCATTTTTTCCTCATGATCAAATCCCATGGAGATTGACCCTACTCTGCGTGTGTGCCGCATCCAGGGTTGAGGGCGACTTTGGGGCTGTGCACATGCCTGCACGCGCGCGCGCGTGTGTGTGTGCGTGTGTGCGTGTGTGTGTGCGTGTGGTCACCAAAGCACGCACTGCCCCCCATTGATCTGTTGTGACTCGAGGACGATCAACAGTTTCGTTGCGACCCTCGGCGCGGTTCAAAAGAAGCGCGCCGGGTTGCATGACCATTGGGATTCATGGATCTGCCCCTGGATCCGCCCCTGGATCCACCCCTGGATCCGCCCCTGGATCCGCCCCTGGATCCGCCCCTGGATCCGCCCTTGGATCCACCCCTGGGTCCACCCCTGGGCTGGGCCCTTGGATCCGCCCCTGGATCTGCCCCTGGATCCACCCCTGGATGACCCCTGGATCCCCTGGATCCACCCCTGGATCCGTCCATGGATCCACCCCTGGATCAGCCAATGGATCCCCCTGGATTCACCAAACACCTCTTGTCACATACCTGTGTTTTCTGTAGATACGGGTGAGTGAGAGTTGCAATGCGCAGACGTCTTGGTAGTGAGCGTTGTATCTGAGGTCAGCAGAACAAAGAAAGACTCGCTCTGCAGACGCACAGACCTCTGTCCAGCCGAGCAATGGTCACCAAGCAGCAGATTCGCTGTCACGGCCCAGGTGAGACACACGTGTGGCGTCTGAGTGAAGTCACGCACGGCGAAGGCTGCACAAATTCAGCGCAGGTGACGCACACTGAGCAGCATCGTCACCAAAACAGGGACACGCAGCCAGGCATCCTCCGTGACAGTCAGTCCACATGACCTCCTTGCACTGACATACTGAATTTGTATGTATTAGTTGCACCACTGGTGATGGTGAGGCGAATCCAAACGTATCTTGTTTTGAGACGTGCGTGCACACGTGAGAAACGTCTTCAAATTACGTCAACGGAGCAATGCGCATGACGCACGCATCAGCCATGCACCGAACAGTGTCGCCACTTTCGTCCAAGAAACACAAAGCAGAGAACAAAGCGTTTCAATTCCGTCTATATATTCACAAACTAAACACTGACATTTGAACCAAGAAAACAGACGAAACTTCCAAAACAAAAACACAGCTGCTGCACGAACCCTGTCTCCCAACCAAAAGTGTTTGAAAATTGCACAACAGAGTGTTCTTTTATCAAAGTGCCAAAAAGCAGCGCGTGTTTCCGTCCCGCGGCATGATGACAATCTTGTTTCTGTCACCCACATCATCAACAAGTTCAGCGATGACTCATATTCCTGGCCTCTGCCACGATTTCGTAATTCTTGATGTGGGTGACAAAGCCGAACCCATAGGATCTGGGGTCGTGGTCCGGAGCCATGGCACCCTCAATTGGGAAGAATCGGAACTTCTGGAACAGACTGGTGACGACCAGGAACATCCGGTTCTTGGCCAGGACCTGCAACAGACACTGGTTGCTTTCTTGCTTCAGAAAAGCAAATACAAAATTCAACAAGAAAATAAAGTATAGTTTTCACCTCTCCCACACATACCCTCCTCCCAGCTCCAAAGGAAAATAGTCTGAAAAGAACAAATGGACAGACAGCTTTCTTTTGTCTCGCTTCACTTGGTCGGGGGAAGGATACACACAGAAACTTGCACACAGCGTCTCAGCAGCACTTGGCAGATCTCACTCACCTCCTCCTGTTGGGGTGATCCGGTCCCACCAACTGCCCCTGCTCATCCAGGAACCTCTCGGGGTTGAAAGTCCAGGGGTCCTCCCAGTACTCAGGGTCGTGGTTCAACGAAAACAGGTTACACCACACCTGTCGAATTGGAAAATGCATGGCATGACTTCTTTCACCACACTGCACCAAGACCTCTGGTTTTGAAGCACACAGTATGCCACTCACTTGAGCTCCTTTGCCAACAAAGTACCCTCCGAGTTCAGCATCCTGCGTAGTTTTGTGAGGCAGAAGGTACGGGAGACCCGTCACATAGCGCATCAGCTCACAGATCACCTGCAAAACCAGAGGATCCAGGTAGTGAAGCTCCCATATCTCGGGAAGACCATGCACATTGCGTCAGCTTGGGTTGGAACCCATAAAACGTGTTTGAAGTTTGTCAGACACCTCAGGGAACCCGACAGGTCAGAAGGACCATCGCTTTCTCGGACTCTGTGCCCACCCCATGAAGCTCAAATTTTGGCGGGTAAAATTTGTGGGTGAGCCTGGCCCGGGTGCCTAGTTCCGTCAGAAAACACGATCCAGCGTATCAATTCTGATAATCTTCATTTGAACGGATTTCAGGATTTATCAGCAGAGCGATCAGAGTCAAAAGCCCTGGAGGTGGTCATAGGAAGGAGAAGACTCAGATAGCAGGTTACCTACTCAGGCTAAGTGCACGATGAAGTTCTAATGAAGGAAGCCCTGAGAGAAGCAGAGAGAAGTGTAGAAAGATCAAGGAGGACAAAGACAGACTTGGTTGAAGCAAATAGGAAGAGATCTCAGTAAGAACTTAATGTCAGTGAAAAAGAGGCAAGTAAGACACCTGAAAAAAGATTTTGGAGGCAGTTCACTGAGGGTGGAGGGAGACACGATTTTTTGACGGCAACTACCATTGAAGAACAAGATATTTGAGAGTTTCAGCAAAATGCTCCGTATGCGTAACACATACACGTAGAACGTAGCTCACAGACACAACTCCCCTCATCTGGAAGAGTCCACAATCAATTTGGGGTTGAATTCTAAAGTCAGAAACCTGCATTCTGTCTCTAAAAATTTTAACAAGCATTAAATTTTGAAATGGCTAGATCTAATATAACAGTGAGGTTATGAATATATGGTCAGTTTTGTTGGTTTTCATAACAGTGGACAGCTCCAAAACAGGGGAGTTGCATCAACAAGCTACGTGCTACGTGTACGTGTTGAGTCTACGGAGCATTTTGCTGAAACTCTCAAATGCAGAGTAAGATGTACCGCATTGACGTAGTGCAGTTGATCCTTGTCCTTGAGTCTGGGTTCAGCGTCTCCGATCTTCTCATCGATCTCCTTCTGCATCCGGGTCTGCAGCTCAGGGTGGTTCGCCAGAATCGCGATCAGAGCCAGAAGACCCCGAGCAGTGGTTGTCAAACCTGGTAACTTTTAGTTTTTCAAACAAAGGCGAAACAGTGTAGCTTTTCAGAAGATGCTTCAAATCAAAATCTGGTATTTTTTCTTTCAATGAAAATTTCACTTTGACCTTTCCCTACCTCCCTCAAACAAATCAAAGCAAATGACACCCAGAACATCATCACTGAAAACTTCCGATTTTCCACTGGATTCAATTTCCTTGATTTGCTGTAGGATGAGCCCATCCAGGACGCACTCCGGGTTCTCTGGGTCCATCTCTGCCTGCATGCAGAAACAAGAAGTCACCGAATAGGAAACAGCAAAAACATGGATCTTTCCCAGGATAATACTCTTACTTGTTCACCCCACACCTGGCTGCTTGTTACGACTGACCTTTCTGGTTGCAATCATTTTGTTGTAAGTGCTCCAGAGCACCTCCCTGTTCTCTACTATCTCCTTCCAGGTTTGATTCCCAAAGTGTCTCAACCTGCAACAAAAGGGAATCAAACTAAGAAATTTATAGATGGGTATAAATCAGAGGTGTTGGCATTGAAGAGCCCTGGACACAAAAACTCCTGCTATCTGCTTCAAATTCAGTACACATCATTTTGCCTGTGACTTGGTCATTTTTTCTGGATGTCCATCTCGTGCATTATCTCTACCTTTTGTCCAGAACAAATTTCTGTTCCCAGTCAGTGCTGACTGGTGACGACTGATCTCAGAATGTTGATCAGACTGTGCAAAGTCCTTGACAATCATCAATTATGTATCTCTCAACAAATACCTTCAACAGAGTCTACAAACCAGGGCCAAACCTCCAGTTCTGCTCCCTGTCCGACAGTTGTCGTGTAGTGGCGTCGCTGGGCGAACTCGTTCGCTGCGATGTAACGCTTCACATCCTCCTGAGACATGGCCTCACCAGAAACCTGAAACGGAAAATGTCCAATTGTGACCTCACAATTAACAGGTGTTCTGTGGGCGAAAACTGTCCACCTGCAAAAGTTTATTCTGGTTGTCTTCCCCCTTCCAACTCTCGGAGGAAAGGCCTCAATGCAACCAAATCCTTGATCTCCGTCCTGAACATAGTGCCTTTCCTGCTGTGCTTCACAACACAAAATCACGCAGTGGCAAATGTGTCAGTTCCCTTCAAAATAAAAACGAGTTTTGAAATGACCAGACAATTTCAGTGCAGTTTCAGTGGCCCTCTAATCCACAATACATTTTCTTCGCAGAACTGACTGAGAAGGGAACCGCATGAAAGAGAACCAAAAACGGTTACAAGTGCACAACCCACCAGAACAGCGAGAACCTGGACCACGAGTTCCTGGATACAGTCCCGGGGGTTGAAGGGCGCTCCCTTCGCGTCTTCAATCGTCTGCAGGGAAGTCTGGATGCAATCCAGGGTCACCGTTTCCAGTTTCTCCAGTTTTTCACCATGCCTGAAGATATTTTGCAGACGAGTATTCGCTTGGACCACACTGAGTTCGCTTGAGTATACAAGGAGTTTGCCATCCTGGATCAACGCCCATGCAATGTCTTTGAACCGGAAGGGGTGCTGTTAGGTTGCTTTGGGTCAACCGCTGCAACCCGGGTGGGGAAATCGAACTGTCCATGGAGAAATGTTGCCCCTCACGCTTTGACGGCTCGGTGCACAGCGTCCTTTTTCTGCCTCCACGTGGGAGAGTCGTCACTCACGTTCACGTCCCCCACAAACTTGGTGTAGCCCAGAACCTTGAAGAAGAAGGGTCTGCCCGAGAACTCGTCCTGTTTGTTGATGAGAACGTCTCGCACCAGGTCAGGGGATGAGACCTGAAGTCACACAAAAGAAGTCACACCGGTATTTTGTGCGTGGACAAAAGATTTCTTGTTCATGTTGCTTGGTGGACCTGATGGGTTGACTCCACGGATACCAACCTGAATGAGCAACCCGAAAGAGTGACTGACTTGTCCCTGCACCAGGAGGCCCTGAGGCCATCTGTGTCTGGAAGGCCACACACTCCTGCAAACTCCAGACAACATGGGTCACAGTTGTGTCTTGATCTTCGAAACAAACACCAAGCAGACATGCACAGCAATTTATTTGTTTTGTTGACACAAAAACCATGAAACTGAAGAAATCTTCAACAAGGATCATTGTGCATGCAAACAACATGTGGAAACTCTGAAACCAAACTTGACAAAACAGTGTGTCAGGTGAATAGTGCTGAAAAGATAAATTCTTGAAAATCAAACTTGTGTGCCAAACTCCATAGGTGGGGTGGAAATCTTTCTTTGAAAACAAGTCCTTTCACAAAGCAAGCAGAACTAGGGAAACAATGCATTTTCTTGATTGAAACAATTTTAGTTTTGACCTTTTTTTTGATTGATGCAGCTCACAAAAAGTGCAAACCAATTGAAATATTGTGATTTCTGAAGAACACAGCTTGACTGAAATACATCAGAATAAAGTTAGTGTTATCATTTCTCAAAAGTCACAAAAACTAAAAATTCTGACATGCCATTACAAGATGATCATACAGGTGTGTGTGAGTGAGCACATTACAAATGTACAAGAATTGTTTTCACACTAATTGTGGACAAAAAACAAACAAAACAGTTTGATGCTCAGTGTTGTCATTCAGCACTGTCCAACCTTTCTGGCTTTTGCCACAATTTTGTAGTCCTTGATATGAAGGATAAAGCCAAAGCCATAGTGCCTGGGGTCATGATCTGGAGCCATGGCACCCTCAGTTGGGAGGAAGTGGAACTTCTGGAACAGACTGGTGGTCACCAAGAAGGTCCTGTTCTTTGCCAAGACCTGCAAATAAGGAAATTTTGCTTTCCTCATTTTGAATGTTGAACCCAGGAAGATACAAGAGTTTTAAACTCTCACCTCTCCCACACATACTCTCTTCCCAGCTCCAAAGTTGAAAAGCCTGAAACAAACAAAATTTCTTGTGCCATAGGTTCCAATAACAAGAAAAGGAACAATATGATCACCACAACCCCAAAACATGTAAACCCTCTTACCTCCTTCTGTTGGGGTGGTCCACACCCACCAGCTGCCCCTGCTCATCCAGGAACCTCTCAGGGTTGAATGTCCAGGGGTCCTCCCAGTACTCAGGGTCATGGTTCATTGAAAACACATCACACCAGACCTGACAATATGGAAGTGTGAAGTATAATCAACCAGAAACAATAATCAGGGGTTCCTCTATGGTAATTTGCAAGTATCTGGCTCACCACTGTTTCCTTTGGAACAAGATATTGTCCCAGTTCGCCATTTTTTGTGGCCTTGTGATAAAGCAAAGGGACACCAGTCCCAAAACGTAAAAGCTCATAGATCACCTGTAAAGAAAGGAAACAACCATAAAGAGTGACAAGACATAAGACCAAGAAAAAAACAGAGATTCAACTCAAAGTGATTTCTTGAAGAACAAAACACACAGCATTCACATAGGGCAGCTTGTCCTTGTCCTCGAGCCTTGGTTCCACATCCCCAATCTTTTCATCAATCTCCTTCTGCATCCGGGTCTGGATCTCAGGGTGGTTCGCCATGATGGCAATCAGAGCCAAAATACCTCTGGAGGTTGTTGTCAGACCTGAGTAAACAGAACAATCAAAAACAATACACAGACAATGCAAGGAATCCAGGACATTTCTAAAACCTGAATGTTCTTTGTGAACAAAGTGTTCACTTGGAACTCACTTTACCTGCCTCAAACAAATCCATGCACAAAACACCCAGAACATCATCAGTGAAGATTTCTGACTTTCCAGTGGATTCTATTTCATTCAACTGCTGCAGGAGGAGACCATCTATGACACAGACTGGGTTCTCCACATCCATCTCCATCTGCATGACAAAACACAATGGCTGAACACCATAGATTGAATCAAAATCACTGTCAGATGGTGTCACTTTAAATGACAGTAGCTGGTTTTTATGTTGTTTAGGGCAAAGCTTCACAAATATAAAGTCAAAATGTTTGTGAAACATGCTCAGCAGGAGGTCAGAAACTTGCAGCAAACTTGCTTTTTCTTTTGTATTTTTTGACTGATCTTCTTTCTTCAATCATGTACAACCTTTCATATATTCTTAATTTTGCACTTGACAAGTCCAACCATTAAAGCAACAGATAAACATTTTGTTTACAGAATTCTCTTTTGTCACCAAAGGAGTCAGTTCTTGCCTTTCGCTTTGAAATCATCTTGTTGTATGCATTCCAGAAAACTTCCCTATTCTGCAAAATCTCCTTCCAGGTTTGATTCCCAAAGTGTCTCAGCCTGAAAAATTTACTCCCCAAAGTTTGAGATGCAATGACCATACACTTTGGAAGCATATTATATCAGGGTATATCAAAGGGCAGCAAGAACAGACAAACAGAAACTGTCAAACCATGGGAAAAATTCCAGTTCTTTGCCACGTCCATAGTAGCTGTAGTGGCGGCGCTGGGCAATTTCATTTGCTGTGATGTATCGCTTCACATCCTCCTCTGACATGGCCTCACCAGAAGCCTGAAAGTGGAAAGAACAAATACTTGTTCTTTCACTTTCTCAAAAATTCTTGCACACACAGCAGTCTTTCTGGATGCAAGTATCTTTCCACTCAGGTCAGGGACATCCCCTCCAACCAAATGCCAATCCTGATGAAAGAATATGGTCAAACAAATCTCTGCAACGAAAGTGATACCAAGGGAATCATTCAACTCACCAACACAGTGAGTATCTGCAGTACCAGCTCCTGGATACAGTACCGGGGGTTGAAGGGTGCTCCCTCCGTGTTCTCCAGGGTCTGCAGAGTATTTTGAATGCAATCCAGGGTGGTTTTCTCCAGTTTCAACAGCTCTTTGCCATACCTGAAGATATTCCATGAAGAGAAGAAAAACAGGGGTGGTACACACAGCTGGGCTGCTACAAACTTTGCTCAACAAACCCCGAACCCTATTCTGCTGATTTGAGGAGGTTGGTCAATTGTTTGAGGTCACTCAGGTGGAGCAACCATAACAATGACCAACCATGCAGAACAAATCTCCTGCATTGAAGAAGTAAAACATGTGATCGGCACTGTCTTGGTGAAGGTGACTTTCAAATTTCAAATTCAGTTCTTTCTGGTCTTTTGAGTTTGTTTGGATCAAATGACAATGTGTGAGTCAGGAATTTGTCATCTTCAAGTTATTTAGGTTGTGAGGGCAAACATTTTATATTTTGGCTTTGTTCTTTTGTTTCCAGTGCACATGGGTCATTTGCACCAGCAGTTGCACTGAGCACTGTTTTGCTTGTTTGTAACTGCTGTGAGATAACCCATCAATGAAGGGCTGGATTGATGCGAAAGGTTTCTTACATTTTACGTGCTTCAAGCAAGGCTTTCTTCTTTAGTCGCCAGGTGGGGGTGTCATCAGACCCAATTATTTCCTCCAGAAACTTCTGGTAAGCTCTCAACTTGAAGAAGTAGGGTTTCCCAGAGAACTCATCTTGCTTGTTCCTGAGAATGTCCTTCACCAGTTCAGGCGAGGAGACCTGTACAAAATCTTAGATACTGACAATAAGGCAGCAAATTGTGCAAATTGTACTGTGGAACAGAAAAGTGCACTGATTTCAAAAAATGCATCCTGGGAGGGGGCAGGGCTTGTTCCCCAGTCCAGATTTTCCTGAGAATGTTTGCCCACAGATAAAGCCTCAAGGGAAAATATATTCAAATCTACTTTTTCTCATGATGGTCCTGCCAAATTTTCAGCTCTGAGCTTTTGGAAACAATCCAAGGTAATTAGTGATTTCACAGGGATTCACACCCACCATCTGCAGTTGTCAGATTGTGCAGTGATTTCATTCAATGCCATGCGATTCAGTTGTTCTTGCAATTGATCTTGAGCTCACAAAAGATGAGTGCACTGTGCCAAAATGTTTGTACAAAGAAAAAATAACAGTACTGCAAAGATGGGTTGTTTTGTATTTTCTTCAACAAGGAGGATAAAGTCAGTGAAAGAGCACAAGTCAGTGACAAATCTGCCAGAAAATGCTGGAAACACAACTGGTCAAGAAGGAGAAACCAGATAAAGAGGTAAGAGAGTTGAAAAAGGACAATACGAAGCCAGGTCAATCTGAGAGAAGTGCATTGACCTCAGGCAGAGAAAGGTTCTTGAAATGTCTGTTTTCTGAGCCACCAAATGCACAAAATTACAAAATGAAAAACAATCATATTCAGAGCCAAGAAAACAGTGTCCAAACTTTCAGACTCTGAGATGCAAGAGTCACATCCTGGGACGAGTCACATCCTGGGACGAGTCACATCCTGGGACGAGTCACAT
>JAAUXT010073639.1_pt1 | contig 11882 bp, 13 predicted proteins | sample 7278171 | NCBI WGS metagenome assembly JAAUXT01 (sample SAMN14350112, study PRJNA611818) | marine sediment metagenome | isolation source: surface marine sediment (1.8m) | place: French Polynesia: Moorea | collected 2018-08
GCGATAGAGTCTCGCAAAAAAGGCATCTTTTGTTAGCAATGATATTGACACATTAAACAATTTTTTGTTAATGCAAACATTGTCCATTGTCTTCCCAGGATGGTCATTGTCATCCTCAGAAAATTGCACGCAAATCGCATGAGTCTTAGTACTCATATGAGTACTCGATCGGGGACTTCTGGTACGGTCCTCGTATGTTTTGTGTGGAGCGGTGGGAGCGCACTGGACGTGCATGACTCATAGATGTGGGAGACGTAACTGAGGCTGTGTGACGCTGAGGCGTCGTGCGTCGTGCACTGCGTCTCAGATCTGGTGACGGGCGTTGTGACGTGCATTGCGACGCGTCGCAAGATGACTTGTGTGTGTATGTGTGTGTATGTGTGTGCGTGTTTGTGTGTGTGTGTTTGTGTGTGTGCGCGCGTGTGCGTGTGTGTGTGCCTGCGCGGGTTGGGATGGGGGTGGAGGCAGTGCTCATAGATTTGTGGAGGGACCAGTTGCAAAGCACACCAATTGCAGGAAATAATTGTTCAAGTTTTCCATGAGAAACTTTGCGCAGATGGAGCTTCCTGCCACAAGAAGCAAATCCCTATCACGAGCGAACCGCAGAACCCTGGATGTTCTCTATCAAGGGAAACTTTTCACAAGCGCGAGAGGAGAATCCATGTCAGGTGAGCCTCTCTGGTGACCCCGAGCCTACTGGCTGCTCCAGATCGGCTCCACATCCGCGGCGGATTCCTCCCGGAGTGGAGAAGTGCTGAGAGGCGCCCCCTGACACCCAGGCTCTCTGTAATCCGGGAGGGTGGGGCACACCGGAGGCGTCATGGCACAGGGAGCGGGCACCACAGGGGAGTCATGGAGTCAAGGGGTATAACAGGGCGGGCGCACCACAGCAGAGCCACGGAGAGTCACTCACCCAGGCTCTCTGTAATCCTTGGCTCCAGGAGGGTGGGGCCCACCGGAGGCGTCACAGGTCCAGGAGGGTGGGGCACACCGGAGGCGTCACAGGTCCAGGAGGGCAGGGCATACCGGAGGCGTCACAGGTCCAGGAGGGTGGGGCACACCGGAGGCGTCACAGGTCCAGGAGGGCAGGGCATACCGGAGGCGCCACAGGTCCAGGAGGGTGGGGCACACCGGAGGCGTCACAGGTCCAGGAGGGCAGGGCATACCGGAGGCGCCACGGAGACAGGGCGAGGACAACGGGAATAAAACATGGCGGGGCACACACTGACAGTCACGGGGCGTGGGGCTCACCGGAAGCATTGTGCGTGGCGTTTCTGGGCCATTACCAGCCTCGATTTCGTTGCGTCAGGCTCAAGGACAAAACGCGCTGTGTCTGAAGTGAAGTGCAGTCGGACGTGACGCACGGTACACCCGGTGTGAACCACCCTGACACACCCAGTGTGAACCCACCCTGACACACCCAGTGTGAACCCACCCTGACGCACCCGGTGTGAACCCACCCTGACACACCCAGTGTGAACCCACCCTGACACACCCGCTGTGAACCCACCCTGACACACCCGGTGTGAACCCACCATGATGCACCCAGTGTGAACCCACCCTGACACACCCAGTGTGAACCCACCCTGACACACCTGGAGTGAACCCTCCCTGACACACCCAGTCTGAACCCACCCTGACACACCCAGTGTGAACCCAGTGTGAATGCAACCTGACACACCCAGTGTGAACCCACCCTGACACACCCAGTGTGAACCCCGCCCTGATGCACCCAGTGTGAACCCTCCCTGATGCACCCAGTGTGAACCCCATCTGATGCACCCAGTGTGAACCCAGTGTGAACCCAGCCTGATGCACGCGGTGTGAACCCGCCCTGACACACCTGGTGTGAACCCAGCCTGATGCACCCAGTGTGAACCCTGCCCTGACACACCCAGTGTGAACCCACCCTGATGCACCCAGTGTGAACCCAGTGTGAACCCAGCCTGATGCATCTGGTGTGAACCCAGCCTGATGCACCCAGTGTGAACCCAGCCTGACGCACCCAGTGTGAACCCTGCCCTGACACACCCGGTGTGAACCCACCCTGATGCACCCGGTGTGAACCCAGTGTGAACCCAGCCTGACGCACCCAGTGTGAACCCAGCCTGACGCACCCAGTGTGAACCCACCCTGACGCACCCGGTGTGAATCCCGCCCGACCCGCATCCACTCGACACACACAGAGCAGGTGGATTTCCGTGACAATCTCCGTGTTCATTCCGGCACTCCCAGGAGGGTCCGGGTCTGCGACGTGTGTGGAGAGGCCTGTTCTACAGCGATGTAGAAGGCAGAGGCGGAATCTGCGTGTTGTGCGGGGGGGGGACGTCGCTCCTCGATCCCGCTGTACAGGTACTCAGAGACCCGCGGTACCCACAGACCCCGGCCCTCCCTGGACGAGGACCACCAGTTGTATCTGGAGGCCTGAGGTCTGTGGGTACATGTACCAGTGGGTCACTGGCAGCCCAGGACTCCAAGCCCAGTGTTGTGTGCGCTGTAAGAAACTGTTCAGAATCCTCTGGATTGCTGTTGACTCAAGTGGGTACTTACACACAATGCACGCGTACTCACCCACACACGCAGACCTGTGTACGCCCACCCTCGCTCACACTGTACGCATCCAACTCTCTCTCTCTCTCTCTCTCTCTCTCTCTCTCTCTCTCTTTGTCTCTCTCTCTCACTTTCTCTCTTACACACACACCTCTGTACACCCACACTCACACACTGCACGCACACCCACTCACAGACGTGCACACCTCAGCAACCCCACTCACACACACGCACATGTATACGTTTACACACACCAGACTGGCTGACTGGGGTAACGATCGGTGTCGGGTGTCAGAAACTAGAATCTGGTGCGCATATTGACGCGCGCTCGCGCTGCGGCTGTCTGACCTTCGGAGGTGCATCTCCTGTACGAGGCGAGCCGGGCGTCTTCACGTGTTCCAGGGGGAAGCACGCACTCACACACGCACACTCACTTTCACACGCACATGTCTGCACTCACACACAACACACACGTACACACAGTACACACACACATACACACACAGTACGCACACACACACACATCTGCACTCACACACAACATACACACCCACTCACAGACGCACACATCTGCACTCACACAGCGCACGCACACAACACGCACACACAAGCACACACGTCTTACCGAGGAGGGGCGGTTCCAGGGTTACGCACGCACACCCCGTCCACCCAAGAAGAAAATGTAAATTATGGGGTACGGGCAACAGGTTGTCCCCCAGGGTCCCCCATGCAGGGTCAGATCCCACTCGGGACCGGCTGGACCCCACCCACCACCACCTGGATCTGCCGCAGAACACCCCATTAAACGACAAAACCGCCATTTACCAAGTTAAAACTGACCCAATTCTGGCGCGACGCGGCGTCTTTTTCTGCGTCTCAATCCGATCTGTTTCCAGGCAACCCTTTGATGTCGGGTATGATTGTCTTACTTTCTTCCGACTGACGGCACTGCGGGGCGGGAATAAGAGGGGATGAAGAACCTCCTAACAGGGATGGAGCCAGGGGGGCTCGGGGCGTAGACTCCTGGTAGAACCCCCAAAAAGGGCCACGACCCCCTGATCCCCTTGAGACAAAGTGTAATGAGAGAGTCAGATACCCTGGATCACGAGTAAAGAGTGTGGCCAGGCACTCCACGAGGCGCAAGAGGTGCCTGGCCAGGAGGGATCTGGAACCACGAATTCTCTGGTTTCAGGATGTCCAGAAACCCCTGACCCAAGCCTTGGCACCAATGCTTGCACACTTATTCGAAGAAGATGTGCCCACTGCAAAACTGAACTGTTGGATTCCCCGTGCACGGGACCCTGGCTCCGCGCATGTCAGACGCTGGCTCCGCGCATGTCAGACGCTGGCTCCGCGCATGTCAGACGCTGGCTCCGCGCATGTCAGACGCTGGCTCCGCGCATGTCCACTCACCCATTTCTTCCGCCATTCACATCACGAAAGGGAAGGTGCTGATCAGTTTGACAATCCGAGGAAACGAATCCATCTCTGCTGAGCGCGTTCACACTGGAGACGTCACGCGTTGCGTCCTGTTCACTGAGACAGGTTCACACCAGGTGCGTCGTGAATTGAACAGCATCCCCAAAGAGACAAGGAGAACACAATGCGCCAATGAGATCAAGCACTCTGCCCTCGCCTTGTGTGGCAGGTCTCTTCGCTGTTGTGCCATCCTCACACCGTCACGCCCACAGGATCCGAGCTTCCTGCAGATCATGCTGCGCACTGCAGGACACTGGACTGAGACTGCCTCCAGACCTTGGGGAGGGCCATCACGCCCCTGGATCTGCCAGAGAGACAGTGGAAAGGGGACCGGCCCTCCCTCGCCCCTGGATCCGCAAGACTCTTGATCGTGGGAAGGGAGCTGGCCTCTCCACCTGGATCCACCAGAGATGCAGGATCCTTGAGACTCTTATTTTGAGACCGTGTCACCAGCCCCCCTTCAATTCGCTTGAGGGCCTGTTTGGGTGGGGTGGAGATCTGCGCCCCTGGACCCGCGAGAGGCACTTGGGTCTTGAAGAAGGGAGCAGCCCCTGGATCCGTTTGAGACCCTTCAGAGGTCAGGGAAGGCAGCAGGCTTCCGCTCCAGGCCTCGGGTCCTGGATCCCCCACTGTGGATCACACACATGCACACACACACACACACACACACACACACAAACACACAGAGTCACAGGCATTGGAGGAGGACGGGTACTGAAGCTGGTGCAGCTCCGTCTGCAGACGCGGCGCAGAACAGCATCTCCCGCCCACTCCACCTCCCGCTCACTCACTCACTCTCTCACTCCCGCCGCACATACACACAATCAGGCACGCGCAGATACCACAAGGGAAGGAGGGAGAGCGCTGGTTCTGTGTGTGGACCTTGCATTCAAGGCCTGCGCCACACAGACAGACAAACAGAGACGCACATGTGTTGGGGCCACAGCATCAGAGCTCAAGACAGAATCTACAACACTGGAAGTTTTGAATCAAAATTCTCCTGGACCCTGCAGTGAAAACAGCTGCCGTACAGACAGAGACGGACAGAGAAGTGCACCACGTAAAAGGATCTACGTGTGCGTAGAGCTTTGTTCTTCTGGCAAACACTGAGAGACTCTTGGACGTGGAGTGTGGGACTGTAGGACCAGAACTCACCAAACAATCTGTAGAACATTGGAATTTATTGCAACAAAAACCATTTCTTCTCGTCGTGGGAGAAAAAGCACGAGACTTCACAAGAAACAATCCGCTTCATTGGAATTTTTCAAACAAAAAGAAAAACTTTTGTTGGACTTCATCAGCTGTTTTAAACCGGAAGGAAGGAAGGAAACAGCGGAAGCGGCGGACCAGGAACCCCGTATCAGCAGCGCCCCCGGTGAGTACAATAGGGGATTCCCCTCCATTGTTCCCTGCTCTATGAGGCGGACTCACTCCGCGTGTTGACAGCGCGCTGTTCCGGGGGAAACTCGTCAATAGACACGGGTAATTGAAATGTTCTCTGAGAGACAATAGGCTCAGAGACAATAGACTCGTCTCCAGGCACCGCCCCGAGGACGCACCGTCACAGACGCAGGAAAATAACCCCAGCGTCTTCGCAGAAACTTCTCAGGCGACAGGAATGCAGTGAAATTGTCTGCCTGCGAAACGTCACACACACAAATCAAGGAAAGAATTTTGGAGGCGACTGAGAAGGTGTGCCCCCCCCCACATACACACCAAAAGGACACATTTGTGCACTTGTCAGAACACGCATGCGTGTGTGAGAAGTTTGCTGGAGCCGTGACTTGCGCACAGGCCCCTGACTGCAGGAAATTCGTACCATTGCACGGACTCCCGTACAACTCTATCAAACGACAAATTCATTGAGCCTCACATGAAAAAAACATTGACCTGAGAGACTCAGCCTGGAAGTCTTACCCAGCAACAAGGAAAGACTCATCCCAGACGAACAGCTGCATCTACTGGTCTGAGACAAACATATTTCTGTCAACATTGACCTGAACCTCGTGCTTCATTGTGTACACGAGTCCAAGGAACAACGCACTGCGGATAACAATGCCATCTCCCCGGGGTCTTGATGACTTTCGCGTGTGAATGGATATGTGAGGAACCCCCCTACTGCACACACTCGTACTGACAGGCAGGTGAGCTGAAATAACATTCATTTTTCCCATTACATCACACAATGCGCGGCCCCGTTGCTATGATTGATGGTTGCCCGGACAACACGCGACGTCGCGTGTTGCTGCTCGCGAGTCATTAGACGTGTCTTTTGAATGTTTTGTGTGGTGCTCTGATTTGGGATGTGACTCTGAGAGGGAGGGCGGGGAGGCGGGCGGGGAGGTGGGCGGGGGAAGGATTCGGGAGGGGAGGGCGGGAGAGGGCTCAGACCGGAAGCGTCACGCGTGACGTCCTTGGCGTCGCGTCCTTGGAAACGTCAATGGGACGCTGCGTCCCACCCTGGGCTGCTCAAGGCTGGGTTCACACGCGACGTGAGTACGAACGCGGGGCTGGCAGGGTGAACGGGTTATCAGTTGTTCCACACCAGATGCATCTCACGTACCACCATGAATCTACTGATTCTGTTCTGTGTGCGACGCAACGCAAGTGAAATCCAGAGCGTCAGGATGCGACGCGAGCGTCAACTTTTTTCTGTTGCAAAGGCGTTTTGATGTTGAGTGACGCGCGGTCGTTTTTGCGCTGACGTCAAAAAATTGCACCATTCAATACAATGTTTTCTTTTGTCGCCGACGTCAAAGTAGACCACTGTGCATCACCCAATGGATGCGCAAAGCATTTGTCAGGGCAAAAGTCATGACTACAAAACAGTTTTCACATTCCTGACACGCAGACGGTTTTTGACGTCAGCATCAAAATTTAACATTGAACCCAATGGCGTAATTTTTGACGTCAGCCCACAAAACGACCGCGCGTCACCCGATGTGAAAACCCTTAAAACTCAACGCGCAACAGAGAGACTCCACGTGACGTCTCTGGTGTGCCCCCCCCCCCCCCGGAGACCCTGGCACGAGGCCGAGGTCTTTGTGCGTCCATTTCGCGCGCGGTCGAGTGGAATGTGGCGTCCAGAGCCGCGGCGTGAGACGCTGAAAGGGAGTCGCGATGAGATTCGGATGTATTGTGGCCCGAGTCCCCGGCGAAGCCACGATTGAGGTCACGAGGGGGGCAGACGTGGGGGGGACTGGACGTCAGGGGGGGTAGCTGAGGAGGGGAGGACGGTGCAGCGTCTCCCAGCCCGAGGAACAAGTGACTTGCACCACTGGTCCCAAACCTCGCGAAATTCAACACAGAAAAGTGAAGAAAGAATCCAAGTGGGATCGGGTCCGTTTTGGTGGGGTTTCAGGAGGACCCAGGGCCCCCTGGTTCTCCTGGATCCACTGGAGGGAGTTTTCTTTGGTCGTGCCTTGCACAGCGCTTCCAGCGTCGGCGTGGCGTCGTGGGGTCCAGCGGATCCAGGACCCGGGGGCTGAGGTCCGACCCGATCCTGGCCAGTTGTAATGATTTGAATCCATGGGAATGCAGGTGGACTAGTGGTGGAGTGGAAGGACCATCCCAGCCTGGCTTCAACAAAAGACACACACACGCTCACACACATACACACACATTTGTTGGACCATGTGTCACGAAAAGAAGGGTCAACTTCAACACACAGCAGATTTTATTCTTGGGCCATGTGGCAAAAATTGGGAAGCACCGTCGTTTGTTGGCACTTCCGGTGTGGCTCGGGTCACCGGACCCCTGGATCCACCAGAGGGCCCTGGGAGTCAGGCCAACATGGCGTCTGAAGGCGATGCTCCTCTGAATCAGTGTGTGATTGTCCACTCGCGTGTCCAGCCCCGCCTCACATGCTGTGATTAGACAACCCTGGGACTGGAGGAGGGCTGAGCCTCGTGGATTTCCGTGTGGTTTGAGAGCAGCCAGGCCTCTGGGTCCTGGTTCTGCATGAGAAGCGGGGTGTTGCGTTTGGTTAGGTGCGTGGAACCCTCCGCAAACGCACCCATAGAGAATGCCTCACAAAGATGAAAACTTCAATGGATCCAGGGGTCAAAGGGACCCAGAGGTCCCCATATTATTTTTTGCACCCCAACCCCCTCGCCACAAAGTGCGCGCGTGTTCACACTCACCCTGAAACTAGAACACTGGATCCACTCTGGTGAAAAGCACACCTCAAAGCTCCCATTATTCTTCGACACTGTTGGTCTGTTTTTCACTCGAATGCACTGGCCTTCAGGGCGACGGTAATCAACTCGTGGCTGATAATTCAAAATCAATGCGATTGCACAATGTTCAAAGCGTGCTCATTGTCAAGCGTGCGATGACGTCAGCAAAATCAATGCCAAATGGAAATGCACTTCAATCGCTGCCGTTTAGTCTGCATTAAAATTGACTTTTTTTGCAAATTCTAAAATTGATTGATTGATTGGTGGGCCCGATAAATATGGATCTGTTTGAAGTGGGCCGCGCAGGTGTCAATCAAAGTTTTTCTTCCCACGGAGCGTGGGAGGGGCAGGTTGTTACGGCCCTTTGCTGTCAGTTGTCAACCTGAGGCTCGTTTCACACCAGACGCTTGTACACGTGTGGAGACCAATGGTGTAGGGGGCAGACCTCAAAACAACGCAGCAGTGTGCAGAAAGCACGAGTGCAACGCACGGTTACGCAGAGCTCGGGTCGAATCGTCTCCCGGTTCCATGAGGGTCACAGGCCCCTGGCCCCCTGCCCCTGCCCCCTGCCCCCTACATCCGTGTGTGATTGTGTCCGTGTCATTTGACGGAACACATGACGTCACGCAAACAGTCAGGACCTCCCAACAAGGTGAGAAACAGAATCACGTGACCCACGCCGGGTGCGTCCCTGGACGCAGGTCTCTGCAGTCATCAGTGCGTAAGCGAGCTAGGGATCCGCAACAGTGCGTAACGCTTTCAGAAACGCCGTTGACTGAAATGACGAGACGCGTGTGTTATTGGAGACACAGTCGAATCAGAGCCTTGATGAACTCCTGGCCATTTTGGGTGGACAGACACCTGCATCTCAAGGTTCCAAGTCAAACCCAAAATGTCCGTGCAGCCTCAAAGATGGCACTGTGAACCCTGAAGAGTGCGTGGCTATTTCACCATGTCCCTTGGGTTCTGGATGCCTGGCCTTTCCACTGGGTGAACGTGGACTTCCCTGGTGCTGCTGTCACCACGACGCGTGGAGCCGTGCCTGGATCTGACAGTATCTCGGGAAGTGTATTCACCACACAGGGAAACATCATTTCTCTCTCTCCCGGCCTGTAGGCTGGGGTCACACTGAGTGCGTCGCGTCCCGTGTGGAAACAGCCTGTCTGCGCGACGACGCGTCAATGAGAGGTTTTCGTGAGTGAGACGTCGACGTCAATGCAAATGCATCTCACAGCATTTTGCAACGTCGTGCATGGACACACGTGCACGTGTACGTGTGGAAAGGCCTGCGTCAAACTGCCGTCTAAATATGCAAAAGTTGAACGCATTTGTGCTTGCTGGGAGAGGTGCGTTTGCGTTTGAGTTCGTCCTGTTTGAAACTCAGCGATGCAACGTGCGTTGAGGCGGTTTTCACATTGAGTGACGCGCGGTCGTGTTTTTGACGTCAGCGTCAAAATTTAAATTGAACCCCAGGATGGAACTTTTGACGTCAGCCTCAAAAATGACTGCACGTCACCCAATGTGAAAACCACTGGACTTGTACAGGCCCACAGCGCGTGATGCGTGTTGCATCCATCGCAACCCAAGACGCAGCACGTGACGCACCGTGCGTGCCCGGTGGCAGCACGTGACGCGCAGCGTGACGCTTCCGGTGTGACCCCTTCCGGGACGCATCCCACAGATCAATTGGCGCGTGTCATGGGGAGATAGATGCAGCATCGGGAAGCAATACTCGATATTCCGTGGCAGGTTCGCTCGCCTGGTGAGGAGGGAGAAAAATGAAGAAGGCAACAAGAACACAGGCACGGATCCACGGGTGGGTCCAGTGGTGGGTCCAGGGGAGGGTCCAGGGCAGGTCCTGGGTGGGTCCAGGGGTGGGTCCAGGGAAGGTCCAGCACTGGGTCCAGGGCCAGGGATGGGTCCAGGGGTGGGTCCAGAGGCCAGGTCCAGTTGATGGTCCAGGTGAGGGTCCAGGGAGGGTCCAGGGGTGGGTCTTGGGAGGGTCCAGGGGCAAGTTCAGGGTGGGTCCAGGGGTGGGTCCTGGGATGGGTCCATGGGTGGGTCCAGGGAGGGTTTCAATTGGTGGTTCCAGGGGTGGGTCCACCTGTGGGTCCTGGGGCAGGTCCAGAGGCAGGGAAGGTCTAGGAGTGGGTCCAGGGATGGGTCAAGGGGAGGGTCCAGGGATGGGTCTACAGACGGGTCCAGGGGCAGATCCAGGGTCCCATCAAAGGCGGCGACAAATCCCGCTGAAGCAATTGACCCTCGAATGGGATGCCGCACTGTCGGTGTTGTTGTCCGTTTCCAGTCCTCATTGATCAAAGTTGACATGCATCCCCAGTGGGTCCTGTCTCATGTCTTATGTGGTCCCCTACCAACCCACCTCAGAAACAACCGAAAACTCTCTGTTTTGATGGCTACCAATGCAGGATCATAGACATTGTTCAAGAGGGCAACCCGTCCACAGGACGGAACCGGCCCTGGTTCCCTTGCACCCATGGGCTCGTTCCAACTGGGGCATTCCACACACCGCGCCTCACACCACAACACTGCTGATGATGGCGTTGTGATGGCGTTGTGGTGGCGTTATGATGGCGTTGTGGTTGCGTTATGATGGCATTGTTGTGGCATTATGATGGTGTTGTGATGGCATTATGATGGCGTTGTGGTGGCGTCATGATGGCGTTGTGGTGGCGTTATGTTCTCACAGGGCTCGCCACATTGAACAAGTGTTGCGGCGGCGGCGGCGGTGCCGCGGGACTCTCCACAGAGATGGAGGCCAAACCAATCACATTTGCTGCATTGACGAAGCGAGAACGAAGGCAAAACGCAAAAGTACATTACACTGTGAGACAAGGAGCAGTAGGTGCGGGGTGGGAGGGTGGAGTCGAAACGCACGCATACATGCGCACACGCACGCACGCAAAGACACGCGTTTTTGTGTCACACACGCACGCGCACCTGCTGCTCAAGCGAAATCCGTGTGCAAAGGACGCGCTCACACACACGTACACACACGCACGCATACACGCACACACACACACACACAAACGCACACACATTGGCAGACGTATGTCTGCCCCATGGCTGGAGACAGAAATTTGAAGCACACACACTCACATGCATCATGCTCACATACACGCACGCATGCGCCCATAGTGCACACAACACACACACACGCACACACAACGCACACACGCACATCTTCCCCTGTTCTCACAGCGCACCGTAGTGAAAGGCACAACTCAATATTGAGCGTGACTCTAGGTGCGGAAGACTTTCTGCTCCAGTCAATGAATAGAAATGGTTCCCGGGGGGTCGGGCCGCCATGTCTCTCCCCCCGCTGCACGCACAACATGCCGCGGCTGCCTCCACGTTCTCATGCTCAGCGACGCAGCGCCCGTGGAGTGGGACACGCGAACCCAGCGGGAGGGTCCCATGCACATAGCTTTGAGACACAGCGCCCCGTTGATTTGGACATGGATGCGGCGTGCGTTACATCATGCAGGGAGATGGCACCCATTGACTTGTGCAGTGAGGCAGCACCCATTGACTCATGCAGGGATGCAGCACCCATTTACTTGTGTAGGGATGCAGCACCCACTAACTTGTATGGGATATAGCTCCCATTGACTTGTGCAGGGATTCAGCACCCATTGACTTGTGCAGGTGTGCAGC
>JAAUXT010021303.1_pt1 | contig 11881 bp, 18 predicted proteins | sample 7278171 | NCBI WGS metagenome assembly JAAUXT01 (sample SAMN14350112, study PRJNA611818) | marine sediment metagenome | isolation source: surface marine sediment (1.8m) | place: French Polynesia: Moorea | collected 2018-08
CACACACACACACACACACACACACACACACACACACACACACACACACACACACACACACACACACACACACACACACACAAAAGAATTGTTGAACCGCATATGGACAAAGAACCTGGCCTCCAGCTCTTACGCCAGAAAGAAACGAGTCTGTCGGTGATGGTTCCGGTTGTTTGTTCCGGTTCCTCCAAAGAGCACCGTTTAATTCGCCCAAAGTACAAGTCTGGACTGGTTCAAGGGTCAAGGGGCCTGACAGATGACGCAGTGATACCCCCTGCCCCCTTTCCAGGGGTGGGTAAAGATTGGGGGAAGAATTTTGGCCTGAGGTCTGTGAACACGAAGGCGGTGGTCACCACAAGAGTCAATGCGGTCAGCAGACATGGACTGTTTTGTGCGGCAGCATTCTTGTAAAATTCACGTCTTTAAAATAACATTGGTCGACATTTGTTGTTGGCTTCCCTTTCAGGTGCAAATGCAGGAGAGGTACGTCAGGAAGACTGTGTCAGAAGAAAAAGAAGGTCAACCCGTGCAAGAAGAACCCGTGCCATAACGGAGGCAGATGCATTGCCAGAGGCAAACGCTTCAAGTATGTAAATTGTGTGTGTGTGTGTGTGTGTGTGTGTGTGTGTGTGTGAGACAGACAGGCAGACAGACAGGCAGACAGACAGACAGACAGACAGACAGACAGACAGACAGACAGAGGCACCAAAGGAAAGCAGAGAAGAAACAGAAGAAAGTCAACCCCTGCAAGAGCAAGCTGCACCAGAATGGAGGGAAACGCAGGGCCTGCCGCAAGGTTTTCCAGTGAAAGCGAAGTTTGTGTCCAGTTTTGGCCGAACTCCAGCGACCATGGGTTGTGTGGAGATCTACAATGAGGTCTGGAGGGGGTGGTTTTTGGACGGAACAGCTTTGAAGCAACCCGTCCCCCCCACGGACCTCAAAGGGCCGTCAGATGGAGGCAACAAGGCAGGACAATTTCTTCAGCAGTGAAGTGATACTGTGCGTTTGACACTGGACACCGACCCAGTGGTCGGAAGCTGTCAGAAAACTTGTCGGCGTTGGACAAGAGAGTTTTGAGCAGATCTGGGATCAGATGTGCAGAGAATTGGACACGTCTCAAATGGTTTGGAGCTTTTGTTGGCAGAAACGCTTGGGTTGTTGGGAAATCCAATACGAGGCTTGTTCCACTTCTGGGTTTGACTGCATGTTGATAGCAACTTGTGCACCGACATTATGTAGACTACTCAACCCTATTTGTTGAGACCAGTCAGAGGTCGACTGAGCATGAACATTCAACATACAGTCAAACCCAGAAGTGGAATAAGCCTCGAAGATATTTTGTCACAATGGTCGTTCGTCACTGCCACAGGTTCGGTGCCGGTTGCAGATTGACTGCTGAGAAACGAAAAAGAAAACCTTGCTCTTCAATCCAAGTCTGCATTCCACGCCCCATCCTTTTTGCAGGTGTCGATGTAAAAAGGGCTTCAGGGGCAGAATGTGCGAAAAGAAGCCAAACCCGTGCAAAAGCAAGCCGTGCAAAAATCGAGGCAAATGCATCGCTCGTGGAAATCACTTCAAGTAAGTTTGTTCTCCAATTCGCTGCTGCATTTGACCCAGTTACCGTTTGAGGTCAGCACGCACACGACTTTGACGATTGCGTGTGTTTTTATCAGGTGCAAGTGCAGAAAGTCTTTCGGAGGAAAGCTGTGTGAGAAGAAGTTCAACCCCTGCAAGAAGAATCGCTGCAAGAACGGAGGAACGTGCATACGAAAGGGATTTGCGTTCAGGCAAGTTTTCCCAGGGCAGGTGACTGGAGCCAAAAGGGCAACGCCAAAGCCTGAACTTCACAAGTCAAAGGAAGTAGGGCAAACAGATTGACCTTTGCTGCTCATGCTGATCGCCAAAAACTGATTTGCGCCTCGCACGTCAATGCGGTTGGTCCTGATTCAGGTGCAAATGCAAGGCGGGATTCACGGGTCGGCGGTGTCAGAAGAGGCAGAACCCCTGCAAGAAGAACCCCTGCAGGAATGGAGCCAAGTGTGTGGCGCGGGGAAAATTTTTCAAGTAGGTTTCCCAACTTGCTTGCACAAAAGCCAAAACCTTCCAAATTTTTTTTGCGGTGACCGCCGGGCTCTTGCTGGTGGATCCAGATCCAGGGGCGGGGCCCTCTATACCTCATTGTGTGCCATCGGACACAGAACACCCTTTGGTGCCTGTGCCAAGACATCTTCACGCAAGTAGCGCGTGAAACCACAACGCATGATGAATGACAATGGTTTCCGAACAATGCCACCTTCACATGTTGCAAGGCATGAGACAAAAAACTCCAGATCTTGGACTTCTGGAAGTGCAACAATTGAAGGTCAGTTTCCTCCATGTCATTTCAGATGCGAGTGCAAGAAGGGTTTCATCGGCAGAATGTGCCAGAAGAAGGTCAACCCGTGCAAGAAAAAGCGCTGCAAGAATGGAGGGGAATGCATTGCCAAGGGAATGCACTACAGGTTCGTTTATTATCCACGTGAACCAAGGCACACCGAAGCTCTGTGGCAGCCCCAGAACACAGCTCGCGCCAAACATGTCACATGACCACCTGTCTATCACAAAGAATTATCTTTGCTTGTCAGGTGCAAGTGCAAAAAGGGATTTGTCGGGCAGAGATGTCAAGACAAAGCGAGAGTCCCCTGCGGCAAAGGCGCCTGCCTGAACGGGGGCAAGTGCATCGCGCGCGGCAAGAAGTTCAGGTGGGTGCGACGCCTCACAGTGATGTACACCCTGGGTTCACGAGGCGGGGGGGGGGCGGTGGGGGGGGCGGGACTGGGGTCTGAAACAGCCTCGGAACGGAACGTAGAATCTGTAGGTGCGCCTGGTTTTGCGGCGCAAGGGTCAAGTGCCTGTTGAATTCAGGCCCCAGGCCCCAAGACCCCCATGCCGAATTCAATGCTTGTTTGTGAAAAGTGTACGCCCTGGTGAAAAGGACTTGGTCAGTGTCAAGACAACAAATTTGTGATCAAATCACGAGTGTCCGAGGGGCAGATTGAATCTGGCAGCGAGAGGGTTCGCTGGTTGACATGTAAGGCCTGACTCTGCGACAGAACATGGTAACGTCCCTGCAATGTTCCCAGGGTACTGCTGCAGTGGCCATTGAATGGCAAATAGGAGGCCTTCAAAGAAGACATGCATAGCAGAGAGCGTGCGTTCCTCAGACGAAGTCTCGTTTCAGGTGCAAGTGCAAGAAGGGATTTAAAGGAAGGAGATGTCAGAAGAAAAAGAGGGTGCACCCCTGCAAGAGGAAGCCCTGCAGGAATGGGGGCAGATGCATTCGAAGGGGAAAGAAGTTCAGGTACGGCCTGAGACAAGCGGTGATGCTCGGTGCTCGGATTCCCTCTGTGTCTGTTCTGTGTGAAATCTCCCTTTGTGAACCCCGCCAGGTGTAAGTGCAGGAAAGGGTACAAGGGAAAACGCTGCCAGAAGACCAAGAGGAAGAATCCGTGCAAGAAAAAACCGTGCAAGAATGGAGCCAAGTGTGTGCGAAAGGGGAGGAAAGGTTACAGGCAAGTCCCGATCTGAAATCCTCTCACCAACGGCTTTGATTCGTCAGATTCGACGATGACAACGCCTTTCTGTTCTGTAGGTGTAAGTGTCGCAAGGGGTACCACGGCAAGAGGTGCCACAAGACGGTGTGCTCAAGGAAGCCGTGCAAACACGGCAAGTGCGAGATGACAGCCAAGGGCAAGTTCAGGTGATTTACCATTTACTCACAAATTTGTAGTCAGTTCTGAACTGTTTGTGTGCTCTTCATCAGTGTTTGTTTTCAGCACCTTCTGAATCAACGGCAATTTTTTGCAGGTGTAAGTGCGACAAAGGCTACAGAGGAAAGAGGTGTAACAAGAAAATCGACGCTTGCAAGAAGAAACCGTGCAAGAATGGAGGAAAGTGTGTGAAAACGGACAAAACGAAGTGCGGATTCAAGTGAGTTGTTTTCCCTTGACCAGTGTCCCTGTTGGAGACAAAAGCTGGACTTACTCCGCGTGACGCCCCCTATTCTTCACTGCAGGTGCATCTGCAGAAAAGGCTTCACAGGAGAGAAGTGCGAGAAGAGGATCGACGTCTGCAAGAAGAACCCGTGCAAACATGGCGGCAAATGCTCCATCAGGAAGAAGGGAGGCTTCAAGTGAGCGCAGACAACTGAACACGCACACACGAACACACACGCACGCACGCACGCACGCACCCAACCACCCACGCACACACACACATGCACGCACACACACACATGCACGCACGCGCCCGTGCACACACATAACACACACACCCATACACACACACCCACACACACACGCACACACACACACACACACACGCACACGCACGCACGGAGTCTCTGGCCCCTTGTTCGCTGTTTCAGAGAAAGTCAAACCACATCTGCAAAATTTCGCGTCTGCGTTTCAGATGCAAGTGCGAAGCAGGATTCAAAGGCAAAATCTGCGAGATCAACACCATTTGTCTGAAGCGACCGTGCAAGAACGGAGGAAAGTGCCTCGCTGAAGGGAAGGGCTTCTGGTAAGGCACACAATCTATTGGTCCCGGCCAAAACGGGGAAAACAGATTTTGTCAATCAGTGGACCAATGCTCAACAGAGTCTGTTCCAATTCGGCATGATTTGAAAGGGCCAAAACCTGTGCACTTTTTGCACAACCAGCTGCGTTTTTCTTTTTTCCAATGGTATTTTTGTGCTAAACTCGGGAGACTGCTTCAGAACTCTGACGGGAAATGTTGCAGGTGCGTGTGCGCGCAGGGCTTCGGAGGAAAGCTCTGTACGAAGCGCGTTGACGTCTGCTCCAAGAAGCCCTGTCAGAACGGGGGCGTCTGTCTGCCTGACGGGGAGGGATACAAGTACGTGACATTTCCTGACATATCTCAACTGAAATGCAGCTCAAGTGATTTTGGCAGAGAGGTTCGCGAGGGTCAATGTGCGACTTTACATTGTGCAGGTGCATGTGTAAAAAGGGCTTCGAGGGGCGCGTGTGCGAGGGCAAGGTGGACGCGTGCGAGTCGATGCCGTGCCAGAACGACGGCACGTGCCTCACCAAGTCCCGGGGACGCTTCAAGTGAGTCCCGTTCTTCCTGGTGGGCCACGCCCCTGTGTTGTGCTTTGGCAGGCTTGTATTGTGCTGGGGTACGTTGGAAATTGATGCCGGGGTATGATGGAAAATTGAGTGTTTCTGACACCCTGTGTCGCCGAGACTTCAACAGGGGAAACAAAACCCTGGTTGAACCTGGTTGAGGTGCACTCAGTTTGATTTTACGCCTTTGTCTTCAGATGCAAGTGCAGCAAAGGTTACCATGGAAAGGTGTGTGAGAAAGAAGTGGACGCCTGCAAGAAGCGCCCCTGCAAACACGAGGGGAAATGCATGGCGACGCCGGGAGGGGGATTCACGTGAGCTCAACGTCGTTCTTTTCACGTAGTTCTTGACGTACAGTGCACGAGTCAGCACCCTGAAGAACCAGCCCCTTTGAAGGGGCCAGTCAGCAACTTTAGTGACGACACTGAGTGACAAAATCAACATGCTGGGATCCAAACACAATCTGCCAACCACTAAAGATCTGTGCGTTGGTGTGCAAAATTGATAATTTTGACACGTGTTGGTTCTGCAACCTGATGTGCAAACGCACTTCTTCTCACTCAACCCCTCGGAATCTGTGCAGGTGCGCGTGCAGGAAAGGCTACCTCGGAAAGCGTTGTGAGAAGCGCGATGCCTGCAAGAAGAAACCGTGCAAACATGGCGGGAAATGCGTCTCCAAACCCAACGGAGGCTTCGAGTGAGACAGAGTCACTTCCTCTCTGCTTTGTCTCGTGTCAAAACGGGTTTTGGTGTGATGCATTGGGTATTGAAATTCTATTGTTTCAGGTGCAAGTGCAAAAAGGGAACGAAGGGGAGACGGTGTGAGTTTAGGAAGAATTACTGCAAGTTGCGCCCGTGTAAGAACGACGGTCGCTGTGTGCTGAGAAAGGAGGGCGGATTCAAGTAAGCGCATCACCCTTATTTCACCGAGCACCAGAAATCCAGCACAGCTTTTACACCATTGGGCACCATGCACTGGTGCAGGGTTGGGGTTGGGACCCATCCAGGGGTGCATCATACGAAACCAAATATGGTGCACTGTGACCTTGGTGTGCGTGTGCGCTGTGACCTTGGTGTGCGTGTGTGCTGTGACCTTGGTGTGCGTGTGCGCTGTGACCTTGGTGTGTGTGTGCTGTGACCTTGGTGTGCCTACGCGCTGTGACCTTGGTGTGAGTGTGTGCTGTGACCTGAGTGTCAACCTTATGTTATGGACATCATGGCCTCCATCTCCACACAGAAACTTTGGAAGGGGGGTGGGTGGTGGGTGGGGGGGGGGTCAGGCACATGTCACATCACCCACCCCTCTTTTTTCGAAATTCCGTGTGTCACGTCCTGCAAAACCGCTCCCTCCACCCCTGAACAAAAGTTCCACGACAGCGCGATCGTTTGTGGCCTTTGCCGACGGGCCCAATGTTCTCGCCTCACGAGGCTCTTGTTCTTCAGGTGTATCTGTAAACGTGGGACGAAGGGCAAGCGGTGCGAGTTCCGACGCAACCCGTGCAGGAAGAAGCCGTGCAGGAACGGCGGGAAGTGCGTGCTAATCAAGAGCGGCAAATACAGGTGCGCTCTGGACAATCGCATCACCAACGTGAACCCCTCATCAACTGAAAACTTCCCAAGAGATCCCGCTCTTTGCTTGGAACATTTCTCTTTCATTTCAAAACCAACAGGTGCAAATGCAAGCAAGGTTTCAAGGGGAAGAGATGCCAGAGGAGGGCGGACCCGTGCAGGAAGAACCCGTGCAAACATGGCGGCATCTGCTCGCGTAGCGAAACGGGAGGCTTCAGGTACAACACCTTTCAGCAGATCCCTGCGGTCTGCTTTACCCCCTCACCCCACCCCCACCGACACCCCTACGATCCAGGAGAGAACAATTTCCACTGCTTTTATACACCTGTGGTGCACATTGTTTTGCTTTGCACGTGAAACAAGTTTTCTAAGTTGGTGTTTGCCCTCCTCCCCTCCACAAGCGCTGGGACCAATTGGAAGCCCCTTGTCTTATGGATCTACCAAAAAGTACTCCATTGAGTACTCGCTTTTAATATCTCATACCCACTCAGTTTTGGTTGTGGAGCAACATTTCAGGCGTTTTGGTGTTTGATTCAGATGTCAGTGTCCGGAGAAGTTCAAAGGGAAGCGGTGTCAGTTCGCACTCAACCCGTGCAAGAGCTCACCGTGCACGAACCACGGGAAGTGCATCGCCAACAAGGCCGGAGGCTTCAGGTCAGTGTTTCTACAGGGCATGGCTGTTTGGGACGTCACAATCTTCTGAAGTACAAGTTTAGTGGCTGAATTCACTGAAATGGATTTTGAAAAGTTCTGTTCTATTGCCATCATTTTCAGGTGCAAATGCAAGAACAAATACAAAGGGCAACTTTGCCAGTGGAAGTTTAACCCTTGCGCCAAGAAGCCTTGTCACAATGGTGGACTGTGTATTTGGAACGAGCATCGTGGGCTTTTCAGGTGAATTCGTGCGTTCCAACCCTGCGTTGACTGTGAAACTGCTGAATTTAGTTGAGCCCAAAACTGACACGAAAAAGCTTTGCGTGGTGGTGGTTTTTCATACTGAGTTGATTGTCGTGGGTTCTTGTTGACAGATGCGCGTGCAAGAAAGGCTCGGCTGGGAGGCTGTGTGAGAAGAAGAGCGACGCGTGTCACAGGCACAAATGTCGGCACGGCGCGACCTGCCACCGACTGCGAAGAGTCTTCGGATACGTGTGAGTACGCTGCGCGCGTCCCAGTATCCGCAGGGTTGATATGTGTGTGTGTGTGTGTGTGAGTGTGTATGTGTGTGTGTGTGTGCGTGTGTGTGTGTGTGTGTGTGTGAAGGCGGAGAGAGAGGCACAGCCTGTCAGTTTGTGAGGGAGACTTCAAGTTCTAAAGGCCACGCAAATAGACAACCAGGTCACTCTTGGGTCTCCAATGATCTGGGTCAGCGGGAAGGGTTGAGAGTCCCTTCCTCTTCCCTGGAAACCAGTGGTCCAGCAGTGGGGGGGGGAGATTTGGGTCCAGGGGGGATTTGTAATGTTCTCATGCGTTTCAAATGGAGATGACCCTGAGCACTTGAGGTTGACAACCCAAAAGTGAGTCCTGGATCTGTCCCTGATCTCAACACCAAGAGCTTCAGTGAAAATGGCGAGGCAGAAAGAAATCAGGGCGACGAGCCACAGACATGAGATTTCCAGGTGTCGCAGGGTCCGTCATCGTGGTCCAGTCCCCGGAGGCCGCAGGCGGGCGGAAGTGGATGACAATGGCCGTTCGACCTTGACCTTTTCTTCAAACTTTGCTGTATTTCCAGGTGCATTTGCAAGCCAAACTACTTTGGAAAATACTGCACGAAGATCAAGAGTGCGTGCAGGCTCAAGCCGTGCCAGAATGGAGGGAGGTGCAACAGTCTGAGCAACGGGCGATTCCAGTACGTGCAAACTCACGCAGTTCTTCTGTGTTCTACACACGTGAGGAATGGTCTCTACACTCAGTGAATGGTTCGTGTTTCAGGTGCCACTGCAAACCCGGCTTCTCGGGCCCGCGGTGCAGGTCGCACGTGAACCCGTGTGCGCGTCATCCGTGTCGCAACGGCGGCACGTGCCAATACCGGGGACACCAGTTCAGGTGAGTCACACACACGCACGCACACACACGCACGCACGCACACGCACACACACACACATGCACAAACACGCGCGCACAGGGACACATGCACACAAGCACGCACGCACACATACACGCGTGCGCGCACACGCACACACACCTTTCTTTCAGCCTGTTGTCCCTGCTGCTGTTTCCTGATGTGTGAACCAACCGTTGCACTTGTGGCCCGACCTTGCTGTTTTTCGCGTTGTTTTTTGACCCTGAACTTTGCTCAGCTGTGGCTTTGTTCGTTTCCGCCCAAACTTCGACCACCTTCAAAGAACCTCAACTGGTTGGAAGGGCCTGGAAGAACAATTGAAATTCCAATGCATTGTCGAGTATTCTTTTGTTTTTGCAGATGCGTGTGCCCCCCGAACACCAAAGGATTCTTGTGCGAGTTCAAGACCAACCCTTGTGACAAGAAACCGTGCAAAAACGATGGAAAGTGCATTGGGATGGCCAGCGGCGATCACAAGTAAGACTTGTTTGGAATCGTGCTGTTTTTGTGCGTCCATCTGTATCTGCGTGTGTGTGCGTGTGTGGGTTTGTGTGAGGTGTCTGTGGTAATTCTATTGTGTTTCACTGCAGGTGTCAGTGTACAAAGGGCTACACAGGGAAGGCCTGTGAAGTGGCGGTGAACGCATGCGCCAAACTGCCGTGCAAGAACGACGGCACTTGCGTCACTGGGTCAGCTGGGAAGTTCAGGTGCGTTTCTCTGCACCTGTTGTTTCTACTGTGCTGGACAAAGCACAAGGAAACTGGTATTTCGTGCCTGGTTGGTGAACTGTTCAACACACGCTTTTCAGCTGCAAGTGCACGAAAGAGTACCACGGGAAAAGGTGTGAACACAAGGTGAATCCGTGCGGGAAGCGCCCATGTCACCACGGTGGTGTCTGCGTGAAGAAGAAGAGAGGACGCTACAAGTGAGTACTCAATGGGGCCTGGACGCATTTTTCAGGTGTCCAGAGAACTGTTGAACAAAGGGTGTCCTGCAGTGGGAACTGATCACGTGTCTCGTCTCTTTGCCCAGGTGCAAGTGTCGTCTGCCATACTACGGCAAACTGTGTCTGAAGAAGCACGATTTCTGCAAGAAAGACCCGTGTCGCAACGGAGGAACGTGCGAGCAGACCAACACAGGCTTCAGGTGTGTGTGTGTGTGTGTGTGTGTGTGTGTGTGTGTGTGCGTGTGTGTGTGTGTGCGTTCTCTGTGCACGGGTGGCCCAAGTGGAAGGGACTTTCAGGCACAGATCCAGGGTTGGTCAAGAAGGTCCCGACCCCCTTTGGGAGAGACTTGAGTTTGGCTTTTGCGCTTGGAAAATTATTTTTGTCCCTGCAGTGTCAAAGTGGTCAGGAAAATTCAATTTTGTGGGGGCCTGAGGGCCCCCGAGCTCAAGTTCCTCTGGATCGGCCCTCGACTTCACATAAAACTCGGGAACCAAGCCAAGTCGGGTCAAAGTTCAGGTGAGGCACACACTGTGGTGTCTTCTTGCAGATGTCTGTGCAAACACGGCTTCGAGGGGAAGGACTGCGGGGGAGAGGTCGACTTCTGCAAGAAATCCCCCTGCAAGAACGGTGGCACGTGCACACAGACGAAGTCCGGATTCAAGTGAGTCCACCTGTCCTTGTCAGGAGCGATCGTTTGTGGATTGGATACGGCTGTGCGTCTTGTGTGTGCAAAAATGCGACAACACTGCCTCTGTGTGTGTGTGTGTGTGTGTGTGTGTGTGTGTGTGTGTGTGTGTATGTGTGTGTGTGTGTATGTGTGTGTGTGTGTATGTGTGTGTGTGTGTATGTGCATGTGCGTGTGTGTGCATGTATGCGTGGGTGTTTGCGTGTGCGTGCGTTGGTCTGTGTGCACATGTGTGTGCGTGCGTGGGTGTGTGCGTGCGTGGTGTGTTTGCGCGCGCGCGCGTGTGTGTGTGCGTGCGTGTACTCTGGCGATGTGAATCAAACATCTCTCCCGTTGCAGGTGCGCGTGTGTGAAGGGCTACAAGGGCAAGTCGTGTCAGACGAGCGTCAACAGCTGCGTGAAGCAGCCGTGTCGCAATGGGGCCACGTGCATCCCGCACAAGGGAGGCAAGTTCAGGTGACGCAGCTCTCTGTTTTCCTCAGGGGGGTGCCTGGATCGTCGGTGCCTGGATCGTCGGGTGACGAGACCTTGACCTTCAATGATGTTTTGATTCGCACGTGGAACCACGTGATGAACACGTGATCTGCTTGCAGCTCTTTGTGACATTTTTGCCTTGATTGAACGTGTACTGCTGCAGGTGTAAATGCAAGCACGGATTCACTGGAAGGAACTGCGCCCAGAAGATTGACTTCTGTCTGCGACAGCCCTGCAAGAACAAGGGCGTGTGTAGCCTGCTGCCGGGAGGAGGCTTCTCGTGAGTTCCTCTCTCAGCCACGGAGGATCCAGGGGTGGGGGGCACGCCCTCACGTGCAAATGTGTCTGTCGTACTGAAATCATCCAACTCTTCAAACGCCTGACTCTCCAACAAAAATCGGGTCCTCGCTGAAAACTGGAGCTTCCAAAGGAAGTTCCATACAGTTGCATTTGAGGACGCACCACCAACCCAGATTCTGAATTGCCAGGTTCGTCCGTCTCTTTCAGGTGCAAGTGTCGCAAGGGGTACCAGGGCAAAACGTGCGAGAAGAGGAAGACCAAGTGCGACAGTAGCCCGTGTCTCAACGGGGGGAAGTGCATCAACCAGAAGGACGGCAACTTCAAGTGAGCTCACTGACGACCGTGGGTCCTGTGCTGATCAGCCTGGACCACAACAAAGTTCTTCCATTCTACAGCAAGATGTGCAATGCTTGTGTCAACCTTGTCCTGACGGTGTGTATTCCAGATGCAAGTGTCCCAAGGGCTACACGGGCACGACGTGCGAGTCTGTGATCAACTCGTGCGCCAGCACGCCGTGCATGAACGGAGGGAAGTGTACGATGAAGTCCCCCAACTCGAACCCGCCCTACCAGTGCGTCTGCACCGGCGGCTTCGCTGTGAGTGGCCCCCCCCCCTGTGTGTGTGTGTGTGTGTGTGTGTATGTGTGTGTGTTTCTGTGTGTGTGTGTGTTTCTCTGTGTGTGTGTGTGTGTGTGTGTGTGTGTGTGTGTGTGTGTGTGTGTGTG
>JAAUXT010133852.1_pt1 | contig 11880 bp, 17 predicted proteins | sample 7278171 | NCBI WGS metagenome assembly JAAUXT01 (sample SAMN14350112, study PRJNA611818) | marine sediment metagenome | isolation source: surface marine sediment (1.8m) | place: French Polynesia: Moorea | collected 2018-08
ACTTCCTCACACAGCTCTTCTATTATAGATTCAAACACGCTCTCAAAGTATCTCACCCACACCGACACCCCAACCCACCCCCCCTCACCGACCCAACACCCCCCCTGCACTCGCCCCCCCCAATCCCCCTCTACCAGAGCAGGGAAGAGCAGGGACAGTTTCCATTTCCGCGACCATCGGGCTTCCCGCCACGGAACTTCTTGTTTGTCCTGTTACTCTGGATTCACCTTCCGGTGGTCATTGTCGTGGGAGTTTTGTGTTTTGTTCTGCATTGTTGGTGCTTTGGTTCACCAACTGCAAAAATAACGGACTTGCAAGCCAAACAGGCAGAGCCAATTTCGATGCCTACCGCGTCAGTTTGGTCTGGATTTGGTTCTTCCGGTTCTTATGGGACACGCTTCGTACTCACGCACGAGTATGTACGTGCATGTGGTGACGCGTCGTTGCGGAACAACACTGAACAAATGTTGATTTCTCATTGCAGGACGATTCCAGCCATGTATCCATGGAATGGATTCTTCAAAACGTGGAACATTACATTGAGCGAGACAACGACAAAGAAGCGACCTACATCGTCGATTATCTGCCCAACCTGAAATACCTGCTTCGCATACCTGGCATCGCCAAAGACTGCAAGAACTCCATGAACAAATTTGAAGAAAGGGTGTGTACGCCAGTGAAGAGGAAAACGGACCAATTTCTTTTGCAGTCGGGTCGCCTTCCGTCACATCATTCTTTCATGAAGACGCGCTTTTATTCTAGCGTCTTTCTTTCCCTCTTGTCTGTTCACTTGATCTTGGAAGCACGCAAGAAAGGCATGAGCCTCAACAGATTCAAGTGGACACAATGATTCTCGCTGAAAATTTTGCTGCCACTCCTCATCCCCGCGACATCTGAAACTTCTTTTGTCTCAACGAACCTTTTTGATGCAGCGTTCAATGGGCAAGTTTGTACTCGTGTTGACTCTTTGTTCTGTTTTACAGAACCCCGTGTCATTTGCCTTGAACCTCGCTGTGCCTGCTGACAAAGTGCTCAAGACGAAGCACAGCTTCTCGACGAAAGGCAGCGGGGAGGGGCTCAAGGAGACTGGAGGCCAGGGCGACGAAGCCAATACGGAGCGGACGCAGGTACCAGGCATCTCGTTGATTCCTTGCACGTGTAAAATAGTCGACATTTACAACCTGGAGAATCAAATCAAATCATGGCGAATTTTTGCGTCTCGCCGTCATGTTTGATTTCGCCTCGTGACAAAGATCACAAGTGGGGGTTATGGGGCCTTGCAATCAGGCACTGCAGGAAGCACACGATCAGAGTGAAAGCAGCACATGGGTTTGTCGTCTGTGATCAGCTTCCACAATGCCGTGTTCATTTGGATTTGAACCCTGATTTCAGCTGCGGCTCTTGTTCATTGCAGAGACGAGCTGAGTTGTATCAGCAAAGCGTCAAGTCGTTCCTTGACTACTTCTCCAAATCGGAGCGTCTCATCACGGTGGACGTCACTTCCGGCGTCGCCGATCTCATCTGGAACCAAGTACACGACACCATGTGTGAACTCGACTTTCACCCGCACAGAGTCGTTAACACGGTTGTTCTCTTCGCTTTCAGTAAGTGCCGGACCTCTTGTGTGCGTTCTTTTCTTCAGCAAGTTGAGTGACGCTGCGTTTCTGGATTATCCCCCACAAGATGGTCTGCTCTTCCAGCACACGAACAACACAAAAGGGAACAAATTTGCCTGGACCCTTGACCCTGTTGTTTGCTTGGCGTGAAGAATGGGTGGTGTGCGAATTCACTTTTTCCGGGGCTCTACGATATCCTTTTTTTTTTCCTTCAAGGTGAAACTGACACGAAAAACGTTGATCTGGACAAGCTTCGCATGAGGCACGCAGAACTCAAGGCACTGGTGGATAATCCTCACGGTTCCGTGGTGAGTGAGAAAGAGGATTTTGCGGCATTGTAACTGGACGAAAGAATACTTTTCCAACGAAAACCAGCTCATCTTCGACCGAGAATAATCGGAAATAGATTATCTGTATGAAGTCGTGCACAGCAAAGCTTGTGCACCAGATTTTCAAAGGAAAGTTAGCGGTCCATTTTGAGACTGTCCTGACAACACCAGCTGGCGATGAAATTCTGAGGCTGTGAGGAATTGAAATGTCTAGTTTTATCCATTTCCAACGTTCTCTTTCAGGAGGAGTTGATGGCAGCGCTATGCACACACATTGACAATCACAGCAACAGAGAAGATGCCTTTGTTGTCAGCCTTGCAGACACGTCTGTGACAGAACAAAATGTCAAAAAGGTTAGTTTTGCCTGGCATTTCTGTCTCAGCGATGAAAGGGTGCAGGCGTATTTCGTGTCGGCAAAAATTCACCTGTTGTTCCAGATTCGGAAACTACGTGAGTTGTAAAAGTTTACAACCCAAAGAGTAAATGCGAGTCTCATTCCTTCAACAAAGAGATTTGAATGAGTCGTGAAACAAGTGCAAACGAGTTTGTCTTTGCCAAACAAAAATGTGTGCTTTATTTTGTTTCAGCTGACTCGGAAACCTGTTACTTTTGTGGAGGTGGAGGAAGGTTACATTGAAAGCTATCTCCCCGGCTCGCCAAAGGGTTTTCAACCAGTTGCTGGAAGCACCAAATACAAAGCAATTTGTTCGCTCGAAAATGAAGTTTACTTGTTTCCATTGAAGACAAGTGAAGATGCTTGCTTGAGTATTGCAGCTCATATGGCTGTAAACCGAAGTATTTAGAGCCAGGACCAAATGTACACAAATCAGTTGTCTTATTTTTCAGTGCCAGGGTGCATAGATAGGTTTAGTATGTTTCAGTGTTGAGAGGTACAGAGCTTATCGTGACGAAATCGAAAAACATGACCACTTTTGATCCGTCAGGTCAAGAGCAAACTACGAGACTGAGATTTGTTTTCACAAGATATCAAATGATTATCGCCTTGAATTTTTGCCAAATTATTTCCGACTGCAGTTCTCTCTCAGAACAGAAGCTGCGAAATGTCAGTCGCTTGACAATTCTGTGCCCTCTTCAAAAGACTTCGGTGACAAGTGCTGAATGTCAGATGTCCATTTCATTCGATTGAGATTGATTTTCGCGAATCATCTTTGCACTTCATGTTGTGTTGATCGGCAAGTCGTTGTGGGTGTGTGTGTGTGTGTGTGTGTGTGTGTGTGTGTGTGTGTGTGTGTGCGGACGGAACAAGTCCGTGGACGACTCGGCACTTGCTGTTGAGAAATGTTCTTTGTGCTGATGCATCCGAATCGTGGACTGTCTTCTCGTGTGCTGCTCTCTTGATGCGACAAATGCGAACAATTTGGGAGTGATGGTTGCAAATGTATGTACAGGGTAGGAGCCAGAACTCTGCATCCAGTGTTCAGTTCAGTGAACTGCGACTGGTCAAACTTTTCTTCTTCTTTTGTGAACTAACCAAGAGGGGTCTGTCACGCTTTGTTGACGGAGCTGTGCAAAACACCAATATTTTTGCGAAGTTTTTTGATGTATCATTTCGAATTTTGCCGTCCCATTGTTGAACGATGTCCAAGACTTTCAGTTAAAGCAACTGTAGAGCACCCGACGCATTTTTTGATGCGGGTTGCTCACATCCAAACACTTTTTCAATCCTTTCTTTCGGCTCTGAGTGGTACTTGCAGGGCGGAACAGAGATTCTGTCCCTGGCAACGTGAGAAACTTTTGTTAGGTGAACCCGTCTGTGTCGGAGAACTCCCCCCCCCCCTCGAAATGAACGATTTCAAAAATTTTCCGAAATCTATGCCCAAAATTTCCACGAGAGTCAGACGCAAACATATCTTACGATGGAAACAAACGCCATTCCAGGCAGCTGAGAGGGAGGTAGTCAAATGAAGGGCGCTGGTCGTTGTCGTCCTGTTGTATTGACCACCTCCAACAAATAGCTCCATGACCCATTCAGCTTGAACAGGCTTTTTTGTGCCAAATTCTGCAAATTTTCCAACTGGGTAGGCGGGTGTCATCTGACTTTTATTTTCAGAAGATCTTTCTTCTGGGAGTTCCATCCAAAAGGGTATGAACAATTTTCGTGCAATTTTTCTTCGATGTGCTTTCAGACCAGGCGCGCGTAAAATTATTTTTCAAGTAGTGGGGGAGAGCCCGCTGGATGCGTCTCGAAGGGCAGCTGATTATTTCTCTGGTTTGTGGAGAGATGGATGAATTTCACTGTGTGGTACACGTGTCGTGGACATCGTCCTGCAGGTTCGAGAACAATGCTCTCTCGAAGAACGAATTTTTGTGTCGCTCTGTGAAAAATTGCTCTCAAAGCACCATCTACCGTCCGTCTTGCTCTCATGCACGGCTTTACCGTCCGTTGGAAGAAGTGTTCTGAAGTTTTGTGTGAAACCAGTAGTGCTGACACAAAATTGGGTGGTGAAAATTGTTGAATGACAAGATTTTTACCCAGTGCGACGTGCTCGCTTGGCTTGCCTTGCTACAGGCACATGCCCCCCGGACACACTTTTACCAGTGCCCGGGAGACGCATGTCTGACGGGCAGTCTCGGCACGCTACATCGGTGGTCCTTGCCTCGCAAGCGAGCGAGCTAGTGCTGCTTCAACACAGCTCTGCGTCAAGGAAACTGAAAGAGACCTGCATGCGACACTTTTTGTGGGTCTCCAAATCCCAACCGATGTCACAGGGAATGCTACAGGAACACAAGAGCGTTCAACTTTAAATTTTCACACAAAACTGTGATTTTTATTTTCTACACCATTGTTTGTTGTTTTGTACATAATAAAGACGTCATTGAACATTCGCGAGAGGTTCGGTGCATTTTTTTTTTTTCCTCAGATACGCTCCTGCAGTGAGCTCGCCTGGGTTATCACACAAGATAGACTGACGCGAAGCGAGTGGTGCCGGTGAAGATGAACTGTCGAGTTGTGCAGCACCAGTCCGCCTCAGGTGAACCGTCCAGAATCAGACGTGAACGATACAAGTGAATTGCCGGTGACATTTTGCAACCTGAGAAATGGTACCGGAGATGAACTCTGGTTCTCCTGCAGTGGCCCACTCCACAATGAGCAATTTGATTGAAAGACATTTCTCCACCACTTGCGTTGATCAAGCGGGTTGCGTCGTCTGATGATTTTGCAGAACGTTCAACAGAACACACGATGTCAGAACACAACAATCTCTGGTGCAATCAGCAGCGCATCCAATAACACACACACACACGCAGAAAAAAAAGAGCAAACAACACGGCACGTGCGTTGGTGTTTACTGGAAAACAATCATGGTGAAAGGAATTCAATTTCACGCACACGTTGGGGAAAGTGTGTCTGAAAAGGACTGATATTTTTTGTCTGAGTGGAATAGATGTCACGTCGGTCGAAATTTCATTCCCCGACCTCCCCTTCACATTGAGACTGTCTCCAGCTCCACTAACAATTGCTGGACTCAATGATGACGAACACCGCTCAACCCAAGGTGACCATTGCGCTGAGTGAAAACGAACACGCAGCGACACTGGGATCTCAAGTACAAAACAACAGGTTTTCCAGACGTGGAAGCATTCACCCGTGAAAATAGCAACAAAAAAAAAAAAAAAAAAAAACCACTTGAGCAAGCAATAGCAACAATCAACGTTGAAAGGTTTTTGTTTTGTTGACGTTCTGTCCAAAGCGGACATGACGTGGTGACAAAGCAAGCAATGTTAGGTGAACAGACTGAACTGACTGATGTCAGATTACACGAGCTGTGTTTCGGGTCACTCTTTCTTTTCCTGCAGTTTTTGCTTGGCCCTCGCCCTGACAGGCAGCAGTGTGTTGAAGCTGAACTTGGCATACAGCCGTTGCGGCATCCGTGAAACCGCGAATCCCTGACAACAGAAGAACAGGAACACTTGTCAATGAAGACACGTTTGGTATCTTGCGGCGCATCTGAACGAAACGTGTTGTCACAGCTCGTCGCTTGCACAGGACCCAAAGCAGAAAAGTTGTCCACATCGGGAGTGGACTCCACCACCCAGACAAATTTTCTCAAGTTGTGCACCTTGGTGGTGTGTCTGGAGAGGTTCAGTGGCAAGCAAGTCATTCCAATCAGCCAAGTGGAAGGTGCCTTGCGGCACAAACAAGTCGCAAGTGAACGCAGTCGAGTCGGAAGCCGAGCGTGCAGAGGAATGGGACAAAATGTACCTGAAGTGCGTGAGCGTAAAAGCCGAATGTCGTGTCTTCGATGCCGACGGTTTTCAGAGCAGATCGGGCGTAGGTCAGCGAGTTTGGGATGAAGTGTGTCGGCTTTTTGATCTTGCTCAGCTTGGTAGCCACGAAGAAAGGCATGACGCACTGAAACAGATTGTGTTCTTGAACATAAAACAATCGTATTTCCTTTCGTACGGTTGCTACTGCTTTTCTTTGTTCTTTTTTGTTCTCCACGGAGCATCCAACAGATGTTACCTGCACGATGATGCCCTTACTCCTGTACTCATCTTGTACACTGTTGCTGAACACATGGACAAATGCCTGAAAGATAATTTTTCCAGTGAACTACACCCAGAAAAAGGACAACGTTCATGTCACAAGTTACTTGGGTGTTTCTGAGGTTCCAATCTACAGAGTTTCGAGATGAAGCCTGGACAAACCTTGGTGGCAGAGTAAAGAGACAACATGGGCGTCGGTCTCAGTCCTGACGCAGACGACACATTGATGATGGCACCTTTCCTCTTCTCTGACATGGCAGGCAACACAATACGAGTCATCTGCAAACGAAAATAGTGGTAAATCAGGACTTCGCATTGCACATGAGAAACACATTCCGCCTGTTCACGCGAATGAAGGGTTCACACATGCTGGAAAAGTGACCCCTGTGAAAGCATACGACGACTTTGCGAGACCTTTGGTTGAGAAAAGAGTTTCCTGCTTGAACAGCTGGTTTTATTTTGTTCTCGCCCTTACCTCAGCAACAGAGTTCACATTCACACTCAGCATCTGTCGAATTTTCTGAAAAAAGCAGAAAAATACTTGTCAAAACAGCTCAAAAATGGTTTGTTTCGACGACAAGTAAAATTTGCCGTACAAAGATTGTCCGAGTGAGCAGTTGCACCCTCACCAAAAAATTACAAGTGTGTGTGTGTGTGTGTGTGTGTGTGTGTGTGTGTGTGTGTGTGTGTGTGTGTCCGGGCGTGCGTGTGTGCGTGTGTGAGTGCGCGACTGTTGGCGAAAACACCTCCCAGCTCTGGTCAGCAAACTCCCGACGGAGGCCAACCCGCATGGTAAATGTCAAGTGTTCACCAGGATGGTCAGCTGCCCCCATTTGGGTCAATCGGCCAAGGCAGCCACTTTTGTCTCGCACAACGTCGCTGACAATGGTGGAAGTGGGCTTTACAAACCAGAGGGAGGTTGGGCTGACCTCTCCGGAGGGGTCAGCCAACCACGGGGTTTCAGCTGAACACAGGTTTTTGGCGGACCTTGACCGAGACGATCGTGTTGAGTACGAGAGGCAAATTCGAAAAATAAATACACAAATAAAAAGCAAAATACAAAATTGGCAGTTGTGTTCATCAGTGAGCGATGAAATTGTCTCCCCCCAAAAAGTTTCGGACTACAACCTGTGGTCTAGGGCCTGGAAACGGGTCGAAGTCACCTGGATGTGCTCTTCCGAGTCACTGTTTTTGGCAACCATTGGGAGACCGTATCTGTAACTCAAGGTTGAAACGAAAGACGCACAAACCTGGTCGCTGGGGATCTCAGCATAAAACTCTGGGTAATCGTAGGACATGCCGACGTTGTTCACTGGAAATAAACTCCATTTTTGGCATTGAAATGGTCTCAACGTCATCACAAATCCCAAAAGTCCCCACACCTTGGACGCTCGTCCAATTCAGAGCAAAAGTGCAACTTCACAGAAGGTACGCGTACTCACCTAAAACTCCAATGTCCAACCCAGTCAAGGCAGCTTTGACTTTGGTATAAATTTCAGGTCCTTGAGTAAAGTCGATGGCGACGCATTTGGTCTGCACTTTGGTTCGACTGCCTGAAAGCAAGCAAAGAAAACGTATTTTCGAGACTCAACATACAGGTCAGTTGGTGTCTGCTACATCATTTTTGACTTCCGATGAAGACCCTACCAATGTCGTTTGCCACGTCTTGAAGCTTGTCCGGATTCCTGCTGACGAGTACAATGTTCAGTCCCATACTCGCCAGCTGAAAGTGACGAAAACATGTATGTTCTCTGGATCTGTCTCCAAAGTCTAGTTTTGGTGACTGAAGTGACCCGACTGGATCCAGAAGAAGTCTCGCATCTGAACTTGAAAAGTCTCTTGTCTATTGATTTCGTGTCCGCCCCTCACCTCGAGCGCGTACGCTTTTCCAATTCCGTCGGTGGATCCAGTTACAACTGTGGAGAATAGACAGTGCTGTGAATAAATTGACGCTTCCACTTGCAATTCTTGAGAACAAAGCAGATCAAAAACTGTATTCAAACATCGAAGCAACAAAAGAAATCTCTGGGTCAACATCCACATTCTATCCTCGGACACCAGACAACAACTCACCTGCCCAGTCTCCCAGTGATTTCAAATTCGTACTCAAACCGAGCGCTCTCCCCAACACGTAGGCTTTCAAACCACTCCAAAAGGAACATGAAACTTGCCATGCCCAATAAGTTAAAGCCAGAGCTCCAATGAGTGCAAACACATCTGTGTTCTCTCCAAAAATTCCAAAAACGTTTGACATGATGACAGCTCAGACGCCGGTAGCCAGGGTGAAAGGTCAATTCTGGTCCCCGCGCCTTTTAGCATCTATTGCAGCTGAAAACTAGTTTCGGGACAACATGTTGGCTAAAATCAACTTCGGAAAACTTATTTTGCAGAAATAGCGCGGTGTTTTGTGGTCGAACATCTTATATTTGCTGGCTAGATCCCAAAGTCGACATGGTAAGATCCTATGTTCAGAAAAACGGCTTGCTGCGTGGGCGATAATAGCTGAACGTCGTCCACATCGTTGTTGCACTGGCTGTGGTTTCGCAGTTCTTCAATTTGTCCATTTGAAGTCAGTCAGAAAGCCTTCTGTACAAAATTTTCGCTTGCATTGCATTCGAGCCACCTTTTCGTGAGGTACTTGGGTTTTCCATTGTGGGTAGGAGGGGGGAGAGATCGTGGATTTCTACTCGGGCGTGCCAAGGTTCGACTTGTCAGTTGTTTCTGGTGACCGACTTGTACATAGATCTGCCGTTGCATCGCTCAAATTTATCTCATTTGCACTTTCAGATGGCAACTCTCGCAGAACTTCTCAGGCCCAACAATGATTTGGCAATGGCCTTGCTGAACATGCAAACATCTGAACTGATGTGTGACATAAATTTGGTGGCTGAAGACAACCGGGTGATCAAAGCGCACAAACTTGTTTTGGTGGCGATGTCACCATTCTTCCACAACATGTACTTGAATGGAAATGACTTCACCACATTCCAGTTCAAAAAGGCCAGCGCGGTGACGGTTACCAAGTTGGTTCAGTTCCTCTACGGAAATGTGTTTGCGATCAATGCTCAAAATGCAAAGGATATTTATCCTTTCGCGACGTTGTTGGAATTGACACATGTCACAAAAGTGTGTGAGTACTTTGACCCGTCTGTCAAAGACATGCCCTACGATTTTTCTGAGACTTACATTCTGCCAGTGCTGGAAGGCGGTTCAAGTCACCAGGCTACTGAAGCAGAAATTGTGTCGCCAAAACAGAGACGATTGAGCGAACCCTTTGCAAGCAAGAGAAAACGTCTCGAAAGGACTCTGTCGCTACTCCCGAAAACAAACAAGAAAATGATGTCAGCATCAACGGAAAGCCTGACTGAGACACAAGGAACTGTGGTGAAGCCGGAGAGGAGGAAGAGTGCAAGCGACCCGGGTGAAGTCTTGTTTCAGTGCAATGTGTGCGATGTTATGTGTTCAAGTTTGAAGGCTATGGAATCACACGTGTTGAACCAGCACAAACAGAAGGAGGAACTCTCTGATGACTCCTCAGAATGCGCACCGATCTCCACGGAAGATACATTGGACGAAAATTTACCGCCGTTGCCATTCAAGTTCGGTGTGGCTGACTTACCGAAGCAGGTCCAGGAGCGAACTGAGGAGTTCACCTTGTGGTCGGAAATGAAAGTTATCACACCGCTTGGTTCAGAGAAAAGGGCGGTTGCTGAAGAGGAACGCAAAAGACGTGTTCACAGTGGTGGGTCAAGGAAAAAGTGAGTATCTGTTTTCTCACTTGACAGTTTTGCACAGACGCACACAATGTCGTAATTTCCCAAAGTGAAATAAATCCCACCTCTTTTTGTAAATTGGTGCAAAGCTGAGGATTTAACTCTCGTATCCCCCCGGCCGTGCACCCACAACATATTGTTTCAACTGACAGGCTTGTTCATTCTTAACATGTCCACTGACAACTGCGTATTCATTTTTCAGGGAAGTGGAAGTCACGGATACGCACATGCCGGACGGATGGAGAAAAATCTTCAAGCAGCGTATGATCGGGAAAGAGTCTGGTCGTATAGACGCTGTGTTAATTTCGTAAGTCATTCCGTCTCCTTGCCGTTGTCTGAGAGACCCTGTCGTTGGCAGTTGTGGGTGAAAAAAATCTGTTTTTGTGTGTGTCAGGCATTAAAATGTTGGACGTAATTCTGTCCAAAAGAAATAGGTGCCAGATTACGCCATTCAGTGGACCCCCAGCCTTCGGTGATACGTTTTGCCAATTGATCGGGAGGAAAGCACGCAAAGAATCACCTGGTGCCAACGAGCGTGGATTCACTTCTGGATTCCCTGCGATCGTGTCCTGCGCAAACATTGAACCTTCGTGCACTTTGGTTGACAATACAAGTACAGCCTGACCACCGTGCCAACCAACAGTGCTGATCAACGTGCAGGGAAACCAGAAACAATTTCTGAACTCGGGACAGCAGAGTGATTGAAAAAGCATGCGCCGATGGTTTCTTTCTGCTTCTTCTTTTTTTTTTTTTTTTTTTTTTTTTGTGCATCATTCCGAATTGTATTGTCTTCCTTTCAGTCCCACCGGTCGAAGATTCAAGTCCAGGAAAGACATCCTCGACTATTATGAAAAGATTGACGAATCAGTGGACATCGAGAGACTTAGCTTCTCGAAAACAGGGCACGAGAAGTATTTGGCCAAGGCTTTCAGCAAGATGGCGAGAGGGAGCCTGTCTGACAGTAGGTTGCGTCGACCAGCAGCACAGTTCACATCTCCAGTGAAACGAAGTCACACACATCCAAGAGCCATTAGGAACTTCCTGAAGGCTCCTCTCAGGATAGCCCTGAAAGGCTCATTCGGCGCGTTCAGGGGAAGAATCAAGGGGAGCAATGTGCCTGCTCCAAACCCCCAGCAGCCAACTTTGCACCAAGAGCACCAAAGAACTTCAAGTTCCCACAGAAAGCCAACCAGCCCTGCAAAGGTATTCTCAACAAACAGAAGTGTTGACGCAACAGTTGCTTCTCCGTGTGAAGATCATCTTGACGTCCAGATACCAACAGAAAACGGAACTGCAGGTTGTGACGAAAACAATGACAAAAGTTTTCTTCGTGATGCCGACGAGGCCAACGGGATTGCCGTGCAGGACAATTTGTCCAACAGCGAAGAAACAGGCCAATTACACAGTGAACCGAAGGAACAAAAGTCCGTCCTGGAAACTGGATGCAAGACGAATGGTTGTTGAATCTGGGGCTTCTTTGGTCAAGGACATGCAAAAGATTGTGTGGTCGTGTTGTTCTCAACCCATTTGCGGGGGAGTATTGTGACATTTTGGGTCATGTGCACATGTTACTTGCAGTGCTCGTACAGAGTGCTTTCAAAAAGCACATGTGCTTTTTTGTGCTTTTTTGTGCTTTTTTGTGCTTTTTTGTG
>JAAUXT010030091.1_pt1 | contig 11879 bp, 9 predicted proteins | sample 7278171 | NCBI WGS metagenome assembly JAAUXT01 (sample SAMN14350112, study PRJNA611818) | marine sediment metagenome | isolation source: surface marine sediment (1.8m) | place: French Polynesia: Moorea | collected 2018-08
CCCCGGGTTAGACCTGCTTTGACAATGAACGTTTATGTGACCACACGCTTTTTATGCGTAGCATTCTTGTTGTTTCTGATTTTTGCTTGTTAAATGCGTGTCTTGTACTTGAGTGAATACGGCATTCTTTCATGCAGTTCATATCCGAAGCATCTTTCCTTTCACAAATTTTGCTCAAAATGAATATTTCTATTTCATACCAGGTGAAAGAGCGGTACGGCCCGAATCTCGACAAACTTCACTCGGGTCACGTGATTGGTGTCATGGTGGACGAGGACAACAGTCTCCATTTATTCGTCAACGGGGTGGACCAAGGTGCGTTGAAGCTCCTGATTGAACACCACGAAACAAGCAAACATTTTGCTTGTTGAAAAGGGATGAACTTATTTTCCAAAACCTCTCTTCCCAGGAGTCGCAGCCAAAGACATTCCGCCGCAGTGCCACGCGCTGGTGGACCTGTACGGGCAGTGCGAGAGGGTGACGGTGGTGCTGGGGGACAGTCCAGCGAACACGCAGCCGCCGGACTACAGGGAAAAGGCAGACCTCGAAGACAGTGAGTCGAGTCTGCGGGTCACTTTGTTTGAAGACAATTTTTTTTCGGGGGGGGGGGGGCAGAGCCATTGCTTTCAGAGTGACAGACAAGTTTTATGTTGCAGGTATTAACGAAAAAATGTCCACCAGACATCAAGAAGCAACAAACTCAGTGAAGAATTGTGAATACCAAAATATGTGCTCCAGATACAAGCAGACGCTGGCGTTGCCAGGTGGGTGATGACAGAACAACCTGATGTCCCATGAGCCCTGGCTGTACTCTCAAGTTGTGTGGGTGTGGCCTTCCAAGAGCCAGGTCATTGACCAGGGATCGCTCTGTTTGCAGACCAGTACTTTCAGACGGAACAGAACCGATGTTACTGTGAGACGTGTCACAAGGTGCGGGGTGACGAGCCTTATTTCAAACGCGGGGAGCCTCCCAAAGACTGCGCACTGCCGTTCGGCTGGTGCAAATTTGCGTTGAGGTGAGTGGGAGTCCAGAGCCTTGAGTTTGTTGCGGCTCATTACTGTTCGTTTGGATTTTGAAGTTTTGTGAAGCGCTCACTATGTGGTGTCTGCAGAATCGCTTTTGGTGTATTTCTAGAATTCCCGCGAAAGCTGAATCGCAGAACATCACCGAGAAGTGGCACGTGGCGTATCATGGGACGCACCCTGGTGGCCTGCGCAAAATTCTCGACAGCGCTGATCTTTTGATGACAGGTGCGTTCGATTTCGCGTCGGTTGTGTCAGAGGAGATTGTTTGGGTGTTTTGGGGTTGTTCTTTTTTTTTGGGGGGGGAGTGGGGTTGAGCACACGGTGAAGACCCGGATGTTTTGCCTGCAGGTCACTTCTCAGAAGGCGGGGGGATGCTGCGGCCGCAGCCGGTGCTGTTCGATGAGAAGAACACCCCTGAGCAGCAGCAGGACATCCGCCCGATCCAGCTGTCGCCCACCATTCGCTACTCAGGCTCGCAGACCTACGCCCCGAAGTGCGAGTGAGTAGCGTGTCGTGAGGGGGGTTGCGCGTCGTGCGACGCTGTTTTTGGTTGAACGCCACGTTACACGCCACTCTGGACCTGTGCGTCATACGATGCAACTCCATTGGGTCCTGTACAAAAACAGCGTCTGATAAGGGCAATTACACGCCAATGGCTTTTGGAGCTTTTCCCGCGCTGTAGTGGGTAGAACGGAGCTGTGGCTCAAGAGCGCTGCGCAACAGATCAAACTTCCGGTTGCCGTTTTCGGATATTTTTGCCGTCTGGTGACGTGTGGTTTGTTGATTTTTCATGGCAGATTCCGAGACTCCAAGACCAAGAAGTTGTTGCAGGCGAGGATCGGCTTCCAGGTGCACGTGAAGCCGGGATCTTACAAAATAGGACCTCAATCCATAGGAGCCAATGAACAAATTGACCCCAAATTCAGCAACAATGAACTCGAGTGGTCAACCAAAGAAAGAGGCGCCACCATCTTGTCTGCATTGCTGATAAAACTGGAGTGAAGTTTGTTTTGTGTGTCCGGTTCGGACTGTGCCATTTCACTGTCAACTCCAGTGTTTCCAGGATCGGCGGGGCAAATTTGGGGGGGGGGGGGGCTGAACTCAGGCTCGGCTTGTTATCCGACCATCAGAAGCTGAGAAAGGGAAGGGGGGGCTGTTTTCACTCACGGAATTGCGCACGCGCACCTGGCTCTCTTGCCAGTTTTATCTCCACACCCCAAAACGAGAACAAAATTTGACCACGAATGCACTTTATTCACGGGTGACGACTATTTGTGGGGGTCAGAATGGCGCCCTCTTGATTCGCTGGAGGTCAGATCTGTTTCTGAGTTGCAAACAAAATGTTTGAAAATTGAGAAGGGGACAGTGCGATGGAGACAATCTTCGTGTTTTTTTGTTGTTGACTCAAAATGAGAATGTCGGGGAAACTTTCGGCCTGTTTCCGGAACAAATATCCGTCGTGAGTGACACCAAAAATATTTTCCTCGAATTGGCTAATTTTCTGGGGCTCAAACTAAAATTTGAGCCCTGCGACAGTATTTTTGAAACGCAGCTGCTTGTGTCGTGTCCCTGTGGACTGTCTGCTGAAAAAAATTCATCCTATTTGACATGTCTTGCACTCGGAATATTTTGGGCATTACTGTACACATCGGGGCCAGTGAGTCACGGTTTGCGGCTCCAGTTTCCAGGTTGTGGAGACAATGACGTTGAACGTTGTGCCTGCAACGCAGTTGGTTTTATCTGGCGTCAGAGATTCTGGTCAAATCTATCGTTGGTGATTTGACAGGACTTTTCTGCTGTCAGGTGAAGTGGGCTGCCAGTCGAAATTTCTCGCGTTGCGCAGATTCAAAATGCTCGAAAACCTGTCAATTGCTCTGTTCTGTTGCCGCGTCCCGTTTTGACGCACTCAAGCGAAGTCGACGCAAAGCGACTCTTTTGTTGTGGCAATAACACTGTGATAAGTTGCGAAGTTTCGGTCGCAGTTTCTTTGTATACACCTTGGATTGCTCGAACCCAGCGATGATGATGATGTGATCAAACCCTCAGCTCGTACGAGTCGACCAATTTGCTGCCTGTTTTGTCATGCTGTGATGTCAATGTGATCCGTTTCGTAACCCTACTACTGAGTATTGCGACGAACCCTGTCTTGATACAAATAAGATGTGACGCAAAGGTAACGTGGCACGTTGTCTTGTTTATTGTTAAAAAGTACGGTGCGCAGTTTGGCAGGAAATGTCAACTGGAGAGTTGGAGCAAGCTGCTTTGAAGCTGAATTTCCTTCAGATCACTGAACAATTGACTGTCGGTGCCGTGAGTCACCGTCAAGATTCTTTCCGCCTGAAAGAGAGACGTTGGGTGGTGTGAAAAACAGACTGGACAAATGGAGGAGTGAAAGGTAGAAAAAGGATTTTCACGAGTCTCGTCACACGAAATGCTAGTGTTCAAAAGTTGTCGACAAAGAATTGTCAACATCAGATTGAAGGCAAACCTGGGATAGATGCTTTTCGCTCCCTTTCTGGTTCAAATGCAAGTAGATTTTCCCGACTTTCATCAGCTGGATACCCAGCGAGGGGTGGAGCTGCTCGCCGTACCCGTGCAGCCTGAAAAGAAACGGGACTTCGAGCCGCCGCGTGCACACACACACACACACACACACAATTCGGAGACACGAAAAATGGGTGACATTTGACAGATAAATACATTATCCCGAGTCTCACAGAGAGTTCGCTCCATTCTGGCGGAATGAAACGAGATACCGCAGCAGTCTGGACGTTGGCCCTTTTGTGACCAGACACCTGTGTCTCCTGGTTTCATGCTCAGCCTTAAATGGCCCAACACCAGTATCTCCTGGTTCGGGGTGTCTGGCCAACACGGATGGCTCCAGCTTTGTTCGTGTCTCACTTACTGGTACGATTCCAAGGTTTTTTCGCCAAAGTCCAACGCCTCGCTCCATCGCTGCAGGTTGACGCAGGCGTCGAACGCGAGCTCCAGCAGCCGCGCGACGTGGATGTTCGAAGGATGCAGCGCGTCGTTGTGAGTGTGCAGAAATTCTCTGCACGTGCGCAACACCTCATCATCATCTGTGCGCGAGCGAAAGGAAAGAGCAGGTGATCGACACTTTTTTTTGGCTTGGAACAAGTGTTCATGACAGACTGTAAGCAAAGCGAGGGTTTCGATTTCTTGTGCGACACAAACTTTTGTAATCATAAACGAACTTTTTGGTCGGTAGCGAGACGTTATTCACTTTTAGCAAATCCCAACAGCGTTCGGTTTTACCTTGTGAATTCTTCAGTTCCTTGATCTTCTCCAGAACACTGTGCACGAGCGACAGTCCTTTGTTCCTTCCCGACACATACTCGTCCCTGAATTCCGTTGTGCCACACTTGTCACAGTGAAGCGGTTCGTCTGCTGACAAGACACACCAAGACCTCTCAGATAACTCAATGTCAGTGTGCGCAGGTGAGAACAGGTGTCAGCTTGAACGGGAACACGTTCCACTTACCTTGGTTCCACAGAACTCGCCCAACGCACCCCAGTGTTGGACAACACGAACTGTGCATCTGCTGCTCCTGAAGTACAACAAGAACGCTGAGCAGTGCGGACAAGCTCCGAATCGGTGACGCGCCCAGTAACACTTGGTCCGACAGGACAAATCTCATGCGACGTCAACATTTTGGCGTGACAGGAAACTTGTACATCTTCCCACACTTTGAAATGGGGGCGGAGGTGTCAGGCCACATTATTTTTCCCAAGCGTGATTGCAATACACACGCCGAGCAAAACTTCGGCGTGCATCTGCAGGGCACGAGAAAAGGGAAGATTCAAAGTGCTGCACCTTTGACGAACGAAATTGACAAGGTCTGAACTCTCCAGGAACGAGGCTTCATGTACGTCGCAGGAACTGGACACAAATGGCAGACACAGACACAATCCAATTCTTTTTGCAAAAATTCTGTTGCTCTTTGACGCCCTTGTCTGCTGACGGAACTTCGATCTTTTTTTCCACACAAACATTGAGGGTGTGTCCAAAGACAATTTTTGAGCCAAACAAAGGTCTCCGGCAAAATCGACGTCTCATGGAAGGCCTGTTTGTCTTGATGCCTTTGTATCAATATTTTCTCAGAGTGACCCGATCCCTGCAACAAAGAAACACGCTCTGCACGCGCGCTGCACACGCGCGCATGTTTGCTGAGCAGAGCAGCTTCAAGTGCATTCCATTAGCGGGTCTGTCGCAGACATGATGAACCCCTGCACGTCAGCGTGCAGCTGCCCCAAACATAGAAGACTGCACATCAGCTGCAGCTGCTGTAATGGAGAACAATGTTTCCTCTTCCTAAAGGGAGCCATATCTTGTTGGAATTTGACAAACTAAAAAGGCATGCACGCAGTTTTTTGAATTTTGATGTTTCCAACATCAACCATTCACTTCGCGTGAGTAACAACCATTTGTCTGTCATTTTCTGCAACATCAATGCTGTGCACGAACATTAAAAGGATGCATGTTCCTGAAGGCAGCTTCATCTTACAAGGGCCACTCTTGCAACGCCTGATTTGGATGGAAAGCAAAGAATCTGTGCAGAGCACCATGCAGACATGACATGAGTGCTCAAAAAAGAATTGATATGCATGGTTCGTCGAGAATTTAGCAGCCAAAAACTGGAGTTTCAGCGTCGGCTACTTTCCCACTTTGATGCGGGTTTCACAGTTGCACAACAAAACACGAAGCTGAAACTGGCACTTGGGAAATCTTCTGAATGGGTATGAAGTCAGCAAACTCGACGACTGTTCCACGGATGATGTAAAAGCGATGTTGGAGTCACGCCACAGGAACGTTCAATGGTGAAATCCTTTTTATTCTCCGCCAGCGGAACGGAACGGATAAGGATTCCAGATTGCATTGCGTTGCGTCAACGATCTATCATCTTTTTCAGAGCTGCAGCCATGCAGGATCGAACCTGACAACCGAGGTGCACAACTGACGTAGCTGCTGCAGTGTTGGACACACAAACGCCTGCAAGTACCGCCAGCTGAACACCTTTGGATGCATGGTTATGCAGTGTGGAACAAAAGGCAAGCATGGACCTCTTGCTTCATTCGGAGATGCACAGCGAGATCTTCATTGCACGAGAACCGAACATCAAATGTCTACACAACCGAGGCTTTGACCTCATCGGCTTCTCACATTTGGCCAAAGGCCTGGAGGCGCTCGGACTTCAAACAGGTCGCGGGAATACGTGTTCCCCACAGCAAAACATCTCGTGATGACAATCGATGCGAGCCTAATGCACGTCAGCGAAACATATGGGATGCACACCACCATGTATGTGTTTCAGTGAAGGCTGAACAGGCCGTTTTGCATTATTGATACGAATGCCAACGCAGGATCGACGCGCGCACGCACGCGCAGCGCTGAACTTTACATACACGCGCTGAAATCAGTAAAAGTACTTATCGACAAACATATTGCGCGCAGCTTCTCAATTCGAGCGCAACTTTCCAACGATCGAATATCGATGATGAATACGTGTCACGAACAGCAACGCACTGGATGATTTTTGAAGTACTGAGTGATCAGCTGAATCAAATACTTTTGCGTCAATCTTGAGATCCGTCCTCCAAGTGAGGACGGCGCATCTGCATCTACAAGAATTATGTTGGAGCGCCAGGAGCGATCCGCGCGACCTGTGACACGCCTGCAGCACCCGCTGAAGCTCGACACACGAACCTGAGCGGTGCACACACACCTGTGACAACAACAATTGCATTGCGCTCAGATCCACCAGTATTCAAGAGCAGTCGCGTCATAAAATTTGCGCCGTAGCTTCAGCTGTTCAACGACACAACTGTCAACAAGAGTTGGTGTCAGACAGACACCACAACGAAACAGTCAAGAAAATGGCAGCCAAAGACACCAGCGAGAACAGCAACGCACCCGCCTTGGACTGGATGAAGTGTAACATCTGCCTGGATCGCTTCACGCAGCCTCGGGTGCTGCCCTGTCTGCACACCTTCTGTCACTCGTGTCTCGAGAGACACACCGACTTCTACTGCAGCAGAACCAACGATCGCAGGATGGAGGAGCTGGAGGAGAGAGCCGAGCGACTCCGAACCATGACATACGACGGAATCCTCTCCTTCAACGAGGAGAGCTTCAACGCGCTGCGTGACCGTCTCGCCAACGTCTCCAGTTCCATGCTGCCCGAGTCCACCTGGCGGCAGATCAGGGAAACGAGCAAGACGTTCCCGTGCCCGACGTGCAGGGAAAAGACGGAACTTCCGGCCAATGGCATCAACGGGTTCCGCCACGACTTCCGGGTCTCGCAGCTCCAGGATTGGCTGGAAACGACGCGCGAGAGACAAAACACACTCGAGAAGGAGCAGAAGCGAAGAGCGAGGCAGCGGCGATCTTCCACCAGAGACAAACAGAAGAACGCGGCAGGGGAAGCGTGCGACTGTTGGCACCACCCGGATGAGGTTCTGACGATGATCTGCCTCGACTGCTCGGAAGCCATCTGCAAATGCTGCCTCCAGGAAAAGCACGAAAGCCACACCACGTCCTCACTCACCGCCGGTTTGGAATTATACAGGTGAAACTGTTGTACATGATCTGAGATCATCACTTGGTTCTGAAATCTTATCCTTGGCTGGCGAGCACAATGTTCCCTCCTGCTCTCTTGGGTTTGAGGTGTGCAAGGGCGCAAGCAAAAAAAGAGTGCATTCTTTTGCAAAACGCCCTCATACAAATCAGGACTTTCTCAGAAGGATACTGAGGTCCTTGTCGTCGAGTCCTTGTTTGCCGTATCTTTCAACAGTCCAATTGTCCCTTCGCTTCTTTCAGAGACAGCCTCACGTCGCTCTGTAAGGCCATGACCGCACGATCAGTGCAGCTGCAGAGCACCTCACACGTACTGCTAACCAAGGAGAAGGACATTCTGACTCAGGAAACCGAAGTGGCTGACAAAATACGAGAGACCAGCGAAGAGGCGTTGCGCGTCATCCGCGAGCAGGAGAAGAAACTCGTCCTGGAGCTCAAGGACCGTTCGACGTCCAGCAGCTCCGTTCTCAAGAACATGTCGACACAGGTGGAGAGAAACAGACGAAGCATCGACCAGATCACAGAGTACGCTAACGGCGTCCTGTCTGACTCGATGTCTCCAGATATGATCTCCAGCTACCAGGATCTCATCAGCGAGATGGACTCAGTCCTGGAGGAGAGCCTGTTGCTAGGCAACGGAGACATAAGCATGACGTCGCTTCAGTTCCTGCCATCCAAAAGGAGGGTGAAACTGGGGAGGCTGAGGCACAAGGAAGACACGGAGAATCTTCTAGCTGAGCTGAGGGAGAATGGGTCTTCGCTGGAGAGTTCCATGAACAGCACCAAGTCTTTTGGTATCAACAGCCTGAGGCAAAGGAAGGAGAATCGTTTCGCTCCAGGAGAGACCTTGACCCTGTCCAGTCAGCCTCACATTCAGCTTATCTCCTGTTTCGGAAAGCAAGGTGCGAGACCAGGCGAGTTCAACTCTCCTGGAGATGTCTGCTTCCTCCCAACGAGTGGGAACTCCACTGCTGAGTCTTTCGTTGTTGCCGACACCAACAACAACCGACTGCAGGTCTTCAGCACGCAGGGCACGTTCATCAAGGTCATTGGCGAAGGGCAGATCAAACCTTGGGGCGTCGCCATCACCAAGAAACTGCACATCGTAGTTTCTGACGCTTTGGACAAGTGCATCAAAATCTTCAACATGGAAGGCCTGTGTCTGCAGAAGTTTGGGAAATTCCTCTGTCCTTCCGGCATCGCCGTGAACAGCGCGGGCAACTTCGTCGTCACCGACTTCTTCAGCGCCAGTGTCTACGTCATTGATAACACAGGCAAAGCTCTGAGCAAGTTCGACTTCCGCACCGACTCAGACGCGCACATGAGCGGCAGATCGCACGTCTCCGTCAGTAAACGAGATCGACTCGTCATCTCCGACACCAGCAACAACCGCATCAAGATCTTCAACAAGTCCGGCCACCTGATTCACCACGTGCTCAGCACGGACATCAACATGAGCTCCAACAGCGGCGTCTGCACCGATCACCTGGGCAACGTGTTCATAGCGGACACCCTGGGGTCACAGATTTCTATCTTGAACAAGGAAGGCAAGCTGCTGTCTCACCTCGACTTCAAATCTGGGATGCGGAACTTCGCATCAGGAGGGAAACCGGACGAGTCGGGGTTCAATGGCGACCCGACGGGCCTCGCGATTTCACGAAACGGACACCTCATCCTGACCTACTCGAAATCGAACCAGGTCCAGGTGTACAAACTGGTCTACAAGCAATGCGCTCTTCAGTTGAAAGTGCCTCGGTCTCAAGAGGAAAGCAACACGGCAAACCACTGTCCAGTTCATTCCGTTAAATTTTGAGGCAAAACGTTGCTTTTCTTCAGATACAACACTTTTTTCAATATTTGATCGTCTGCATGACCTACGAGAAAGACTTATAACTCTGGTGTGGTGAGTTGACAACGATCAGACGTCGTGCACGTTGTTTTGTTGTTCTTGTTGGTGAAAGGTAAAATGCACGTTCAATGAATTTTGTTGTTCACTGTTGTCACTGGGCACAGATACTCTTTTGTCATATCACAGAATAAATTGCCGGTACGATAAACGCAACGTGTTTTTCGCACTTCTCACATCAACGAAACCCCAATCGACTCAGTGTTGTTTGAAAACTAAGCACCCCACAGAATTGTGTCTCCAGGGAGAACGTGTGGAAGAAAGCAACAATTGGAACATCTCGCGGTCAGCCTGCTCCTTTCACATGGGTCCAGCGAGCGATAATCTGACGCACGCAACGACATGCTTCACAACACGACCTTGAGCAACTGATCCAGGCACAGCTTCACAGCTTGTTGGGACTCTGAGGCAAGACAACAGAGAGACTACAAACCTGAAGGTTGTCCTTGCATCCACTGCAATCACACCGGAAGTAATACTGTTCCTCCAGCTGTCGCTGACGCTCAGAAGTTGTGTTCAAGTCAGAAATATAGCTGATTCTGATCTGTGAAAAAAATCACAAAACGAGTTCACGAAGCAGACACGCAAATCTGTGCACTGCAAACACAACACAATGCACTCATTGGGGACTTTTATGCAATGACATTTCACTGAACGCCGCGTCAACGCCAACGTCAAAAAAGCACTGTTTCCATGGTACGGGCCAATCATGAAACACCATTCGATGTTGGCGTTGAAGCGGCGGTCAGTGAAACGTCGTTGCATGAAGTCCCTGTTGTGTGCGCAACACGCAGGAAACAAGTGTTTCAGGGAATGTTACTGGCCTCAGACAAGGCGGTCAGGGTTTCTGTTGTTCGCAACTGAAGCTCTGTCCCTCGAAAGGTGATGACACCGTTTGGTCTGCAGCTGTGGTCCAGTTTGGAAGGTCTGCGACAAAAGTCGAACACGCAAACAATGTTTTTGACAAACGCAAAGTTCTCTGGCTCTGCTTCTGAGTGAACAGGAGAATGAATATGACGGCAATTTTCCAGGCTGAAATAACTCACATCAAATAGAGGCCGACACCAACAGGCTGCATCTCAGCGTCGCATATGGAGAAGCTGTTCACCGTCATCTGTCAAGAAATCACGTTCACTCACACCTCTGTGCGAATCTGCTTTGTTCAACAACGTGCACATGTGTGCTGTATCACACTATATTTACCACTCACCCTCCCGAAGATTCCCAGCAAATCTGCAGCTGAAAAATCGTCTAAGCTCACGAGCAAGTGACGTTTGAGTCCTTCAGTGATTGTGAGAAACTGTTGCATTCTTTTCTCGTCTTTCCGTATTTCATCCACATCTGAAAAGACACAAGACAACAATTGTAACTTCGCTGTCGGAACACACGACAGGCTGTTTCCATCTTGAGAAAAACATCAACATTTTCCTGCGGTACCTACGGCCCATGAGGTCTTCAAATCTTCGTGACAGACCATACTTCTCTTCAACGATGCTGGTCGTTTCCTTGTCCTGAAACCTCAATAATGTTTAGTCACTGCAATCTTTCGACTCGAAAACCAAAGAGTTTACACAAACGTCCAACCACAAATATTGAACACCAACCTGGTGTTTCAACAACAACCTCAGGAACAGTTTGATGCTTTCTGTTGGGACCTTCGGACTGTAGTTCTTCAGGTAGCGACACTCCTTTTTGTGCACTTGCCAATCTCCTTTCTGAAAACAAAAGATGAACTGTGGTTTCCTTGTCTGTTGCGAAAGTTTTGAGTTCTCTCAACACGGACGAAGGAAGCAACATCGATGTCTTCTTTTGATTGGTTCTGAGCAACAACTCGAATCTACCTGGCATTTTCTGCTGCAGTATCTCAGAACTGTGCAGGCTGAGCACCTCTGCAATGTCTCGCATCTGCATTGAAGAAACGAAAACTTGGGACTGACAATTTCACAAACTGAAGGGCGAAAAATCTCCGACATACGAGCCCAAAGTTCTTCACTTTCGCCGAATTCCCCATGACTTACTTTGTAAAACAGAAGTTGCACAAAATGAGCCTTTGAGATTCGGACACTGTGTGAACAAAAGGCCTCGATGTCAGCACCAGGGTCCCAGCTTGGCACGGCCCAGCACGTACGGCCATGGTTGCGTTGCACCAACGTCAACGTCAGTTGACAATCAAATTTTGGTCCTGTTGGTACAAACACACGGATCTGTTCTGCAGGGTTTTGCCCTGCTAATACGCATGTACAATGATTCTGCAATGTGTCACTGCAAAGGTGGAGATCTGGAACAAACAGTAGAGAGTTTAAACAGCGACGTTTTGTTATGAACGTCGAACGCCAAACGTGGGTGTTTTTC
>JAAUXT010069987.1_pt1 | contig 11879 bp, 17 predicted proteins | sample 7278171 | NCBI WGS metagenome assembly JAAUXT01 (sample SAMN14350112, study PRJNA611818) | marine sediment metagenome | isolation source: surface marine sediment (1.8m) | place: French Polynesia: Moorea | collected 2018-08
ATGACCCAGACTGCCAACACACAATAGCTTGTGACACCATAGAGGAAGGTAGCCTAAACCACTGAGCTCCAACTCATACTCTACAATAAACTATACTACAACATCACTACCGGGGCTTCACTCATATATACAACAGAACAAACAGCAAAAACGTTCATCTTGTGAAAAAAGAAGCAAAGGACTCCATGCATGTGATCTGGCTTTGTCTGGCAAACTCTTGATGAAGGTGAACTTTCTTGATATCACTCGGCGTATTGCTTCCTCTACCTTGGGTTCGCCGACAAAGCCCTGTCGATGGAGTCCTTTGTTTCGTCGCGCAGTTTCAAGAAAAGTGTAGCCAGCCAACATCATGTGCGCAGAAGTGTTCAACTATGGTCTTCGTTCGTGTTCTGGGCTTTTCGCAGCACTTGAGGATGTTGAAGCATCCACGTCCATGCTGCATCCAGGATGGCCCCACGAGATACCCAGGTATGTCCGCGGTGACCTGGCAATAATTTTGAGGCATTCCCTCGTGCACCATGGGTGGGACCCGCTGCTGTCCTGTTCCATGCGGCCAGAATCTTGCCGACAGAGCAAAGCGATGTGGGGTTGTGGACGCAGTGTTCAAGACAGTGACTTCGAACGACGTCCAGGTTGACAGAACTTGTGTGAAAGAAGCCTCAGGCCCGGACACAAGATGCCGACACTTGCCCTTTGGAAAATAACAACCACAGACTGAAGCAACTGTCAAAAGATGCTGGATTTTTGTGCAGCAAACATTGACGCTCTTTCTCCTCGTCGGCTCAAAGTTGCGGCTCAAAAGTTGCGACGGAGGCGGCAACGATCGCGCGAATATAATCCTCCCCTGTAGAGCACCATAGGGGCAGTAGTCCCGGCTTCATTGCCAGGAAATAAGCTTTCAAAAACAAAAACCGAAGCAGAGGATGATTTTCATTTACTTTTTACGCGCAGGCGTCAATATTTTTATTTGTAAAAAGTGCACTTGGTGATTTGATAGCTTTGTCTCCAGTGTAGGAACAAATATTTCATCGACGGGTTTTTCTGCAGGGGAACTGTGAAACTGAACTCTCCGGTGTGACTTTATTGTGGGAAGGAGAAAAAGAACTTGAATGGGAGAATCACGCTCGAGGAGAGTCTATTTTCTGCAGAGAGCGGGTTTTCCGTAAAATCTCAACATCAAATACACTTTTCTTTGTTCACATGTGGAAGACAAACCAAGTTTTCGTTTTCAAAAGCACGTCAGGGTCTGAAATTACACTCCGCCTCAGTGTTGAGTGAAAAGGGTGAAATTTTGCAGGCAAAGTGAACAGTTTCACGTGTCTGCCAAATTCCCATTCACAAAGTTTTTACTACAGCAAAAGACTCCGAGAGCGACACGCGCGGTAGGTAGTCAATGGATGGAGAAACAGATGTTGCGCTACCACCGAAGAAGCAGCAGATCTGGCAGCAGCTTTGGTGAAATTCCCTCAACAGAACTGCCATTGAGCTGCAATTACTTGAGGGGGAAAAAGAAGGGTATTGAACAAGGTCCTTGTTTTACATGTGGGTGGATAAGGCAATGGACACTTCCAAAACACCAGTCCCTCACCAGGCCCCGTTGCAACAGTCACTCGCGGTCCTGCTCTCTCCATACGAGGCGAACCAACCAACCAGACCCAGCTTCGATCGATGGCTGGAACGTGCATCAATAATACATTAAGAGGAGATGCTGTGCGTGGAGCTGTGCAACTGACTCAATGCTGCTAATGTTGCTGCAGAGCGACCGACGAGTGAGACATAGAAGGAGGAAGAAGCTGCAGCAGCAGGCAGGCAGCCAGCAGCAGGCTACCCCAGCCTAACAGGTAGGTCATTTATTAACCCCTTACAAACCCCCTTAAATGGAGATTTCTCCTTTCGGGGAGAGTCTCCGGATTCGTTTGGGTCCGCTGCGTGTTGCCAACGGGTCTGATCTGGTCGGGAGGCCGTTGTCTTTCAACCCTGGTCACGAGTCGTATCTTTCGGTGCATAGTCAGGGGGTTTTCTGCATGTTCGGTGTGAGACTTTGTTCTGGAAAACCGTGGAAATACTGACTCAGCTGACGCCAAAACATCCAAATTTGGATCTGGTCAAAAATGTGCCCACCATCATCCTTTCATGTGGGCTGGTGCTCAGGAGGCCCAAAAAATTAATGTCACAATTTTTTTTTTTTGTAAAAACTACAATGTTAATGTCTTACGCATTGGTAATGATGCACGCTACCCCCACAACACAGAAAGTTGGCAATGCGAGTGATCATTAGACTGCCCGGACGTAAGAGGCAGACATAGGGAGGCGCCTGGAGCATCTACTCGCATTGTCCCAAGCCATATGCTGCCACGGCGAATGATGCATTGTTTATGCTTCTGTTTTGGTGTGTGTACGTCGAACTGGTAGCTGCATGGTTACTATTGTGCACAGTGAGTGCATGTCGTGCTGGTGATTCATGTTTCGTATGACAATACACACGTGGATCTATACGCTTCATCAGCGGAGGTACGGTGCATTCGGCGTCAAGGCCCAGGGACACGGAATGAGGCTGGTAATTGGGCCGACCTTGGGGCCCGGCGTTCTCCATGGTGCTCCATGTGTATTCAAACGCATTCCAGCTCGGTCAGACTGAGTCTGTCCCGCCAAGGCCAAATGCAGGTTGCACTGCGGTGGACGAAGACAGGGTTCTCAAGCTGTATAAAAATGGTCCCTGTGAAATCACACAATGGCTTTTGTGGGAACGAACAGGAACCATGCATTTTTTGCTGGGTGAGAACCAAATTCTACCACAAAGCGAGTAGTTTTGTGATCGCAGAGTTGCAGAAAAATTTACCAAAAGCCGCAGAAAACTGCACACTCTGCTCAGAGTCGACAGAACTTGTGCCCATCTGTAGGTGTGTGAATTCAGTCACTCACAGCCGTCTGCTGCTGCAGTCATCGGGTGAGGTTGAGCACGGCCTTACTATTCATACGTGCGGTGCCCACATTGCCAGAACACCAAATTTGCTCTGAATTTGCTCCAAAAGCCAATGACAGGTAACCAAATGGTGTGTCACCAATCTGGCATTGGGCACGCCGACAAAGGAGCGAACGTGTTTGCTGAACCTCCGCACTCTTCATTCACGTTCGTACAGCAACGAAAGCCTTCGCCAAGGTAGATCCTTGCACCAGCTTGGACGTCAGGGTTCCACACTCCTGACGACTGGCTGTGTGAGTCATGGTTTCCATACACAACTCTGCAACCTCAGCACCTGTCATTCATGTCCCTGTCTTTGTTGAAATGGGTTCTCAAAAAAGAGAGCTTCCAGTGAAATCACACAACTCGACCAAAAGGTCTCGAAAAGTTGTTTGTGAGAGAGTGAGAACCTTGTCTTCACACCTCTTCCGCATTCACACAAGAGGGAATGAGTGTGACAGGTGTGTGTGAAACTATGTAAACGGAACATTGCAGCGTGGACACCAACTTCTGTCTCATGTCAGTCGCCACTGTTTCGCATGCCACTGTTTCGCATGGATGAAGGACTCCCATGCATCCCCTGCCGCTGTGTGTGCAGAAGCTGTCTCTTGGATCTCTTGGAATCTTCGACCACGACCACTTCCTTCGAATGTTTCCAGACGAGAATCCGCGGTCAAACTCCACCATGCATGCGACCTCATCCACATCGCTTTTGTTTATGCAGTCTGGGTCGAATCCAGGAGCTGGTAGTTTTCCCCCATGTCCCATCCCCACCCACGAAGTTGTGTTGTTTTCCTCCATGGCACCGTTGATGCAAACGTTTCTGGATCTGAGACAATCACACTTGATAGTGTGCAACAGCCTTGTACACGATGAGTGACGATGACAGAAAGATGTCACAGCCCGCTTCCGTCCCTGGGGGCACAGTCACTAACGAGGTGCAGTGCGAGTCCGGGCACCACAGTTTCTGATCGAACGAGAAAGCCACGCTGCTTCTGGTGCTGTTTTGCTTCTGTGACACAGACACTGAGAGTGACTGAAAGGAACAAGCGAACAAGTGTTGGATGTTGGTGTGTTGTCAAACCATAGGCATGTGGGGCAGAGGTTGCTGACCCGTTGTGTTCTGACACGCCAGCAACATCAACGCCCTTCACAGAAAGAGAGACTTTTGATCCGGAGACACCTTGATACGACCTGTCACTTTCTGGGCCCTTTAGCCTTCATGTTCGTGCAGCTGAAAGGCGAGGATCTGAGGTTTGCGCTCCAGTTCTCAAGTTGAGATTCGTTTGGTCTTGCAAGTCTATTGGGAACAAGTCGCTTTGAACAGAGACTGGATCCTCCCTTGACTCTGGTGGATCCAGAATCGCAATTGTTTGGGGGGGGTGGACCTCAGTTTCAGCTTCGAGTCAAAAAGCTGGGAGGGTCGATCTTTTCAAGGCACGGACAGGGACAAGGACAGGGTGCAGGGTCCTGCTTGGGTCCAGGGTTCAGGGTTCAGGGTCTAGGGTTCAGGATCCAGGTCCAGGGTCCAGGGTCCAGGGTCCAGGGTCCAGGGTCCAGGGTCCAGGTCCAGGTCCAGGTCCAGGTCCAGGTCCAGGTCCAGGGTCCAGGGTCCAGGGTCCAGGGTCCAGGTCCAGGTCCAGGTCCAGGTCCAGGGTCCAGGGTCCAGGGTCCAGGGTCCAGGGTCCATGGTCCAGGGTCCAGGGTCCAGGGTCTAGGCCCAGTTCCAGGCTCAGGATGGGCTCTCAAATCTTCTGGACTCGAGGATCCACCAGAGCCTGACAAACCAACCAAAAGCAAAGAACTCAGCGTTGACCGTTCGTGGACCGTTTGGTGCGGTTCCCCTGTGTTCGTGTGCTCGTGCCTTCTTCCTGAGTTTCTGTGGTGAAGGCAGCAGGGTGACCAATTGATGTTTGGCACTGGGGTCTTTGGAGTCAAGGGATGCCTTCGTCTTTTTGACCTGAAAAGGTTGTCGTTTGTCTTTGGGCAAACCCTTGCAAAGTTTCTGACTGGGCGTGTTTCATTTACGCGCGCGATTGGCCCGCGGCGAAGTGGCGCCACTTCGCCCCTGGCTTAGAGATGGGACGAAGTGGGCGAAGTCAGTCATTTGGGCCACACTCGGCCAGCCGGTGTAATGAAATGGCCAGACCCCAGAAACCTGGAAACTCCCGGTGTTTGGTCAGCGTTGCTCTGCCGGGAGTGATAGGGGTCTGGCCCTGGGCTCTGGGTCCCTCACTTCATGACTCCCCATTTTACTTCACACATCGAGATCATTTGGCACCTGGCACTCAGAGCCTTGACCAGGGTCTGGCCATTTCAGCCGTCTTGAAAATGTCGGTTCTCCTCATTTCATTCCACTGGCTCACCTGATTGGAACACCGCTGATAGATACTCAGAAAAATTGTCATGAGGCGCTCATTTTGGAGAACAAATCCAGCATCAATTAAGTATGCACAATATTCATATCATATGAAAATAAAATGTGTCTGCTAAATCACACGGTGATGCCCCCCTGAGGACCACGTTGTGAGGGGAACGTCGCACCAGCTGCAAATGCGGCTTCTCCACCTTTCCCTGGGCACGTTGAAATCCGGTGTAAAACCAAACACCCCATTTCAGTTGACTTGAAATAGCCAGACATGGGTTGAACAATATCCGAGTGCACAAGGCAAGGGTGCTTGGCCATTTCACCACCAAACTAGAATGGGGAGACACATGTCTGGCTATTTCAGGCTCCCACATGAAATAGCCAAAAACCCATGTCAAAAATTAGGGTGTCTCCTCATTTCGTTAAACCGGGAAGAAAATTTCCTCTCTGAAGCCAGAGGATTTTAATTTTGTCCTTTTGTTCAACGCTAAATATCTGGACAACATTTAGTGTCATGGAGACACCACACGTGTCCCTGTCAGCGTCTGATCTGGAAAAAAGTCTTGGTTCCGCATGTCAAGCTGTTGCAGCAGTGGACATCAGTCCTGTAGTTGCTGAATTCATGCCCATATTCGCTGGCTCCTTGGGCGAAGATGGCTCTCGAGAGGTAATTTGGAGAAGAGGTTGTAAGAAATGCAGGGTTGAGCTCAGATTCAAGATTTGTGTGCAGGATAATTGTTGTGCAATCGGAAGGGTCTGCGGTTGTGTACGTGCGTCTCATCGGCCCCGGCCGCGGTAAGGTTTACATAAATCCCCATTACACTTGGAAATATTTGACACAAGAGCCACTATCCACAGCAGGGCCTTTAATGTGCATTGCTAAATGGATTCTATCTGTCCGCCAAACTGATGCATACAGAATGCTATTGATTCGCAGATTAATGTTTGATCAAAATAAGTAAATGCTTCCCCCACCCACCACCCGATGGGTCTGTCAGTTTAACAATTATGAGACGCACAATATGTGCGCTGTGGCAAGAAACTCCGTTTGTTTGAATGAATTTATATATCAATGAATGCATGATGCGTCAAATTGCTTGTGGGATGAATATGATGAACCTTGGCGCCTGCATGCGTGGGAACGCACCACTGGAGGCCTGGTCCCATTCCTGAGGCACCACAGTGAGTGCTCCACGCACGCGTGGTCGTGGGACCACCAAGATACCGTCTGTCATTCGGGAAAGAGTCCCTCTTCAGGTCATACATATTTCAGCTGCAGAAGAAAGAACAGAAGCCTCTGTAGCAGCCGCGGGAGTGAGAGTGAGAGTGTGAGAGAGACAGGGAGAGGATCCCCAAACACGGGTCACTCTGAGAGGCAGCCAGCGGAGTGAACCTTGTGTCTATAAACGAAGCTCGCGTGTTATGATCCGGCGGAGGTGGGTCCGGATGCGAAACACTGAACCCAGCATTACATGTTGCATTTGTTTCCTGGAGTCCGAGGTCTTGTTGAAAGTCAAGGGGGAGAATTATTATGGAGAGGAGGTACCGTTACCTTCGCATGCAATAAATAATTATTGTGCAATTTGAACCCTGGAGGAATCTGATCCAATATTCAGGTTTCGTGTCTGTATCTCGTTTGGTTTGTGGAAGTGTATTAGTGGCTATTCGCCGCCCAATGAGTTAATGCTAAAATCGAATTGAGAGACTTTGTAGAGTCTGGCGCACGGCGCATGGCGGCGTGGTGCGGGAGGGCGCGCCGCGTGGTGTTTGTTGCCAACACGGTTCCTTTGTGAAGGTGAGGCTTTTGTGGTGCACATGGGGCCTGCCGCCTGTGCTCACAGTTGTGTCCAAAGGAACAGTCCAAAAGATGAACGCCAGATGATAGATCTATCAAGACAAAGGACTGCACCGGACAAGACGCACCCGTGCAAAAAGACCCCCTCACGAGCATTTCCCTCATCGGAACAATGGTAAACTCATCCCACTGTACACAACGCACTCCTTCGTTTGATTCTCAAATTTGGGGCGGCCTTGCCATACAGCAGGTCCAGTTCTACCTGCACAAGATCAAGCTGAATTTCCCCCTTTTTGGTGTGAATTTTGTGTAGTCCACTGACATTTTAAAGAAGTTCACGTCACACCCAGTTCAAATATCTCGCAGAACTTCTGAAATTTATTGAGCTACTGATCCTCCATAGCGCTTGAACATATCCTGGAGGGAACACGGAAACATTACAAAAACACGCATTACCGACCGAGGTGTTGTTTCTGTCATATCCAGCGGCACCACATGATTAAACAGTCAATACCATTTGTTACAGGGAGCGAGTTGACTCCGGTGCCCCAGGCTCCAAGTTGCGTTTCGTTTCAGAACCAACTTCAGGGGCGGACCTACGATCTGGTCTTTGGGTAGGGGAAGCTTTCCCTTCAGGTGGGCAACTACAACTTGAAAAATTTCAACCTGTGAAAATGCAAAGAGCATTGCACCTTTGGCACACAGTCAACAGAGTTGGGGGGGATTTTTCAAGGCGTGGGGGGCCTTGGATCCGCCCCCATGCCTTTTTCACCAATTCACGCTTCTGCCACACATTGCCCTGTCTTTCGAGTTCCAGTTTTCTGGCAAAAAGAAACAAAGACGTAGGTATTGGGTCTTTCCCTCACCCTCACCACACACAACATCGACCCAAGAAAATCATGGAGTGTGAAAACGCTTCGGTCTCTCCACCATGCATGGCAGGAAGTAGCCCCTGTGGTGCACCACGCCAGACAACTGTGAAGCGCTGTTGGCCACAGCTGGGGCCCCTCACTCTCTCGCAGGCCGCGCATAAAACAGCGCGCAGACAAGTGCTTGTGCCATGGTCTGGGCGAGGTGGAAACAGAGCCTGCTGCCTGATACACGGACCAGCAATCTTGGGTTCCTGGTCAGGCATTCAAATATCATCATCCCGCTAAAAAAAACCAGAAATGTTACCTTTCACACCCTTGCTGAAGCTAAAAGGCCAAACTGCCCTTTATTGAAGAGGCGGTGTCAGGTATGGTCCCCAAATGAGAAAGGATTGGGCAATAACGTTTGCATCAGTCACCATTTGTAGTGCAGAAACCAATAATCGCAGCTTTGAATGGAAAGAAACAGGAGGCGATGCAATGGAACACACTGCATCGCAAAAGTGTGCGACGGAAACTGAGTCTGTTGTGCGTGGAGTCCGAGGAAATTGTTTCTGTTCCATCTGCACGATTCGTGTAGATCTGTGCGTCAGGGGAGAATGAACTTCCTCTTCCACAGGACTCCAAACACAGCCCAAATCCATCTGCATCTTCGTGCTTCCGCCCCTGTGATTCATTCTCTTTCTCCACATACACACGCATGTGTGACAACAAGCGAACTTGGCAAAAGCCGTTCCTTATCAGACCGGGACAATCGACGTTCTTGCACCAATCCAGTTATTATTGACAGGCGGGAACCTGGAAAGTAGGTCATAGCGTCGACCGACCGACCGACCGAGTCCTTTGGCGACTGTTTGTAATGCTCTCCTTGACGGGCGCGGGCGGGCGAGGCGGGCGGCGGCTTCAGACAGCCAGGCTGGGCCTGCAACTGGAGCGCATGTGGGACCATACAGTCAGCCACGGACGACGCAGCCAGCCAGGCCTGCATTAGCTTCGTGCCCAAGTGCAATGTGCTTCTCCACATAGATCCATCAAACACAAAGAGATGTCGTGTCCAAATGTGATGATAAACACTGTTATTGCGCCACAGATCAGACATTCATGATGCTCTTGAGTGCGAGAGAGCGAGAGAGCGCGTCTGCCTGCCTCCCTCCCTCCTTGCATGGCAGATTCTTGAAGCCAGCATTGGAGAAACGATGGTGTGACCACGCATGCATGGCTGGTGCCCTCGACGCCTTGGACACAGAACCAGATTTGCACAGTGTAGTCCGCAGCAGACACTGCTCCGCCTGCGCAATAACACTGCACGTGCCCTCATCATAATTGGATGTCCTTCTGTACACACCCCACTCAGCCCAGGCGGATGGACATCTGCAGTCATCAGACTCTGGTGCCGGCTCGACTCCAGGTCGCGTAAGCGCGGTGACGGTTCAATTTATTGAAACCTTGGTTGCTTGCACAAAACCGGACATTTTTGAATGAGCTGTTCGAACTCGTGATGTGCAAGTTGAGGAAAAGTGTGGTGGTCCTGACCAGAAGAATCTGTATGCTTGAATTTAACCCTGTGACGTTTGCGTGGACTGTCATTACTCTGTTTCACTCTTTTTCAGAACAAGTTCTCAAGCGGTCCAGAGTGCATACCACGCCTCCCTGATCCTAAACAAATTTTTTATCATTGTCTTTGAGCTGCAGGCGCAAATTTATTTTGAGGTTTTCAGTTTGCTTCCCACCCTCGCTCCCAAAGTTCGGGGGTCACTTGACGTTGCCGTACAGTTCCGTGTGAAGGACGCTCGTATGCACAATACGCAAGCACTTAAACTTTTGCCCTCAAAATCTGGTACCAAGGTCCCAACCTTTGATGTTCAATTTTGGAATAAAAATGTGCGTCAAACACACGACACTTTGCGAAAAAAATATCCCGGAACCGCAACACGTAAAATGTGCGGCCTTGTTCCTGGTTTTCCTCACACGTTGTTCTGCTGGTCTCTTTTGCAGGTGCGATGGGGATCGTGCCGTCGCAGAGCGCCGCGGACGACCCTGACGGGGTGACGGCAGAGGACCTGCCCCGCGGCCCCGCCCCTCGCACCACCCGCTCACACCTCATCTGCCTCTCCCGCGCCCACAACAAGTTCACCGTCGCCCTCTACCAGGAAATGGCCAAGGACGGCAAGCGGCCCAATAACATCATGATCTCCCCGCTCTGTATAGGGGTCGGGTTCGGCATGGTGTACATCGGAGCCCGGGGACACACGCTCAGCGAGCTCTACAAAGCCTTTCACATAGACGAAGTCCAGGAGTTCCACCTCCTGCCTGCATATGCTGCTATGCACTGGGACTTGCTTCGCTCCGCAATGCCCAAAGGATGTGATATGGAGATTGCGATCCGGCTCTTCGCCAACATGGATGTGAGGATGATTCCACCGTACGAGGAGACGTGTGTGAATTACGAAATTTTCAAAGTCAAGAACCTCGACTTTGAAAGCAGGCCCGATTTAGCCAAACGAGAAATATGCAAATGGGTGGAGGAGAGGACACAGGGCCGCGTGAAGGACGTGATTCCAGGGATGGGAGTCGTGGACAGAGACACAAGACTCTTCCTCATGTGTGCCATCTACCTCCACGTTCAATGGTACCACCCGTTCGATCCGAAAAAGACGGCCAAGATGGCTTTCTATCTGCCCATGAAGGAAACACTTGAGGTGCTCATGATGAACCAACAGCAGACTTTCAAGGTATTGTGGATAATCTCTCCATCTCGGTGTGTGTGTGTGTGTGTGTGTGTCTGTTTCTGTGTCTGTGTTCAATGCATTTGTCTTTTGCAATTCTTCACTTGGACAAATGAACGTGTGTGTGTGTGTGTGTGTGTGTGTGTGTGTGTGTGTGTGTGTGTGTGTGCGAGTGCGCGTGCCAGTGTGTGCGTGTGTGTGAGTGTGTGCGTACAATCTCGGGGCTTCTTCCTACAGGACGCACTTGTGCTGTTCTGGTCTCCCAAACTTTCCTGCGCGTTCGGGATCTCATGGCACAGGAAACCATCCGACAAAGTGACATCTTGGCACTTCTCTGCTCTGGACTGACATTCAGTCGGACCGGTTTATTCGCACTCACAAAGTTCAAAAACACTCAAAAGCGCTTGCATTTTGAACTGTCCAGAACTAGCGATGATTTGGAAAGAGCCTGTGCTGTGTGTTGGTGAATGCTGGGTGGAGGCATGACATTCCAGGCTGCTGATACTTCGGGTGGGGGTAGTACCTGCCCAGTTGCGCAGGTCATTCCCCCGCGGTGAACAGAATATTGGGTCGACAACTGTGGGATGACGGCCAACCTAGATTTTGGGTTGCCACCCGTAACCTTTCAGGACAGTCCTACCCAAGCCTCCACCTGTATGGGACATGTTCAAAGCCTTGGGACACGCCTGTGTTCAATGTTCTGCTGTCGCTCGGGGAAATCTTGGCAGAACTTGGCTGTGTTTTCAACTCAACATGCATTGTGCATTGCGGGTGCTTTGTGGATGTTCTTTTCAAAACATGAAGCACAGATGCGAAGGTTTTCTGCTGGGGCCGTGAACAACCTGCAAATTGGGGGTGCCTTGACTAGGATAATTTTTAGTGGCGTACTTCTGTCCAAGTTCTGATGCTGAGCGTCAAAGCATCATGAATTATAAAAATGGGCGATGGTGGGAAACGCACATAAACACTGGGTCATTCCTTTCCTAAAGGAGCGGAACAGCCCAGCCTATGAACGCTGCAGGAGCATCTGCCTCAACGGGACGAATCCTCAACTTGACGGGTACCTCATAGCTACACACAGTACAGTGTGAGCCGTACATCCGAGAGAAGGGCTCTCGTAAGTTGGATCAAACTCTCCATAACGGATACAGAATCCGAG
>JAAUXT010046954.1_pt1 | contig 11877 bp, 8 predicted proteins | sample 7278171 | NCBI WGS metagenome assembly JAAUXT01 (sample SAMN14350112, study PRJNA611818) | marine sediment metagenome | isolation source: surface marine sediment (1.8m) | place: French Polynesia: Moorea | collected 2018-08
GACAGACAGACAGACAGACAGACAGACAGACACACACACACACACACACACACACACACACGCTTACACACACATACACATGCTTACACACACACACACACACACACACACTGAATGGCATTCTCTCCACAATGACGATCACCTCTGCATCTTCTGGTCCAAACAATGCCGTGTCCACTTCCCTTTCAACACTGTCCTTTGCCCCACCACAGACTCAACAAACTTAGCTGCCCCCACAACACACGGATCCTGGTTTTAATGGCTCTCGTCTTAATCACCATAGAGACAGGCGAAGTTGGCGTGCGACTGTCTCGCGTGACGTCGCAATCAGGAGGGCTGCAGGGAGAAACTGCAGGGAACGAGACTGCAGGGGAGACGCTCCCAGAAGGAACCCAACCCTGCAATCAGTGAGCGGGGCCCGGGGGACCGACCCTCGCTCCGTGCACCACGACTGACGCGGAGCATGGAACTGCAGCAGTGCTGAAAGCTCTTCTTGTGCGTGCGTTGAAAAATTATCAGACTTTTATTCTAAACTGCAATTTTTCTGACAAATTTTAGCAGGTCCAAGAGAAAATGTGTGAAACTTTTTCGAGAATGGAAGAGTTTTCTGCATGGGGCGGAAAAATGTGTGAAGCATAAATCGAGTTCGTCAGGTTCAGAACGTGCACGGAATCAGAACACAAATCCGGTTCGCTCAAGGAATCCATTCATAATCCAGCCACAGAGCGACCACAATGATGTTCCGAAATACACGACGTTCAGATTTCTACTGTTGGCCTCAATTCTTTGCTGCGGAAATCTGGTTCCCAACCTGTCATTCGTTCAAAGTGACCAAAAAAGAATTTTCTGCATTGTTTTGCAGCACGAACTGAGATCAAGTAAACATGTCACTCTTACATGTTTCCAATCCGTGTTCCTATCGAATAAAATTTGTATCTCCAATAAAATTAATGAGGAACCCACCTCCGGGTGATAAACACAGTAATCTGGACGCATCGCAGGTCGATAAAACCCTTTTGTACGGTGCGAGTAACGGCGCAATATTTCGCGCATCGTTCTAAGTGTTACGAGTCCCGATTGACCCATAAAAAGTCCATAATCCGCAGTTGGGTCACGATCGCGCATGCGCGAGGTGACGGGAATACAGCGATTCCGTCTCTATTGTTTTTGTGCTGAATAAACAATTGTATTCCAACTCACGCGCTGGATCAGAACAAAGATACAGTTGACCTTTTTTTGCCTTTTGCGGATGCGGTCCGGATGAGAACGATGAACTTTTTGACCCAACTTTGAAAACGAAAAGCGCTGAATTGACCACAAGAGTTCCTGACCCAATCTAGAGCTGTGCTAAATATGTGGCCTCAATGAAAATTAGGTTTTTGTCTCATCAAAATTTCCATTAGATGTTGGTCTCCGAAGAAACAGAAAAATGTGTTCGTTTTATGTCAATCGAACACCATTTTTCCGCACAAAACTTCACTCCGAACTTTTGCTGTTTCAGTGAGTATTTTTTTCTCAATTTCTCTGAGTTTGAGTGTGCTTGACACGATTGCTGAACCCTTCCCACTCTCCCAGCGGCGGCTGCAGCACCACGACACAGCGTCAGCCACACAACTGTTCGCTCCCTTCACGTGGACTTTGATGAACCGAGACAAACGCCACAGAACCGGATATCAAAGAAGCCCTGAGCTGCCAGTTTCCAGCCCCCGATCCGCCACCCTCTCCACTTTAACTGTCTTCGCACAGGGGGAGCAGAATCTGGCCGCGCAACGGGGCTTGAAAGGGCACATCAACACCAGTACGATCAAGTTGCTGAGAAAAATCCTTGTTTCACCAAAAGTTTTGCCAATGATGCACAATTTTGTAATTGCAAGTTCAGAATGCTGCAATTGGCCGTTCATTGGATGCAAACAGAAAACGTTTTGTCAGGACTAAATTCCGCTGCAAAATGATGTCAGTTCTATTTTTGTGGAAAAATCACCGATTTGTTTGTTGTCTACAAAACCGTTTCTTTTGTGTTGCGTTTTTTGCACCCACAGTGCTGCATTTCACAATATCACGTGTTGCATTTCATCACCGTACAAAATCTATTGTCTCGTCGCGAGTCATGCTGTCATTTCTGGAAAATTTATGTGTGCGCCTGGGCCGTGTGTGTGTGCTCACTGCTCAGACTGGAAGCGCAAACGCGAAATAAATGGCACCAAGTCGCGCGGGTCGCAGTTTCTTTGGTACGAAGCTTTTACTTACCGCCGAGTTGAAATGAAGTAGAATTGCGCAGCAAATTGGTCCCTGCAGTCTGCAGCTGAGCGGCTTCATAAATCACCGGGGAAGGGAGGGAGGGACGGACGGAGGGAGCTGGTCATGAGGGGCCGAGCGGCCGGGCAGCGGGCGGGGAGGGAGGCCGGGGCAGCGGCGGCGGCGGCGGCGGCGGTCCGGGGCGGCGGGGCGGGCCCCGCGGGGCGAGGGGCGCAGGTCACCGGGGGAGGCGAGCCGCTCCTCCCGGGGGTCACGCTCACCTGCAGCGGGTGACGAAAACTTCCTTCAGCACGGTGAGTCAACAGCACGTCAAGCACAGCCTCGATGTCCAAATGCTCCTGTTGTGTTTTCACTGCCAGCAAAAGCAGAATGTGCAGTTCTTCAGATATCCCAGTGAATTCGTTCGCGAAGTGGGTGAACGAAAAGTGCAGTGAGTGAGTAGTCCGGAGTGGTCCACCAAATCCTCCCTGCTCAGCCAAGTGGAAACTCCCGAATAGAAACGACGTGATAAGACTCAATCAGATCCGGGGAGGAAGAGTGGAGGGAGTCTATTCAGATCCGGATCCGTGAGAATCCTGAGTACCAGACTTGACCCCCTGCAGCGAAACACGTGGTGCGGGGCTGAATCTGTGTTTAGTCCGACTCTTCTGACCTCTGGTCACTGAGGCGTCCGTTCCCTTCCCTGTGATCACGGCGCCCGCGCGTTGACCTCTTTGCGCGTGCGTTGAGCGTTTGTTTTTCCTGGTGTGTGCGGTGCCACTGGATCTGATCACGTGTGTCGCCCGTCAAATCCTGAATGACCTCTGTTTGGCCGACAACAACGTTGATGAGGATGTCCGTTGTTTCTATCTCGCTCCCTCGCTCGCTCGCTCACTCATTCACCTCTGTGTGTGTTTGTAGCCCTTCATGAATATTCATCCAGATTCAACTCCATCAAGTCAATCCGCCATCCGTCCGCACGATGCATCCATCTTCAACCTAAATCACAAAACAGACAAAAAATCAAAATCACTATCACAAAATTACACAGCCACTAACCAAAACTACCATCTATCAAAATAAGTCTGCCAATACATGCTATGATAAATGACATCAGCAGTTTGTGGATATAAATTTTTGATAACATTTTTCCCCACGCGCCATTTTTATTTATCAAGTGCCATTCCGCAGGTGAGGTTTTCAATAATGCATGGAATAATTTGTTTTCCAATATTTTTACACCTGTACGCGTATTGACAGCGCTGTATCATGTCACACTGTGGCGTGTGTCGTTTGCACCGACTCCGGACAGAGGGGATAAATCATTGTGGTGGCTGAGTGCTGCTGCAGAAGTCTGCCTGGGTTTGAGTTCGAGTCCTCATGTTTGTTTCTCCAATTGACAAACAGCAGTGAGATTTCAATTCAGTGAAGAAATCAAGCAGTCATCAAAAAATTGCGCATAATTTCCTCAGTGGATTCTCCACTTTTGAGTTCAACCCGCCATTATTTCCTGCACTCACATGTTACTTGAGCCGACTTTATTTCAGCTCCTTCTGTTGTTGGTGCGAGTGAGTGAGTGATGTACTCCGAGGCTCGAGGCTCAGTACTTAGTAACCTCGCTATTAGTCGTGGTGCTAAAGGTGACCCACCCCACCCCGGCCCCGCTACCCAGGCTGGGTTCCACTGGAGTAACCCGCCGCCATCAGTAAGACTAATGTCTCGGGTCCCAGCGATTAATTATCCACATTTGTCAGTGCTGGAAGTGTGTGAGGACGACTGTTGATAGAGATGTGGATGGTGCAGGACCAGGACTCCGGGCTGGTTCTGAACCACGACAGGCAGGTGACCTATGAAACCAACGAAAAGTCCCTGTCCAAACTGGACAAAAATCACGTTTTGTGGGTCGCCTCGTGGCAGCTCGCTGGGTCCACGTGGAATTAATTCTCAAAACTCTCATGATTTTGCACTGGATGATGCGCCAATAGATCTTGGAAATAACGTATCAAGTCACACGACTAAACATTTCTTAATTTTTGTTGATTATTTTTGCCTCGTGTAACGAACGAATTTTGGTCGCACCAACTTCTTTTGTTACTTCTGACGGCACTCAAAACTCGTCAAGAACAATGGCAGAGGTCAGACCAAACAAAATCTTCGTGTTGACTTGCGAACTCTGACATCAGACGAACACGTGGTCATCAAGTTTCTGCTCACACCGGAAGCGGAGACGGAAGACTCAACCTCATCATCCGAACGCACACATGTCACCCACCCATGCACTCACCTGGTGAAGATCCGGATAGGGACAACAGCAGCAGCAGTAGTACGACTCACGGGGGATGGACCGTCCCCTTCCCTCGACGCTTGACCTCCAGAGCCCGAGCCCCGTGCACAGTGACCCTCACGGCTATCAATCTCCTCTCCTAACCAGCTCAGTTCTCCCGACTCCTCAGCACCACGCAAACCGATCCGCTTTTACCTGCTCGGCTTCCACTAATGATCTGAGCGCCCACTTAACCCCCGGCACGACCCAGAGGTGCAAAATATAATAAATTACCCACGGATGACTTCTAAAGGGGGAGATGTGAGAGAGAGGGTGCAGGGAGAATATGTATGCGTGCAACCCTGACAAGACAAATCACCCTTTCAGACAGCCTGACAGCTCGGCTATCTGCGTGTGTTGTAAAAGTTGAAAATTTGCATTAAATTTCCTCTGCCAAAGAAACAAGGACAAAGCGAGACCACCCTTGTCGGGGAGACACGTGAATAGACCCGGCATTAAAGGTTAAATAGTTGTGAACAATAAAGTTATAGCCCCATCAAAGTACTAACGATGTCGGTCCCATTTTACAACTCTTGACAGACGGTGGCCTGTTGTTCCTTTTCACGGCCGTTGTCGCTATAAAACGCAGCGATGCAGATGACTATGCCATGACAAGCCTAGCGAGCGCTAACAAGGCCTGTTTCAACAAAAGAAGGAGCACCGTTTGAAAACTGACCAGTTCTGACCACACGGCAACTCCCTTATGGAGCCGGAACACGCCAGGAGCGGAGGAGGGGGACGACAGACGTGCGTCAGCACGTCTCACCCACCGGACGTACAGCTCAACACGTGAGTACAACAACAATACTTGTCGTGTCAAAATACTTGAGCCAAATCTCGAGGTCTCTGCGACGAATCTGTCCAAGCCTCACGTGGGTGCCCAGCCCATCGTGTCAACAGGTTCCAGGTTGAACTGTCATTCGGAAGGAAACTGCCACAAAAGTATCCCTTGCGTTCTCTGATCGCATCCTGCGCGCATGTCATTGCACGTGATTCAATCTCTTGCAATCCTCGCTCTGCAGTCAACAATGCAAAGTTCAGAGCTGCACAGTTTTGCTTCCTAATTTTTTTTCTGAGCAGAAAGGTCATGTGTGGCGAGTCAAAAAGTTTTTGATTCCCCAACATCACGTCAGGTTTAAAACCAAGCTGCTAATTTCACCAGATCTCAACAGAAAGCTACTCACCTGAATCTGCAGCTGGATGTGCGTCAAACCAAGTTCGTCTCGTACGTTTCAATCGGGTTGTTGTCGAATCCCGCTGCTGCTGGTCTTCGATCCGTTTCAGTTCCTCCTCTCACACGAGGTTCAGTCAGTCAGTCCGCGGCTGAGTGAATAAGTCAACTGTCACACGGGAGGCAAGAATCTCGCAACACCTATCTCCCTGCCGCAATCACACTGTCCATCAGCACTTGCTGACCCGATGAGTGTTGGACGCAATGTGCGTATCTGTGCTCGCTCGGGGTGGCCACAACCCAGATACGTAGCAGGGGGGAGCAGGGATGGGGGACTGCGTTCTGTTGGGGGAAAACACGGGCTAAATAGCAAACAGACATGGAGAGTAATACTCACGGGGTGTGAGTACTCAAGGGGCAGTACTCACGGAACCTTTCAAGCTGAAAATCAGATAAAGGGGGCGTCTGATGTAAACAATAACTGCAGCAGGAGTGCTGCTTCTCAGGGAGAAGGGGAACGTACCTGGGAAAGTTGGGGGCGGATCCGAAGGAATCGTATCCAACCAAATTTTTTCACCCACCTTTTTCAGGCATTGGAGTCAGTGTGCAAGTGGTTGCGGCGGTGGTGGGTGTGAAACCACAACGAAAAACTGACGAATTTTCCAGGCTTTGTGAGGCACGTTACTCTCTGTTTTCTCGCAGCTCATTGAAAGGTTCTGCGCGAGTTTTTAACCTTGAAATATCCAGGTGGAGCCGGAGTTAATTGACAAGCGATACACTCGTCGTGTCAATCAGGACTGTTTGTTCTGTGCTCAGTGAAAAGCTGCAGAAAAGTTCCTCCGACTTCTCCTCACAGGAACTCAAAGAAACAAATTTGCAAAAGTTTTTGCCAACTTTGCACAGAAAACTTCAGAAAAATTATGTTTCTTCCTGGAGACAGGCGAATGTTCTTGGAAATGCAGCAAAACGCAACTCAGGACTTGAAGAAATTTTCCAACTTTCAAAGTACCCAGAAATGTTTGACACCTTTTCCACAATTTGAATCATTCACAACATGGCATTACACAACACATCTTCACCCCGGTGCTGTTCCCACGTCCCTTTGATAAACCCGAAGCCAAACCATACGGACAGGAAATAACGAATGAGAAATTAATGGTATTGTTGTGTAACGCTGGAGCTGTGTGTGCGGCGGGTACGGAAGACTTCTCCACCAAGCAGCTCGGATGCGGTAAGAGACGGACGAGGCTAATGCCTTTTCTATGGGCCCTGACGCCAGGTCCCAGCTCTCAGACGCACAACGCGTTTTGACACCTTCTCCCAGCTTCGCACCTGGGCAGGAAATTCCACTGGAATTTAACCACAGATAAATTTCACTCACTTCTGCTGGGGAATTTTGACGTGGTGCACTTGAATTTTATTGCAGCTGGAAATTCATGCAAACACAAAATTTCTGCGGTGTTCTGTACGCATAGTGCTGCTGTCAGTGCACTGCAACGACACCAACCTCATTATTTTGATAATTTTTCTGCAAAATTTGGAGAGGATAGAAAGTCCCCTTCCCGATTCAGCCTCGTCAGCCGAATTCTCACTGGGATTTCTCGGAAGGACCCAGGGGCTGTTGACTCAGGTCTGGGCGGACACGCATATCTCCAGCCCATCACTCCCGGTCCTCACAAAAACAAGTATGACATCGTCTGACGTTTATGACGCAAAGGCCGTGGCTCGAGGAAAGATTTATCAGACCAGGAGGAGGAAGTGGTTGTAACACACAGGGGTGAGCCGGTGGAATCCTGTGCGAAACTTCCAAACTTCTGACCACAAGAAAGTGATACGCTGGGAGTTGGGGGAGGAACGGGCATACACAGGCATCCGCACTCGCTGACCCTGAGCGCCTATTTTTTACGCACTTTGGTTGGGTACGGTTTTGTTTGATCCAGTGCCAGGGCACCAGGTTCCCCCGGAAGCCAATGCTTTGTCCGCTTTATTTCCCCTGTTGCACAATGGCCCGTTTGAAGGGGGCGGTGCTGGGAACTTCAAAGAGTCAAAGTTTGAGGCTCTGTTTGCAGAGTACAGTGAAGTTGTAAACTTGGTCCTGGCTGATAGGGAGTTGAAATGCCAACACCGTCAGAACAATTGTCAATTTTGTGCAGATGTCCAGCGGCAGATCCAGGATCCGGTCGACCCTGAGGGAAAGGCCTCAATTTTTGATCACGGAAAATGCGCCTGACAGCATTAAATTTGGGTCGGCAGACAAATTTTCTTGTGGAGCGGAAGGGGTGTCTTTGAGAAAATTTGCATTGCGCTGGACTTTCAATTGCCCTGAGAAACTATTGGAAAGTACAAATCTTGACACCTCCGATCAATTGCGCAAAAAAAACCCCAACACATTTTTGTTGGTTTTGACCCAGAAAGCGTCCAAACCACGGATTTTACGGATTTTTCTCCATTGAGAGTCTTGAGTGGAGCTGAGTCTGCGTGGTCGGGTTGGGAGATGAAGATGGGGCTGGAGCGTTACACGCGTGAGCGAGTCCCCCGCGCGACGCATTGTTCCAGTCCCTGTGTACTCGCTCTCCCATTGTGCAGCCCCTAATCACGCAGTCTGATCGTGGTCGGGGAAATAACCGAACCACGCGCGATCCCAAATTTATGGGGAATACGGTAGGCACCCCGGAAGATGACCAAATTGGGAAATTCTTGAGGAGCAATTGTTTGAGTACGGACATGTCTCTCCTCCTGGGTGGAAAACATCAAAATAGAAGGGAAAAGTCAGGTCCTCAGAACCCTGTTCTGTTTTCACAACTTACGTTCTTGGGCGCAGAAATGATCTCGGAGTCAGTGCTTTAATTGGGGAAAAAACTGAGTTGAGCAGAATGAAGAACATTTTTGGTCATTTCCCCGACCACTCAGAAAACGACATTTGGAGATTGGTTCAGATGAGTTCCGCTAATGGAATTGTGTGCGCTGTGCATTTGCATAAAAGCGGACAACTTCACTCGGATTTGACTGATGGAAATTTTATGCTAATTTTCAGCGGGCCTCGTCAATCTTGTTCCCTTTGCAATATCTGAACTGCACACAGCCCTGTCGGTCTGCAGTAATGATCTCTCTTCACGAGACTTCAATGCGGGGCCAGGGCTGGGTTCGGATTCGCTGGACCGAGAACTGACCCTCCACTGATGGAGGCCGAGGATCCCGGCTCCTCTTCACGTGGTTATGGAGCTTTTTGCGCAGGAAATCTGGGAGAATATCACGTGCAAAATGCTGCAGTGTCAATGTGGTCAGAATAGGGCTGAGTGGCTGGGTATTTTGGAACAATAATCCTGTGATTGATTCTTGATTGTGTCCAGAGGTGGGGTTGGAACACCCAAGAGCCCTGATTCTGATCACATAAAATTTTATTTATGGAAAATTTTACATTCTGGTGTTCTGGAGACCCCTCTGATCCCCCCCCCCCAAATCTGCTGTCAGTGACTGCAGAGATTCGCGCTGCGTGGATTTCCCATGTTGTGAAAGCGAATATCACCTCCTCCTCCACTATTTACCTTGAGTGCATTTCCACAAGGGGATCAAAGATCAGACCGAGGCCCGAAGGCCGCCACGCCCAGTGGCTTTTTCCATTGCCGTCGTGACTTCGTTTTCGGACACAGAAACAACCCTCCACACAGAACATTTCGTGTCGTCTGCCTCAAATTGCTGAGCGACAAAGGTTCTCAGATAAGAGCAAAATTCTTTTTGCACGAAACATATTTCAAGACAAGAGGCGACGTTGAGAATGTAATTGTTTTCTGGCATGAGAGTGCGAGTTGACAAACCTGAACTGGCAGAGGATACGAAAGAGAAACGCCGATCCTGGTCCAGTCTGGAGAATGGTGGAAACAACCGATAGACGTCTCAAAATCTCTGAAAACGAACACACACGCACACACACGAACACACACACGCACACGCACACACTTTTTGATCAACAGAAGGTGCACAGCTGAAACAAAGTCAGTTTTCAATCACCTAATCTCACCCAAATTCAAACTCGGCCACGTCTCCTTTGTCGAACAGGTCACTGTGACCACAAAATCACCAAAACAATCCTAATTTTTCCAGTTCGTGGGCAATTCGAACTTACAGTGACATGGATCAGCAGTGCATCTCTCAGCCCCCCCCCCCCCCCCCGAGACTCCGCCTCCAGCCAGAGTTCCTCCAACACATGCATCTGGTCAGCGGCTTGTTGAGGCATCTGGCTGGAACCGCAGATGACAGAATCTGGGATGTCAGACGGGTGAGTGATGGTCTCACATCTGACTGACCACTGGGCGAGCGAGCGGGCTGCAGAAGAGCCGTCTGCAGGATTCTGAGGGACCACCTCAACCCAAAGAAATTATGTTCTCATCAGGAAGGTTCAGCAGGCCTTAAAATCCGAACGTGCGGTGCCCCAATTACCAGATCGACGACACAGTTCCTCTTGTTTGCACCTGACAGCGAATGACCGAATGGAATTTGTGACAACGAGCTGGTGATTGGGGCACGTCAGAAAAGGAGGGGACGTATTTGCTGAACCTTTCTATTCTCTTCATCTATGTTGCAGACACGCCATTGTGCAGTCACCCCTTTCTCCAAGGACAGTCTAGATATATACGTGAAGAAAGCGATTGTCTTCTGTTCTGAGCAACAAAGTTTTCATACTCACTGTGAGTTTCTGAGCAGCGAAAAGCACCTGGGTCACCACACCCTTTCTCACTTCTGACCTGCCGAACGGAAGTTCAGACCGATAGCGCAAGGACGAGGACCTCTCTCCCCATGGAGGGTCCAAGAAGGACCCAGGGGTCTGACTTCCCCCCCCCCCCTCCGAGACCCAAATGCCCCTTTTTATTCTTTCAATTGAGAAGCGCAAGTATAACTTGTCTGAACATTACGTTTTTCTGTTGGAACGAGACCCCGTTGACCAGGTCCTGGATCGACCCTTGGTCCCACATCACGTTCCTCACCTGCAGTAGCTCTTCCCGAGCCCGCACAGACTCACCTGGCTGCAGACCGAGCCGAGGAGGAGCCTGCTGCTGCAGGGTTGATCAGGTACACCGCAGGGTTCGCCTCCTGCAGGAACAGCAGACCCTTCTACCTGCTCCTCACCCTTTGAACTGACAAAATCTAAGCGAACAACAAAGCAAACTTCTGCCGACGAAAATACTTTGAGAATAAATTCGCAACCAAGAAGAGGCAAATGTTGCCCTCCTTTGCTGGACATTCGTTGGAGGGAATTTTCAGGCCACGACAAGGCCATCAGCTTTTTCATTCAGAACTCGGGAAGTCCTTTTTATCGCAAAATTGTTCTTGATTTTTTTTGACAGCGGAAAGAAGTCACCGGAACATCAAGTTGGATTCGAACCAAGAACACCACAAATGTTGATTTTTTATAGAGACCATAAATCAATCAGTTCAGGGGTTAAACACCAGAGGTCAGCTCACAAAACGGGATGTGAACTTTGTGACCCCTTCACCCTTCCGACACCTTCAGTAAAAGCTCTCCAATTGTTATTGCTTCTCACCTGTCCCGCGAGGATTTGAATTCTGCCCAATTATAGCGAAGAACAATGGGCCTCAATCTCGAATGCAAATGGCATTGTTGAGCGCAGCGATGCCAAACAATGATAGAGGCAGATTATACCCTGCTGAAATTGTAGGGGTGGGTGGCGAAGTGGATTAAGTTTTTGTTACCAAAGAGCCAGGTGCTGTGTGATGCATAGAAACTGCGGCCTTTTTCTTCCCTCCAAAACAAGGGACAAAACAAGATTCAGCAACAAGAAGTGGATATTGGAGGCCAATTTCAGCAGGATTTTTTTTCCACACATTTTTTTTTTCTGGTTTTGCAGGTGGAAATCCCACCCACCCACCCATGTCAGATGAAACACACATTTATGTCAGCATCTTACGCCGCGCAGGGCATGGTGTCAGTCATTAACCCGGTAAGGATGACACATCTCGTCCACAAGGTGGGCGTCGCGGCCCACGAAGACTGAGAAGCTCAATCGTCAGGGCCGGATCCAGGGGGGGGGGGGGGGCGGGCGCCCACAAATTTTGAAAAACAAAAATTTTTTTTTTTGCCATGTAAAATGTTTAAATTGAAAGTTTGCCCCACCCATTGACAAAAAACAAA
>JAAUXT010014056.1_pt1 | contig 11875 bp, 11 predicted proteins | sample 7278171 | NCBI WGS metagenome assembly JAAUXT01 (sample SAMN14350112, study PRJNA611818) | marine sediment metagenome | isolation source: surface marine sediment (1.8m) | place: French Polynesia: Moorea | collected 2018-08
CTCCAATTCTTTTCAGTAGATACCTTGGAAGATACTTTGGAAAGTTGTCTCCCTGTCAAGGTCTGGGAGGTATCTGCACACAAAATCAAATGCACAAGTAATTGTACTTTTCACATGAAACATATGGTGCCAAAAAAAAAGAGTCTTACCATTGCCTTCAGTTGAAAATGAAGTCATGTTCATATATTGCTAGTGAGGAAGTTGTTGTGATGAAGAGACAAAGGTTTTTAGTGCACAAACTACTCAGAACTTTTTTTTTGTTCAAATTTGTGAATCTTGAAAATGGCAAAACATACTGTGAAAAAGTCAATATCAGTCTTGTTTCATGACTTCCTGTCTGTAAACATGTGAATCTATTGTCTTGTTGTACAGAAAGGCCATGAAACAAGACTCTCATGGAAATGAATTGGGGATGAGTTGTATAAAAATTCAAGAAACACTTCAAATATTGGACCACAACTGCCATGTTATTGAACGAAAAATAGCTCCGTGGAGCTCGCGGTGATTTGAGAAACCATGCAAGCGACCTGAACACAGTGACCTGAACACAGCCACCTAAACACAGTGACCTAAACACAGTGGCCAAAACACAAACAAGCAGACATACAAATTATCAATATTGAAAAATATTTATATTATTTTTATCACTAAGAATGTACCCAAATTATCTGTGTATTGAAAGTTGTGATCTAATTGTGCTTGAAGCCAAAATCTTTGCCAAATGTCTATTTTGAACACTTTCCAAAAATCCCAAATTTGTACCCAAACTTTGGCCCCACCTAAAAACTATGTAAAACCTCTGAAAAGTCAAAAATCAAATGCTACCATTCAAACACCTACATAGAAAAAAACTACATTTTATCAATATACTTTATTCACCAAATATTTATACTTTCTGAGATACCAATTTGTTCAAGCATGTCCCAGATTTTCCACCCTCCAAATTTGAACTTTTCGACAAAAAGAACCTAAAAATTTGAACTTCACATTTTCCTTCCTTGTACAATATTCTCAACCCAAATTCAACCAAAAAAGCCCAAAAGATCCTCATCTTGACTGTAAAACAGGAAAATACATACTTTTGGTAGACACTGCCTACAGGTGATTTGTTTAGGTCACCCTGTTTAGGTCACTCAAAGGCACTGTTTGATTCAGCCACCCATGCATCCAGATTTCTTTGGGTGCTGACAAATTTCTGTTCTTTTCACAACCACCCAAACATCCAGGTGCTCCACCAGACAACCCAAAATGAAAAAGGTTGTCCAAACATCCAAATGGGAATTCTTTACTTCTCACTTGAAAAATTGATAAATCTTCAAAATGAACCCCAAAAAATAAGTTTACAGCCTTGTATTTGTAAAGAATATGTCACACCTTTGACAATTGCCAGGGTAATTTGAACTTCAATGAAGGAACTATTTGCAAAATAGTTCCAGATGCCCTGCTGTTCTTTTCACTTGGAAATCTTGAGGAACAAATCTAGATTTCCCGGCATCTGGATGCTCGTCTTGGATGCGTGAATCAAACAGCGCCAAAAATTGAGCTCCCCTAAACAGCGCAACCTCCTCAAATCACCTGAAAAGTACTGTAGCATGCCCAATATATGTGTCATGTTACAGAATTTGTGTGACACATAATGCAAATTGGATTCATTAGAGCGATGTTTCTTGAATTTTTGAGCAAAACATAGAGCTAAGGCCAATGACCAGAGCCGTGTTCTACAAAAAATCAAGAAACACGGTTGTACTTTTGCCATCTGTCAATCCGAGCATTAGAGTCATGTTTCTTTTCCATGAAACACATCTGCAATGAAAGTTTCTTTAGAAACATGGCTCCAATTGTTCATCTGCATCATGTTTTACATAAAAACAATGAAATACGACACAGAAGACAGTACTGTGTGCCGTGTTTCTCCATGCAGTTTCCGGTGCAACACAGTTGAGGTAAAACCATGGCAACATGAAAGGGCAATGGAGATGGCAACGCGTCGGGGCACACACTTCTGCTCTTGTGCATTTCGGTGTTTCGGTCGCTTACATTTGGGTCCCAATGCATTATGGTTTCTCAAATCACCGTGAGTTCCATGGAGCTTTTTTTTTTCAACATGCTGATATAAATACGTTTGCGTTGTGCTCAGGAACAGTCTCACTCTACTGTACACAAACCCCCTGGTCGATCAATATATTGAATATTTTGCTTCCTAGCAACCATTCAAATGTTACGGCTGATCTGTTAGCTAATCCGTGTGTAACAATCAGGAGATGTGAATCATTGCACACGTGGCAACCACATATAAACTGTCACATGGAGGTCCGGCCGGGTATGGGTGGGCGCGGCCCACGCATACACGCACCGCACACTCACATTCCAGTGTGGTGTGACTTGACATAAATTGGGAGAACCACCGGAACTAACCTTACTGGTTGGGGTTCGGACAACTCTGGGCTAACTGGATGACAATTCCATTGAAGCAGTAATTTGGTAGAGGAGCCTATCCATTGAAATAATTGATCATTGATTGAATGACTCTCTGATCAGTCAGAGGAATAGCCAATCTTTTTGATTCATGCAGAATATATCTTACTATTGCTTGTTTGATACAGGACCATACTTCCAAATTCTGAAGGTCCATCTTGGAAAGAGAAAGAGGGAAATTCCAGTCATGTGACCTACTTGTGGGCTCCCCTGGGGGAAGGGAACAGCTAGAGCTAGCAAAAACAGTGTTATTTGATAGGAAATTGCTATATTTGGCTATTCTCATATTTGTGAATATTTATAGCAAAATTATATCATATACATATATTAAAAATGGCTGCTGAGGCCAGCACCCCCTGGTGGGGGAGGAATGTGGTATGACATACCTGACCAATTGCTAGAACCACCACCACTAGATGGCACAATAAATAAGGAGATTCCCGCCTCAGAAGTCAGTCTCTTCTGAGATACCAACCTGATCGTTTGTGATATCACTACACAGCTCGAATCCTCCTCACGATTCTTTCGCGCAAAATCCACGTCTTACCCACAGAGAACTGTTGTGGGTTCTGAAATAAGGGGCTCGTATCTTGCCAGGAACCGGGCCTGGATTGTGGAAGGGAGAAGGGGCAAAAGGGAATTGCAATGTGGCTCGTATCTGCTCGAAATGCACGGGGAAAATACTCCCTTGGAAGTAGGTTTGTTAGTTGTAATATTTTTGCTGTTCTCTAAAGTTTTTGGAATTTAAGACAAAAAATCTGCAATAAACGTGTATTGCATTTCTGTGCCTTTTTGGTACTTGACCATGAAACATTGTTGCAACGTCTCCAACATTTTCTCAACGCAATATATATATTAGTTTTGGGCTCTATTTGGGCCTTCGTACACTTCAAAGATGTGCTCAAAAGTAATGTTTATATACTAGTGATGTAACATGTCATGCCACATGTCATACCTGACAAGTCCAACTCTGTGATTCTATATCTTTCCACAACCTTCTGGGTATGAGTGGGTATGACCCCCACACACTTGTACTGCACACTCACATTGCCAGCTTGAATCCTCATCGTGATCCTGTTGTTGTATATAAGACTAGTGCCCCAGTAGTGATGTTGTAGTATGGTTTATTGTATGGCTCAAATGTCTCGGGAATGTACCATGCAGACATTTTGTCCCAATGAATATCTCCAACTCATTTTTCCCAGTTGCGATTCTCGTCCTTGTCACTACAGCTCAAATGTCTCCTTGACAAGGTATCTTGATTGCAAATTGTATGCAACAATTGTGCTCTTGTGTGTTTGGTTACACCCTTTGAAAAAACTTCTTTGTTAAAAACCCATTTACTGATCCTTGCCTTGTTCTACATCATTTTTGAGAATCCAATAATTTGTCATATTTATCTGAGATACTAATGCTTTTCAAGTTGAACAGGATTGTAAACTTCTACACTGCTTATCAGTTCAATGCAAATCCTTTCCCCACAAACTTATTGCGATGATTGCCTTGTCCCAGCCATGCTCGACTTTTGTTAAACACTGCAGTGAATCAAGAAATGCTGTCATGGTTTCTGAGAATGAAATATTGTTAAGATAAATGTTTCCTATTTCTACAGTTTTGATTCCATTGGTGGAACCTCCGTGTTATTTGAGGGTCCAGCTGGGTATGAGTGGGTATAACCCCCATACACAAGTATTGCACACTCACATTGCCAGCTTGAATCCTCATCGTGATCCTGTTGTTGTATATAAGACTAGTGCCCCAGTGGTGATGTTGTAGTATGGTTTATTGTATAGCATGAGTTGGAGCTCAGTGGTTTAGGCTACCTTCCTCCATGGGGTCTCAAGCTATTGTGTGTTGGCAGTCTGGGTCATGTGCCCAGTGGCCAGGAGTGGCTCCATCTAGGGTAAGGCTGCTATTGGTTGTGGGGCTGGGGCTGTGGAATCCCGTGGCAGTACTTTGGGGGTGGTCATGGCACTATTGTGCAAAACTACATCTCATGCACAAAGAACTACACGCGTACAAAGAATGTTCTCTCTCAACTTTATCAATCCTTCCTTTTTGACCAACATATTTCAATGACCCCAGCTGTTGTGCATCACAGCTTCAACAAAAATCATGATACTCTTGAGTAATCTGGCAACGAAGCCATCGAGCTCCTGGGTAAAGTGGGAAAGTTCAAACTTCGTGCGTGTAAAACTCACATGTGTATAACAATACGAGTATTGCATGCAAACATGCACGATCAAGTTTCATTTTCAAACTGAGCCAAATGTTAGGGGCGCCAGCGCCCATGCACTTTCTCTTACATCGGCTGCAGGAAATGTAATGCGGGTACTTCAAATGTCTGCATGCCAAGGATTTTTTATTTTGATGCTTGATGACAGATTGTCCGAAAACAGGGACACCTTATTTATTTTTTATTCAGTGTCAAACAGGACTTTTTTCTGGGAAACACGGAAAGCTTGCTCAGGTAAAGTTTGCAGCAGCCATACAGGTCCCTACGGCCGGATCAAAAGGTCGAGCGGGCGAATCCCAAGGGAGGGAGACCATTGTGCGACCGACCACCCCATCCTGAGGTTGGGGAACCAGCACTTATGTTGTATCACACGAGTCAGTCTGTGAACCAAAGCGAACACAGCGCTTGTCTTCGGGGTGCATGGATGAGGTGGAGGCGAGATGCAGGTTAGTGATGTCTCGGTCTGCACTTCGAGTGAGGATACCTCTGAGTCAGTTTCTTCTCTCTCTGCTCGATAAGTTTCTTCAGAAGCTTGTTTGATCTTTTGCTCCAGGTTTGCTTCGCTTTCTTGGTTCGGTTCTTCTTCCAGCTTCTGTTTCGGTTGCCCTTTTGGTTCATTCTCAAATCTCTCGTCCTCTGCCTTCAGTTTGTCCATGGAAATGCATGTGTTCTAATACAAAAGTGTCTTGCACCGAACATGTAAACCGTAGAAAAGAATGAACTGAGGTTCAAACAAACTTGGAATGCCAGAATACGAAAGAACAGAACTTTGCTCATTCGTGCGTACACAGCTTTTGATCTTTTCCACACACTTACCTGCAGGTCAAGAAAACACGCAAGCAGAAAAGGGCGACAACGAAAGATTCTCGTACTCATGCCAAATTTATCAAGGGACCTCGTGCAAAACAACCATGTAGGAATACAGAACTTGCACCAAGTCAAACCCGAACATGAAAACTTCAAGGCCAACAGGTTCTTCGTAACAGATTTGTGTTTTCTGTTTCTCACTCTTCAAAGATATACATGCCTGTTGTTTTGTGGGACCAGAGTTGTAGTTTTGCTGGGGTGCAGGAGGAGGTCTTCCTTGCTGTCGTGTGGACGTAGGGGGTTCAGCGTCGGTACTGGAGCCACAGCCCATCTGCACGCGTGACAAAATACATTGCAGAGGTATTTTTTCCACATTCTGTTTCAACACACACCCACTCAAACTTCTCCAAGCGTTCGAAATAACGCGAGAAACTCCAGAACATCCGCACATGTGGGATTGAAGTTGTGAGGCTGAACCTCGTAAAAGACAGGAAGGTGAAGAACAAAAGCACATGCAGGTTCGTCTGCAGTACAAATTCAGACTGAAGGTGCAATTGATTCTTTTTCGGGGTCGGGGTGGCAGTCGGGTGGGAGAATGCTGCTTTGTTTGTTCTCAGAACTTTGCAATCGAAACACACACGCACACACACACACACACACACACACACACACACACACACACACACACAGAGCTTCTGCTTGCACTGTCACCGCGACGTCAACAACTGCATTTGTAGCTGCCAAATATTTTTCTGACTTGCACCTACACCAGACGACAAAAATGAACAAATGGACATTGATATTAATTTTTGATGTTTGAGGAACACAACAGTGTGCAAGTCAAACGACAAAGACTTTTTGGCAGGTAAACATTCCTTCCGCAAATATTTGCAACAAGCTTCTGAAAAGTACACTTTGTTCTGTTGAGACGATTTTGTCACGAATTGTTCTCGCTAGCTTCCAAAAATTATCACTGGACTCTACCTTAGTCGATGATTCCTTGGGTGTAACAATCAATTCCAAGAAGAAAACTGCTGAACGTTGGAACTTGGTGGCCAGGGAGCTTCCCCGTCAACCTGTTTGTTGTGGATCCCGATCAAAACATTGAGATTAGCATATCAAACACTGTGACGAAAGCGAAATCGATAACGCGTCGTTTAACGCGTGTGCCTCCACGACTTGCAGATCATGGGTCCCAAAAAATTCAACAGGATTTGTGTCTGTCACCAAATCGTCGAAGGATGATGAAGCTGGACCTTTATTGGGTATTTATTCACCAAACAAGGGGCCTGCACTGTTTTTTCCTCGTAATTCTCCCACCGGTATGGAGGGTGTATACGGAGCTCTCGAGAAAATTTGGACTTGGGAAACCGAAAATTGGAAATAGAGGGCTGTGATTGGCTTAGATTTCGACTGAGACCAATTCCCCTGCGCTTCCCTGCCCTCGGTGGGAGATTATGCAATGAACTCAAAGTTCATGACCTTTTTATTGTGCGAAGTCTTTTTGGGGCGAAGCACCTAGTGGTAGTGCGGTATTGGCATAGGCATGTCCCTGTCCTTATCCCCACTATGTCCCCCAATATTTGTCCCCCTCCCCCATGTTTGTCCCCTGACCCCTGGTTTGTCCCCTCTTGGGGGGACAAAGCAAATTTATTCTGTTGAAGATAGAGCAAAGATCTTAGGCTCATATGAAAGGTATTTGAAAGTACTTTTCAAAAAAGAAAATTTAGTTGCTATGGTAACCCTCCCCTAGTAACCAAAAGTGCAAAAATGTCAAAAAACTAAGATATAGCTGTTTTAAGCCTGTTATTCAAGTTAGAATTGCTTTTTGGGTTTAGAATGATGGAACAAAATGATATTTCAGTCAAATCTTCCAAATTTCACTCCCCAGCAACCACCCTAGCAATGGACTGTATCTCAGCTTCTAATTGAGATAGAGCATGGATATTGGGTTCATATGAAAGGTATTTGAGAATACTTTAAAGTCCACAGTATTTGGTTGCTATGCTAAGTTTTCCCTAGCAACCATCAGTGCAAAAAGGTCAAAAAAGTAGAAAATGTTGTTTGAAGCAAGATATTGTGGTCAGAATTACTTTTTAAGCTTCAGAATGATGGAACAAATGATATTTCAGTCAAATCTTCTAAATTTCATTCCCTAGCAACCACTTAAGTAATGGACTGTATCTCAGCTTCTTATTGAGATAGAACTTTGATGTTGGGTTCATATGAAAGGTATTTGAAAACACTTTGAAGTCCATAGTATTTGGTTGCTATGCTAAGTTTCCCTAGCAAACATTCATGCAAAATGGTTAAAAATGCAGGAAATGTTTGAAGCAAGATATTGGATTCAGAATTACTTTTTGAGCTTCAGAATTGTGGAACAAATGATATTTCAGTCAAATCTTCCAAATTTCACTCCCTAGCAACCACCCAAGCAATGGACTGTATCTCAGCTTCTAATGAATATAGAGTGTTGATATTTGCTTCATATAAAAGGTCTCTGAAAGCACTTTCAGAATTTTACAATTTGGTTGCTATGGCAACCTTCTGCCAAAAATCTTTGTCCCCCTATGCAGCTTTGCCCCCCCCATGGACAAATAAGAATTAGTCATATCTCAGCTTCTAATAAAGATAGAGCATTGATGTTTGGTTCATATGAAAGGTCTCTGAAAGCCCTTTCAGAATTTTACAATTTGGTTGCTATGGCAACCTTCTCCCAAAAATATTTGTCCCCCCTGTTCAGCTTTATTCCCTCCATGGGGGGGACAAAGCTGAATTGGTCAGATCTCAGCTTCCAATGAAGATAGAGCATTGATGTTTGGTTCATATGAAAGGTCTCTAAAAGCACTTTCAGCTTCCAATAGAGATGACACATATGCTACTCGGGACTTTACATTGCAGTTGCCTTGAGCACTGCTTCTTGTTTGTTGTGCTGTGGTGTGACCAGGGGCTGGGGACAGGAGAACCATGAACACTGACTTGCCCATGGCAAATTTTCAGTGATGTCCTTCACAAGTTTTCCAAAATTTTCATAGTCATGCGGGCCCAAATTAAAGTAAGATATCACTGCCTGAACAACTGTAGGGTGCCACGGATGTTTCTTCTGCTCATTCCCAGCCATGTACAACTTGTGTACAATGAAAAAACAATGAACATCCAACTTTTCCATATCTATGGTACTAACTGATCACATGACCTGTCTCTCTGGTTCCCACCCAGTGGGGGGAGGCCAGTCAAAGCTTCCCAAATGAGAGGAATTTAGTAGAAATTGACTAAAATGGGCTGTTCTTTGTATGTCAATAATTATTGTAGAAAACTGCAGAAATATTGAAATGATCAAGGCCAGTACCCCCTGGTGGGGGAGGAATGTGGTGCAACATCACCTGATCATCAATTGTCAGAACCACCACTAGATGGCTCTCAATGCTTCAACAAATTAAGAGAATCTTGCCTGGAGGGAGTCTCATCTGATGTAGTGATATCACAAACACACAGGTTGGTATCTCAGGAGAGACTGTCCCTGAGGGTGGGAACCTCTATATTTATTGACCTCAATGCAATCACGCCATCTGGTGAGCAGTGGTTCTAACTTTTCACAGCTGGTGTGTCACACCACACTCCTCCCCCACCAGGGGGCACTGGCCTCTACAGACAATTTTTAATATTCTGAATATTTTTATAATTTTGATTAGATAGAAAATAGACACATAATAGCACAATATCACTATTTTGCTGGCTTTTTAGCCTGCATTCCTCCCCCCCCCCCCACAGGGGTATCACATGATCACATGACCCCTTGAGGTTTTCCCTTTTCAAAATAGCTACCAATGAGAGAAGTATCATGTTTGAAGAAATCAAGTTGCTATCCTTTCTATGCCAAAATATTGTATGACAGATTTGTGAGGAGGCTACCAGACTGGGCCTGGAGAAGACTGACCCAAGGGTGGTGCAGGCCGTGGTTGCTTATTTTAATGTGGGCCCTGCCCCACACGGCATCTTTAACACGTTGGTCTGGCGCCTGGCCCACTCAATTTGAGGTGAGTCTCATGGTTTTTGGTTTATGTCACCCCACATGAGACACCGAACTGAGCGTTTGTGATATCGCAACATGTGTGCAGCAGAATCTGCATGCCATTGGCAGTTTCTTTCCTCTGGTTGTGTGTACAGTTTTCCCAGTAGGTCCACGGGTGCACGGAAACTGGCCCAAACACTTTTTCAGGTGATTTGAAGAGGTTGCACCTTCGTTGAAGGTCCCTCAATTTTGAGCGACAGAAACTATGAGCAACCGAAACAAATCACATTCAGGCAATGTGGATGGAATGCATGGAATGAACAGCACTTTCTTTGTGAAAATAAATTTCAAACTTGTTTTTTTCCCAGGTCTTTTCAAATTTATTTGGACAAGGACAATGCACTGGTGGGGAATTTGTTCAATTTAAATTTTTATGTTTGTGAGGATAATAAGTTTAAAATGTTGGGGTTGCAACATTTTAGACTTTACTTTATATAGTAGCTGATATCTTACAAAGCACAAATGTTTGTGAAGGGTGCTTTTTCTAAAAAATATAGTATTTTGGTTGGGTGTTGGACCAGTGTTTTTAGTTTCAAAATGTTTACAGAGCTTTTGGTGGGTGTGGTGTAACCAGGGTTGGGAGAATCACCAAGTACTGACCTTAAATGGCAAAAAGCCTTGATTTGCTGCACCAGTTGCATGATGAGTGCATTTAAACATTGATTAGGAAGAGGTGCCAAGCCATTGAAATGACTGATTATCTGACTGATCACCCTGTGGTCAGTTGCAGGCACATTCAATTGATCAACTTCTGCCATTAAATGATGAGTTACAGACTGTTTAAGTGCTGAGAATGCCTCAATCAATTCTACATCCATATTGAAAAGGGTAATGTAAACTTCTTTTGTTCCCACACCCCCTGGGGGAGGGAATTAGCCAGAGCCAGAATATTCACTCAATATTTGAGAGAAATCAGCCTCAAATGGCAAATCTCTGTACATAGATGATTTCTTTTTATATAATATTATTAAAATATTAACATGGCTGCCAAGGCCAGTGCCACCTGGTGGTGGAGGAGTGTGGTGTGACTTAAATTGTCAGAACTACCACTGGATGGTGTGAGATGTATCAATAAACAGGGAGATTCCTGCCTCAAGAAGACAGTCTCTTCTGAGAAACCCAACTGACCGTTTGTGATATCACTATCAATGTTTGGGTACAAATTTGGGATTTTTGCTATGTTTTTAAAATGGATATTTGGCAAAGATTCCCGAACTCGAGCTGTAAAAATGCTACATCAGAAGTGGCCAAGATCATGCACTGCTCAAGTACCGGCAAATCGCAAAAAAAAAACCCCAAAAAACAAATAACAAAAAGAAAACAGACAAAAAAATAAACAAAAAAAAAACAAAACAACAACAACAACAACAAAAAACATAAAAACAACAAGCCGATGTAACTGTAACCGATCCAAGCCCCTGCCTCACACATGGCGTCATCTGGTGTTTGGCGATATTCTCTACCTTGTTGCAACATACAAATGAAATTTGTTCTGCGAATTATTGTTTTTTTTTCTTTCTTATATTCACATCTGAGAACTTCACTTCACAACCTGTAATTTACACTTAGTTTTGCCGTAGTTTGTGAGACTTTCACACAAGTATACTGCTGGTGTTCAACTCTGGATTATAATTTTCGTGGCAAAGTTCCAGATAGGAAATAAGGCGTGCACAGAGCGGTTTGAGTGGTGAGGTGTGCATTTGTTATTTGGGGCCAAGGAGTTTTCCTCACTTGTTTGGTGGATAAGCTGAGCATGATAACCATTTCACAAACCAGGTAAGTCTCAATGGGAATGAAAACGTGCAAAAACGAGCAGAGCTGTCCACAAGTTACTGAAGTAGATTGGGCGTGCAACTTCCGTGGATTGCAATGGACTCTTGTCTAGATCTACTGCCGCCCCCACCCCCGCGCCCGAACACACAGGGTGAGATACTCGTAGATACAGATCTACTCCTACAAGTCGAAAGGGAATGTACTCACTTTCTTTGGGATGTGTGAGAGATTTGTGGCAGCCATGAGGGTGCGCGGACCAAGATCCAGAGTGCGAGGGAGGATTTTCCTCAACATGGACTTCACACAGAGACACTGCCAACATTTCCATGGACTTCCTCTATCGGAACCGCGTGCAGTTGATGCCCATCCTCAGTAGATCTCGCACCAAATAACTTTTGGTTTTCCCCACAAGATTCGAGAGGATTTGAGATGTCACAGGTATAGGTCGACCGGGCAGTCTCAGCACGATGAATTTTTGCCATTATTTCTCTCTCATGTGGAATTTCAGACAA
>JAAUXT010069902.1_pt1 | contig 11875 bp, 15 predicted proteins | sample 7278171 | NCBI WGS metagenome assembly JAAUXT01 (sample SAMN14350112, study PRJNA611818) | marine sediment metagenome | isolation source: surface marine sediment (1.8m) | place: French Polynesia: Moorea | collected 2018-08
AAAGAGAGAGGCAGAACCACAAGGGGTCATGTGATAAGCTCCTGGGGGGGAGGAATGCTTGGTAATTACCAGCAAAATAGCAGAATTTTGATATTAAGCATCTATTCCCTGTCTAATGTATGTAATAATTAAATATAAAAATATTTAGAACAATTAAAATTGGCTGAGGCCACTGCCCCCTGGTGGGGGAGGAGTGTAGTGTGACACACCAGCTGTGAATTTAGAACCACTGCTCGCCAGATGGCACCACTGTGTACTCAATAAATACGGAGGTTCCCGCCCTCGGGGACAGTCTCTCCTGAGATACCAACCAGTGTGTTTGTGATATCACTACAAACTGCTTGTGTCCTGCTATTTGGACAGATCAGTGAGGGTTGAGTGCAACGCAATTTACCAACAACAAGGTGGTACTGTGCGGCTTCAGGTTTATGGAGACATTGTTCCTGGGCTGGAAAGACTTGGTCACAGAGTAGCGTCTGACATTTGCGACTTGGGCGTCCAGTGCGAGAGAAATCCGCCGTACGTCAGAGAATACGATGCTTTTGGGCACCGGTATGTTTTCTCACATTTACGAGGTAATATCCAACCACGATGAGACTTGTCATGCTCGTCTGTGACCGTCCGGTCACTCGCAGAACATGCTGAGTCTCATCGCGGTTGGATATTACCTCGTATCCTTTGAGAACCTGTTCTTTTGCCATGTTTGTAGAATTTTCTGTCAATCAACTGCGCGCGTTCACTTGTTTGTTTGTGCACTTTGCTTTGAAGCATCGACGAGCTTGTCTCGTGTGAAGCCTGGAAAAAACAGAAGGCTGTGTCGGCAGAGGAAGGCATTATCGCCACAGCGTACGAGCGAAAGCATGGCGAATGGAGGTTAGTCACCGGAGTTTTGTCTCACACACGGCACAAACACTTGCACAAACCATGGAAAAAATGTCCACTTTCCTGTGTTTCAGCCGACTTCATCAGACTGCCCAGTTATTTCTGTTCAATCCATCAAACGGTCTCTTTTGGTGTCCACTCGCTATGACTGATGGAGCAGTTAAAATCGCCGAGGTATAATCGAATTTCTTTTAATTTTGCAGTCGACTGCACCAGCTGGCTCGATTGTATCTATACGGTCCTTCATCTGGGTTGTTTTCCTGCCCTTTGGCTATGGTCGATGGGGCAGCAAAAATCGCAGAGGTAAAAGCGCCCTTTGGTGCAAAGCTTGCATTGACAGATTTGGCAAACTTTACTGTTTTCGCCCCAATACGTTGTTGCCGATCAGAAACAAAATGACAAACGACAACTGTATTGAAACTTGCGGGTGTGATGCCTTGCAGACATTGGGAAAGCGAGGTCCTCTGAAGGAAGCGTATGATCACTTGATCAGCCGAGACCCAAACTACTTTTGGACGTCTGGCCAGTGGATGACGGAAAGAAAGGGTGGTTCAGATGTTGGTGAGATTTCTGAAAAACTGTCGATATTGTACCATTTTCACCGAGAAAGCCTTCAAGGCTCTGTTCTGACTCTGACGTGTATTTCTTTGTCGTTGCTCGGACAGCCAATGGAACTGAAACGATAGCAGTTCCGCAGAAGGATGGAACATACAAACTTTACGGTTACAAATGGTTCTCATCGGCCACAGACAGTGACATGTCTATCACGTTGGCGAGAGTTGTGGATCAATCTGGAAAAACTGTGCAAGTGAGAAGTGAACAATTTTTGTTTCGGGAAATAGTCATTCGGATGAGGAGGTGAAAACGTTCAAAATAGCCAACAGTAAACCATGTCTTGGTTCTCATCGTTGTCGGAACTTGTTTCCAGGGAACGAAAGGCTTGTCAATGTTTTATCTGGAAACCAGAGACAAACGTGGAAGATTGAATAACATGCAGATTGTGCGATTGAAGGACAAGTTGGGAACACGACAGTTGCCCACTGCCGAGTTGCTGTTGGACGGAGTGATTTCTCACAAGGTGAGGCTGTGTGTTTTTGTCGCCACAGAGCGAGTTCGGCGTTCGTTCATTCACACTGGCCAACAGTGTTTTCAGAAACTAGCAGAGGACAGGCTGACGTGCCAAAAGCTGACGAAAAAATATCTGCATTCGTTCTTTCTTTGTGAAGATATCTGAAGATGGTCGAGGAGTTTCCACCATTGCAGACATGTTGAAATTAACTCGAATTCACAATGCTGTCAGTTCAGCAGCTGGTATGAGAAGGTCAGTCAACGCTTCAGAATTGTGCGACAAGATTCTGGGGAATAAATGCTTTCCTTTCAACGTGCGGAATGTGACAGTATCGGTCGATTGCAGGATGCTGATGTTGAGTCGAGATTTCAGTACGAAGAGAGAGGCGTTTGGAAAGCTCATCAAGGATCATGCTCTGCACGTGAAAACGTTGGCAGATATGGAAGTGAGAAACTGAACCTTTTGTTTGCAAAGCGTCACCTTGGCATTCACCACTGTGAGAAGTTCGCTCCTGCCAGTTGTGGGCTTGTATCGCGTACCCTCTTGGCAGGACAGAGCACATGTTTCCTTCCCAAATCCCTGGTGCTTGTGGAAGGATCCACGATGACATAACAACACTGAAGTATTCGCGTGTTGGTTTGAGGTTGAAACTCGAGCTGCCACGTTGTTTGTACTGGAGCTGGGACGCTTGATTGGGAGAGAAGACTGTGGCGTTGCCTCTGAGCAGGAGAGTGATCTCATCAGGCTTCTCACACCTGTCATCAAGCTGTACACCGCCAAACAGGTGCGAAACTGCGCTTTGACAAAGAAACAGTAAGACCTGATCAAAAGCCAAGAGTTTCAATGCCGATGCACTTCATTTGTGTCCACCGGCAACTGCAGGCAATGAAAGTTGCGTCAGAGGGACTGGAGAGCTTTGGAGGCTTTGGATACTTGGAAGATACTGACCTTCCAAGAATGCTCAGGGATGCCCAGGTTAACAGAATTGGCTGTGCTTCAATAACGCACTCTTGGGGATCGTAGACGCGTCTAGTTTTTGCTGGTGTCACTTTGTGAACTGCAGGTGCTGCCCATTTGGGAAGGGACAACGAACATTTTGTCATTGGACGTGCTGAGAGCAGTCGCAAAAAGCAAAGGTAGCAAAAATCGCTCTGTACATTCACCATCTGCGTGAGATGTTTCACTTTCACTGCTTGCAAATGTCACGTCAGTGGTGTCGTGTTGCAGGAGGCGTTTTGGGAGCTTTTCACAAGGACATCATGTCAAAATTGGCGCAAGCAAGTGGCGATTCGAAACTGGAAAGCAGCGTCGCTGCAGTGAGTCACGCAGTCGGTTCTATCATCACGTTTGCGAGTCAGCACCCTGCTCAGCTGGAACTCGCTGCGAGAGACTTCGCCTTCAGCCTCGCCAGAACCTACATGGGTGAGCACGCGTTGAAATGAGTTGGGCGTATGGCCAGACACTCCGAACGAAGAGTATTTTGGGTTCCACCAGAAATTGTCAGGCACATTTTCCCGCAGCTGGGTAGCCCCACACCAACTTTTATCGAGAAAATTGAAATCAGGAGGCATGAGGTGATGGGCAAGGAGCCATAGTGTCAGCAGAGAATTGCAGTCTGTGCCTTTTCTTTTCAGGCCCAACCTAACATGGTCAGACGCCCGTGTCTCACCCCGCCCCCCCCCCCCCCGTGTTTCATTTGATTCCATTTTCTTTTTCTGCATTGCAGGAGGGCTGCTGATCGAACATGCCAACTGGTCTGAGCGGACTGAACAGGATCTCCTGACCGCAAATAGGTGCGTTGTGAAGAAGGTCTTCTTTGTCTCAAAAGACTGGTGAACAATTCGACCGACTTCTCATGCAGTTTTCACTACCGTTCTTTTCAGATGGTGCCACAAACCTTTGGAGTTGATGTCAAAGAAAATGGACGACGGGCACTACGAAAGTTCGGCTAATGCGGCTGAATACCAATTGGTGTTCGATGGAAAGAAGCCAGCCAGCCAACTGTGATGTTGAGCTTTCTGGATACAGCACATCTGTGATAACCCAATGGCGTTTTTGATGGTTCTGTGTCAAATGTTTCTATTTTGAGACAGTCACGAGAAGAATGAACCAAACGGCAACGGACTTCATGTTTCATACTGTTCAGTTTTTTATTGAATTTTATTGAACAACAAGCCGACATATCTGCGCACGTCAACACAGACGATTTCACTTTCTTCGTCAAACTGTGCAACTATCTCTGAGTGAAGAATCCAAGCTGCGAGTTGAATTTGTAAGGCTTCGCTCGACTGGGACCTCTGAAAATGAACGATGAAAGGCTCAGTTCAAGAGGACGGCTTTTCAGACCCGAAGGCGCTGGTCAAGGAACAACTCGTGGCAGAAATCGTCATTCACTGTTTGTAAAAATAGAACGGAAAATAAAACATTGACAAACGAGCCATCCAATCGGTATTTTGAAAGCAATGACTGCTGGCGTCTTGGACTGCACGCACCTGGTGACGCGCGGGTAGACTTTGTCCTTGCCGAACTCGAGCGGACCGTCGGTCGCCGCCGTGTCCGCCTCCGTCTCCAGGTAAACGTCGAAGCAGACGAGCAGCCGCTGCAGCTGGTTCGTCAGAAGCTGGTCACGTGACAAGCGCAGCGTCAATTCCTCATAGTGCACGTTCACTTCCGCCTCCAAGTCCTGAAGAAATTCAAACGAATGTTATGGTCTCCTATCCAACGCAGGTGGGGAATGGGTGTGTGTTCCCACAGACTGCCAGGTACGCAAGGGCACGTTTGCAATGCCAGTTCAAATCACTAGGCAGAAAGAAAGGTCCAGTTACCCTGACATGTTCGTCTGTGATTCCTGTTCTCTCGCCGTTCCAGGTGATCGACAGTGCGAAAACCGGCACCGAGCTCGGGTAGTCCGGATGCACGACGACGTGGAAATTCATCTTGGCTGAAGCAAATGAAACAAAACTTGTTCGTCTGCAATCATACCTGCGTGCCACACAAACGAACTTTTGGGTGCGAAAAACTCGAGGCGACAGACTGACTGGACCGCGTCTCACCTGATCCGCGTTCGATCGTCCCTGTGTAGAACAGGTCAGTCTCACATGCCATGTCGTTGTCCGACACGGCGGCAGTGTACGAGCATGCCTGACCGTGAAATCAAAAGAAAACCCCGAGATAAATTCCAAACCTTTGCCACAGATCGTCTTACACTCGATTTCATTTTCTCACAGATTTCAAACACGTCTCACTCTGAAGTCTTCATATGTCGTCTTGGCCCACCGACTCAATCGAGCAGCAACCTTCGGTGGAAACAAAGACTGGTATTCCTTGTTCACCACCACTGAAGATCTCTCTGCAAGCACAACGCAAAACAAAACGGTTACCTGTGACAATCAACACCATTTTCGCTCGTTACAAAATTGACACAACAACGCAACGTACCGAGCGCGGCGAGTTGGCGCTGCAGCGCGAGGCGGGCGTCGATGCGCGCGCGCATGTGTCGGATCGTCTCCTCCATGTGGTTGGCGCTGAGCACCGTCTCGGCGCGCGGCGGATCGGACGATTCCTTCAGGAACTGGAGCCCCGCGAGGCGCTGCGCCCATTGGTAGGGCCAGCCAGCCTCCCGAACGTAGAACCGAAACTCCTTCAACCTGCACACAAAAGCCCTCTGACTTTAGCTTACAACGCATCCACACAGGCGAGATTATTTTTGTCATTTCTTCAGAGAGTAATTTCTTGGTGTTTCGTGAGCTTGGGAAAATGTGCGGCTCACCCTGCTTTGCTGAGTGTGAAGGCATTTGCTGAGTTGGGCGAATCCTCTCCCAGGTCGTTGGGATATAAATTGTTGAGAACGGTGTCTGGATTCAACAAATCGCTGGAAACAAACAACAGAATTGTAACAGAGCTGCTTTTGTCCAAACGAAAAACAATGAAATGAAGAACTGCGAAAGAACTGTCACTTACGCTCCTGATATGGACGAAGCAGTTGAATTGTGTTTCACTCGAACCTGGACCGTGACAATGTGCAGAGCCATCAAATAGTAGAATGTCAGTTGAAGGGTGCTCCCGTCTGAAAAACAAGTGCTCCGATTCACTCCGCGCCCATTGCTGCGTGCAAGTGTAGCCAAAATACAACAAATGTAGAGGTTGTTCAAATCTTGTCGTTGCTTACCGCCGCAAGTGACGTTGAACTGGATGGAGAGCGGGTGCTTCTTCAGTAACTTTTCTTTCATCACAGTCAGTCTGTCGCTCGATCGCCGGCGCCGTTTTCGCTTCTTCTCCGTCTCTTCCTGATCACTGTCACTGTCGTCGTCTTCAAGTAAATTGTGCATTAAAAACACAAGGCCCGTGAAACTTGTCACATTTCACTGAAGACCAAACAAGCACTTTGCTTACCGACATCTGCGCTGGAAACTTCCATTGCCTTTGCCACATCGGCGTCCCCCTGCACTATTACGTTTAGTTTACGGTCTGCAAATAAAGGAAAGCTGTAATAAATACACAGGTGCACAAAACCCCGGAAATTTCTCTTGGTAGGACAACGTTTCTCACAATGACTGTCAGTGTCACAGGCTGAACCCACCACACGCATCCTTGTAGGCGGAGCCCTGCATGTAGAGAACGTAGAGAGGTCGCGGCAGGTACATCGCCGCTCGGTGCTGGTCTCGAGTCTCATCAAACGGCATCTTCAGATATTCCTGAACTGGCTTCGTGGCCTGATGAAAGGAACGATTTGGTGTCATGTCATCTGGAACTGAATTCCAAACAACCGCACGGAATGAAGCCAAAATGCGACAAGCAACAAAAACCTGCAGAATCTCATTCAGCATGGGCTGCAGGCTGTCCAGGTATTCGGATTTCTTCTTTATCTCCTCGTCAATATCCTCTCGTTTCGCCTGAGTAGCCTTCAACTCTTCCGACAACCTGGAGAAAACGGATGTCCATGAACGACGGGAAATAAGACACATTGTGATAAAGCACTGCGAACAAAATCTGTTCTCTCGGTCACGCCGCTGAACTTTGCGTGCCGAACCTTCTTCTTTGTTCCAGTTCCCAGTCCAAACGAGCGAGCGTTTGATGGTGCAGATCGCCCCTCGTCACTTCCTACAACAACGACTCACACACTCAAATTGACGTCTCAACATAGTTGCGACTCTTGTGATGTCGCGGACGTGACAGGTCTCAAGTCTTCGGTCTCTCTGTGCCTGAGATGGCAGAGGCACACTGTTCACACTCTCACCGGCTTACTGATCTCCATCGGCGCTTCATCGTAGAATTCATCCACAGTTACAAGATTTATGTCTTCATCCTTTGATCTGGAACCGGACAGAAAACCAACTGATGGGGTGGCACTTCACAATCATGGCACGATGACAACACATACCGGTACACTTGAAAAGCGTTGCAACAAGGAAGGACTCACTTGAATTGAAGACATTTGTTGATTTCTTTTTGCAAATGCATCACTTCGTACAAGAGATTCTGCAGTTTCAGGTGGTGCTTTCCAATCTCTTGCTTTGCCTGTGAGATGAAGAAAGAGTATTTTTCATAGATCTGCTGTCGTGCTTTTGGAAGCTGAGAAAGAAATTCCACTGTTTATCAAAAAAGGTCGTCACCTTGTTTGTCTCTTCGCGGACAGTTTTGCATCTCATGTGTCCCAGTCTGTTCATTTTCTTCAACACAATAAACTTCAGCAGACCATGGATACGACTGTCCTCTGGCTCCTGCATATAGAAACCAGAAGATCTGGACTTCCTTCACCTGTTTGTCAGCTTCACATTGCAGAAGTGATGTCTCTTCAAAATACCTCATCGACAGGTCAAATCAGAGCAGTACGTGGACACTCACAGCTGTTCCTTTCTCCTTCAGTCGTTTAATTTCTTGCATCACGTCTCGGATATCTTGACAAGCCTCTTTGTAAATATCCAGGTCCGTTTCTGGGTCCCGTTTTGCAGCCTCTTCTTCCTCTTGGTAAAAAACTGCTTTTGCATTCTGAAATGTTGAATCACAGATTTCGCTTCTGGCTAAAATGTGCAACAAAATCAAACTGACTGGCGGGTAGGGAGAAAAATTTTGGGCGTGTTGTCAACGTTCTACTCACAACAGATTTGGTCTTGATTTCTACTTTCGGTTTGACTTCAACCTTCGATGTCTTGACTTTCTTTTCCACCGGCGCCGGAGTGCTCATTTCAGCATCTCTCTTCAGTTTCCGTCTGAACTTTCTGTCCTTCTCGCTACTTTCTTTCTTGTCATCCTTGCTCGACATTTTCTGAAGTTGAAGTTTGTTTTTAATTGTTATCATTGACAGATAGATCTAACTGCTGTTCAGAGCCAACTACTAATTTGTACCAACACGAACAACTGACAACTGAACACAACGCCGCAAGAAGTATTAGACTGGTTGCCCGGGATGATCTTATTTAATTTCAATGAAGCCCTGCAGTTGAGGTACGAGATCCGGACAACGAATAAAGCGGAAATTGTCCAATGGAAAATATTACACGTCAGTACTAATTAAGGTAACGAACAAGGAAAATATATCAAAGTCCATAATTGACGTCTGTAAGATTAAAATTCAAATTAAGGCGTTGATAAGGTAAATTGAGCTTCCTCTTGCAGTTTGTACCTCGGTTAGCACTTGTTTGTCTTGAGAAAAATCATCCTCAGTAACGAGCTAAAAATAGACACATACGTCATGACAACCATTGTAAACACGGTACAAGCCCCGACTTGGATTGCACAAGCATTGCATCGATCAGATCAGATATAAAAGCGAGGAAGTTTCACAATCAGCGACCAGAAATAGACTGAACATGTGAAGACAACCAAAACAGGCAACAATTCTGGCTTGAATCTGCTTGCTTTATCCAAGCAACCAGTCAATTCTTCGTCAGTTCCCAAAATACCTCAGAGGTTTTTCTCACTGAAATCACTTGACACTACCAGGCAGTGACAATGACAGGGAAGAGAATTAAAGATTTCTATCGCTTCGTGCGGAGTGTGCAGAGCTTCACAGACGGACAAGTGTCCGTGCTGGAGTGGAATGAAGTGGACCTGAGCGAGATCGAGATTCAGATCCAGCCGAACGACGGAGCATACGAGGGCGGAAGGTTCCACTTCACGGTGAGTTCTACAGCTGGTGCTGTTTGTGGTCTGTGATATTTGATGCGTGGGCGTGATTAGCGCCGCTCACCGTTACGATCAAGCCTGCGAATTTGTGTGTGTGTGTGTGTGTGTGTGTGTGTGTGTGTGTGTGTGTGTGTTTCAGACAAGCACACTTCAAAGCTTCAACATGCCGAAAGAACATTTCCAGCGCCCATTTGTGCAAAATTATCATTTCGTCGCAAGGTTGTCAAAATTTTGGATTTGCCAGTTCCATGTTGTAATACCTGAACGCGCGCTGCATGATATTCATGAGTAAACTGCGGGGAAACTCGCCTCGATGAACCCAACACACATTTGCAAAGAATTTGCAAATTTTGTTGCAGATCAACCTTGGCGAAGAGTTTCCGGAGAACTGCCCAGAAGTGAAGTGCAACACTGCAATCTACCACCCCAACATCGACCCGACGGGTGACGAGAACAACGTTTGCCTGAATCTGTTCGACGAATGGACGTCAACTTACGGTCTGCGCGACGTCATTCAGGGGCTGCTGTTCCTGTTCTACAACCCCAACCTGGAGGACCCACTGTCCTCCTACTTCGGTGATACCATGTCCACAGAGGAGTTTGAAGACAACGTGAGGGCCTCGCTGAGAGGAGAGGACGTCGATGACTATTCCTTTCCACGGAACTATTACGGAAAGGATCCAGAGATGCTGGAAGGAAAAGAAACTGTGAAGGAAGAGAAGCGAACAGATGCAGAAACTGAGGAGACACCCACAGATACAGAGCAAAAGCCAGACGTGGAAACTGCAGTTGAAGCAACAGAGGAGAACGTGTCTGTTGAGGTGACGGCGAAACCAGAGGAGGAAAAGACTGTGGACGAAAGTGCAAATGCAGACACGGCAGACAACCGGACTGACAACGTTGTATCAGATGATGAAATGGCAGCACCTGATTCAGAGGTGACTGAAGTGAAAGTTCAAGACATTGCAGTTGTGCTGGAGCGGGTGTGCGAACTGATGGTAGAACACCAGATTGACGAAAATGAGGAAGAGGAAGAAACAAGCACAAACGAAACCCCAAACAGCGAAGAAGCTTCTGCAGACACCCAAGCCTCAGATGAAAGGACTCAAAGTGAATCTGAAGTTCCAAACGAGAGTGCTCGAACTGAAGTGGAGAGTGTTCACACTGCAAGCCAAAATCAGAATGAAGGTGCTGAAACTGCGACAGATAACACAGAAGAAGTGACCGAACAAACTGACACTGTTGATGCCCCTGTGAACAATGAAGACAGCGACCTGAATGCGGTTGCCAGCCCAATCCAACGACAGTCCTCAAAGATTGAGCGAACGACTGACGTGATTGAAACTCGTGCGCCCCCGGCAGAGGCGACAACCACGCGCGAAATGTTTTCTGGAGATTCGGATGTTGCACCAGGTTATTTTGATGCGTTCCCAACCCAACCTTTTGCAGTTTCCGATTTTATTCTTGCCGTCAACATGTTTGGTGCTGCTTGCTATTTCATTTACAAGTCCTACGTGCGATGACACACGAAAGCGAAGTGGGTTCCGTGGTGATCGGACACTTCACTGCACTTGTTGTGTCCAATTGTGATATATTTTTATGAAAACAATAGTTGCTATGCAAAGTGAATACTTTGGCTTCGTGTGATATTTGACGCGCAGAGTAAGTCGCATAACTTGCAACTTTGTCTCGTCCAACGTACAACAAATTTGGATGGGACCATTTTCAGCTGGACATCCAAAAACTTGTGCTCATGACAAAAACCTGTGCCATCGCTACTGCGACACGGAACTTGCGGGCATCTCGGGTTTGTGGCGGGAAACAAGACTTGTTAGTTACCTTCAGAAAAATTATTCCGAGGAAAGACATTTTCGTGAGACACCTTATTTACCAATGGCGCCGTGTGAACCAGTTGTGCTGAAGGTATTTGCTGTGTTCTTTTCCGGCGTCTGAGGTATTTCGAAGTGAAGCAAGCTCGAAGTTGTAATTTTCGTATCAGCAGACATGGAGCAGTACAAGATGAAGAACGGGCGTGTATTCTGTCTCCCGTCAGTGGACCTACCCAATGCTCGTGCTTCGACATGTCACAAAATTTTGTTTGACTGTGGAACATCGTAGATCTAGCTGTTTATCAGCCGCTTGTTCTCGTACAGTTTTACCCGCTGGATAACTTCCGTGTTATTCCCCGAGCACTAGCACCCACCACCAATGGATGTTTGGACTTTGTCAGTTTTGGCAGTTCCCCCTCCCCCTCGTACCACCAGATCTAACACCCATACAATTTTAGACTTTGTCATTTTGGTGGGGCTTCCGGAATTGATGTTTCTGGGTTATCCTTCCTCTTGGTACTACCACCACCCAAAATTTGTTGGAATTTGTTAGTTTTGGTTGGGCTTTTAGAATTGGGGTGTCTGGGTTGCCCCCATGTACGAGGATGATCTCAATGCTGTCGCTCCAAAACATGTTTTTGACAGTTTGAATGTCGCTGTCAACGCATTACGAGGAGGTATTTTTAAGTTCGTATCGTTTCCATGGACGCAATTTCGCACACAGTGCAATTCCAATCAAATAGTCAGTCAATCCCTTCAATCACTAGCAGAAAGGTTGACCTGACTGTTGACCGTTGTCACTGCATCAGCATGCAAACGCTACGAACTTTTAAATACGATCCTCAGGTGTCCTAATTGGGCGAAGTCCCTTTAGGGCAAGCACTTAGTGGTAGTGCAGAAAGGTCACGGCATGCATATGCCAAGTTCAGGGACCAGTCCCCCTCATGGGGGCAGCCATCTTGGATTTCCA
>JAAUXT010021418.1_pt1 | contig 11873 bp, 8 predicted proteins | sample 7278171 | NCBI WGS metagenome assembly JAAUXT01 (sample SAMN14350112, study PRJNA611818) | marine sediment metagenome | isolation source: surface marine sediment (1.8m) | place: French Polynesia: Moorea | collected 2018-08
ATCAGGATTTTGGAGACAGACAGACAAACAAACAGGGAAGGGTAGTGATAAGGAAGTGGACATGTTTAACGTAGGGAAGGGAGAGAGAGAGAGAGAGAGAGAGAGAGACAGAGAGAGAGAGAGAGAGAGAGAGAGAGATGCAACAACAGAGACAGCGACAGACAGACAAACAAATGTCTCCACAATCTGAAACAGAATTGTGAAACCATGCAAACAGTGACTCGTTGCGACCGCTGGAGCTGCTGCGGCCCGAGCGCGCGTCTCGCTGACTCCTCCTCTGGCGGAACCTGCTCCCCGTCAGCGGCGCCGCTGACACACAGACGCCTCGCGTCTGCTTCGCTCCCTCGCCCCATGTTCAGAGGACCAGCCCCCGCTGATCAGACAGATCTGGTCTTATCAGCGCAGTCTTCACGACAGGAACTGCCTTGTTAACGGCGCAAGACTCTGACACAGTCCCAGCCTCAGCATCGCCCAATCTGTAGAACAGAAAAGTGTTTTGCATTTCCTGTCGATATCCACAGGGTTTTTCTCCGCGTGGGAAGTTTATAGACAACAGGGCCAAGAAACACACCCGCACCTCGCTTGTGTCCCTACTCACGGACCGGGTCCAGCTGACCCTTCCGCGCTCTGCAGCAGACATGCCAGCAATTGAGATGAGCCCCAGCCTCAGTTCTCTTCGTTTTTCTCATTTCAGATCTGAGACGTGCACCGGAGCAGCATGTGAAGAAGACCTGCCATTGAAATCCGCAGAAGTGATTGAGACAGTGAGGAAGAGAGCTGGACAGTTAAGCCAGATCAGAGAGAACGGACATTCTTCTCCAGGCCTCTCTGCCCACGGAAAGGGCACCTGAGCGACTCGCATTCTCAGACCCGCGGACGGGGCATTGATCATCACACAGGACAGATAGACGTGAGAGTAGTGGCCGCACGATGAGGCTGGAGCTGCGCTGGGTCGTCGTGCTGCTCGTCGTGCTGTCCCTGGCGTACGCCGGGCGGAAGAAGGACCGCTCGCTCAAGGTGCGCCACCGCGAGAACCGGGACCAGCCCGACGACGGCGTCTGCGAGCTCGAGATCCACTGCAAGGTACGTGTCGCACCCGGGGACGACGGGGCCACAAGACACCGCAGCGCGGCTAAAAACTGGTACCCCTCCGAGCCGCACACAAGAAGACCAATGCAAAACTCGGGCTCCTTCTCTTGATGGACCTGTCTGACCACACGGAGACCCGGCCCTGCTCCCGAGATCCATCTCCGCCACGTTCCGCCGCCGCTGCCACAGCCATCGCTCTCCTGCCCCTTGGTAAAAACTTCGGCGTGGTAAATCAAAATTACAGGCGTCTGCTGACTGTGCTGCGGTCCCGCAGAGTCTCAGCCCAGACCCACACAAATCACATCGTCCGTAAAGCCGCGCAGCCCTGTTTGTTCGGGGAGAATTTCGGAGAACAGCGAAGAAAAACAAAGCAACGGGAATGGAGCGTACGATTTGTCTGGGGTTCTCGTCATGAAAGTTTGATACGTGTGGTCCGGTCAGCGGAAGCGCTGCAGGCTTCTCCCCATCACGTCGCGCGAGAACCGAGCCACAGCTCTGCCGTTGCATCACGGCATGGAGAGTCAATCCCGGTCCATTCACAACGGCTCTTTGTTCGCGCAGTGAAACTGTGGATCATTCTTGAACGAAGCCCTGACTTCTCCGTGCTCACTGGTTGCTGTGTTTGTTTCCAGGGAGACGTCGTTCCTAACGTGACGAACGGGCTGTCGATCCCGGTGAAGCTGCCGATCCGGGGTCCCCGCGGCCCGGCCGGAATCCCGGGGGAAGCCGGCATCCCCGGCGAGAACGGCATGCCAGGCCTCCCAGGACTCCCAGGTCAGTGCTCAGTGCGACGGACCTGATCTTTAGTGACAGGGACCAGTGCGACCAAGTGGACGGGAAAAAGGGACACACGTCCAGAAGGACAGTTTGATCGCGCCCTTGTTCCCAGTGACCTGAAGGGCAGAACCTGCTCTGGCTGGGACTTGGCCCACACGACCAGGCCGGAACCTAGTCTTTTTCTTTCTCGAGTTTCTTTGAGAGACCCAGCGTTGGTGGGTGTCCGTCTGGTGGAGCCAGGACAGAGAGCACCAGAAATCTAGACACGCGTCGATGTCCGACGCGATGACGGGAAGGAGCTTCGTCTGATCAGCGGTTCAGTTTTGAGGGACTGGTTCTCTCTGTTGCGGCGTAAACTCCTCCCTTGGCCACAACAAACGGAACTTGGGTATTTCAGTCGCCGACAGAGACGTGGCACTGCTCTTTCAAACACACATTTGTATTTTGAAGATTATTACTACGATAGGAGGGAAGAAAGGAGAAGAAAGCAGAGACGAGGTGAGTCCCGAAGTGAGACGCGCAGCTTGAGAGTGAGCGACGACGTGCGAGTTTCGCTTTCGTTGTTTTCTGGGTCGAGGAGCCTCGGGATCGCCTTTCTGGTTCTGCGCAATGATGAGTTGAATGCCGTTTCCCGCTGAATGCGACGCGCGTGGCTTCCAACGACGCAGCACCAAGTCCGCAGGAACCGCACGTGCAGGCGGCGGGTGTGGCTGGACGTGTGTTCCTTGGTTTCTTGTGTTCAATTGTCGACGCATGGTGAGAATGCGTTGCACAGATCATATGGGTTGTTCAGAGTCGGTTCCAACTGCACCTAAACCGGCGTCTGTGGGAAACTTCCAACGCAATGACCTTGTGCAACACGGGGCAATGTGTCTGTTGCTGCATTTGAGTTCTCCGCAAACTTCTGTTGCGCTGGCTCTGGCTGTCATTGGATTGTGCCTGTGTCTGACGCTTCGCATGAACCAACGAAATTTTGTCTTGGTTGATGGGAAAATATGAAGTTCACATGAATCCGTTGCGCATACAGTTTCATCTCAGTCTGAAGTCTTGCCATTCGTGAAATTGCGCGCACAAACACTTTTGTGAGAAGTTTCCCCGTGCATTCAGTTCTCCAGCGTGACGCACCCGGTGTGAAAGTGGGCATCAAGGTGGGTGTCATCTCGTGTATTCCATTTCACGGTTGCCTGGCAAGCGGACAACAGCAGTGAGGGTTATTTGTGGCAGTGTCGAAACCACCTTCAGGTCTCAATGCCTGACTTTTCACCCTGTCACCACAAGTACTTGTTCATCGGGATCGACTCCATCTTCAGCAAATGTCTACAAGTGTTTTTCACACTTTGGCTGTCGCTCACAGATTTTGTGAACCACCAAAAGAAACTTTAAAGTTTTCGTTTTGTCTTCAGGGCTTTGTGTTCAAAGGTCGTGCGCAAATTTGTAGCACAAAAGAACTTGATTGAGGAAACCAGGGCACAAAACAAAAGTTGGCACATTGAGGTGTTCTCCTCCTGAACCTCACAAAGAAAGTTACGACTGGCCTTGAGCAGTCCGAGTTGCTCATCTATTGGCAGAGCTTCTCTCGTGGTTCACGCAGACGACCGTTATGAATCACTGATGCCAGTTTGTGAACCTTTGTTTCTGTGGCGATGTCTTCTGCTGCAGAACAGGTCGAGAAGCTTGGTGGGCACAAGAATGCTTTCTGCGAAAAAATGTGTTGCTCAACAGTCCGATTCTCTTTGAGAGACACAGAGAGAAAGAGAGAACAGTTTGGAGAGAGAGAAAGAAAGAGAGAAAAAGCAATTGAGAGAGAATTGAAAGGTACGGCAAGAGACAGAGACAACAGAGAGAGATAGAGAGAGACCAACAAAGTGGAGGATTTTGTCACAGCGCAGCTTCCACTTGGAACAAACACCGAGCATAAATTTACGATTTTTTCACCGAAACACGCAAACATGTTTGTCGGTGGGTGGGTGTTGACGCGAGCTTTGATCCGGCCCGTGTTGAGGACGAGGCGCCGGGGCCGGACGGACACGGCGGGGCGCGACCTCGCACCGCCGCCCGCCGCGCCACGCCGACCCGGCCGGGCCGACCTGTCGCAAGGGAAATTAATTCTGAAAATATTTGTGAGCTTGGTTTTGAACTCAATGAACATACCCCGACATTTTGTTTGTAAGTTTGAGGAGAGAAGTCGTGCATGAATGTCCAGAGTACCGTACTCGTACACATGTGCCCGCCTTGTGACTGGTTGACTTGTTCTGCCTATTTCTCTCCTCCCTTCTCTCGCCTCTCTGGTGTCTCTCCCTCACTTCTCTCTGTATTCTCCCTCTTTGTGTCTTCCCTCATTGTCTCGTAGGCCCTGAGCATCTGCCTTTTCAACCCACACTACATTGACACAACTGAGAACTGACCGGAACTGAACTCTGAAAGGAGTGAAAGAATGTCTCCAATCACCGTAGTGTTACTCGGAAACGCATTAGCGGTGCGAAACGGCGCACCAAACCCGCATCTGTGTTAATGCAGCCGATACTTAAGAGCATTCGGTTCCTAATTGAATTACACAGAGAGCGACGCGCAGGTCTCAATTGCTGTGGGAATCAGAAATGAAGCCTCCCCGGGGAATCGCCGCATTGTCCCGCGGGACATAGTCACTGAGGCCTGGTTCTCGTGAGACGCGTCACGCACAGGAGACGTCACGTCAACAGCGCGACGTGTCCGTGACGTGCAGCCGTGTGAGTTTGCACTTTGCTCCGCTTGAGCGACTAGAAACACGTGCGTGTGAAGTCATAAAAATGAGTGAACAAATACGAGTTTCTCCAACAGGCATCACGTCGTTATCACTCACTTGACAAAGTCAAGAAAGAGAGTCTGTTCGTACAAATGCGTGACTCGTGGCGGCCCTGTGCACCCAGTGCATGTGCTTCATCCATCGGCGCAAGTGACGTTCTGCTCGTTGCGCCTTGTCTTCTACAGTTGCTGAGGTCGGATCCAGGATCTGACTGAGAGTCTCACTTCTTTTAGACGCTCACCTCGTGAAACAGTCAAAAGTTATGTACCTTTTTGGCACCTGTGACAGAACTCTGACATCTTTCAGTTGTCAGAAAGCTTTGTTCTTCCTCGACGGGAAATGTTCAACCCGGACTCTTGTTCAGAAATGATGCCTCTCAAGCTCCGAAATAGAATCTAAATGAGACACAAAACAGGTGGCCGGCCAGTCCCGCCTGTCCACATGTTCTTGCGTCTCCCCTCATTTCGAACCGGCCTTGCTCGATCTGATTGGGTGTGGACCGGAGGAGCTGGAGCAGCGTGCGCGACCCGACTGGACCCGACTCCGAAGTCGCGCGCAAAACGCCGGGTTCACGCTGTACGCGCGATGTCCCGAAGACACAGAGCATGAAAACTTGCAGAAATGCGGGACGCATTGAGCGTGACGCAGGCTGAACGTCGCGGCTGCCAACAGCGATGAGCGAACCTGTCAGTCATCGTCCCGCTCCACAATGCAGTCAAAGTGGAGTCCTCATCGCTCCAATCCGTCCAACACAGTCGCGCGGTTCCGCCATTGACCGCTTAAAAGCTTCAGAAACTCCCCCAATACAGAGCAGAGGCAGATATGAGGAGAGGCTGATAGAGACGTTTAATTCTCCGCATTTCTCCCTTTTCTTTCATTCCCTCGCAAAACAGCAGTTTATTTGTGGCAATTTCTCCCCATCAGGACGTATCACTCGGTTCCCACGGAGAAAGCCCTCGTTTTGTGCCATTACTTTGATGTGGCCATTTTCCCTCCTAAACATCACGGCAATTGCAGTTTCTATTGGGGACCATGTCGGCATGAATCGATCAGACCCATCGGGCATTTGACTCGGCCCCACTCGGTCCGTTGCGACACGTCGACCCGTTTCACGGCGGATGCGTCAGGCGCAGCGCGCCGCAGCGTGATGCGGAAATCAACAGGCAGCGTCGCGAGGCAGGTGTGTGGAAATCAGCTGAGACCAACAAAAATCTTTGACTTGGATAATAACTCCCAGATTACTCAATGAAATTGTCCCAATGTTTGAAGAGAATACTTCTCATAAAACTCAAAATGAGTCTCAGTCAAAGAAACTTTTTCCTGCCCTTGTAGAGTGGCCTGTGCTCAAGCAATAACACGCGCTTGGTGGGAAACAAAAATGTGCGCTTCCTGTTCTGAAACACAGTCCTTTAGGTTGTCAGAGTCACATTTTTGTTGTCAGTCTCAAGTGATTTGCTGACTGGACATCGCAGTCAGTGAGCCTTGCGTGGCTGTCATGGACTCACGTCGTAGCGCCTTCATTTGATGCAGGACTCACGTAGCGAACCTCAGTGACACAAAACGGGCCGCACGACGCGCGCAGTGTGAACGCGTCCTCCAGGGTCCCGAGTCGGTCCCGACGCAGCGATCGAGCCTTTCTCGAGCTCTGTGATCAAGTCGGAGAATCAGCTAATTGGCTTGATGGCTCAGACCGCTGCCGCTGCCGGGAGGGAAAAGCCGAGCAGGCAGAAAGCAAATCTGAGCCACTTTTCACCGGAGAAAGACCGATGGAAAAGCACAATGCGCTTCTTGTTGGGAAACGTGCGAGGGTTTGTGCTGTTTGTTGTCGCTGTGAGACCGCGCGGGCTCCGCTGCAGCGTGTCGGCTGCGCTGCAGGTCCGGGAGAAGAGGAGACGGGCGAAGAGGATGACGCACACAAGGACAACAACAACGCAGGGTCCAAGAAAGACAAAAGAGAGAAGAGGAGAGGCAAAGGGAAAGAAGAAATGAAGAAACAAAGAAAACGAAAATCAAGATCGAAAGACAGGTGCATACTCAAAGAACCCTGTCCGAAAGATGTTTCCCATTGACGGTCAAACTCTTCAAGTCTCGGTCACAACTTCCACTTCTCTGTTCCCTCGTCAAGACTGAAAGGTAGTAGCGCGATCGGCGTGGTCGTCCGTTCCGTGAATGTTCAGCTCCTCATTCAATAGGATCGAATCGATCGCGCTAAGGAAGCGCATTCCGGTGCGGCGCGCGAGCTATAATTGAAATGTCATATCAGGATGGATTAAAGAGTGCAGCGAGCCTCGAGTCGCATCAATAGCGGAGCGGGTCCCTCCCTCCCGCCGCGGGACGCTCAGCGGGCTCGAACAGGACGTGCTCAATGGCTGTGGTGCGTTCTCCCCCGCGGTGTGTCGACGTCGAGGCTGGTCATGCACCTGGAGTCCACGGAACCCGCGTCGTACGGGCTTCTTTGGTGACGGCAGTCTGGCGTCACGCAGCTTTCTCCCAGCGGACCACAGGACACGGCTGGATCAAGTTCCGTTGATCGACCAGCTTCTTTCCTTGACGCAAGTTCTCCGCTCCGAACGGTATCGGTCCGCGTGTCCCGAGATGCGCGGATCTCTCAGTGATGGACGGTGTGAAGGGAAGATGAGTTTGTCTGGGGTCGGGCAGGGACGTCACGAGGTCACCGAGTGCTCTCCCCGCTTCACATCAGCGGCGTCGTGCGAAGCGTCCCGTGAGAACAGAGCCTAAGAGCGCAGTGCCGTCCTCGCGTGAAACTGGCTTGAAGACCCATGCAAAGTGAACACGCGTTCTTGTTAGAGATCATCGTTTGCATCGGACAGCTGGAATCTGCCCGACGATCTGACCTCAGCTGAACGTTTCGGTCAATGCTCCTCTCGCAGACAGATAACCATCGAGTCTCATGACGGGAATGGGCTGAAAATGAATCATTTTTCAATGATCCCTGACGCAGACGCACAGTCCGTGGGTCTCGATTGTCCCCGTGACAATCAGCACAACGTTGGGAATAGAGCATGATTAAAGCACAACGAACGTTGCGGGCCAGACGACGAACATCGGGAACAAACTTCAGGACATGGAATCACTGAAAGGGTCTTTACGGAGGTTCAGCAAACATGTTCGCTCCTTTTCCAACATGCCCAATTGCCAGATCAGTGACACAGAAACAATTTGGTTACATAACCTTGTCGCTGGTACTCAACTGGTCATGTGATGCAAATTTGGTCATCTGTGCCACCAATCTGTCAATTGGGGCACTGCATGTGTAGAAAAAGTCATGCTGAACCTCGGCTTTGTCTCGTGAAGCGACGTAACTTCCGTTCACAATGACCGTGACAAGACGCGTCCGATGTGAAGCCGCCTTGACCAGTCCACCTGACCAGGTCGCCTCCCTGTTGTGCGCGACGCGTCTGAAGTGTCAATTTGAGCCTCACAAATCACGGGAACCTCGACTCCGCCGGGTCTATTACAGGGCGCGAAGGAAACGGAGCCCGGGGCCCGAGGGGACAGCGCTGAGATGCGATTGTGTCATCTGCGGGTGTGCTCGAGAAGGAGTCAGGACGGCGTCAGGGGACTCAACTCGTCGGAGAGTTGACAGGAATCTCAAAAAAGCTTCACTTGGAGAAAGACTGCAAACTATGTGATTGAGGTGCAGAATACGTGTGTGTGTGTGTGTGTGTGTGTGTGTGTGTGTGTGTGTGTGTGTGTGTGTGCATTTGGATGGATGGGTTCAGGAGCCCGGCACTTGGGATCCTCCCCTGGCAGAGTTTGTGTTGGTGATGCGGGAGATTTGATGACGGTGTCAATCTGATTTCGGATGCAAATGAACAGCGCCCCGAGGCCCGAAAAACCGTTTGGCACACCAGCAGCACTCGAGCAGATACAGCGAGAGAGACCGAGAGAGAGAGAGAGAGAGAGAGAGAGAGAGAGAGAGTGTTGTGTGAGGGGATCCAGGGGATGGCCGCGGGCCGCGACCCCACACAGACCCTGATCCTCAATTTGTAAAGATGTGCTCCTTGTTCTCAAGAGGAAAATAGCGAGGGCAAATGTTTGTTGTTGCATATTTTTTTCCGGAGATGGACGGGTTGGGGCCCCGTGGATCCACCCCTGAAACGGAGCGCAAACGGATCGCTGAGGAGGCGCCCCTCGGGCTACGCGGACCTCGCAGCACGACAAACAGAGATCAGATGATCGCCTCCTGTTGACATCAGACTCAATTACTCTTCACTTAGGCGCTTAATGAAGTCGCGCTGTCTGCGCTGAACACAACACAAAAGCGCTCGGGATCGAGTAAAGGCCCCTGTGTGCAAACATACCTGATTCTAAACGGCAATATTGAATGTGCTGAAGACCAGGGGCAACCAAAATACACACACGGACACGCAAACCAAAATGCTGAAAACTTCTCAGGAAGGACGTCGAACTGGGATCTGTAACATTCGGAAATTGGGGCTTGAAAGGGCAACCAATTTTTAAAAGCCACGTGACGTTGCAGAAATAACAAAACACTCACCGTGTAGAACTGTTTGCATCAATGTTTAACGGGTATTGACTCCTCAGTGCGAAACACAAGGATGAATGTCCTCTCTGCGTCCAGGGTGAAGCACCAGGCTCTGGAGCCTTCTGGATCCACCCGTAGAACATCCTAAATCGACCCTTCCCCAGGTGGGGGATCCCCCTGGATCTGCCCAGGGACCCTCTTGATCCGCTCCTGCACACAGAACAGCCTAAACACATGGTAGCGACTCGGGCCTCGTCCTCGTGGCTCGAGCGTCGGGAGCGCCGCACCACTCGGCACGGCCCGAGAGCCCCGCGCGGTGTCGGGTGCGCCGTATCTCCCCACTCGACGAGCCGCGCTTCTATCTCAACAGTCTGTAGCGATTGTTGAGCCAAATCTGCAGGCTCGTTCACCCTGCATGCGTCATGCGTTGCGTTCCGACGTCTAGCGGCTGTTACTGCGTCATTCGACGCTGGTGGTAAGCGGCAGTTGGGTTGTTGAGTTGACGAAACGTACGAGTACATGTATGCCAGTTCGCCACACGAGACGGATCCAACGTGAACACAACCCCTGTCAATCTGCGGCGAATGATGAGCCAAATTCCCATCTCATCCTCAAGATAAAGCGAGCAGTGTTTGTTTCTTTTGTCATCCGCAACATCGGGATGAACCGGAAACAACGACGCAAAGAGGAAAAGGAAATTTCGCAGCTTGTGCACTGAATTTCAATCTCTTGACTCAGGGAACCTGACTCTCCCAGCGCCGTATCATTCAACCCAGTTTTGGTGAAGTTTCAGACACAGTATAGCTTTTTCTTGAGAAGTAAACAAACACGTGGTTTGGTTGCGTGGCTACGCGCTGCGGATCGCTTTGATTGGCATCGCTCCGTTTTCCCGCGGGATCCGAGGATCCGACGCGGGTTGTGCGCCGACTGTGCGATCCGGGGGCCTCAGGAGCTCCGCGGTTCATGAAGAATCAGCAAGTCAGTTTCCTTTCGGGAATTTTGACCTTTGTGAAACTTTCCTGTCCTCGACCATTTCGTGAAGCAGGCAACACACAGAACCACACGGAAACGAGAGAAAGACGTTTGTTCAATCGGCAGTGCCAGGGGGTTTGACTTGAAAGTTTACTTCACCAGCAATGTGTCGTACTTTTCATCCGTGGGCTCATGCCGGGACACAACATCGTTTGAAGGAACTGTCACACAGGCCTCAAATTGGTTTCTCAAATTGAAGGCTCCACGGCATCTTTTTCTTTTCAACCAAAGGTTCGAAAGCTGCTCCCAGTCAGCGGACAGGGACTTCGCGCCCACGCGGCCGATCAGAGAAAGAGAATTCTACAACTCTGCGATCTCTAAACATGTCACACGAGCTCGCATTGTGGTAGAAATGGGTTCTCACCCCACAAAAAGGTTCCTGTTCAATCACACAACTCCTTCCTGTTCAATCACACAACTCCTTCCTGTTCAATCACACAACTCCTTTCTTGACCAAAGGTCTTGAAAAGTCATTGTGTGATTTCACAGGAACCATTTTTGTACAGTGTGAGAACCCTGTCTGCGCAGTTCGGCGTGTGGCTCCTGGCCGCCGCGGAACTTGTTGCGTTATCGCAGCGCGTCACAGAGCAGCGTCCGGCGCCGCCCGCGCCGCGAGGCCGCGCCGCGTCTGTGTTTGAGCAACGACCTCGAGTAACGACCCTGCTGTTTCACCAAGATTTCCCGCGGAACGTCTCGGGAGTCTGCGGATCGCATGAAATAATGGCTGTTTGGGAAGAGTGATCCTTCATTGGCTGGATATGACCAGAGGCCAATTGTTTGTTTGTTTGAAGTGGCCGGTAAACTTGCAAACGTACCATCTTGGTTTGCGTCACTCATACGTGTCTGCTTTTTTCGCAAAGTTCCGAAACTCAAAGACACCCAAAAACATGTCCACTGTAGCATTTCCAAGTTTACTCGAGAAAAAACTGAAAGCAAACAAACCGAAGAAGACACTTGTAAACGAAGGAAATTGAGAAAATTCGCCAAGAACCAAAATTTCCAAGAACACTGGATCGATGGCACTGAACAGTGACTGAAACACAAGAAGCAGCACTGAAATTTCTTTGAGTCATTTCAACCGTTTGAATGGCGCTTTTCGCCGCGCGGTGGGCAGGACCGTTTCGCTCTCACAGGACCGGGCCGATCGATCCGTGTTTTCAGCTCCATTAAAATCGCGGCGGCTCCTGGGGCCGTGAAGCCCGCGGACTCACTGCGTGCGTCACGGGCGCTGCCTTCGGGCGGACGCGACTCAACTGTCTCTGGAGCCAACCTGAGGTGCGCAACTTCAGTGTCCCACCAGTGACACGAAGTTTTTCGTTCTCATGGAGAGCATCAAAGACAATGGAAAGAAACCCACCTTTTGAAAACATTTCTTTAGCTCATTCAAGCGTTTTATCTTTCCTTTGCCCAGGGGCAGGTAATTTTGTCATGAAAGAAAGAAATCCAGATGGGGGACGACAGACGCCGCGTCGCGCCGCAGCACGGCAACCGCGCGGCGCCCCCCCCCCACCCCCACACCCCCACACACCCACACACACACACACACAGCGAGACACACAGCCACAGACACACAAACACACACAGGGGGCGGGCGGGGGGGGGGGGGGGGGGGGGGGGGGGGGGGGGGGGGGGGGGGGGGGGGGGGGGGGGGGGCGGGGGGGGGGGGGGGGGGGGGGGGGGGGG
>JAAUXT010051938.1_pt1 | contig 11873 bp, 11 predicted proteins | sample 7278171 | NCBI WGS metagenome assembly JAAUXT01 (sample SAMN14350112, study PRJNA611818) | marine sediment metagenome | isolation source: surface marine sediment (1.8m) | place: French Polynesia: Moorea | collected 2018-08
CAAAGTGAGGAACAGTGGCCCTTCTTCCATTTAGGAAAAAGTCTCAGAGGCTAATCTGCTCGACCAACTCAAGAAAAGACACGAGCGGAATCATAAACGACGGGCCTCGTAATAACATTGCTGAATCTGGCACACTTCAAACAAGTGAAACGTACGAGGAAAAATGTAACTACCACCTTCAGTTCTCCACATTCCTCTGATGCAATATTTAAAAGATTGCACTGAATGGCTGACATTAGACCTGCAGATACGGTAGCAATCAAAGAAGACACTGAAGGATGCGTTTTGGAAAACGAAACCTTTGAGTGTTATTTTTCAATATCGTCAAGAAAATGTCGTTCCCTATCTTTGTGCTGAAATGCTTCAAGTTGCAAAAATATTGCCTTTTTGGAGAAAATCAGGTTTCTGAATGGCAGGCTCAGGCACAAAGATACGTCCGTAGACTTGGCAACCTCAGTTGAAGACGAACAAACTGCGTGATCTTCATTCCTTCCTCATTTTGATTTATTGGTCATTGTTTTGCATCCATCCTATTTGTGATCCCTGACACCCACAACACATCCTTCCTTGCTGCCTTTGCCAAGACACGGCAAAATTAAGCTGGGACTTGGGGACAATGCCCAATAAACACACTTGTTGCTGCAGCAAGCGTCTCTTGTACGGACACGATTGGGTCAAAGTGTTGTCAAATCTAATTTCAGGACAGGCAGGATGTTTCATGGTGTAAAGCAGGAGGGGGGATTATCATCATGCGAGGCTCTCCAGTCGTAAACACAGATTGAGATTTATTGAATATGATATGTGATAATTCCCTCGACACAGGAGAAAATCCATTGTGAGACAGAAAGTAAGGAGAATGAAGGCAAGATGGGCAGAGCAGGACCTCCTCCATGGGTGAGTTCAATCATCCTGGCTGCAGCAGCAGCACACCACACAGAGCCTTGTTCAGAACCAAGAGCACCGAAAGCACAGGCAAACTCGTTTGTCCCAGGAGTGTCAAAAGAAAGGGGTTTTCAGTATGTTCACTTGTTTGAAGGAGTCCCATATTGGGACATTTCTTCTATTATGTTTTACAAATTTTACTGTTGTTGGCATTCATTGGCATGTTCACTGTTCACATTAAATTTGGCATGCAGATCACACCACTTGGAGTCCTTTTTTTCCGGACAGAAACTGCATATTTTAGGACCTCCCTCGTATTGCCAATGTCTGCGTGAAACTTGTCTGATCTTGTACGAGCCTTGGTTGAGCAAATTCTCCCCGTTGGTGAACATAGGAATCAAAGACTTCGGTTTTGAACCAAAGTTGCTTGGATTTGTGCTGGCGTGGAAACTCCCAGCAACGGCGGCTGACCTTCAAATTATCGCGATATGGAAATCCAATGACCATAAAATCACGGGAAGTGCAGATAAAATGTCAGCGAGCGCTCCCGTTGCCACCTCAGTACTTTGCTTGGTGACAAATGGTTTGGAACAAACTGCTGGACATACGACAAAAAAGGGCACAATAATTCCAAAATATGTTTCTTCGTTGTTGAAAACAAATTCTGTTTTGCTGCAGAGCAGAAGATGCTTCTCCCGTTACCCGACTCACCCAGAAGTCAGAGGTGATCGTGTTCAAAAGAGATTTCCAAAAAAAACCGTACAAGGTCATCAATGGTTTCGTCTCACACTCGATGTGGACCTGACTCGTCAACTGATTGTGGTCCGGCACGAGGTAGTTTCACACGACAACGCTTCCTGCAAAGCTCGTGCTTTGGTGCCACCTAGTTTGGTTCTCTGGCGGATGCCAAACTTTCCCCGGCAGAAAGAATCATGTCTTTTTGTGTGATGCGGGAAATTGAAAAACAAATTGTTTTAAGTTGGGGCCAATTTCAATTAAATCGTCAGCGACGTGGAAATGAAGGGAATTGATTTCTTATTGCCAACTTTAATTGAACTGGGGACGGTACAAGGAGAGCACACAAACATGTGAAAAGTTGTGAAAGTTTCAGCAGAGAATTTTTTGAAATCGAGGGATGTCAAAAGAAGATGAGGGGAATTTCACGAATCTGTGTGAACGTGTGATTAAACTTTTTAAGTGCTTTCAATTTAGCAATGCTGTTGACGGGGAGATGAAATGGCGCTATTGAACATCGTGCAGCACTGATCACGACTCCGCACATCGGCTTGGACTGCACAGTGTCTGAAGCCAGATCTGCCCCACGCACCGTCACGCACTGCCAAAACTCCCGCGTGAATTTTTGGATTTTTGCACAACTTTCGTCCTGTCCATTTTACAGCAATTCCAGCATACTGCCAGGTCAAAAGCACATCCTATACTCAGTCATTTTCACCAGCACCAGTGAATACAAGTTTTTCAGATGTTCCTCTGACAACCAGGACCAAGCTGCAGCAAGCAAGTTGGTCCTCAGACGCGCACGTCAACGGAACCAGGGTTTATGTTGCCAGTGGTGCAGTTTGCTCGCATTTGTGTCAGAACCTGTTCAAAGTGATAGTACATTCTGTGTTCAGTGACGGCTCACAGGTACCGCTGGACTTTGGAAAAAGTCTCCATTCAGGTGGAGCAGAACCAGAAGAGCAGTTTTCACTCTTGCCTGGTCGAGCTCTGCCCCACCGAGGCGAGAAGCTCACTGCATCCTTGTCGCTGAATCTGTCCATTAGTGAGTCGTTTTTCCTCACTCTGATCCTGTTTGGTGCTTTTATTTGAACCGACCGTGGCTTTTAGCAGCTTTTAACGTTCGACCTGTTTACTGCACCACCGTCTTGCGTCGCCATGGAATTTGGGTATTGTCGTTCTGTTCGCACTCATGCAGCAGGTGACACTTGCCATGGAGAGGGAGCGAGGGATCGGGAATCTTTGCCCTCCCCCTCTGCCCAGAATGTCTCGCATCTTCTTTGTTTGGGGAATTCCCAAAGTGGACCGACGTAGAGAGGCGTCGGCGGTGAGTTGACAGGTCAGCAGCACTCGGATCACATGCTCTGGCGTCAATGCTCCGTTCCACAGGTTCTGCTGTGATTTCGCCTTCACTGGCTGTTTCTGACAACTTTCTGCGGGCACAGATCCAGGCTGCTCTGACACAGCCTGCACTGGTGAAGCTTGCTCGTACGTAACCGTGTACCCGTTTGACGAACATCATCTGCTTGAGTCCCGAATGGCCATCATGATTCCAAGGTTTTGTGTGGCCAATGTTCAAGATTACTGCACCCACACTCACAGCTGAGACCAAAGAAAAGTGACCTCATCGGCTAAGGTTTGATCCTGCAGACTCCCCAAGACACTGAAAAAGAAATCCACCATCCCATTCAAAAAACACTGCTCTCCTGCGCTGCTGCTGAAGTTTCTCAGACCCGGATCAATTCATCAGTCTTGGTGGCGTGAAAATGCTCGGCGTCGCGTTGCAGGAGTCGTTTAACAGTTGATGAGGGTGATGTTGTGATAGAGCCGATCGAACTCACACCGACCGCTCCCGGGCCCGTACAGTCGTCACTCGCATGCGATCCGTTCTTACCTTGCGGCGGTAAAAACCAAGGCTTTTGCTTGAAACTCGTAATGTCTTCTTGGGTTGCTGGATCATGCTTTGTTTAGACTGTATCTTGCTGTGTCATCTCTTCCAAAGCCGAAAGACAGCCAGAAAAGAAAACTGCACTGCACCCAGTGACCTCCTGTGACAGTTCAAAGAGGCTGCTTCTGCTCAACTTGACCTGTTGGGGATGGCGTCTGCAGCAGATTTGTGCCTGACGGCAAAACGGACAGTTTCTGTTTTCATGACGCTGTCACGAGAAACGAAGGTACTGTAGTGTTGTGGACACCATGGCAGAACCAAGAAAGGAGCACCTGCATGTAACGCTTGCAGATTTGCACTGTGTCCCACGCAAGTTGACATGTCGTGAAATTTCTTCCTTGACTTTTTTCTTTTCATTGACAAATCATCGACGGTCGATCACTGCAAGAGAATTTGTCAGGCGAAGACACGTGAACACGCACTGCAGTCCTTGTCTCTTGAACTGTGATGTCAATATCTGCTCATTTTTGTTGTGGGTCAAACAAATTGAAAGTTGGGCCTGATATCTCACTTCAATTTACATCGTTAAAATGTGTTCATTTCTTTACCCTTTGTACGAGGATCGTCTCAAAATAGACCGATCGGAGGACGGTAAAGCATTCTCACAAGTACAGTTTTATGTGTACTTAAAAGAACATCACAAGTACATCTTGCCCTACCTGGTGGTACCTTCTATCCACAAAAAAATTTAAATTTTTGTACTAATGAGTACAACTGTGTACTTAAAAAAAAACAACATATAATGATCTATCCTATACTACAATGACAATGACAGGTTGAGACATCTATGTGTAAACTTGAGAGAAAGAAGAAGCACAAACACCTTGCAATTCCAAAATATTATATGGCAACAGGAAGATTTAATCTCTGATAGCAAATAGATAGGTTTATCCAATTTTTAAATAGTTAAAAGAGATTATTTGGCTATGATCATAAGATCCCTGAACTGTGGGTTGATGAGCTGCACCAAATACATTTGTGTGGCACAGGAAGTTTTCATTTTTGACCAAACACAAAGACATACGGTCCTCCAATCGGTCTATTTTGAGACGGTCCTCGTACGAGAACAATGCTCCTTCATTCGATGTTGGATTCACCACCTGCACAAGTACAAGCGAGCCGGATCATTGTGCGTTGATCCTGAACTTTTCTCTTTTTTTTTTGGTAATTCACAAATCTTCTTTGGAAATACGTCTTGCGTCTTCATGCACCCTCAGTTTACAGACGCCATGTGATGAAAATTACGAACGAGTCTGCAGACCCAGCACTGCAGTTCTGGCCTTTAGAATAAGAAGCACCAGACCAACAAGCACGCTCCAAGAAAATCGACCGCGAGACACTGAAACCTCTTTCCACAACACGAGATATTATGAGAAATTCAAAACTTGAGTTGAGTGCTTCTGTCCATTAGAACTTCACTGGTGTGTCAAAACTACCCGATTCCTTGTTTCGAAAATCAACAAACATGATCAGTGGGGGTTTTCCTCGGAAGTTGAACGGAAAGCCCCAGCTTGCTCTTGACCTCTGACATGCGCTGTCGATCAACTTGACCAGAACTGCCATTGTCCAATTTTGTCATTCCGTCTTTCCCCTTCCGCTCGTTGTCCTTCCTACCAAGCGAAACTAAAGAGGATGTGGTGCTTTGCGTTTCTCTCTTGCAGTGTGCAGTTCTGCAGCCCTAATTTCAAGCATTGTATCTTGGAGTCTGATGAATGCCCATTTGACATTTGTTGTTGCCTCATTGGTGTAAGGAATGTTTCATCTTGGAGCTCACACACAGCTTCCAATTGACGCCCCACTCACATCGCCATTATCCGCTGATAGACTCATTATCTGCTTTTCTTACCACGCCACTTCACTGTCAGGACAACTGCTTATTTCGAAAAGCAACTACACTGTGAGTCACTTCTGTTTTTCAGCTTCCTTTAGCGTTGCGAAGCTTGAACACGGACAACGCAAGTAGCTGTTGAAAATATTCTGCAAGGCAGACAAATGGCAGAGCGTCAGTTTCAAGAAATGTGTGCTCACGTGGAATTAAAAGCTGCCTGAAGTTTAAAGTGCTCCCCTAACGAGCTGCGTCTGCAACAAAATTGTCATCCTTCTGATGTAAACAGCCGCGTCAGAGGCCATCGTCACGTTCTTGTAATTTTGCTGGGGAAACTCACATTTTGCTTGCGCTTCTTTGGTGAAAATGGTGTTGTTGTGTTTGGACCACAAATTGAACTTCAGGTCCCTCGATCAGGCACAACAGAGACTCTGAAATGAAGTGGAATCAGATTGTCCAACGAGGATTTATGCCACTGAATTGATGCCAGAAAGCTTACAACCACAACTGCAACAATAAAAAAATCCCTTTTGGGTCTGTGAGGCTGGGGGTTCACAGAGTCTCCCACAAGGTCCTCTAAGGGGCTCACAAACCATGCTGCAAACACTTTTATATTTTGATACGTCGGAGAACGAGATCAAAGTTTCGCTGAGACCATTCCAGGTCCTGAACTGCCTTGTCAAAAATATTGTCCACAATTGCTTTTGTTTGCACTCACAGAACTTGGGCGTGTCAGCGACCGATACAGCCCTCGAGTCAGAGTAAGCTCCTCTCACAGCTTTGTTCTGCGGAGACCAAAGTTCTGCAAGTCGCTCAACTGGGTCTGTCGAATAATCGGTTGTGAGTCTGAGATTCCATTTTTCGTGTTTGGGACGCTACTGTCAACCACAAAAGCAAAACACGTCGTGACAAAATGCTTTGTGCAGAACGTGAAGCATCACAACATTTTGCCATCATTTCTTGTGACAAATTGTTCCAGTGGACGTTGCAGAACACTCAGCACAAAGCTACATACCTCTGTGAAGGCACATGCCTGTGTACAAATTGACCCACAAAACGACTTTTAGTGCTGTGGGAGGCATCAAGCCAGCACACAAGTGATGATATTAACTTTCCAAGAAGTATAGATTTTGCACAATTACCCACATTGTGTGTTGGCGTGCAGTCAAATGTAGAAATGCTGGTGATTTTAGATCCTTTGAATAACACAAACGCATCAAGACACAAATGCTTCAGTGAGTTTGCTTCAACGGGAGAGAATGCGGACGAACAAAGTCTGTCTCCAGGTCTCGGAGGTTCCCCAGTCCCCAAGTTTGCTTTCTGGTCACGGATTCTGGTCGATTGACAATGGTCTTGGATTGAGAACGCAAACAATGAAACAACAAAACTGGTGACAAAAATCGTGGTCTTCTTCACTTTGGAGTTCGGTCGCAGAGGACGATCGATTGCTACACACACAAACAGAATCGACCTCTTCCTGTTGATTTTCGCTGAGTGCAACGGTGTGTCCCTCCCGTGCTCTTGGACAAATAATTTTCACCTTTGTCTGACTTTGAGCAAACACCCAGCAGGCGACACCCACTGTCCCGATTCTGGCTCGCATCACCTGCAGATCAAGTGAGGGACATAAATCAAACCTACAGTTTCCGGATTCACTTTCACTTCATGTCACAACTCAATACTCGCTGCAGCAGATGTCATGACCCGGGGGCAAGTAGTTCCCCAGTGTGGGCTCCAGCAAATCACGGCGGCCAGACTCGTGTGGCAATCAACTGCCCGGAAAATAGCCACCTCTGTAAATGGAAGTGGACTTGCATAAATCCAAATTAACTTAGGGTCCCCACACCGGATGGACTTGCAGCACAGATTGGAATCCCCCCCAGGCGATTGCCGGGTGAGCTGGTCCGGAGAGGCTCGATTTAAGCACAGTGATCGGTTGTTCATCATTGGACTTCAGTATCAGTTTCTGATAAGTGCTTGCAAAAGGTGCTGATAAACAGATCCTGCCGTTTGTTTCTACACCTTGGCATTTTTGAAGGAGGGTGCGAGGATTTCGCTTGTTGCCTTGTCGAATTGTGTGTTAAACAGGTGGATAGGATCCTACATTTGTTCCCATATTGTCTTTGTTGTTTTCCGAAGATACACTCTGTCTCACTATTGTGACAATTTTTTTGAATGGCATTGCTCTTTTTGTTTTGAAGTTTGCTCGCGAGATGTGTTCCACAGAAAGATACGAGTCAAGGCGGCTTCGTCTGCTGTGACAAAGGCTTGAGTGCGCTTCACAAAAGCGTAATTCGACTCCATGTGCATCTGCTCGAACGGTTTGAACCGTCAAGGAAAAGAACTTCACAATTGCCTCAGCTAAAAAAAGAATCACAAGTTTCATCGGCATGAATTTCAGAAACAACCGATGAAAAACTTCGAACGTTCCACAAACAACAAATGGAAAAACGCCCCCACCACCTTTCTTCGTTTTTCCTCGGCTCTGCCGATTGTGGAAGGTGTCTGGAAGTGGCCACGAGGATCTTTTTTGACCTGCATCATACTCGTACAAGTCTACAAAATCCCGTTTCAACAGAACATAAGTTTCTGACGTTGAAGGAACGGATGCAAAAGAAATCAGGCGTTCCTGGGTTGCCTTTGGTTGCCAGATCCAGTTTTCAAAAGCAATCGACTCTGAATCAGCGCAGCGTGTTCGTCAGCAGTTGAAGACGAAAACGGCCGTTATCAGCAAGGCCTCAGTCAGCAAGCATGCTCAACAGACATTTGGCACTTCCACTGCAAGCTGCGACGGCGCAAGCATTTCGGCTGGCGCTGGGTGAATGAAAAATTGCTGCAATCTTGGACAATTTCAACATTTGCACAATTCTGATCGCATTTCGCTGTCCAGCAGAACAGAACGTCTGTGTGCGATGAAATGCGCTTCGCCGCAATGACAATCCCTTTGTTTTGCAAATGTGGAACAAAAGCAGGGATTGAAAAACCAGAAACAGGGAGTCTGCGGGTTATGAATGCACGATCGAGATCTGTGCTGTGACTTGTGAAATGATGAAAAACAACAAAACAAACGAAAACAGTTATGGCAGAGAATTTTTGTCAAAAGAAAACAAAGACAGATTGTTCTTGCCTGAGCTCTTGGAAAGTCCATCTAATCCCCGAAGTCTCGAGTGCGTTTGTTCGTTTAGCGCCTCGTGTTGGCGCAAGTAATTTACGGCTCAAGCAATGCTGCTATTGATGCTTTTTCTTTTTCATATCGACTGTCAATTTGTTGTGATGCCAAGCTCTGCAATCGGTACATTTAGAGATCGACACGTGACGTATTTCAGAAACATGAAACCAATGCAGCTTGAAAGGTAATGGCCGTGTTTGATTGTGTCTAGTCGGTCGTGTGGGCAATCAACAGAAAATTTTCGTTCGCATTTCAGTCACACTGGTGGATCTCGTGAGTTTCCAGAGGCATGTCCTGTTTCTGAACAAGGTCATGTTGCGTTTCCTTGTGCGTGCACGTGTGTGTGTGTGTGTGTGTGTGTGTGTGTGTGTGTGTGTGTGTGTGTGCGTGCGTGCACGTGTGTGTGTTAATCAATGGGATTGTGCCGCCTGTGGCCGGAGCTACTTTCCTCAGAAATTCAAAGAACTGTTGTTGTTGCAGTCTGCTTCACCAGAAGAGCTGTGAATGGTGTTGCGTCCGTGTTTTGCTCGGCCAGCACCTCCAATAGATCTCTTGTGTGGTTTGGGTGCTTCCTGCAGTGCTGGAGGCAAAGCTCAAGGTGAGATTTAGATTGGGGGCAATTTTAGCCCGGGTCAAGGCACGATGTCACACAGGATTCTTCCAGCTTGTTCTCACTTCTCACTTCCAGACTCGCCTGTGAAACCACTTTTTCAAGCTTGGATTTGCTTTATTTTGTGGTGGGGGAGTGGGCAGTCGTACGCAAGCCTGTTTGCTGAAAGGACACAAATAGGGTGCTCACAAAATACAAAAGAACCAAAAGAGTGTCAGAAGGAAGAGGCGGATCCTCAACAGACTGACACAAATGAGAGAGAGAGAGAGAGAGAGAGAGAGAGAGAGAGAGAGAGAGAGAGAGAGAGAGAGATATGGCAGATTCACACCAGGGATTTCTCTCCACGAGCCAAACAGCACATTGGCTGAACGGTTTTACGGTTTTGATGCTTTTGTCTGTCGCCCTTCCACACAACATTCATTTTCAATCAGGTGACAAAACATTCATCGTCGCACGCATTGCTCAAATGCGCAAGACAAAGAGAAGTTCAGGCGACACAAATACAGAAGGAAAAAGACCGAAACACAGATGTTTGCCATTTTGATGCTTCTGACACAGATGGAAGCTTCCTCTCTTTCTGCCTGCAACACTTGACATGTCACCTTGTTATGGAGTTACTTTCAGGAAAGAGGCTCTCAGCGGTAGATTTTCCGTTTCCTCATCCGGTAATGAAAAGCCACAAATAGCTCTCAGTTCCCCTGTGTCTTGTTGGCTCCAGGGACAGATTCAAACTGTTCTCACGTACTCAGGTTGCAGTTTCGTCCTGAAAGCGGGACAGGATCCGTGGTCGAATATTGCTCAGAGAAATTAACAACGCTGTTCGCGGACAGTGGCGAAGGGCACTCACCCACCCACACATGTACACACTTCAACGACTTATCCGAATTAAACCTTCAATGGTGACACATGTACGAGCACATGCTTTCAAAGTGCATCGCTTTCACTTTCGATGGCACATTTATTGAAGGGAATAAATGGTAAACGACGAGCCGAGAATAGTCGGCACAGTCGTCCGTCATAAACACGAGACTGCACAAGCTGTCGGCCATTTATGACGATACTGTTTTCACCAGCAATGTTTAACTTTTGACAAAAGCGACAAAAACGGACTTTTATCGACTCCGGGTTGAGTCCACAGAGAATGAATCAGAGAATGCATCGTGACAACATGCAGTGGTCTTGCGAGTGACATTCTCTTCACTCCCATAATTGAAGACAAAACAAACTGAAGTCACGTCATCTGGCACCACAAAATACTGAGACACTTGTTCGTGGGTTGCTTTTCTGTTTCGGGCGCACCTCCGCGTGCGTAACACCGTCTTGTCGCAAAGAATGCAGCTTGATCTTGTTGCAAGGTTCAGTACAGAAATTGCCAACTTCAAAGTCAACGTGAACAACAAATCAAAATTGCAAGTTCTGTGCCCTTTAATTTGAAATTCTATTTTTGGCACATCAGACAGAAGTCAGAAATGTTTTATGTTTTTGATGTCCTGTGAGACAAATGGAGAAATTTTGACGACGAAAGTGATGCGATCCATTTTGCCAAACAAATTTCTGAATGATCTTCACGCTTTTCCCGTGTTGCTCTGTGCGAAATGAAATGAAAGACTATGCACCGATTGTGTTGACACAAGTGGATGAGTGGTAGATGTATCGAATCTGATCAGTCTGATTGTGGATGTCCCTGTCTTCCGAGTACCGTCCCCAGCTTCTCGATCCGCTGCGAGAACCACCAGGTCCGCTTGTAATTAAGTACATGGTACACCCCGCGGGTGCTGTCAGTTGCTAACGATGTAAGTGTGACAATTAAAGCCAGTATCGCCTTGGGCCGGGCTCAACCGACGTGAAGCCATGCCTCATACAACGCAAGCACAGTTTTCTGCAGGAAACAGACCAGCACGGAGTCAAAGAACAGACGCCTTGGCAAGAAGCGTCCTCAGGCGCACCTGGGATTCGGTCATGACCAACTTTCACAAACATTTGGCCGGTGAAAAGTCACGAAACCTTCAGGAGATGGAGCTCTGGCCCTGATTCTTTTGGTCTGCCTGTCTAACTCGTTCTCAGTACAAGAAAGTCAACAGACCCATTGGGCCCAACAACAGGTTGTGCTCATTCTGTGACATTCCTGAACGTGTTGGGATGGTGTTCGCACGCCTTGCAACTCGGTTCCTATAGATCTACGCACAGTTCGAGTTTGGGATTGGAAACGAATTACTTATGCAGAGCTCAAATAGAAGACGTCGCTGTCAACAGCCGGAGTCAACAGCGCATGATCGCACCATGGAAATAACCGATCCTGCTGGTGTTCTGTTTTCTGTTGATGTGTGTGGAGCATTTTCCAGTTGCCTTTCGTGCAGTTTTAGACCAGTGATGCTTTGAAGTTGAATTTGCAATACTGAAGGTCTTGTTGACCGACACTCCTGAAAGAAAATCATAGATTTTAAACTGTGACTGCGAACAACAAACACCTGCATCTTCTTCCATTATGACAGAAGTGTTCTGTTTCGACGACGAAGGCACCTACGCATTCTCTTTCTTCTGTGGGTATATTGGGTCTGCGTCCTTGCTCCCAAGACAGAAGCAAAAATCAGCTGCTTTTTAGGTGATTTGAGGAGCTTGGTCCGATTTGTGAGCTTTTGGAAAAAGCAAGCGAAATCGGAGTGAGTGAAATCAAATCACCTATAGGCAGCCTCTTCCAAAAGTA
>JAAUXT010001522.1_pt1 | contig 11869 bp, 10 predicted proteins | sample 7278171 | NCBI WGS metagenome assembly JAAUXT01 (sample SAMN14350112, study PRJNA611818) | marine sediment metagenome | isolation source: surface marine sediment (1.8m) | place: French Polynesia: Moorea | collected 2018-08
GGTGGTGTGCGTGGGCGTGGGGGGGGGGGGTGCTTGGGTGGGGTGGGTGGTGGGGTTGGGGGGGTTTGTGGGGTGGGGGGGTGTTGGGGGGGGTGTGTGTGTGGATGAGTGTGGTGCGTGGGTGGCTTGCGTGGATGGGTGGGTTGGTGGGTGTGTGGTGATGGTTGTGTGTGTGTGTGTCTCATACCACGGACGGGGCATCCTTTATGGCCTTCCTGTCAACCACAGATTTTTTTGCTGCAATAGGATCATTCAAAACCACTGCAATTTCTCCCACGTTTTGCAGCGTTATTTCTCACAGCGTCCTCGGACGCTTCGCAGCCTCAATTATGAATCGCAATCTAATTAGAGACGTCCACAAGATGCCAAATTACACGAGAATGCCTCTTCAATGGGATTCCTGCGTTCCTTTCAAACTGCGCCGGCGCCGCGGGGCCGGGTTCACAGCACGTGCGTCAGACGCTCTGTGTGTGTGTGTGTGTGTGTGTGTGTGTGTGTGTGTGTGTGTGTATGTGTGTGTGCGTGTACTTGAGTTGGTGCTGTGGGTACAGGTGAGTGTTGTGCGCATGTGTAAGTGTGTGTTTCCTTGTGTGTGCCTCTGTGTGTGTATGTGTGCGTGTGTGTATGTGTGTGCGTGTGCGATGTGTGCAGTGTACTTGAGTCAGTGTTGTATGTGTGTGTGTGTGTGTGTGTGTGTGTGTGTGTGTTGTGCGTGTATGTGCGTAGCCCAGTGAACGCCAGCCCCTGTTGACTTGACGCCTACAGCGTGACTCGGGCTGACGCCGCGCCCGTCCCGCCCGTGAGGTGCCCACAGCTCGCCACTCATCCCCCGCTGAGGTGTTACTCACTCCCGTGTAACGCTACCGCACTGTTGCTGCAGCAATGGAAACTGTAACAATGAGCGCATTTGTCCCAGGTATTGGCGTTGGCAGCTTGCAGGGAAAAATTCTGAAGCCGTCGGACAGTTAGATTCTGAGAGTAAAGAACTGGTCAGACGAACAAAGAAACATTCACCCCTCACACGCACATTTGGTACATTGCGATAAATTCGTCGTGGGTGCTGTACTGTTTGTTTTTGACTTGCGGCTCTCACTCGGGAAGTGCGCAACTCACAGCTAAATGGGAGTTTAATGTCCTCAGGACACGACGCAATTCCGTGACGTTGCGTCACAAGTGACGTCAAGTGAGTGACGTTGCGTCACGAGTGACGCCTCGATAAACTGAACCCATTTGCCGTGGCACCTGGTAGGTCGGAGGGCGGAACAGAACGCTTCTGAAATTGAAATTTTCACTCAACTAAGTTTGCACCTGAAAATGCAAGAAGAAATGACCAAAGTTTCTGTATTTTTCTCAATGTCCCTGTTTGACAGGTGGGAAAGCAGAGACAAATCTTTGCTTTCTCCTTTTTCACCCACAAAATTCCCACTTATCAAGAACAAAAAATTCACACATTGTGAGCAGTAAAACCCCACAATTCTCTACGAATTAGCAGCAGAAAGCTAAAAAAGCCGGCGTGACCTTTGTGCCCGACACAGTGTCAGTTTTGCAGCCTCCATTGTCGCTACATCAGAACAGAATGCGGTGGGCAGCTTGCCCCAATCAATTGAAAATTAATTAAAAACTAATTAATGGGTTGACCTAGTTTGGACACAAGAGTGGTGGACAGATTTTCAATAAAACCAGCAATTGTTGGTCGCTTTGGATTTTCGAGTGTCCTGGAGGAATTTGGGATGGAGAGGGAAATTTCATTTTGACTTCAATTAGTGTTCTTTCACATTCGTCACACGCAGAACTCAATGGGCAAATCCAACTGTGATGAAAAGACGAAAACTTGGTTTGTTTTGCAAAAAATTATGTGTGTGTTGGTGTGTGTGTGTGGTGCATACTAGTTTGTTGTGGTGTGTGAATGTGCGTGTGTGTTTGTGTTTGTGGTACACAACATGTGGTGGTGGTGGGGTGGTGGTGGTGGTGGTGGTGGTGGTGGTGTGTGTGCGTGTGTGCACGCGTGTGTGGTGTGCGTGGTATCAGTGTGAATGTGCGTGCGTGTGTGTGTGTTTTTGATGTTGCATAGAGCATTCCAATCTGAGCAAAGCAAAAAAGAACAGGAGTTTCTGAAGTGAACAACCCCCGAGTCTGCTCCCCGAATCAGGCCCCTTGTTTCTGCTGTGTTATTGCTCTGTAAAACCCTCTCCACTGGGAGATGAGGGTCTCTCAGGCCTCTTCACCTCAACTCCAACACCGCAGGGGTTTCTCTTTTCGCGGAACGCACAAGTAAAGGCCTTTCTTTTGCAGGTTTCACACTGGATGCGCCACGCGTTGTGTCCCTCCACAGGTCAAGGGGCACTTTGCGCGCAAATGAGAATGTTTTTTTTTCTTTTAACTTTGCACTTTTTGTGCTGGGCAAATGCGTTTCTCCATTCAATGAAAATCTGAGTGAAGCTGCATGTGGGATAATGTTCACGCTGCTTCCCCCCGAACAAAGGCCCGAGCGTCGGGCAAATCTGTCATCCACGCGTGCGCACCAGAAACCCGTAATTTTTCTCCCAATATTGTCAAATCTTTCTAATCAGCTTTGAAAGGAGGAGACGAGGAAACATTAAACCCAATATTTATTATTGCTGCGAAACAGTAGCGAACTGACGGCAAATATTATCACACTAGATTAGTGTCTGCTGAAGAAATGGCAATTTCAAGAATTACGTCACTGGATGAAGGGTTTTTCTCTTCAACTTAACAATGGAATGAAAAACATGAACATGATGCGATGTCTGGCTGAGGACAACTCCACATTCCGCGCACACATGCGCTGAGCCTGTGATCAGGGATTCAGCTCCTCCCTGCTGACTCGGCAGCAGTGACTGCAGGAGTCTGACACGCGATGTGCTGGAGCCTCCAATCAACTTGAACCTTTCTCAACGACGCGAACATCACGACGCGAGCATTTTCCGGATGTTTCTATATTTCTTCGTTTGAAAATGTTTGTATTGGACAAAAAGATCAAATTTTGTACAATGTTCAGCACGTTGATCTCACAATCCATGACTTTGCAGTGGAACGAAACAGTGCGTTCTTGCATGGACCAGTCAAACAGGGGTTGTGCTGCAAGCTTCCGAGACGCAACGTACTGGAAAAAAGGCTCAACTGCGCAAAACAGACGTGTGAATCCTGGGGTGGAACCAGGATTGGTCAACAGGGAGGGAAGGACCCAACTCCGCAGCCAGGGGCGGGGCTCTGACTTCAACTTTGAAAAAATGAGCAGCTCTTGAGGAAACGCCTGTGCGTGCGCCTGCGACGCCAAATTCGAGCTGGGGCAAATGAAATGTTCGGAGGTCAGGGGATCCGAACCCCACCCCTGGATCCGCCTCTAAAATTACGGATCTGGAGATGTACGGATCTGGAGCAGGACGCGGCGCGCGGGACGCGGGGCGTTCGTCATCACGGCGGCGCGATTGCGAGCGACGCTAATGAAGGGCGATAATACGGATAAACTGATGCTGATGGCGATTTATCGAATTTAGAACAATTGACGCGCGCTTCTCGGGGCTGACTCGATCCCCGCGCTGTGAGATGAGCAATCCATCATCATACGGGGACCCGGACCCGTCCAGCATGGAGCAGAGCCACTCTGAGAACAATGCCCCTTTCTGCATGCGGCCCTTTGTGGAAATGATCCAGTGATGTTTTGTTTGCGTCCGTGAGAACTGAGTCTGGATGGGCTTGCACAAGTACAATGAGGTGAAAGCTGGGTGTGGCTGCAAATACACGCCGGGAAGGGAAAGCAACAGAGAAAGAGAGCAAAATTCGAGAGAGAGAGAGAGAGAGAGAGACAGACAGACAGACAGACAGACAGACAGACAGACAGACAGACAGACAGAGGGAGAGAGCGTGTGTGTGCGTGCCTGTGTGTACGTGTGCTTGTGCGTGTGCGCATGTTTGTGTGTGTAGATTTTTTGTCTTGCCTTGTCCTTTTCTTTTTCTATTTGGGACAAACATCAATGGAATCATTTCAAGGCCAACGCCTTGCACCAAAATGTCCAATGAATGTGTGGAACTTTTTGACGCGGATGAAGAGCAAATGAAAAGTAGTCTGCATCACACAGAGCAGAACCTCATCCTGCAGGGCCTAAACGACTCACTGCGACCCTGATTCATCCCCTGGAGCAGAGTCTTCGCTCCCGAAGCCGTATCGAGTGATCTTGGGGTGATGCTCCCTCAGATAAGCCGTGCTCGATTCACCTTCCTCCTTTGTCGCTGCAACTGGCAACAAAACGCATAAAGAGCTGCTCCATGCGCTCTGCCTATTGCTGCTGAAGCCCCCCACTCCCGCAGGTTCACAATGGATGCGTCAGGCGTTGCGCTCCTGAGCAATAGAGCCGACACAACAACGCATCACAATTGGGATTGTGTGAAGCGCACGTCACATCAATCCAACATTTCTGTGTCATTGACCATTCACAAAACACCATTGAACATTGACATTGGCGTTGACGTTTAGGGAAACGCCCTGTACAAAGTCCCAGCAACGCATACACATCACGGCGTGGCGTTCCCAGCGTGAAGTAGACGTAGCACGCGCAAAGAGAGCGACGCCGCACTGAAGGGGGCCGCCTTCTTCGTTTTCCCGTCGTCCATCAAGGGGCCTGTACACAGCTGACGGGGCGCACGAGGCCCCCCTCAAAATCAACACATAAAGATCCCCAGAATTGCACTTATTGATGCCATTGTGTACGCAGGCGCAGACACATGGCGTCAGAATCAGAGGTTGCTATGGCGATCGTTTCCACAGCGCCCAGTTTCGCACTCCCACTTGGACCATTGTTGAGAAATAGATCTGTCATTTTTGGCCCAAATCTGACAGATTGTGAGGCTAATCCGGGACTCAATACGGTGTTGTGTAGCGGGGATCAGCCGCTCAGCCCCCGGACCTCGCGGAGAGGTCCCCGGGGAGACCGGACCCAGGAGCCCCGGGAACTGGACCGCGCTCAAGGTGCTGCAGACGTTTGGAACTGCAGGGAGAGGGGGCGGGTGGGTGGAAAAGCAGTTGCTTAAGAAATTGAAGTGAGATGCAGCTGGCTACAATGAACCAAAAACTTTCTTGCTTTGGTCATTGAAGAACAATGTCTGATTCGTAGTTTCAAGTTTTGGAGCTGTCTTTTCGCCAGACTTCATTCGTCACGTCACATCACGTCACGTCACGCACTTCAAGCCCAGTTGGCCACGTTGTTCTCCGCATGGGCTGACGGCGCATGAGACTCCTCGGACGCCTGCGTGCACTCACGAAATCCCCCTGCAGGTCCTGTCGCGTGTCTCCATCCAGAGCGGTCTCTGACACTGGACGAGTCATGCTTCAAATCCGTGTTCACGTCAACTGTTTGATTGCTGAGTCGACATGGCGATGCAGTACCCATTGACTTGGATGCACCGCACTACGCAACCAGTGTGCATGGCCCCAGTCTTCGGGGTGGACCCGAGTTCAGCCGAATCAATGGTGACAGATCGAAGTGTCCGAGTCAAGGGACCAGCCCGACCGACACGCAACCACCCCTCGTCAAAGCGCTGCCCACCAAAAGGCTTCAGCGCCGTCCTCACGGCGAGAGCCTGGGATGCAGCGCCGTCCTTGCAGGGTCCACTGCAGTTCTGGGCACTGGGTACTGTGTGGGGCAGGCGCTTTGGGTGGTTCTTTTCTGCCGTGTGGCAAAAGGAGGCACATGCATCTTCCCTGCTCAAACGCACCGTTTGCGTCCTCCAGTTCAAATCTGCAGGGACAGTGCCCGAGAATTGCTGCAGGAAAGTCACTGCAGGGATGATGACACATGGGTGGTGCTGCAAGGATGGGGCTGCGGTCATGCTGCTGCAGGGACGGCGCTGCAGGGTTGATGCAGCAGGGACGGTGCTGCAGCGTCAGCGCGAGAATAATTTCATACAGCATATGACAGCATCATGTCGACCCCCGGATGACGACGACAGGGGAGTTAACGCATTGACCGACGCCTGCAGCTGGTGCTGTTGTGTTGATGTACGGTGAATAGATGACTCGCTAACACTGCGAGTGCTGCTGATGTGGGGTGGACGCGTCGTGCGATGGGCCCAGAGTTGTTCACGTGACTCGTCGAGGCTGGATTCGTCGTGCGACGCCAATGGGCGCGGCCCTTTTCCCCAACTCCGCTGCACTTTGAACACGTTGACTGGACGCGTCAACGCGTCAAGCAGTGCGGTACGTCTCTGTGTCAGTCAACGGACGCTGCGTCCATAGGCTTCATGCACAGGGACACAACGCGTGGCACGTCCACTCCTGTATCCACACACCCCTGACTGGACGTGTAATGCGCTGCTTCTCTATGCAAATCAATGGACTCAGCGCTCATGGATTTCAACAGGGACGCAAAGCGCGTGACGCATTCAGTGTGAGATGGGCCGCAGACGCGTGTTTGTTTATGGGCAGGTTGCGGGCCACATTGACCGTGCAAACCTGAGCTCTGCATGCGAGTCTCTGTGTGGGCAGCTGCACATCGGGGTTTGCGCTTTACAGAACAAAGCCCCGTCGCCTCTGAACAATCGAGTTGAGTCTGTTGTTCTGTCAGAGTCGAGGTTCAAAGGTGGAGAGCTGGATGGAAAGTTCGTGGTCAAAAGGCAAATTTTGTTTCCTTTGAAGGAATTGATTCAGGACAATTTTCTCGGCACAAGTCAACGGGGAGAAACTGACACACACTTTTGTCGTCAAGTTTGCAGTCCACGGAACAGGCCCAAAACTGGTGTGTGTGTGTGTGTGTGTGTGTGTGTGTGTGTGTGTGTGTGTGTGTGTGTGTGTGTACACGTGTGTGTGTGTGTGTTTGCGTGTGTTTGCGTGCGTGTGTGTTTGTGCGCCAAACAACACACGGCCCACAGCTCAGCTGCACTTGTTGAGATTGTCTTCGGGGAAGTGGAATTTCCTTTGCTTTATGTTTGACAGAAAACAATTTTCCTTTGTTTCCAGTGAAAAATGTCACTCAAACGAGATCTGGATCAAAATGCTTCACGTGTGAAGGCATCCCTCCGCCCACCCGCCCACCCATCCAGCCAGCCATTGCCCTGCAGATGACAATCTCACATGTGATCTGAAACATGTAACAACAGCCACCATCCTGAATCCAGACCCCGAAGCAGCGAGTGAGGCCCTATCCGGGTTCACACTGAACGCGTCGTGCGCCCCCCCCCTGCAGAAGTCATACAACGCACCGCCGGTGACGCAGCCGACGTGAACCCGGCCAGACGCCGGGCAATTTGGACGCGACCGCTTCACGCGGCTCAGAAATGAGCTAATGGCGGGAAAAACAGCCAATTAGAAGAAGCTTCTCGCGACACGGGAGAAATATCGCTAATTAATTTGTTATTAGAAGAATTAGTCATCGCGGATGCTGCAATTTGGCGCGCGAATCGCCCGCCCTTTTCTCTCATTAGACGCCCATTTGTTTCTCTCTCTCCCCGCGCGCGCACGCGCAGCTGTCTTCATTTTCCCGCGCGCGCAGCTGTTACCAAATGAAGCCGCGCAGAATTGGGAAAAACGAACACAACCGCCAGATTCATATTTTTCGTGTTTTCTGGGTCACTGGTTTTTTGGCCTCTCTTGATATATTGATGAAACAAAGTCAGGGAAAGGGGACTGTGTTTTGCTTCTGTGGGTATTGTTTTCTCGGGGTGTAAAGCTGAGAAGGATCAGACAGAGAATTGTGCGAATTAAGTTGCCATGGCAGCTGTTACCAAGCCCAACATCCCATCTCCCTCTCAGTTGAAACAAACTCAGCTCAGATGCCTGTTGAGAATTTACCATTGAGCGCAAAAATTTCTTGACCAATCTTCCATCAGCCACACATCAATTTCAACCGCGAGGACCATGGGGTAGGTACACTCAAGTTTGGGTGGTGCGTGCGGTCGGTTGGTATCGCGGCGTCAGGCCTTGATCATCGGGGTCTATGTGCCGTGAAATGAGATCAATCAGGACCGGGCCACAGCGCGCACTCTCCCACACTTCTCACTCTCACACACACGTCACACACCCACACACCAGGCAGGCAAGGGTTGGGTAGGACTCGGAGATCAGGATCAGCGAGTTAGGGCGTGGCATTTTGTCAAACCTTTGCCGCACTGAAAGCGACATTGGCGCTTAGCGGTTTGGATGCGTGAAGATGTTTGTCAAAATTTTGACCTTCGCTCGCTTTTGCGACTTCGCCCACCGCTTTAGGGGTCGCCCAAATTCGCCCCCCCCCCTTGCAACAAGCAGACTCTTCTGAATGTTAGGCACAACTCCTGTGACCCTAAAAGAAAACCTCAGCCGGATCTGCCACCTGCTCCGTATGCTTGTCTCCGGACCTACACCTCAACGACGCAACGCGACACAACCACACGACATTCGCGCGAAAAATCTCTTCCTCTTCCGTTTACATTTCTCACATCCTTCTTCCTTCCTTCTTTCGTTCATTCTTTCTCCACACTCCTCCCCTCTGCACCTTTGAATAGCGTTTGATGCCCGATGCCGACAACAAAGAACATCAGTTTCCTGCCTGTAACTCGCTCTTTGAAAGTCGATACACTTCGTCTCTCCTTTCCAGATCCGCTGTTCACATGTTCTCAGATTCACATTTTTCTCAGATCTTTCCTCAGATCTCTGCGCCTTTTCGCTGAGCGTGATTTGCCCCGAACAGGTTTGATCACAAACCGATCAAAGAAAAACCCTCAAAACTTCACACACGCAGTAATTTGTCGAACATAGCTTTATCGCACCGGTCCTGGTCAGATCTAAGGACCTGGATCAAATACTTATCATGATTTGATTTTGATAGGGGAATTAAGAACCGATTCAAAACAATAAACACGCGCGCTGCGAGTTTGGTTTTGGCGTGAAATCGAGTCAGGGTGTGGGATCCGTGTACTCACCGTCAGCCGTCCACTCCGTGACTGCTCATGCAGGGTGTCGACCGCTCCACACAGTCAGGGACGAGTCCAGTCTGAAATGACAAGAGTTCACCAGTGTTTGAAATTGGATAACAACGACGAAGAAACATCAGATGGACTTCTCATTTCCAGGTCTGTTGGAAAGAATGTTGAGAAAGATTCCAAATTCTCAAGCACACACAAGCACACGCACAGTAAACACACTGAGTGTCTGTCTGTCTGTCTGTCTGTCTGTCTGTCTGTCTGTCTGTCTCAAGCACACACACACACACGCACACCGCGTTGAAGGAAAACTCACTCACACTGACCCCACATCATGACGAACGGATTCGCCTCGCCCCAGCACGGTGCGTGACAACACCACAGAACCACCTGAGCTGCAGTAGGTGGTCTTTTGATGCCATAATCACCTGAAAATTCTCTCCACATGTACCACTCAGGTCAGAGGGCGCACGCTGGGTGCGTCACAAGCTCCTTCACGTGTACGGGGAAAACTGGACACGTCAACTTGTGCGTACTGGAGCAGAGTGCGCAGAAAGTGATATGCGTGGACAGAAGAAAATCTGTTCAGAACAAGGTCAACTTTTTCACGTCATTTTCCACGGTTTGCCCCTCCATCTGAACTCCCTTGAAGAGCCACGCGGCGCTTGATGCACCCGGCCTGGTGCCCAGTCTGACTTGCACAGGGACACAACTCTGAACGCAGCCAGTGTGACCCAGCCTCGGGGTCTGTTGCACTGAGTGATTGTTCTTCACCGCACCACAACGCTCTGTGACGGGAGACGCGAAATCCGTAACCCAGCAGATCCGTAATCCGGCCCCGTCTCTGAGGTGAGGTTCGATCCTTATCGCTTTATCACCATAGAGATAACATCGGTGTAAAACTAGGGGTTAATTACACAATAACAATATCAGTTACACGTCATTCTCACGGCTCCTCAAACAGAGGCGGCAAAAGCAAAAGAACAGATTTGATTCCTCCGCAGAATTTGTTCTGAAATATCCTTTGTTGAAACACGCAGTAAAAATCCTTGCGATGCTGGATTTTTTTTTTCGCATTTTTTTCCTGAACGTTTGATCGTGCTTTTCTTTCCCCGTTGAGTGACTTTGTGATTGTGATCAGAATTTTCCCTTTGATGCCGTGCAGCTTGTCAAACCTGTCAAAAAATGACAGGGCGTTAGAGTTGACACTGACCATTGATAACCACGTGAATATCGTATCGCTGGTCCATTCATGCCGATTCACTCCAGTTGTGCAAACAGTTTGTCAATGGTGACACAACGAACACGTGTCATGAGTAACACCTGAGTACCCGCTGTTGCCGTGACAACGAGTAATTAGTACTCACTGCACGCGCCGTGCACTGCAACAGCTGACCACGATCTCCAGGTTGGCGGGTGACCATGGCAACCTGTCAACCTGGATACATCGGATAGGGATCAGGTAACGGGAGACTGTCGTGTCCAGTGGGCAGTGGCGTGGGAATAGGGGCAGGTGAATGTCCATAGGGGCGCCAATTGATGCCAAGATGAAATCACCCGGGCAACAACAGGTTTGTGATGTCACAAAACAGACAATGGGTTTATCAGAAATCTACAGAACACCAAACCTCAATCCAGAATATCAGGTCAAAACTTTTTGACTGGCTATTGGATTGCAATTAAGCTGAGGCCATCTCACCCTGTTTTACAACTACTCCACCTGTCCGTGGTGAAAACAATTCAAAACGGTTTCACGCGGGACGCGTCACGCGTTGCGCCTCCGCGGTTCAAAGGACGCTGCGTTTTCTCTCGACGACGCAACGCGCTGTAGACGCGTCCAGGGTCGCGACACTGCATCGCCGCCTGTTTTCTTCCGAGACTTGGCAGTGGGAGCTCCAGCCTTTTTTGTGTTCGTGTCAGCTTGGCGCTGTTGCAGTTGACACTGCAGCTGACCCCAACGAAGGGAGGAACAGACGCCTGCTCTCTCTCTCTCTCTCTCTCTCTCTCTCTCTCTCTCTGTCTCTCTTTCTTTCTCTCACTCTCCTCTCTCTCTCTTTCTCTCTCTGCCGTGGCAAAGCAAAATTCTTACTGCTCGTAAAATATTTCATTTTGCATCTGCAGCAGAAAAGATCACACAGATGTTGAAAAGCCGACATCACATCTGCAGTTTATGGCCAAAGCTGTGTTGTGCGCGTGAAAGGTTTCAGTGTGGAGTCGAACATTCATCAAGGAGAAAGTCGAACACTCTGTAGAAATTTAAGGAACCGTTCCTCAAAATTTCAAAGCTTTCAATTCGACACATTGGGGTTGAAGTATTGCCTTACACAGGCCTGCTTCACACTGGACACACCCAGACGGGCACTGCGTCACTGCTTGCAGGGACGTCATGGGTGACGCCTCTAATGCGAAACTTGCTTGAAACATGGGTTCCATTTTATGCTGCCCAGGTTAATGCTGATTGCGCTGAAACGCCCAAAGGATGAGTGCACGACGTTTTGACGTCAACGTCAACATCAAAGTGTTTTGTGATTGGCCAGTGAGATGGAAACGATGCTCTTTTCGACGTTGGCATTGGCGTGACGTGCATCTCGAGCGGCGTCGTGCATTACGATCTCGCTTGCAAAGCGAAAAAGACTAGAGAAACACAACAGAAAAAACTAGATGTTGCTCGCAACTCAACATAGGCCGATTGAAGCGTTTCCTAGGGCAGGAATGAGTGTTCCAAGGGCATACAGTGTTCCAAGGGCACATACAACAGCAAGAAATGCAACAGCAACAAGCCACAGCCCCTCAAAGTGGCTAGAAATGGCATTTTCACAAAATCCAAGATGGCTGCCAAACCATGTGACCTACATATGCCAATTTTGAACTCGTCTGGTGGTTTCACCCAAGGACCATACCCATAAAGTTTGGTAAGGATTGAGGCAAGCTTTCAAAAGTTATAGGGCGAACATACAAA
>JAAUXT010117999.1_pt1 | contig 11865 bp, 7 predicted proteins | sample 7278171 | NCBI WGS metagenome assembly JAAUXT01 (sample SAMN14350112, study PRJNA611818) | marine sediment metagenome | isolation source: surface marine sediment (1.8m) | place: French Polynesia: Moorea | collected 2018-08
CCTCACACCCCACCCCTCGGGCCCAATTACAACCCAACCACCCCCCCCACTCACACGTACTCGTCGGTGCCCCACAGCTTCTCGCCCGCCTGGTGCAGCGCCCGCTCGTCCTTCTTGGCCGCCGTCAGGTCGAAGGTCGGGGACTCGTCACGTGACCCGGATAGCTGCGCCACCAGCAGCTTCTTGAAGCAGCCGGAAGTGTCACCCTCCACGTCTTTGCGCATGTCCACCTTGTACTCTGTTGTGAAACACGTTTCGGTTCACGTCATGAATTATCGTCCAGGTTAACTATCGTCTCTCAAGCTGTTCCATAGCTATTCATCACAAGACCTGTGGTGGAAGGCACTTGGGCCACATCGCCCAAGGCGCTTTCATAAAGGATTGCTGGGTCAACAATTTAGATAGCTTTCTGATGGCAAAATTTCGACCACCATTGGGCGTCATGTTCAATCAAAGTTTTGACGCACGTCAAAAATCTTGACGCTCCCCCCACAAAATTCTTACTGCAGCAAATTCTTTGAAAACGCCAATATTTTTGCAACGTTTCTGCCGTGACGCCTGCAGTGTCACAGGATGACGGCTCCAGCACGTGCAGCAGGGCGTGGCGCGTACTCCCTCGGTACATGTACTCACTCTTCTTGTACTCCTCCTTGATGGCCTTGATCTGCGTGTTCGTCCTGGTGCAGAGAACTTCGATCAACACGTCCTCGTCCGTGCCCAGTCCCTGCCACGTCAAACGTCAGCGTCAAATTTTTCGCGTCAGATGTGGCGCAAAACACGTGATTCAGGAGTGGATCATCCCCGTCCTGGCCCAGGATGCCCCACGTCGTTCTTCGTCATCAGACCCCGGAACACGTCTTCAGTGGTGTGACTGGGCTGAACGTGAGTGTCAGTGTCCTCCTCCTCACACGCACCAAAGAATACGTTCACGTCGACCACGTCTCACGCGCACGACGTCACGTCTCACGTTCACGTTGCGTGACGTGACGTGACCCACCGGACCAAAACCTGAACGTGGTGATTGGCCCGTACGACGTTGCCCTCAGTTGCTCAGAAGCACAGCGTGTCACGTATTTCCCCTTCATCCCACCAAGTCCCGACCAACTACGCTCACGTCTACGTGGGACGTACCTTGATGGCGCGGTTGACCTCGTAAACGTCATACTCGACGGCGCCGAGACACAGCGCCGCCAGAAGCTCCTTGAAGTTTCCGGACGTTTCTCCCTTCAGCTCTTCTCGAAGGTTCTGTGAGAAGGAACGAAGGAATGTGGGAGCAAACTGAGGAACAAATACAGCTACACACCAGCAGGTTCTGGCACGTCTGAGCAACCTGACGCCCAACACGCAGCTTCCTGAAGAAGCCAGAATAAGACGCAGACTTGACGGCGCAACAACTGCTTTGTCCAAAGTTTTAGGCCGTCCATAATTTTTCACACAGGCCGAAGCCGACCTGTGATCGAGCCTGAGGGTCATCGCGCCCAGATTTCCACCCAGCACCAGCCGTACCTTGCCGAACATGGTTTTGTACATGGTGCAGACGTCTTGTCGCTGCACGCTGCTGCGGTACCCGAGCACGTTCACGATGGCGTCCTCGTTCGTGCCCAGCCCCTTCATGGCCGCGCGCAGCGCCTCGCAGTCCACCTCCGAGTTGAACGTCTCCCACGGCTTCAGCGTGCCCTCCGCCTGCAATATCGCCCAGCAACACGTGGGGTGAGTAGGTTCACGTTGGTTTAGCGTGCATCCGTTCAGGTGGGGCTGTAGAGGGTGGCGTGAGGGAGGTTCTCACACAGTGTGTGGGACCATGGAGAGTAGGCGCTGAAATGCTGCAACCGAAGGGTCCGTTGCGGGGTGCGCCCCCACTGTGTTGCCCGCTGCAGAACTGCAGTGAGAGTCCTGGGTTGTCGTGTGGTTTCAACGGGAACTGTGCACACAGCCAGGGACTACGAGCAAGAATCCACTGGTCGAGTTGCCCTTCAATTGATGTTTCAAGAAATGTGTTTCGTGGAAGTGCATGAGCCGTGAACTGTCAATGAACTTCAAGACAACACCGTGTTTGCTGTGTCTGTTTTGCTGATCAACTGAACTGTACTCCCATGTCGGGTGAAGCACACACAACTCCACAGTTCCTGCTCACCTCGTACTCCTCCGTCTTGAAGAACGGGTCTTCCTTGACCTCCTTCTCCTTGGGCGGTTTGGGCGGCGTCTTCTTGGGCGGGGCGGGCGGAGGCTCCTTCTTCGTCGGCTTCATCGCACTCACCACCTGGTGGACAGAAAACACATCAGGATAAAGATGGCGCCACCCAATCCGAACTCGGCTGGTTCGAATCAAAGATGTGATACGAAATTTCATTGACTTGTGAACACCAAAAAGACGCATTTATCAAATCAAGAGTCTTCTTCTTCGAATCTTGGCCTTTACGGAAAACTCAGGGTCCACTCGAGATCAGACCAGGTTTGGTGCAATTCGTGTTGGATTTCAGTGGCTCATGCAGAGCTTGGAAAAAAATCTTTGTGTTGTTGGGAGAGAAAAACAATGATTCGAGAACAAATTGATCTACATTTTCAGTGCAATTCTTCCCCAAGGAGAGGAGCTGATCACAACCAATTTGCTCGAATCCATGGGCACGAGGAAACCAGGCAACCAAAACCAATGCAACAACCAAAGGGAAAGTTACAGGGCCGTTTCACACTGCGTGCGTCCTGTGATGTGCCACTTCACCTTTATCAAACGGTAATGTGTCGACTTGGGTCGTCTCAGTGTCCGTGCACTGGGGACGGACACTGAACACAACAGTAACAATGAACAAGTAACAAGTAACTCCTGAACAAATTCGACGGAGCCGCTTGGCACAACCCATGACACACTCAATGCGAAACAGCCCACGAGTAAGAAGTGGAGCCCTGTTCTTCCCTCAACCGTGCGTATGATACTCAAATCAGGGGCGGATCCAGGATTTCATCAGAGACCCCCGATTCTCCCGAAGTGGGGGAAGAGCAATCCAATTTTGGTAGAAAATAAGGGGAGGGTTCAGTTTCTTCTGAGTCAGGGGCTCCGCCCCTGGATCCACCCCTGCAGACTCACCTTCTGCATCGTCTTGACCGTCTAAAGACAGAAGGGCGAGTTTAACTCAAGTCACATTCGTACGTACAACACGTGTACACTCGCCCTGCTTGTGTCGAAGACCTTTGTCAGCGGGAAAGCAGTGCGAGTTTCGTGGTTCGAGGTTCGAATTCCAAATGAATTGTTCTTTGTTTTCACGGACGGGTGTCTGTAGAATCCATCCAAATTGTGTTGTGAATCAGGCGGTTATGTTTTGGGTGCAGTCTGCATGGTGGACCGATCAAACCAACACAGTGTGCGTGTGTGGGACGGGAGGGGAAACCATTCAAAACAAAAGACCCCCCCCCTATCATGGAGAGATCCAGAAGCCACACCTCCCCAACCCTCAGAAAAAGGAAGTTTGTTTTTGGGTGGTTGGGCAGGCCTGGGCCCTCTGTCCCCCATGAACAAGATCCAGATCAAGAGTCCTGATATCTTCTTTGCAGGGGTCAAAAGAAGTGGATCCACCCCTGAGGGCTGTTGTTTTGTATGCAAGCAGGCTGAAGTCTCGACCAGAAGGCAGCATGCATGCTGAGGGACAGAAGAGGTGTGCTGGGGCAGAAAAAGAGAACACGTGACTTGCACGGCTCTCTCACCTTGACCTTGCTCTTGAGGGCGGGCGGCGGGGACGCCGGGACGGGCGGGGGCGGCTTCGGCTTCGGCTTCTGATAGGTCCGCCCGGACTTGACGAGGCGCACGCGCAGCAGCAGAGAGTCGTCCTCGTCCTCAAAACTCGCCTCCACGATCTGCAAAACCAAGGGGAGGCCGTAACCAACGCACTATTGACATAGACAGATCCAGGATTTGACTGGGGGAAAACTCCAAGTGAGGGACATAACCTGCTGAAAGTCAGAACTACAATTCCAGGCTTGGCGCAAAAGAGGGGTGTAGGATTTCAAGCGTCAGGCAGGAATCAAATGCCGTGGAGGTGGTGGTTTTTGCAGTTTAAACTTCTCAAATCCAAGGATGCTGCGTCGCTCAGTCAACTTATACAACCAGTGTGTGTGTGTGTGTGTGTGTGTGTGTGCGTATGCGTGGTGTGTGTATGTGTATGAGAACACGGACCTTGCCCATCTTGGGACGCCCGATCGTGGTCTGCAGCGGCAGGTCCAGTTTGCACTGGTTCAGCAGGTGCGCGTAGATGTGCTCCAACTGCCCCTTCCAGTTCCCTGAAAACAAACTTTCGGTTCATAACGCATCTGTTTCCGGTCAGTCACTTCCGGTCAACAAAGTGCGATTCTCTGGTTGCGTCCAGCACTGGCCATCTTTAGGGAAGACCTGCCCTGACCATGGCACGGGAGAAGAAAATTTTTCCAACTCACGCCCACATTGCTGCCATTGGAAACGGGCTTGGAACTGGTGCCCAAGGACCATCTCTTCAATCTCTTATCACCCTCTCCTGTCCAACGCTTGCGTCTTTTGACGAGTGTGTGATAGCTCCACTGTAAATGCGTGTGCGTGGGTGGGTGTGCTTGCTCGTGGGTGCGTATACGTAGTGTGTTGGGGGTCTGCGCACGCACGTGCCTCACCTCCGCCGGGGCTCTCCGCCTGCGGCTCGGGGTCCGTCTTCACCGGGTACTCGATGGCGCGCTGCGGGGAGGAGGGCGGCGGCGGCGGCGGCAGCGGTTCCGGCTTCGCCTCCATCAGGCGCCGCACGTCCCGCACCGTCAGCTTCGGCTGCTCGATGCTCTGCAAACCACAGAAACACGTGTCTGCAATACGTGTGTACTGGGTGTTCCACGTTGAAGTTTGCAGGCGTTTTTGTCGAAGTCCAAAGTGAGTCCTGCAACTGTTGACCCTGGATTTGGTGATCATGATGTCCAATTCTTCATGACATTGTCCATCTCACGTGCAAACCTCCACACGTTGAACCTGTCATCGTGGGGTCCCTTTCGTTTCCTGACATTGAACATCCATCGCACGCATACCACACACACACGCACACACACTCGGAGGCCGTACCTTGATCATGGTGTCCGTCATGTACCCAAGCTGCCCGTACCTGTCGGAGAGATTCGGTCCGTACCCACTGTAGGTCGGGCCGCCTCCAGCCATACCCAACATGTTGGGTACCGCGCCTCCTGAAACAGAACAGCCACTCAAGTGAGACGCTTGAAGCAACCAAAACCTGTCAGACTGAGTGCGTCTCCGCGTAAAACAATCACACGAACAGAATGGGGACCGTGCTGATCAATGTCCGTTGGAGTCTGTTCCCCCCGAAGGGTCTGTACCCAGGGATCTGTCCACTCACAGGGTCTGTCCACCTATGTCTGGTCATTCATAAGGTTCACTGCACTGACCTGGCGCCACACCCCAGAAGTTGATCTGCGTCCCGGAGTAGTTGGTCGGGTTGCATCCGTCCGGCATCTGAACCTGGTTGTGCGACTGCTCCGAGGGGACTGCAACACAGAAGTGGAGGTTCATGTCCCGTCCATCCACGTACGCGGTCAACCCATTCCTGGCTCCGCCCACTTCAAGCAAGCCCGAGAGTTCTGAACGTCACCCCTGGCACCACCCGCCATAGCCCCGCCAATTCCCCTCACAGCCGCTATATTCGTCGCCTCTGCTCGCTTGGCCCCGGGCCAGCCCCCAGATTTCGCCGTTCCCAGCCCCGCCTCTGCCCACCACCCGGGCCAGCCCGCAGACTTCGCCCCTCTCCCCGGCCCCAGGCTCCGCCGCTCCGAGGCCCGCCCCCCACCCTCCCGCCCTCTCCCGCCCCGGACTCTCCCGGCCGCCGGAGCTACTCACGGTCCAAGAGGCCGCTGATCCCGTTCGATGCCGTGTTGGTCGCCCACGCCTGGCGTCCCCGCCCTCCCGGGGGAGCCGAGTTCTTCCGGTTCCTGTTCGTAGTCTGCAACATCAACTTCCGGTTTGTTATTTCGCTGAATGTGTCGCATTCAGGTTCAGTGAGTCCTGCCAAGCGGACCAGATTCCGAACAGAACTGAGACGTCACAAAGTGCAAAATTCTTGGTCCAATGAAGGGCCTCTGTACGCGTTCACTGCTCCCGGTGGTATGCAGTACCGAACGCACTGCATCGCACGTCACTGCGTGTTGCCGTATAGCGCGACAGTGGGGATTCAAGGCAAAATACGCACTCTTGGATTCCTTTCACTCAAGCTACAAAACAGAACCAGACCTGACCCCATACAAACCAAACTTTCTTTCTATCAAGAAAGGACAAACTCCGAGAAAGAAATTCTTCAACTCTGCAGTGAGGGCACAAAGGTCTTCGTCTTGGCCAAGATCCTAAATCAGGCAGAATGCGAAGGCAGGTGCACAAAGAGAAAGAACACTTGTCAAAGAGAAAACTGAGGTTGGTCGCCGCACCATGGAGAGGTTGGCGCTGTCTGCGCCGTTGCTGACGGTGACGGCGTCTCCGGGCGGGACGGCGGCGGCGGCGGCGGCGCCGCCGGGGCGGTACATGGAGAGGGCGCCGGGAGCGGGCGGCGCCGTGCGGTACAGCGGGCTCTGCGCCCGGGACGTGCCGGGGCGCGGGGTGTGCACCACGGCCCCGGAGTCCGTGACACAACGGTGCTGCGTGCAGGCACAGACACAACATGCAACAACAACAACAACAAAAACGACAACATAACGCAACAACAGACAGGACGGATCCAGTCCAGCAGACCCATCCCAGAGGAGACAAATCCCAAGGACCCAGCCCCAAGTTCTGAACTGTGGAAGGTCCAACCCCAAGATCAAGGATGCTTTGAAAACAAACCCCAAACAAAAACTGAGGGTTGGTCTTCAAACATTTTCCGACAGTCCAACAGACAGCACGATGTTGACGAGTGGATTCTTTCTTCTTGGATGAAGGGGGGGGGGAGAACCCTGGTTCTCCTCTGGCAAAGAGACCATTGCATTGGCCCTGACGCTGGATCCGATAAAGAACAGAAAAGTTGGATGCAGAATGAAACTTACGAATGAAGGTTTCTTGCAACTGAAGAAAGAAAGTTCTACATTTGAAAAGTACACTACAACAGGAGCAAGAGGTCTGTTTTTTTATGAGCAAGAGCTGCAAACGAAAAGACAAGAAAGGGACTATTTCTTGGCTTGCGCTTGAAGCTCTTGGAACTGAAGATTCAAGCCAGAACACCAAGGTACATTGACACTTCCTGGGCACACCAATACAAACGACCTGTCTGGTGCACGAGTGCAGAATCATTTGCATTTGCATGCACACACACGCACGCACACACGCACGCACACCTTCTTGACGTTGTGCGGCGCGGACCCGCAGCGCGTATCGTGCCACGTGTCGACCTGCGGCTGCGCCCTGTAGATGTGGTTCGCGAGCGCCGCGTTCTCCTCGTCCACGTACGTCGACACGTCGGTGACGCCGTCGTCGTCGTCGTCGCCGGGGAGACCCGAGTCGTCGACGACGAACGTCTTGGTGACGACGTTGCTTTCCTGTTTGTCCCTGACAACAACAAACATGCAGGTCCTGTTCGAGTTTGGGTTCCAGTCGTCTCGTCTTGGCTGTTCGGAAAAGCAGCGGTGCAATTCGCCTTTTGAGTGTAAAATTTTGCTTCGAACCTTGTTTGAATGCCTTTCCAGGAGAAAGGCTGAAGTTACAATGGGTGTGGCCAGAACCATTTGCTTTCATCTCAAAGGACGCAGTGCTGCAGGTGAAACTCGGGAGTTCTCATTTCCAAGGAATCTGTTTGTTCATTGATTTCTTCACTCGTTCCAGTTTGCTCAAAAACATTCGTTGCTAGCTGACACACAACCTCCATTCAAATAACTTCAATAAAATTGATTTTGTCACCTCAGTCTCATCTGCTGACAATGCATCGATTTTCACGCTCTAATCAGGGGCGGAAAACCCCATCTCTCTGCCACCCTCAAGTAAGGCTGGGTCTTTTTCAGGCAAATCCTGGATCCGCATGGTCAATGTTTGCAGCCAAGGGGACCATCACAATTTCGAACAAGAACACTGGTTAGTGTTGATACGCGTTGCATCTCAACACTGAAGCGTAGTTACCACACTACGCACTGCAGGTCTGAGCGGAATTTGTGTAAGTTGCAGCCAGGGGTTGGGTGGGCGGTGCCTGTGTGCTTTGACATAATTGTACTCACCTGTTGACAGCGACCACCTTGAGCGTGCGTTTTCCCGCCTTCAGCGTGAAGGGGCCTTTGTACTTGAAGGTCGTTTCTCTCCCGGCGACGCGAGGTTGGAACGGGTTCGGTTTGGATCCGTCCGTCGAGAAGTACACCTTGCAGTCACTGTCCTCTGCAACCAAAACCACACAAAGTTCAAACTCACACGTGGCAACCTGTAGTGCTCCAACAGCTGCAAGAGCTTTAGACGGAAACAAAACTCTTGAATTGACTTCACAGCATACGTTGGCAAACCAGGGCCCGGGGAGACCTGACTCTTCAAGTGGTTGGACCAAATTGGCCCCACAAGTCTGAATTGCAGAAAGACTGGCCTCTTCCATGATTGGTGGTGTTTGAGAATTGTTCCGTTTCACAGTCATGAAAGTTTTCAAAGTGAAGGGTGGAGTATGGATGACAGACAGACAGACAGACAGACAGACAGACAGACAGACAGACACACACACACACACACACACACACAGATTTCCCCGGCATGTCGTTACCTGTGGCGAGCTCTATGTAGGTGCACGTGTCTATGTGTGTGGACGGCCGCCCCGGCACCTGTTTCCTCAGCGGGATGATGGTGGGCGGCACCACGGCGCCTGCGCACGGCATCCTTCCGGCGACTCCGCAGCGCGGTTCTCCAAACCTGCAGGCATGGGAACAACGTGAGGGTGTCATGCCAACACGTACTGCTCCACGTAAGCTTTGTGTTTGTGCAAGAGATGCAGAGAGACCCGAATCAGACGGCGAAAATGTCATTTGTCCAGAGTCTGCTCCTTCCGATTTTGGATTTTCGCGCTCGACGCCCCTCCCCCCAATCTCGGTTGCTCCAGCGCGTTCAACTCCACGAAACCCCTGAACAGCCCCACCCTTATTCTTGACAGGCAAATTTCAAGTTGAGATCAGAGGCCCAGATGTAGAGCCTAGGGTCTAGAGCTTACTGTAGACGTCTAGTCTACTGACGCCCACAAAAAGAAATGGAAATGTCCTCGAGGGTTGCCAGCAAGACGGACGTGTCCCGCCCTCCCAGGTTGAGGGGTCACTCTGATGTCGAATGGTGGATTCATATGCGCTTTAATTTTTGGTGAACAAGTGTGTCCACACATCAGATCTGTTTCATTGATTTCGAAAGTTGTGGAGATCCAGATCTGCGTCTGACCAATCCAAACAGTGTTGGACAGGACAAAATTCGTTGATCTGCACAGCACGCACAAAACCGTCGATTATACCTTGAAAGTTGACAGCAGTATCCACCAGTCGGAGTTCCTCTTGGTCCCTACAACTTTAAATCCATTTCTGCTGCACAGTTTAGGAAAATTAGGTGTCTACACAGCACGCTCCAAGGGCCCTGTGTTTATGTTTATTTCTCTCGCTGGTTGTCAAGTGGCCATTGCAGGTGCGCGTTCGAAGTTCACAATCCGTAGGAAATATAGGAGATATTTCTCAGGTACATTTGACATTGTCTCCCTATTTCTTTGTCAAAAGTAAAGTCTTTTTACAAAAGATCTGTACTCGGCGAATAATGCACGTAGCCATAAATTTGTGCTCAAATTGGGTTCTTTGGTCGCAAAAGTTTCCAACTGTCTTGCGTTCTACGTCTTGCAATTGGATATGCCAAACCGGAACCAGTACTACCCGCAACTTCCGGCATCGCCATATCAAACGTGGAAATTTCTTCGAGAGAAATCCGTCTCGCAATCCGTAATCACACAAGGTGGGTCATTGTTCTCTCGTCCGACTCAAAGCATACTGTGTCTACAACGAACTTTTAGTATTATTGAGAGAGATCGGAAGGAACCAATCACTTTTACTTGGGTGTTTGCACGTCAACTTTTCCCTTTCTATGACAGATCATGACGACTGAAGCCGTGGAACAGCCGCAACAGGCTGAGGAGAAGCAGGAGCCAGAGGTCGAGGCTGCAGGTCAGTGACGTTGATGTGATGAAACAAAAGTCCTGTCTTCAATTGAAGGAGACATTTTGGCTGAGTCAGACTGATCACTGGTGATTTCATGTCACTGGGTCAGAAAATCTAGGTCTGGACTCTGATCGCCAGTTCTGCTGTGTTCCGTCAAATTGACGCCTGTAGATCTGTAGACTCTAGATCTACATCCAGACAGAAGTTGTGCCAGTAGATAGCAAATCAGATTTGGTGGGGCTCACTGCAGCCCACAACAAAAGTTGACAAGCACACGCGGATGCGCAGTGAGCGTGACGCTTTGTTGGCTCTGTCAACGTGGGAATTTGAAATCTCGTGGGAGGTCAAAGGTCATTCAAACAGAGAATCTATTGCATCTCGCAAGCTTTGAAATTGTGAAAAGTTACTGCCTCAGTTCGCACGGAGAATACTCGTGTGTCAGCCATTTTCCTGTGCAAATCACTGCGACATGTTTCTCCACTTTGTCCAAGGAATCCGACAGCTCTTCGCTCGACCACGAGGTGGGCAGCAAAACTCAATCATTGAACCGCACAATGGATGGGTCCAAGGATTTTGTCCGGATGATCTGGCACGTTTGTTTGGTGAATGAGGTGCAAAATTTGGAATTCACGTTTCGGTGCTAAGTCGGGGAGAGCTGCAACCTTGCACTGGTTCCGCCGCAAGGACACCCGCTGGGCAAGTGCTCAGCAAGTGTGCACTGTGTGAACAAAGCAGGACGTGTCCACCATGACTGATGCGGCGGTGTTGACAAAGGGTCAAATTTCTTGTGTTGACCACGTGTTTTCTCGGAAGCAAGGTCGTCCTGGGTCGCCTTCCTTGGATCCGCCTGCAACCCCCCCCCCGGCACACACACACACACACACATGCTGTGGCCACGTGTAAACCACGTGTTTTTTTCCTCCACTACAGGCAGCGGGACGGAGTCAGACAGCGACTCTGAAGGCGTTCCCGACCTCGAGGACGCGTCGGCGTCAGCAGCTCAGAGCCAGGTGCGTAGCAACGCCGTCCGACGGCGTCGGTCATTTGTGTTGGTGGGGGGGGGGGTTGTCACGTGTGCGTTGAATCGACGCAGCGCCCAATCACCTGCACGGGTAAAACCAATCGGCTCCAACCCTCATCTCCACCCAGGCGGGATCGCTCACTGTCTCAATCTGGACTAAGTATGAGGGAGAGAAACCTGTTTCACCTACGGCCCTCGTGCCTCAATCTCGTGGCACAAGGGGAACCTTAGTGAACAGGACATCCACATTTTGATTTTCTGTGGCATACTCGCCGTTTTGAAGTTGTAGTGACGGATCGCACATGGGGAAATGAGGTTGCACACATGTGAACAAGTGAATGAGTGAGTCGTTGCAATGGAACTCCGACATGAATTCAGGGTGGACTCGAAATTCAGGGTGGACCCTCCAAGCACGGGCAGCGTTGTACTCGCACTTTCTCGGGTGAAAATAGTTCAGATTCAGGAAACATCAGCCTCCCTCCCTCTCTGTCCACATTCTGCACACACACACTCGCCTTTGTCAAAGTTTGGTCACAGCCCAGTTGACAAATCTGACGCTGAGTAGTTGCAAGAACACAAGCAAGCAAGGACTCTAGTCTTCAGGTGTGTGTGTGTACGCGGTAAGAGCCATTAACAGAGTTCCCGCTGGTTCCTGCCATTTTTCGTGTTCTACCGATCCATCGCAGTCGGTTGTGAGCTTTCCTTGCATCCGGAAACGAGAA
>JAAUXT010139763.1_pt1 | contig 11865 bp, 15 predicted proteins | sample 7278171 | NCBI WGS metagenome assembly JAAUXT01 (sample SAMN14350112, study PRJNA611818) | marine sediment metagenome | isolation source: surface marine sediment (1.8m) | place: French Polynesia: Moorea | collected 2018-08
TCCAGGTTTTGTAATATTTTTCCAGGTTTTTGCCCCCAAACCCCCTGTTTTTCCAGGTTTTCCAGGTCTGGCCCTGTTTTTCCAGGTGCGGTGGGAACCCTGCACACTCCTTCACTGTCAAAAAATGTAAGTTTTCATTTCAAGGTTGCACCATTCTGCCTTGAAATATAACAGAAGAGAAGCTGGACTTATGAGTCAATTTTGCAGTGGTAGAATTGTAGTCAAAGTCTGTCAACAAACATGACAATACGAGGTTCCTGCAACAAATACGTGGATTTACCATGTCTCGGGTCAACCTTTGTCCACCGAGTTTTGCCGACCATTTGCCTTAGTTCTGACGCAATGATGTAAACAATCGAACACAATCCCAGACATGATACGAGGGAATACTAAAACTCCTTTCCGTCATGTTTGGGCAAGTGGGTCGTGTCGACAATGTCCTGAACTCAATTGCACAACAGAATGACCAAGAAGTTATCAACATGTGAAGAAAACATGACCCAAATTTCCAAACATGACGGAAAGGAGTTTTAGTATAACCCTCGTAAATCCACGTATTTGTTGTAGGAACCTCGTATCTGTGCAGAAAGATGTTCGTGCATCGAACATTTCCTGCCAGAAAAGAATGCCCCCTGGTATTTTTTCAAGACATAACTCCAGCAAGGCAAGCCCTCTAAACCTTGATTCTATTTCGATGTGTTTTGAGAAATTGTCCAGGTTTCTTCCGACTCAAAGTAATTTTCTTCATTGATTGTAACTCTTCCATGACAGAGGAGTTGCTTCTGAAAGCTACGTGTTACGTGTACGTTTTGCCACTAGGGAACGTTGTGCTGAAACTCGCCAGTCTGAGACACATTTCAACGCTGGACGCACCAAACACGAAAACCCAATTTTTGGTTTTCCAACAGTTCTTTGACATGTTTGATCCATTCTGCTTTGCACATCATCTTCGTAATTCTTCGTCGTCACTCAGGAGTACACCATTCACCACACACGACAAACCAGTTCTTCATTTGGTCTTATCGGATACTGGAGTCTCCTCCACACAAGATGAGGAAGTCTGGGACTTTACCACGTTGACAACAGAGAACTTTTGTGACCGACACTTTTGTGGCTTCATGAAGCTTTTTCCCCGCTGTGTCAAAAGCTTCTGGTCAAACTTGTGCAAAATTCACCGCGTAAAGGGAACTAAAACTCATCTGAAATGGTGACGGTGTCTTTCAAAGACTGTCCTCTTGCGGAACAGAAATGCTTGTGGTGGTTTTGACACCCGGCAGCCATTTGCAGACGAAAAACGCTCAAACAAAACATCACATTTCTTTCTATCAACCATCCATTTCACTGCAAACATTTTTGTTTCCCATGAATCTCACCAGTTTTGCATCTCACACTAACTTATCCCTGTACAACATAGAACGGTGACTGGTGAAAGGAAAGTTGAACGTTCAGGATCGGCCCCCAAAGAAACGGTCATGTTTGGAACACTGAAGTTTGAGACAGAATTGCAAGACAACTAACCTGCTCCCGTGGAATATCCTTCGGTATTAAAGCGTCGTACACTTCTAAGAAGCTTTCGGCATCTTCACTCCTCAATGCTGATCCCAAAAGAAATGAATATTTGAAATTTCCATTTTTAATTTCCGAGTTCATTTTCAGCCATCTTGAAATGATTCAGTAGTTCACCTGGATCCCACCGGTGTTTCTGGTCAATCACCTGCATCCATTCAGACGCTTGTGATTGCGTCTCTGAGTCATTTTAGATTTTGGGAAAATGTTTATAGAAATACGTGTAATTCAAATAATGGCTCCAATTGGGAAAAGTTTCAGAAATAGTTTGTGGAAACTTATCCTGAATGTGCTGATCAGTCACAAACACCAAGCCTAGCAACTCAATCAAATCGTTGGTGACTCAGGCAAACTCAGGCAAAATGAAAGAAGCTTTGGAAGGAGGTTTTCATTTTCAAATTTTGGGGCGGGCTGGAGATTTTGCGTCCGTTTACTGAAATTTTCGAATTATCGAAGGCATTTACTTATAATGTGAGCAACATTGCTGCCTTAGTCTGTATTTATTTCACGCAAACTAACCTTGTTCGTGTCATGTTAGGAGCACCATTTGTGTTAGGAAAGTATCGGGAAAGTGACCAATCTATCAAGGAAAATAATCCCGTGTTCTGAGACTTTCCTTTTAGATCTGTTGCTGTGTGACAGTTTGACAATCACAAGAATGACTGAGAACGTGTATCTCTTTGTACCAAACCTTATAGGTAAGTGCGTGTTCGAATATTGTCCCCAAGTGTTGATCAGACAGAAAAATGGGAAGCCCCGCCTAAATTCCACCGGAGCATCGAGGCAAATTGATATGGATTCTATCTCACGAAATAGACTGTATTGTAGGCCTGTTTTGAACGAATTCTGTTTGGAAGAAGTTTCAAGTGTTTTGGAGAAGCAACACTCGTGTTGATACGTTGCGGTTTTCAAAATTCAACAACGACTTTTTTGATATTCTTTTTATCTTCCGCTGCCCCGAACCAAACGAGCGCACAGTTCCACAGAATTCCTCGAAGAATTTGTGCGTTTTTGTCTTGGATTCACGAACTCCTTTGGTGGGCTTTCTAACAGCAGATTGGTCGGAAGGGGCCTTTGGTGGAGTCGTTGCAGGAGGTTGTTGACCACGTTTTTCGTTTGGTGCACGTGCACGGAAGATGTGTGCGTGACTCACCTGTCATTCGGCTAGAAACGCGTTGTGTCGCGTGATTGTTGGTGCGTACCGGCACCCGTCAGTCTGAATGAAGCAAAGTATTGCGAGACGGCTGGGCCTCCAGGAGCAAACTTTAAAGTTCGACCTTTCTTCGTCTCTTTCCCCACCCCACCCCCCAATGGTGATTATCCAATTTTCCCGGATGACGACCACGCACCGGGGGGAGGGGCTACCAGTGGGGTGACATGCATTTCCCTCGGGGTGACTGTTGTCTGTGAAAATGTTCAGATGCCCATCACCCCGCCCCAGTGAGGGCACCCACTAATATTCGCGTCACCTCACGAACATGACCGTCACCAGCTGTTGTTTTCTTGGCGCCGCGCCTGTGTTCAGTGCGTAACATTCTTGTTTCATTGTTGCAAAAAGAAAGGGCGGAACTCCCTCTCCCATTGGTGCACCATTTCAGTGACGTCACACCTGTTGTGACAAAAACTTCACGCACAGCTGCACCGCCAGACTGCGCGTCTTGAAAACAGCAGTGTTCATGTCAAGTTGAACTCTTGTTTGCGTGGCTGTTTTCTGTGTTGTGCCCTTCTTCGCTGAAAACAAATGTTTCTGGGACCACCTTCCATCAAACGACAGTTCGTTGAGAAATTGTGTCAGGCCAAGTGAATGCCGATTTTCATGCAAATCGAAGTGTGCCACGACAGAGTTGCGGTTTGAAAATTTATTTGCCAAATCGTATCGATCCACTGGGTCACGGAAATGCATTATAGAATTGACAATGTACATATTACATAAAATATCGGATAAAACATGGAAATCCATAAATCCTGGCCTGCCCTTACCCAGGCCCCTTTGCAATTTCCTCTGCAGCGAAACGAAACGACACAGAAAAGAGGTCAGAAGTGACCTCGTAACCCAGCAACTCTGTCTGTCAACAAACAATTTTCATGCAAATCGAAGTGTGTCACGACAGAGTTGCGGTTTGAAAATATATAAGCCACTATCCAGAGAATTATGCAAAAGCATTTGGTCGACAAATGTTCCCGCTGGCTGCGAGTGCACGTAATAGTGTTCAAAGGTCTCACGGTTCTTCCAACGACCAACAGCATGCACAGTGTCTGGGGCAATGCCATAGAGGCACCTGTGGGCCTGAAAGACTTGGCCGAGTACTGTCCCTGTCCACTGAGCACCAAAGCCTTGTTCAAGACACCCGCCAACTCCCGATGCGGAAAGCGCATGAAAAGGCTTTTTGAGGGTCACAAAAACTGGTCGATCCGGGTGTCAGGGTAAAACCTGATCCAGCGCTGACTGGTACCGCAGAAAAGCTCTGACAGGACACATGAGAGTGTCATTCTGCGCTGGTGGCAACAGCACTGTATGTCCATCACGATGGTAATCATTCTTTGTGCCAAACAGAGACAGCGTGAGAGAACCATCTGGATTCTCCACTACCTGCCTCAGCCTAAAGATGTGTGGCGACGGTTCCCCCTGTTTGACGATGATAGAGCGGGGCGCAACATCTGAAGGTCTCAACATCAATGTAATGGCCATTAATGTCAGGCACTGCATCCGGCACTTCTCCAGGTCAAAATCTCCTCCTTCCCATGCACGAAATAATTGTCTAAAAGCAGAAACAGAAAACACTTGAGATGGCGTAAGAGGCAGAGCAGTACCACCTTTTACCAATGCGGTGACAAATCCATGAATCCTGTCCGTAACTGGGGACTTGCACTTCAGTCCAGCAAACAGGTGGCCCACCGAAGCCACTGCACATTGAAGGAGTGACTTGGGCCTGTCTGAAGAGTCAGCTAAAAGTTGCAAGAAATTTGCCAAATGCCTTTCACGGACTTCCAAAATGCCAACTTGTTGTTGCAAATACATGAAAAACCTGTGAATCATCTTATTGTACGTGGATCTGGTGGAAGGGGCCCACTGGCACAAAAACGATTTTATCGCCGAGTCTGACCATCTGCCTGTGCACAGCTGATGTTCCCAGACACCCTCCAAGCTTGGAGCTGCCACTGCAAGTTTTTCAGAGGCTCTGGTAGACACAGACTCCTGGGGAGAACACACCCCCTTGGTACCAGCGTCAGTGGCCGATCCACCGCCATCTGATGCAACATATGCGTCCAATCTTGCCCGGACCACCTGGGAATGATGATGACTGCTTCAGCTTTTTGATCCAAGATCTTTTGTAGAACTTTTGCAACCAGGAAAAACGGCGGGTTGACGAAGTTCATGTGCTCTTTCCAATTGTTTTGTGCCAAAGCATCGACGCCTGCAGACCCAGGGTCGGCGAAAAAAGAGTTGTAAAGACGTACTTGTGCCGTGTTTTGTGATGCAAATCAATCGATGGTGAATGGCCCCCATCTGAACCACAGTTTTCTGAAGACCTTGCTGCTCAGCCTCCATTCGTAGGGCGAATTCTGACGTGACAAACTGTCCGCTACCGTGTTGTCCTTGCCTCTGAGGAATTTGGCAGACAATGTCACGTTGTTGTCCAAACACTGCAGGAAGATGCGTCACAAAAGGAGATTGCACTGAATGTTGGGTCCTCCCATGCGATTGAGATACGCGCATGTGGTGACATTGTCTGATAGCACCTGCACCACCTTGCCCTGCAGTCGATCGCCCAGAGAGCACAATGTCTTGTACACTGCCAAAAGCTCCTTTGTGTTGATGTGTAAAGATGTCTCGCCGTGCTGCCATGATCCAGCCGCAAAGGGAATTGAACTCTGAGAAGTACAACCACCCCAGCCAGTGTTGCTGGCATCAGTGCACAACTGCAAATCCATAGCACGTTGGCACAAAGGTGCACCGTTCCAGCCTTGCAAAGCAAAGGACCACCACACAAGGTCCTTTCTCGTGGCGTCTGAAAGAAGAATGGAGTCTGTCCAGGCTAGTCGTGTAGCTAAATCGCGATAAAGGTTGCGCAACAATTGCTGCCCAGGCGCAAAGGTGCGTATCATGCCCACGCACTGACCCGCAACAGAGGCCAATCGACGTGCTGGAACAGGTTGATTGCACTTGAGAATGCGCACAATGACACTACGCAATTTGTGAATTTTTTCTGGCAAAGCCTGGATCCAAGGACAACCCTTATAATTTGCCCAAACACGGTAGCCAACATACATAACACAGTGACTCCACTGTAGGTGTGACTTTTTCCAATTCACATACCAACCTAAGTCTTGTAAAGTGTGCAACAATGTATCCTGAGCGTCCGCACACCTGGGTGGCTTTGACATGTGGAGAAAGTCATCCACCCACAAAGCCAGACGCAATCCTTGCTCCCGCAAAAATGTCAAAACCGCTCGTAACACTTTATTAAAATAGTGAGGACTGAGTCCCAAACCAAATGGCAGACACATCCAGACATAGTAGAGACCTTTCCAAAAGATACCAAGGAAGGTTCTGTGCGCTGGGCACACAGAAATGTGAAAAAATCCGTCCTTTAGATCAACTGTTTGCAGCTGGTCATCATGCTCAATTTGTGTGACGACATCCTTAATTCCCTGTTGTGAAAATTTGGGAATGTGCAGGAAAGAGTTGACATACCTACAGTCCGTGATCAGACGAAAACCCCCGGATTTTTTGGGTGCTGTCTGCAAGGGGAGGACACAATGTGGTTTTGTCGCTGAATGCTGCAAAAATCCCAAAGAACACAACCGCTTGATTTCTGTAGAAACAAACTGCTTTTCCTTTGCTCCTGTCACTCGATTCGTCTGGAAGGACCTGTTGGGTCTCCTGTCCCGAAACAGAAGGGGGACACCATGTGCAATCCAAGACACAACTGTTGGGGATGCTCCAATACGTCACCAGCCCTGCAGGAAGGGAGAAAGTAACTCCATGTACCTCAGGACTGTTCATCCACTCTGTCCGCAGGTGCGGATCGAGGAAAGGCACTGTTAAAACCAGGTGGTTGGAAAGCTCCACGTCCACGCCCACCGAAACCACCCTGTCCACGAAAGCCGAATCCACCACGCCCTCGACCCCGGAATCCTGAGGCAGGAGCCTGAGGCTCAGGTGGAACTGCTGCAAGCTGCGCGGCCGCCCGGAGAACATCCAAATCAGAAGTATGAAGAGTGGCGGTGTGGCGCTTGAATTGGCGAAACAGGGTGTGGGTCTTCTTGCCGAATTGACCTTGCACAAACAGGGCTGCCTGTTCCTCCTGAAGATATCTCAATTGTGCAATCTGACACGTCAACACCTCATCCAGTGCCTCATTGACCCGAAATGATGAGTTCAATTTGGTCTGTTTCTCGATGTCCGCAAGTATTTTGAGAGTCACTTCTATGGACTTGGCTGAGTTCGAAATGATGGAAGCAACCTCACGAGCTTCCGCCTTCAATCCTTTTTGTCTACCAACAAAATGTAGATCATTTGGCAGCCGTGTGCGACTATAAGAGTCTTGAATCACTTTGAATTCTGACTGTAAATCGTCTGCTTCACTCGACAAAAAAGCACTGGGTGCAGAGTCGGCAGCAGGGAGGGATGCAGAGACAGCTCTGCCCCTGGGCACGGAGGAAACAAAGCCAGACCAAGCTCAAGACATATGAGTGATGGTCTGTGGTGTCAAACCTGCATCGTCATGTTGAATGCCGGTTGCCTCTGTCGAAGGTTGGGTGCCGTCATCATGACCATCCACCGAGCGCTTTTCCACCTCCGACAGTCTCCTTTTCACACCTTGAAACTCTGCTCTGAGCTCAGCCTGGTTCTGCAGAATGTCCTCCAATTGTTTCTGAATTGTTTCCATGAGCACAGCCCATGGTGCAAACGTCCAAATAAAAGTTCCGACAAGCACAAAAATTTCGCGTCCACCGTGAATCCCAGCGAAACGAAACGACACAGAAAAGAGGTCAGAAGTGACCTCGTAACCCAGCAACTCTGTCTGTCAACAAACAAATGCCTGTTTGAGAAGTTCATGTTTGTCACCCGCGAGCGTTGACATTGGTGTCTGTGACTGCCGTCTGTGAACCGTTACTTTTCTTTGGGGAAGGGGGCAAAGAAAACAAGGTTGCTTTGGAAAGCAGAGTTCATTTGGGTCCAAAGCAACCTTGGTTATCCTCCAACCCCAAATTGCTAGAACCCAACTTGCTTTACTTTGGGTGAGGGGGGTGAAGCAACCCTGGGTCCTTTTCGAAGCAGAGTTCAGGTGGGTCCAAACCAACTTCAATTGCTTTACCACCCCACCCTTTCCCAGTAAAGCAACTTGCGGCAAAGCAACCTTGGTGCGAGAATATTTCAGAATTACTCTTGCAAGTCTGGTTGTTGAGTGGACGATTTGTGATCAATGATGTTGTTTCTCTTCAGGTTATGCGCGAATTGTTCTCGCTCTGATTTCTTTCTACTACATGCCCACCGACTACGTTATGGCATCATTTTGTTACATTCTGAGTGGATTTTTGGACGCACTGGACGGACATGCGGCCCGAATGCTCGGACAAAGTAAGTGCTTTCGTCTTTCGTCTTTCAACGGTGAAGAAGTGTGTAAGTTTGAGTATACATGTAGTTTCAAACACAATGCGAAGTGTATTCAGGGTGTGTGTTGCAATCACACTTTGGGATGTTGTTTTGGACAGGCAACTCCCACTCCCACCCTCACCCGTACACATTTGAAAATTTGATGAAAAGCAAGGTCCTTATCAGACAAAATATTGGATGAGATTTTGTTGGATTTTTCGTGTCTGTTTGTTAGCAGAGGGTGGGGTGCTAGATTCCTCCCCCCCCCCCAAGAAGTACCCCCTCAGAACTGGTAAAATATGCAAGTTTTCTGTCGGGTCACGTTGGGGCGTAAAATTTGTTGCCCGTTCTGTTGGACGATTTGCCTCTTGGGGTGAGTCGGGGTGTGTCGGCACTGCCACATGTTCTGGTTGGTAGTACGAGCATTTGGAAACACAAGCATTGGAAACCAACTCGACTGCGGGAGATCCATTCACCATTCACTCGGGCGTAAAAATGGTTGGTCCTTTGTAGGTTCAAAGTTCGGCGCTATGTTGGATCAGTTGACAGACCGCGCTGCCACCATGTGTTTGCTGGTCGTTCTGAGCCACTTCTACCCCCGCTACATGTTCTTTTTTCAACTGAGCATGACCGTGGACATCGTGGCTCATTGGCTTCACCTCCACGTGTGAGTGGCACCTCACGTTCCGTTTCGCGCAAATTCAAAGATCAAAGTTTGAGCGTCCACATACAAGCACCGGTACTTGTTATCAGGTCAACAATGAAGGGAAGCGAGAGTCACAAGAAGATTAACCTGTCGGCGAACCCCATACTATACCACTACTACACAAACAGGGTACGGTTTGGTTTGGTTTGATTTTGTTTTGTTTTCGTGCCTGCAGTTGCTTCAACGACCTCGAAATAAGTCAACGTCCATCTGATCCCCTGCAAAATGCCTGGGTTTGTTGCTGGCCAGGAGGTCAATCTATTGTTGCTTTGACGATTATTGCGAGGTCTGCTTCCAGGACTTGGTCGCATTTGAAAACGTGACACTCTTTGTAGCAGTTGTGATCACTCAGTGGTGATTGTGCTCTTGGCGACACGCGCCTGTGTTCGAAGCTCTGCTTTCTTGTTGTTTCCTGACAACCCATCAGCACTCGCAAAATTCCGCCCTCTCGTAAGAAAGGGAAATCAAATTGTATTGATGTTTGTGTTGCAGAAAATTCTCTTCTTGATGTGTGCGGGAAATGAACTCTTCTACTCGATGCTGTACTTGTGTTACTTCACGTCGGGGCCGTTGGCGCTGTGGAAGGTAAGTTCGGGCCGTTGGATTTTTGGCTCCGAGTGTACGAGGGGGTATCAACTTCTGCCTTCCGAAATGTAGTCATGATACCATTTAATTTAAGTGGTATAATGACCAGTTTTTGGAAGGCAGAAGTTGATAGCCCCACGTACACGTTCGTCTCCAGTCAGCTGTGCACAGCACGCTCGCTCTTTCAGCCTCTGACCAATCGCTGAACGACGAACATGTTCTCACGCTCAGATATCCGATACCACAACCCTTTCGGCAATTTTTGCAGGTCATATGTGTATTGACGGCGCCCGTTGCGTTGGTGAAGACTGGCATCAGTTTGGTGCATCTGTACGCGGCGGCAGAAAACATAGTCGCAATTGACGTGGAGGAAAGACGCCTGGCGGCTGAGCAGAAGAAAGATTAAGTTGAAGTTGTCCTCGACTCAGAAGTGGTGCAGTGACCATTTTGAAGACCTCAACAAAAGTCGTCATTCCAGAAGAGGAGTACCAAATCGCTTACGCAAATGTAGTTCGTGTCACGTGACGTGACACTGCATACCAGAAAACGGTTAATTTTGTGATGTGTGTTAAAGAGGTCCAGTAACTGACGTTGTGCAGTTACCTTGGCAACAACAGTTCTTGTAGTCAAGTGACACCATGGTGAATTCTTGTTGTCACAGCTTTTTCCCGCACTATAGCGAGTAGAGACACTTTCACACTTCTTTCGTGTTGTCGTCTGCAGAACTAAAGTTGTTTCCTTTCCCGTGGAGAAACCTGCTGCTGGTCTCAGCAGTTCGTTCTGTCCAAAATGGCATCGTTTTACGCAGGCGCGTGCTTCGGAGCGGACCTGCGTTTGTGTCGGCCAGCAGCGCTTTGTGACAACGTTAGCCAAGCTGGCTCTCTGTCGGGAGCGGTGCACCTGCCAACATTTTCAACAGGCCCTACCGCTGCCAAACGCCAGATAGCTTTCTTGTCACAAAATTGCACAAGTATGGCACCTTGGGCTTGTTTTGCTCTTTCGGCAGAATTTGTTGTCGGACAAAACAACACGTTCGATTGAGTGAAACTTGGTGAGAATTGTTGTGATAAAATTTTGACCTGGAACAGTCGTTTCTGAGGTCGATTGGCATGTCAACAATGTTTGAATGAATGTCTTTTGGTTGAATCCGTTTCCTGGCACGTTGCGTGATCAAAAAATAGCTGCACTTCTTTTGTAGAAAGTAGATTGGAATCAGGTGGCTTTCAAATAATTTCTCACGAATGGTGCTTCTTCAGTGGAATTTTCTTCAGCTTTTGTTGTCTGAAATTTTCGAGGAATCGCTATGAAACTGCAATGCGCAAGTGATCAAGAAAATGAAATTTCCTTTGGCGACTTATGTCGTTTGGTTTCACCTGGCAAAACAAATTTGTCGTGGTCGAAACATGTGGTTCACGTGTGTGTCTGTTCGGTTGGCAATTTGGGTGCGTGGAAACCGTAATTCACTGCCACTTTCATTGCACATTTGATGTTAGAATACCGGAAATATATTTCATATTTATTTGGTACTGTTTTATATGTACACCCCTTGGTGGAATGTGTACTCTGTTCCACGAGTGACTGTGAATATCCAACATTTTCCTTTCAAAAACTCCCATGCTGCAGTCTGTGCTTGATGAAAAGAAAACGTCCAGTTTTGGAAAGTGGTTCACGTTGTGGTGGGATGCGCGTGTGTGTACGAGTTACACACTACATTGTTTTGAGAGGTTATGATATTCAGGATGACTTGATCTAAGATTTTAAAATTGTGTAGAAGCCGTTGATGTTGGTACATTGTTCAAATAAATCTTTGAAGACTTCAACTGTTTGACGAAGCTTCGTCAGCGTTTTTGTTCGGGGATGCGACAGCTTTACGCACTTGAGTTCGAAAACTCGGAAGCGAACGCGCTTGGCGCACCGAAAATGGAACTGCTACAACCGACAGCACAACATGGAGGACCAAGATGTCACGGTACAATTTAGTCCCAGCAAGAGCAAGAAGGCTCAGAATTCATCTTTTTTCTCCTTCACGATGAGTTTTCGAGGGGCTGTCCTTGGACAGCCCTTTTCGTCCGTCCCGTCTTCACATTGAACAATTCCGTCGCACTTCTGTTCTTTTATGACGCACTCCTTGGATTCGGGACAAGTGTGAAAACCTGCAAAAGTGAACCTGAAACGTTTGTCGAACGAACGTGCAGGGACAAAGTTGCTGTGTCTGGCGGACGCTGCAGCACCTGAAGTGTACGAGTTTTCATTGTGTTCACGCAAGTTTTCACGCAACTTCGAGTGCAAGAATTTTTGTGATGAGAACTGAAGTTTGGTAAATCAAAATTTATGTACTCACCACGGGGGCAGCGCGGGGGCGGAGGGGGTGGAGGTGGAGGCGTTGTTTTTGGAAGATATGGATCAA
>JAAUXT010098087.1_pt1 | contig 11864 bp, 12 predicted proteins | sample 7278171 | NCBI WGS metagenome assembly JAAUXT01 (sample SAMN14350112, study PRJNA611818) | marine sediment metagenome | isolation source: surface marine sediment (1.8m) | place: French Polynesia: Moorea | collected 2018-08
CTCGGTTTCTTTATCCATTATGGAGAGTTTGATCCACCCTATGAGAGCCCTTCTCTCGGATGTACAGCCCTCACTGTACTGTGTGTGGCCCTGAAGTACTCGCGTTGGTAGAGGATTCATTCCGTTGAGGCAGATGCTCCTGCAGCATACATAGTCAGGGCTGTTCCGCCCCTCTAGGGAAGGAACGACCCTGCATTGATGTGCGTCTCCCTCCATCGCCCCTTTTGTAAAATCTTAATGTAATGATGCTAGCATCAGAACTTGGACAGAAGTACGCCACTCAAAATTATCCTGGTCAAGGCACCCCAATTTGCAAGTTACACAGCCCCAGCATAAAACCTCGCACCACAATACAACAGAGGGATGCTGGCTGTGTCATTCCCATATACTTTGTTGAATTCATATTTGTTGGGGAAATGGTATATTGGCAAAGGTCATCAGTTTTTTTCCAGCAAAGATAACTGAGAATCCCATATGGACATAAAGTGCACTCTGCAGGTCTCAAAACAGTCCTTTGATGGCAAGATCTTCCTGCAAAAGTGCTCCCTGTGAGCATGCCATAACTGTGAAAGCCTGAAAAATTGATAAAATTTGTAAGGCATGTTTGTTTGTGCCACACTGAATTGTGTAACCAGACCAATGTCACAACTTTTCCTCAGGGGAACATTCTTCTGAAAATGTCAAAAATATGTGAATACTCTGTCTTTTTAGTGAAAGAAACCCTGGGAATTTGTACCTGTCATCATCCCAGTCAGTGAAAATGAAGCTTTTTTACTACTTGTGTTTTGATAATCTGCATCTAGCTCCCAATTACATCCCACAAACCTATCCCTATTCTTTGGTTTCCAGTTCTGTATCTGAAGAACACTGCAAGGATTCTTGGCAGCTTTGAAACAAATTTTGTCTCTGCTCCAATGAAACTTAACTGAGAGATCATCTGGATATTTTGCTGAAAATTTCTCCCCTGAATCACAGAAATGGATTGTCATGACCTTGCATGATGTACTTTTGATATTGTGATGTTGGCTTCTGCAATGCTATACTCTTCATAGAAGTACAAGCCAACAAACATGGAATTGCTCTCAGAATACACTGATTTTTTAAACTTGTGTGGAGACAAATAAAGTAAAGACTGAGTTCTGCCAAATGCACCCATATACATGGAAGCAGACTGTTCATCTTGGTAACATCCATGAAAGTACTGCTGGACAAATACCTGCTTCTCACATTCCCAAAATATATTTTGGTAATCATGTAATATCTCAAGGAATGCCAAACTAGAAGTTTCACAATTTTCTGTAAACATGTTGCCTGTTGCCCTGTAATGATTTATTGAGATATTCAGAGCATTTCTTTTGACAGTTACCATATTTAGCAGGTACATATGCTGCAAATCTCTGACTTCCTGTTCTGGAAGAGAAAATGATCTCAAGCTGTCAGACTTCACAAATACAGTTCCGATATTAGAGATAGACAATGATTGAAAATTGATGTTCCTGTGGGAAAGACTCAGCATGACCAATTGAAAGGTACTTGAAAAATAATTGATTTGTTTCACTCCACTAATTTTAGTCTTTGGTGATTCACTCCAGGACCATCAAAAAGAACCATAGAAATTTTTTCTGCTTTATTTGTGTTGACCCAGATTATTTGTGTCACCTGTACCTTGATGTGGTAATAGTAAATTGAGATGTTAGCCACATATATAAAAATGGACCAAACAGGAAAGAGGATATTTGTGTGTCTTGACTGGCTCAAACTTTCCATTTGGCAGAAGTCAAAGACAGTGTAGCTTATTTGTGTGATGCTCATAACAACAAATGGTCTGGTTTTAACCTCAGTCATAACTTTGTTGGAACTTGAATAAATTTCAATCTGTGAGTAGATGCCACAATAAAAGAGATTTGTGGCTTTCTGAGGCCACACATTTGTCACTACAAAGTAGCCATCTTGACATGAAGGTGAGGGCATGGAGAAATACATGTTGTGGAGAGTTAGATTGAGTGCCAAGCTTTTGTCCAAATGAAACTTGTTTCTAGGAAAATTGGAATGAGGGAACACCTCTTCACTGGCAACAGGAGCACTCAACCATGTCCCACCAGAAATGTCTCCATGCCTACCAATATGATCAGTATGACACTTGTGGCTCTTGTAATAAAACTGAGTTACATTCAGACTGGGCAGAATCCCCAATGGTTTGATTGCTGTGAGTGAAACATTCTGAATTTTTGCTGTTTTCTGACAATCTCTGCTGACATTGAACATGCAGTCTTCAAACTTGGAAATCTCATGGCATGGTCCTCTGAATTGGCACGCCCAAGGATTCACATCCCAACAAGCTTTATATATTTCTATCCTGAAATGTGAAAATGAAACTTTAGATTGTCACAAGATATACATGTCAATTTGCATGTCATTACTTGAGTAAAAAAGAGCAAACCCTCACCCAAATTTAGAGCAGTAGAGGCTGACAAGTTGTGTATTTGTATGAACAATTTCTCCTCCTGGGTAAGTGTGTGAGACTGTGAGCCTTTTGGAGTTCAATAAAATTCTTTTGAAAAGCATCCTGATTTGCCAAAAGTTTTCTCCTGCAAATCTAACAGGCTGTTTATTCAGGCAATCAAAGAAAAAAGCTCTGTTGAAATGGTGCCACATTGTTGAAGTATTCCTTGCTACAACTTTGAGATCATGTAAGTTTGGTGCAACAAAAGTGTTTGCTGTAATGCAGGAAAATTTGTGCATGATGAAAATAAACACCAACTGCTTCCTGTAGCAGGCACAAGGAGGTCCTGTATCAGTGTGTGGACTCATGTCTGGGAAAAAATATCGATACAGAGGAATATTTCAACAGGAGTTGCAGTATAAATGCAAGCCAGACGCCAAATATTTTATATTTGTTGACTTTTCAACTTGCCTGCAATGAAACTCTGCTCAGCAGAGGCAGACAAGTGAGAAAGCAACACTTTGGAAACAAGTTCCAGCTGTGGTCTCTGAATTCTATATTGTTCTGATATTCTGTACTGAGTTGCTTTGCCTGTAATGGTCTGTGTTCAATCGAGCTGTGTGGAGAGAAAGAACGTGCAGTTTTATTGATGAAAAAAACACCACCAACTGTGCAAAAACCATTATTTGTTAATTTGCAGCGTGAATCTCAAGTGAAAGGATAATTTTTGCCAACAGACTGAGCTGGAAACAGAGAGAGCTTGGCTTTTTTATCACTGGGATTATTCGCAGAGAATCTTATCTCTAATGATGTGGTGTGATCAGTCAGCCATTGAGCTTCAAATTTCCCTTTGTTCTGGCATAACAAATGAAATGTTCAATGGCGGATGAAACACAAAGCATATCAACTGGAATATCACATTCACTTGATATGCTTTTGGCAGCAAAATCTATTTGTTCTCAAGCATCTCATATTTGCAAAGCTTCCTTTTTATGTTTTTGGCAAACTGACATTCCAGCTGGGGGTGTCTTTTCCTTTTGTTTTCATGTTTTTGAAGCCACCTGTTGAATTGTTGATCTTCAGTTTGGTGCGAAGTTTGTTCCTGCTGAGCAAAAAAAACATGGATTTCAGGTGCAGCCAAACTATGGGTACAAATTTTGGGATTTTAGAAAAGTGTTCAAAATGGACATTGGCAAAGATTTTGGTAAACTTCAAGTACAATCAGGTGACAAGCAATGTGCAAATAATTTGGATGCATTCCAAGGAAGAAAACCACCATAAGAATCATTGGAAATTGATAATTTGTACATCTGCTTGTTTGTGTTTCAGTCATGTGTTTTGGTTGCTGTGTGTTGGTTGCTGTGTTTGTGTCAGCATGTTTTTGTTGCTTCCATGGTTGCTCAAAGCACCACAAGCTCCATGGAGATATTTTTCATAATTATTGCCCATCAAACCTCACACCATCCACTTGTTGTGAAGCACAGAATAGAAAGAATTTCAGTGGTTTGGAATGTTTCACATGATAAGTGAGATGTGTAACTTGGGATGCCAGCATTGTGAAAAGTGACACCTGAACCTTGAAAGCAGGATCTGTTTTGTTTCAGTCCTCACTGCACCTCTGAGTTTTCTTTTTTAGTTTGTGAAAATGCTTCATTTCAAAACTGTTCAGTCAGAAAATCAGTTCTTGAGTTCAATGATTGTGTTTCTGATAAGAAGGTCATAGCGGCATGTATCTTCAGCTTTGCAGAAACCAGTGCACCAACAGTGCAAGCACACCACCAGCAATTTGACTCCCTGAAAATATATTCCAGAAAATATATTCCATGTCACCAAACAAATTTCTTCCACACATCTCAGGCAAACTGCTGTCAGTGTTGAACACTTCACCTTGAGTTTTTACCTGAGTTGGCATCAGAACTTTCAGGATCTTATATAGTTATTTTTCAGGGTGGTTTGCTCAGGTGAAAATTCAGGAACTACTGGTGCATCTTTCCTTTGTGGAATTTTGATGACAGAAGAACCAACAACCAACCCTGTGTGGTGTTCCATAAAGTTTCAATCTTTGTTCTGTTGTTTGCAATTGAAAAAAAACAGCAAATAATTGCTCACAGAGTGAAATGAAAACCTTGCCTTCAACAGTTCCTGCTGGAAGTTCCATTGTGTCTTGTGCCATTTGTCCCTGATTCTCTGTGAAATTAACGGGTCTCACAGTTGACATTTCCGGAGAACTTACTGAAACAACACAAACACACCAAAAAAAAACTTGTGCAAATTTTGCAAGCTGTTCAGTGTGGTGGTGTGAAAATGAGCTGAAAAATGAATGGTCTGAGATAAAAAAAGAACAACAAGAAGGAATACTCAACCTCTTCCAAGGAAAGATATGTACTTATTCACTTGTAATCTGTGAGATGCTGACAAATATTTTTGATCCAGGAACATCTTCGCTCTGCAATGCAACAAACATGCATCATTTCAACTAGACACACCCATTGCAGTTCAGAAGTAAGCAGTTTGTCTTGGAAAATCCTCCTTTTTGCGTTCAACAATCTAGAATACCAACAACAGTTTGTGCTCAACAGCTGTGGAACTTTGTGATATTCATTCAATTTCAAACAAAAGCATGCTCAACCTTTTTGTTCCCCTTTGCTTCAAATCCATGCAAGATTTTTAATTTTTCTGCACATCCACTTGAATGTGGAGAAATGAGACTGTGAACACCTACCTTTCCAGAAGACAAAGGCCACACAGTCAGACATGTCATCACATGCTGAGACACAACATGTGAGCAGATAGGCTTCATTACAAAACCGCTTTATGTCATTCCCACCACAATGCTTCCCTCTCACCAGTCTAAAAAGTGAAACCAGTCAAAGACAAATCATCTGATTCTTCTGCTTCCCAAGGCTCATTCAGGTGTTTCATGTCATTGGGATGTGGGGAGAAACTGCACAACACAACGGGACCAGTACAGCAGATTGTGCCTTTTTGCAAGGTAGAGGGTGTTTTGCATGTTCTTCCTCCAGGGAAGGCTGACCAAAGGGAAAGTGTTCTTGCTGCTGGCCACACATTGCAACAAGAAATCCCAGCAAGAAACTTTCGTTTTGAAATATAAAGTCTGCAATGCTTCATTCTTTGAGAAAATCCTCTGTGTCTCAACAAGAAGAATTTTAAAGATCTCAGAAAGTTTATTTCTTCACAAAGGGCACAAGTATATACTAGTCTTGTAACTGATTTTCACCACCACCACAGCCCTGACTGGTTCAGTTAGGACCTTGTTGTTGTCTCAGTTCACACAACTCACCTGTATCCTGGAATCTCCACTTCAGATAATCTGGTGATACAGTTTCCCTACAAATTTTGTTTGTCAGGCTGTTTTTTTCAAGAAGGACCGTCAGGAAATCAGAATTTTGCAAAAATATTGTCTGAAATTGTGAATTTTAAATTGTAAGCCTGACAAATGTTCAGCAATTAATTTCAGAAAAACTGATGAATTTGCTAAGTACTATTGAACTGTGTTGTCTCATAAAACTGTTGCCAGTGTAAACATCTGCAGAAGTGGTCTTGGACCTTTATTTCTGGTGATCAACAAAAAACCCACCGTTGGACTGTTTGGCATCTACCATGACCCTCAAGACATCATCTGCTCAGGACAAAACCTTTGTTTCAAGCAGAAACTTGTCTTCTCCTTTTGTTGGACCAAAAAAATCACCCCTCTCTCACAGGGTCAGCCCAAGCAATCCAGGCATCACAACTTTCCCCTTGTTTATTTTTTGCTGCCTGGCTTCTGTGTCATGATGGCTCAGGAATAGTTATGCTTCATACAGTGGGCAGCAGCCTCTTGGCAAGAAAGAGAATAGTGCATCTGTTGCCAGCTCCATCATTGTGGGAGGGATGCTTCTTCTGTCTTTCCTAGTATCCTGCTTTTGGAGGACCCAGGAGGTCTTCAAGAGAACAGTAAAATGCGCACTTCACTTGTACTTGTGGCACAAATTTGGGGATGTATTCAGGGTGAGGGGCTGTACCTGAGGCCACATGTCCTTCAATGTTCTCTTTTTCTCTTTTTGAAATGAAGTCACACTGACATCCGGTTGGAAAAAAGTGTTCTCAAGGCAGGGACGTTCTTTACAGGTTCAACATGAGCTGAACTTCACCAAATAAAGGACAACATGGACAAAGAAACAAAAGCTGCTGCTGTCTTCACATTTATTGGTCAGAAAAACAAAGGGTTTATTTCTTTCTCAGGCTGTAAAATTAAAGAAACAAAGGGTCACAGTAACACAGGCCTGCTTCACCCTATGAAAGTGTCCCAAAGGACGAATGCTGCACTTCTTTACAAAGAGATGTTCAGCAACAATCTTTGCTTCAAGAATCCTTTTCTTTTTTGGATTTGGGGGAATTGTTTTTTCCTTTCATTTGTTCATTCACCTCAAGGAAACAACAGAAGGGTGGTTCTTCTCATCAAGAGACATGGGCTCAACTTGTCTTTTTGTCTTCAACCATGAACAAAGCAAAGTGCACACAGTGTAAGAATACTGACTGTAACTTTGTCCCCTGAAACATACAGAAAAACAGCTTTCATGTCAAGTAACAAGAACAGCCACTTGGCCAAGCCATAGCTGGCAATGTTGAGAGGTATTACAGATAAAATGTATTTCTACCTGTGTTGGTACTGGAACTTTCATCATCATGTCCAATGGTCAGAGTGGTTCTCAAAGCCACTGAAACTGACCCAACAGAGGATTTTTCTGGGATTGTTGTTGAACCTACATCAAGAGACCTTGTAGTGTGTTCCATGGAGGGTTGTCTGGCACCATTCTTTGTGATTGGTTCTTGCCTCTGTTTGTCTGTGAAGGTGCTTGTTCTTAAAGTTGATACTGTACCTACTGGAGAAGTTGCTGAAATGACAGAAGCCCTGTGGGTGCATTGAAGCATCATGTGTGCACATTTTTGTGGTCATGACAACATGAATATTTACCTTGGGATGTTTCTCTGTCTTCCAAGCGGAAGAGAATGACAAGGGTGCTGTCATCTGTAAAATTCTGACAGACACTTTTGAGCCAGCAATAATTTAGATCTGCAAAACAACAAATCCCAACATGTACATGGTGAACTTGCCCAGTTTCATGGATCAATTGCTTTTGATTGAAACAGAACAAAACCGACCTACACACTGGGGGTCATACTCATACAGACAGATCCTCCTTGGAAACTATGAGCACAAACCTCTTCTGTAGACAATGGCAACACATTGAGGCACCTTGTTACACTCTGAAATGCAATGTCTCATCAGATACTTTCTGTTATAGAACCAAGACACATCATTCCTGGCCTTCTCACAATCCTTTCCGCTCACAATTCTGAAAAGTGAAACACATAATTTTACATGATACTGCTTCATGAGGAATTCATTCTCTGGTCCTCAAAAAAGCTGGAAAGGACACATGGAAAAGAAACATCCAGGAAAGCAGCCTTTTGGTGGTTTCATTCACTACAATGTGCAGGCATCTCAGAGTGTGAAGTGTCTGAATAATTACTGAAAAGTGATTTACATTCCTTGGCAGGCAAATACATCCACAAGGGAAAGAGGTTTATCTGATGAAATCCATGATCAACAGCCAGTTCTTTGTTGACAATGTTGCAATACTGGGGTAAGTTTGTTGAGGAAATAGGAAGTACAAACTGCTTTGATCATCATTCATCAGGTCCCATCCTCAAACAGGACAACAGATACAGAAGCTCACCTGTGAAATGAGATGTCATTCATTTTTGTGTGAAGCACACAAAACCTTTGGAAACCTGGTGGTCTCATTCAGTGAGGACCTGAACTTGGTCTTGTTTCCTGGCCTAAAACTACTGACCTGTATCCTGGAATCCCCACTTCAGATGTGATGGCCAAAACAGCAAAGAATTGCAGCACAAAACATAGATTCTTCATCATTTGTTCACCAGGATGGGAATTTTGTGAATGCTTCCAGTGGGCAGAGGAAAGATAAGCATGTATTGAAGAGCTTAATTTTGTTGGGAATGATATGAGAGGCAGAATGACTTGGAAACAAACTGCTGACAATGAAGCTGATTGATTGTTCTGTAATTAATTTTGTGGTTCATGACGAAATGTCACATACTGCTGACAGAGTTGTTTCAGCTGTTCTTCTTTAAAATGTGCTTTCCATCTGATGGAAAACACCTTTGCATCAGGTGCTGCCATGGCCAGTTTTCCTGTTGTGAGATTCCCATATATTTGCCAACCAGACCCTGCTGTTGGGGATAGGGGCTGGCTGCCCACCTGCCATGACTCCAACAAAAAAGCTGCATCCAGTTTACCTTTTTGCTCTGTGTGGGTGTCAAATCACCCCAGGGTTCATCACCAGGAATCAAGGTGAATGGCAACAACACACAGCTCCAGGTTTTCCTTTCCCTCTTGATTTTTCACACCCATCATTGAGAACTCAAAAGTGTGTTCAGACTGTACTACTTCTGGCAAGGAAGAGAAGAGTAAAGAAGGACTGATACAACTTAAACAATTACAAGTGGAAAAGCAAGGATTTGCCTTCTGGCACAGAATTAAGAGTATCTGTTATGTGAGACTCAGCCATATGGTCCCAAAACCAAACAACAAAGCTGCAAATCTGAAGGAAAATGTGCTTTTCCAACATTTCTGTTGATGCTTTTCCCAAAACATTGTGAATATTTGACTGAAAAAGGTTCAAACCAGAATGTGACATATGACCGCTTCTCGGATGCTTTGGCTTTTATCCATGAGAGCCAGATAAAGAGGGAACCGGACAATTACTTGGATGACTTCCTGTTCATTGACCATGACAGTGATCGAACATTGTTTCAAATGGACTCATTTGCAAATTTGTGTGTGTGCCTCAACTTGCCATACTCACCAGAAAAGACTGAGGTGCCAGCTCAACTTCTCAAATTCCTTGGGCTTTTGCTTGATGCCTCACATGGCAGAATCAAGATTCCAGCCAATAAAATCTGCAAAGCACTCCAGATGATTGAATGTGCAATCAAAACCAGGTCTCTGTTCGCGACTGTATGTCAATCACTTGCAGGCCTCCTCAATTTCTTTTGTAGAGCAGTCATTGCAGGCTGCCCTTTCATCAGACGGCTGTGTACATTGTATGCACCTCTGATTCACAGAAGAGGGTGTGACATCACATTCAATGCAGTGGCAGTTCAAGACATCAAGATGTGGAGAGCATTTTTAACTGACCTGCCCCAGTGGAGGCCATTCATGTCCATGAGCCATCCAAGCCTGGTATCCAGACTGATGCTTCTGGTGCTGCTCACTTGGGACTGGGTGTATACTGGCAAGGGCACTGGGTCTCCAAACAGTGGCCAGCAGGATTCATAATCCAACCAGGAGTCAACCCAAGCATTGCCCACCTGGAATTGTTTGGGACAGCAATTGCATTCCTCACATGGGGACATTTATTTCAGAATAAGCACATCATCATGGAAAGTGACAACCAGTCTGCAGTGGCAATGATGAACAGACTTATGTCCAGTTGTTTGCCATATTTGGAGCTGATCAGGGAGATTGTTTTCTTTCCTATGACATACAGTGTCAAGATTTCAGCAGATTATATTCCAGACATTTACAATAGGAAGGCAGATTTGCTTAGCAGGCTAAAAATCAATCAATTCTTACCAGAAAACCCAGACACAGACAGAGAGCCAACACTGGTTCCATGGTCTCTGTGGCAGCCGTGTGACAGCAGTGTGAACACCTGAAGAGCCTGGCAATAACTGAAACCACCAAGCACACCTATAATGCATCTTAACTGACAAACGATTGTTGTTGGTGTTTGTAGAGGTTGTTGTAATTGGTGAAGTCTGTTGGAATAAAGCACAACTTGACCAAACTGATTGTAGTCTCAACTTTATGATCCCGGAAGGGATATTTAAGTTGGGTGGGGAATCAGCCTCTGCACATTCTGTGACGTCAGCAGCTGACAACGATGACATCAGAATTGTGAGTCGTCCCAACTGACCCACCACATCCTCTAGAAGCATCTGTATTCCTCTTCTATCACAACAGGAGTACACTCAATTTCTGGCGCATGTGTCCCACAAATGTTATGGTGGTACTATGCTTTCAAGTGGTGATGCCTGAATTGCTCCCACCAGAGCGCCCTTATGTGCACTTGCATGTTTTGTCTTATCTGAAAATTATTGTTGTTGGTGTTTGTAGAGGTTGTTGTAATTGGTGAAGTCTGTTGGAATAAAGCACAACTTGACCAAACTGATTGTAGTCTCACCTCTTTTTACCTGAGAATTGAAGAGTGAAACCTGACTCACCGCATCTGCCTTGATTTAACTGTACAGGGTTTTAAACCTGACCTGATTGGAGCTAAAGCTGAGCAAATCTGGTTTCAAACCTTTGCTGTGCCCACCACAAAGGTCAAAAGTTTTCCTTGATTCTTTAAGACAGGTAAAAAGTGAGACATATCCACTCAGCATAAGCTTTCTCCTTTTTTTTTAGCAAATTCTCTTCATTCTTCATGTGAGTTGTCAGCACCTGACCTTTGGAAATAAAGACTTTTGTCTCCAAAATTCATTAGTCAGTCTGGTTTGACCCTCAACAAAGCAATGATCCCATGCATGGACACTCACACACACATACACACACACACACACACAATTGCACCAGTGCCACCCAAACTTTTTCAATGAGTTTGTGAAACTTGAATCAAGAACACTCCCTCCCCATCAAAGCTGACTGACCAAACCCTGGCTCTGCCCCTGGATCTGAAGTGGACCACCACACATGACACCTGGTGCTATTACATTTGCTTTGGTTGCAGCATTCTTATTCATATTCAGTTGTGTTCAATTTGGCCATCAGAAGCAACTGAAACCAGAAACCGCTGACTTATTGAATGACCCTGGCATCACAGGCAATGAGCTGTAACTTTGGTCCACAAATCAAACTCAGCCCAGCACACACAACTGACAGGAATATGTCACAGACAATGAGCTCCCTCTGCTGGTGACATCATCATCCACACCTGATGTTCACACCTGACACATGGAGCATCCACAGATGCAACACAAGTCCAGTTTCTTTGATGACACAATGTACTGTGCAGCACCCAATTATGTGCAATGCTTGACCCAACATCTGCAAACGTGATGCCACACAGACAGGGCACATTTTTTATGACATGACAAACAATGCAAAGATGTTCCCAACAATGCAACATCTGATGCAACACATTTCCCTGACAGCTCATTCACATTGATGTGATGTCAAGTGGGCATCATGTTATACTATGTTCTCATACCACACTGGCTACATCATGCATCACATTGTGGCACCACTCTCATGGCATTTCACTACTGGCTGTGTCAAGTGTTGCATTTCTGTGTAACACTAGTGTCGTGTGGAAGAGTTGGCTCTTCCCAC
>JAAUXT010035132.1_pt1 | contig 11862 bp, 12 predicted proteins | sample 7278171 | NCBI WGS metagenome assembly JAAUXT01 (sample SAMN14350112, study PRJNA611818) | marine sediment metagenome | isolation source: surface marine sediment (1.8m) | place: French Polynesia: Moorea | collected 2018-08
AGATCTACCTCTCTAGATCCAGGACAGGGTCAGTCTCTTGTTCTGACACCAATGTGAACCAAATTAGAGTGATACTTCCTTTTGGTTTGTGTATACGTTCTGCCGATCAATAACGTCCGAATATCTTGTGACGCTGACGTCACGCCTTACACGTGGTGGTTGAGAGAAGTGCGCACGCGCGGGCGGCGTCCTGATTGACAAGCGTGTTCGCGGTGGGCTGCCATTACCCGACATGATTGATTGTGCAGCGTCAGGTGCGCTTCACACACAGTGCGTCACGCATTGCGTCTCGGGGAGCTAACAAGGACGACGTCGTTTAGAGCGTGGTTGCGTCGCACAGTGACCCTGCGTGTGCAGGTTTCTGGGCACTGCGAATGGCACAGCACCGACTGACCTGTTAGTGGCTGCAGGCACAGAATAAAACGTCCAACTCTTGCGATGCTGCACGTATTGACTTGTGAAGGGACGCACGCAGTTAGGGTTCAGTCTCTTGTGGCGGAGAGTGACTGCGAAGTAGCGTCACGCGACCACGATGGAGGTCAAATTCAGCATGTTTTCGAGAGCCAGCTCGAGAGCATTAGCTCGAGAGCCAGCTTGAGAAAAACATGTTGAATTTGACTGACATCTGAGGCGGAGTGTCGCGACTGAGCATGTCAATCTTCGCCACAGATGGGTGAACACACGTCTCCTCCGCGCTGGCAGGCAGTCCTTCATGTCAAGTGGGTCATGACCTCAATCAGTGTGTGATGACGACAGGGTCACGGACATGCGCAGCAGTCAGTTTGGAGCCATTTTTGTTCAGTTCTTCACCGGGATAACACGTTTGGAAAAAGAATTCTCTTGAGTTGTTCTCACCCGTGTACTGTTTTGGTGATGTCTGCGCTGCCAGGAAACACCAGCGACAGTGACGACGACGTGTCGCCGTCGTGTTCTGAGGATGTGATGCTGAACCAGACACTGACCAGGATAGATTTTGATCCAGACAATGAGTGAGTAATCATGTTGTTTTTTTTTTGTTTTTTTTTTTCAGCGGAAAACAGCAATTTTCAAGTGTTTTTGGTGTTCTCATGATTTGGAAGTTGCGCCGTCAAAGCTGGAAGGGGGTATTCCCATAAACGCATCAGTAGCGGCTTCCTTTGATCTCTTGGGAATTCCCTTGTTATGACGTCACAGACATAATTTGCGCATTCAGGAAAATAGCAGACAACAATGTTTTTCTTAATATTGCAGCGACGCACCAACCTCAATGCAAAATCTATTGACTCCAAGATTTCAACTGGGCTTCCCTGCACTGCATGAGATTAGTTCCGACAGTGCTGACAACTCTGAAGATGATGCAGAATTGGTTTCTTCCATGGCTAGATCTACCCCTTTGATTCAAAGGTCACCGCTCCACGTCGATGTGTATGAACACTCACTAACATTGGTTCCCTACAGCCAAACAAGAAGAAGACTCAGAAGATCCCACAACACACACATCATGTTTCAAGCCAGCGAGCAGCGACTTTGACCTTGAGAAGCTAAGTGGAAAAACTTTTGCGGCTGCTACCAAAAAGAAGATTTTGTGGGCAACCAAATTGTACATGGAATGGCGTGATTCAAGGTTGTCCTCTGGCACTGGTCAGGGGGATATCAAGAAGGCAAATCTCAATGCTGTCGACATAGATCCTGAGTGTTTGTGCAGAGCTTTGTGTTGCTTCCTCAATGAAGTTCGTCATCAAGACGGTGAAGAATACCCCGGAAATACGTTGTATTCATTGATCATTATGATCCAACTCTTTTTTGAGAAACATGGGAAAGATTGGAAACTGCTCGAAGGCAAAGTTTTCCACCCGGTCAGGAACACACTTGACAACCTCATGAAGTCTCATGCGCTCCAAAGAATTTCCAAAGCTGCGAACAGTTCCGACCCAATTTCAGTCGACGAAGAAGACAAACTGTGGGACGAGGGAGTGTTGGGTGAGAATGACCCCGATGGTCTGAGAGATACCATCATGTACTTGGTGGGTCTTACTTTCGCACTACGTGGTGGGCGTGAACAAAGGTCTTTGTGGTGTCCGGGATTTGATCCACAAATTGTAGTTCAGAGAAATGATGATGGCGTTGAGTACCTTGAGTATCGCGAGGACTTACAGTCTAAGACCAATCAAGGTGGGTTAACTGGCAGGAAAATGGTTCCCAAAGTGGTTCGTACGTACGGACACAGCAACATTGAGAAGAACATAGTCAGGCTGTACAAAAAGTACACGTCATTGTTGCCACCTGACCCAAAGAGCAATGCTCTTTACAAGTATTCGCTGGCTCGTGGGCGTCGCAGCGGTCATACTTGGTACTGTGACAAGCCTGTTGGTATAAACACAGTAACAAAAACTGTGAAGAACATGATGTCCAAGATTGGGGCTATCGGGCGATACACAAATCACTCACTGTGAGTGTCGGCGGCGACCCGAATGTTCACATCGGGAATCGAAGAACAGATTGTCAAAGAGTGCACAGGACATCGCTCCGACGCTGTACGAGCCTACAAGCACACTTCTGAGAGCCTCTTGGAAGCAGCAGAACATGCAACAATCGGCAACAAAAATGTCATGAAAGCTCAGCCAACTGCCACTGTCACAAAGTCTGACTTTAGTCATGAAGAGCCAACTGTGCATGTCAAACTGAGCGACGAAGTCAGCCCAGTTGCAATGACTGATTCCAACAGTGGCACTCTGTCAGAATTTCTCAAACGTGTCGATGAGCGTTAAGATGTCAAGCATGTCAAGTTTGAAGTCCAATTTCATGATTGAGTGTGTGTGTTTTTGGTCATGTTGGTTAACCATATTTTTGACCGTTTGAACTGATTTTTGCCTTTGTTCCCGGTGAAGAAATTTGATTTGACAGTTGACTTGTTTGAGTAATAAAGTTTTCAGCAACTCAGCATGTCGTCCTAGTTGTCACAACACCGACGACATCACTGTCGCAAGCGTGAGTGACTGACCAGTAATGCCACGCTGGCCAAACACCGACGAGAAGGACTGCCTGCCAGCGCGGGGGAGACGTGTGAAACGGGCGCGCGCAGCGTTGTCGGCCTGTGCCTTGATCAAAACACTCAATGCCTCTGCACCGCAGCGCAGCGCAGCGCACTGCAGAGCGGGGCTGAGCCGAGCTGCGCCGCCAGATTCATGAGGTGTCATCCTCCTGCCGAGTCCCTGTCCTCCTTTGTGTTGAATTGTATTGGAAATTGCGTGAGGAGGAGATTGAGGACGGAAGGGGCACGCTGGGCGCGCGAGGAACGTGGCACCTCGGTGTGTGCACTGGAAGGTCCGGGTGTTACCACTGAATCACAACCAGTTCAATCCAACTGACTTTTCACTGATTGCCGGGCTGCACCAGTGTCTAGCAAACCGCTGCCACGATTTGCCAAAGGCTGCGCCAAATGCTCACGCTCCTCGTCGCAACTAGTCCCGCTAATTTTTCACAAGTCTTGTCCCTTTGGAAGATATTCTGTTGACCTTCGCACCCATTGATGCAAAGCTTGAAGTGTTTACTTCTTGCACGATTCGGGCATTGGGCCTTTTATAGTGTTGCGCTGGGTCTGGGTCTGCCATGGGCTTGGCGTTGGAACCTGGAAGCCTGGACTGGGTGCCAGGGTATGCGGGTCCGTGGCTGGGTGCCATCTTGGGCTGCGTGGTCTGAGCTGCGTGTTGCACCTGGGTCCCGCTCAAACCAGCTGTGTGAGCGCGTTTGTCTGACAACAGAATTCATGATTCGTGTTGCTGATGAATAATTAACATCATTCAAACTGCCATGCCGGTACACGTTGGGTGAAGTTTGTGTGGGATGTGTTTGTGTGTCATAGACTGGGAAGGCTGTTTGCTCGGTGATTCAGCGTTGTGTGAGGGAAGATCAGCTCGAACCAATCGTTGACTGCCTGACGTGTACGTGTGCGTGTCGCGTCGACTCGGCGACGCATCGCCCTGCTTTCGCTTCCGCAGACAAACTGAAGGAAAAGAACCACTTCCAATCCGCACGAGACCCAACCCTCAGCTGGATCTCTCGTCTGCCATGGTACAGCGACATGGCATAGATCGCCCTCAGCCCAGCCGCAGTGACTCCGGGTTCCTCAGAAGAGACACGAGTCGAACTGACCAGTTACGGCTCCGGTCCGCTTCACGGAGCAGACCTGTACACCGCGGCAGGTCAGGAACATGCAAGATCCATACCATATGTCTGACAGCAAATCAAGATGATCTTAATCTCAATTGAGGCCCCAGGCAAGAAATGGAAAAGGCAACGTTCACGTTTCCTTGACGACCGTATCGAGCGTAGTGTTTCCATGTTAATCCTCGCTTCAGTTTCTCAGCCCGCTCGACCTTGAGTCGCGCGGCGGCGTCGCGGCGGGAAGCTACGCGCCGCGGGGCTGCAGGTGCACAAGGCCTTTTTGCAACCCTGTTTGTCGTGGAAGAAAGAACATGCAGGTTCTGTTCCGGTATGTCACAGGGAAGGAGTCGCGTATTCTGCCCTCAGCAACAAGGAACCCATTTTGTCATTTTGAAGTTTCGTTTTGTGGCCTCCTTTGGGATCGAGCGTTCAAGCCTCGATCTGCATCAGTTGTCGGCGGTCGTCTGTCTGGGATCCCGAGTCAGTTTGTGAGCGGAATCGCAGCAGCGACATCTTCTGCCGAAGTTGCTTTCCACTTCCTGCTCAAAATCGAACGGGAGAACCGCCTGGAGCGTTTTTGTGTTTGCGTCGAATTGCATGCTTTGTGGTATGCAGTTGTGTGAAATTACGAGTATCTGCGAAGCATTGACTTGAGTTGGAACATGCATCCATGCCTTGAATATAACGAAGCGCACGACGCTTCGAGCGCTGCAAAAGGCGCTCGGGTTGAGTCAGCTGCGTCGCCACCGCGGGAGGGATTCTGCCTCACCGCGCGGAGAGGCGCCGTCCCGGGACTCTGTGTCCAAAGACTCGCGACACGAAGGGTCCTGGAAGAGTCCCAACCATCGCCACTTCAATTCCGCTTTGCACCAAATCATCATCAATGGCCTGGGGTGGACGTTGGCAGGCGCACCCAGTGTGAAGCAGCCCAAGCTTGTGTCCCAAAGTGGCAGGTGCGGCGGAGGCTCCTTGAGGCGGACGAGGCGTGGACAGACGCTTGGATACACGTCCTCGTTCCTGTGTGAAATGAGGTCTGAAAAACACCGGCTGTTCACAGGGAGAGGGGGAGACATTCGTCCAGCCTTGCAGATACACGATCCTTCTTTTTCCTTTCTTGAATGAACTGTTCTAGAAACTGCAGACTCAGCCGAGAAACTCCACAACGTGATCTCCACCTCTCACACCAGGGTCAAAACAATCTTTACTCCATTCCCAACACGTTCTCGCCAGCCATTCGTTCGTGGATCTGGACATCAATTTCGTCTTCACGTCATTGCGATCATCTCTGACAGGCATTTTTGGGAGTGACCGATCGCTTTCAAAATGCAGGTTGTCCAACGCATGCAGAATGAAGAAGTAAATCCGGGCCGCGCACAGCTCTGATCCATCATTTTGCAGCGGCTCAGTGGCCGTGTTTCATTTGACGCGTCGGTGCTCACGATGCGCCGTGTTCCGTCTGTCGTCCGCTTCTTCGTGAGCACGTGGAGTTCGCTTCTGCCTCTCCGGAGGGAGAGGGATCCGTTCACTCATCGCGTTTCTTTGCCCCTTTCGCTCCGATAAACGGTCCCCTGCCTTGCTCCCTTGTTTTTACTCTGGAACGTTCTCATCGCTGTGAGAAAGAATCCCCAAAGTATTACCTTGTCCCTGAACTGGGATGCTGGAGGTTACCCATGCCACACTGGCCCTGAGTGTTTCCCTTTCCTGTGAATTCAGCTGATCCTTTTTCACTGGCAATCAGCCCCTCTTACACCCGGGAACCGTGCGGTCCCAAGGAGTAAACACATCGTCTTTAACCCGGACATTTCGTTTTCGAGGGGCAAGCTGACCCTCTCACACCGCAGACACACCTCTCCCGCACACACTGTGGATGCTCTTGCCGTTCTGCACCGGAATCAATTTTCTGCGCTGCACTCACCTTCAGGTTTCGGCGACGCATGGTGGAGTCGTAAATCCAGTCATAATCCGAGTCGGCTCCGTGAATCGGGTTCGATCATCTGGAAAACAGCAGTAAATGCGGCTGGGTGGCGAATGGTGATGTGCAAATTTGTGTGTTGGCTCGGTGCGATGCGCCTGATGGAGAATATATCACCTGCTGTATTGTTGTGGGAGCCTCAGTCACACTGTGGGAACACAGAGTGAGGAAGGACGGGTGGTCCGATTGCAGTTTGTGCTGTCTGCATGCTGGGAGAGAGAGAGACAGAGAGAGAGAGAGAGAGAGAGAGAGAGAGAGAGGGAGGGAGTGAGAGAGAGACACACACACTCTCACACACGCAGTCCTGCGAACACACACGCACACACACACACACACACACACACACACACACACACACGCCGCGCGCGACACGCGAACACAGACACAGAGAGCAAGACAAAGACAAACATGCAGACGGACACACAGAGAGACAGACAGACGGTCTGAAACAGAAAAAGAGAGACATTTTCCAACACCAGCAGACAGACATGCAAAGGAAGACCAAAGAAGGATGAGACATGAAAGACGAGAAAAGAGGTTGACAGGCGCGCAGGCGAAGAGATCGATCGACATATTGCTCAGGTGGACGCAGGAAGTTTGTGTCGTGTTTGCAGGAGCCTCTGTGAATGCCTGACCTCTTTCATGTTTAGAGACCTCGGGCGACGCCCACGTGAGCGCCAAGTCTCTGTGCGGAATGCTGGGCTGGCATCACGATTCTCCCGGCACATCCGGTTCTCGTGTTCATCCAGTTGCTCTTTGCTGACATCTCAGTTCCACAGTTCAGCGCAAGAGTAGGCACTTCAAGCCACGGCGAATTTGGCCCCGTGGTGCGTGACCTGACAGCGTGCAATGTGAAGTGAACAGAAAGAGGGAGATGAAAAGAAACCCTGAGACTGCGCGGAGCCATGCGTGGAGCCCACTGCTTTGTGTGTACCAATCAACTGGACACGAGCCACGGGGACATCGCTCGAAGTGCCTCTTGTCTCACAGTGTCGCCATCGCTGCGTCGTCGTTGTGAATACACGGTGGGTGCGTGATGTGATTGAAGTCTGTATTAACACGGACTGTGTGCAACATTCTCAATAATTCATGGATGTTTCAGCTGCTGTGAGCCTGACGGAAGCAGGTTTGGCGCAGTCACCGGGTTTCAGGCCAGATTCACACTGGGCGGTTCACGCAGTGCGCCTCAGAACGAGCCCACCGTCGCTGGGTCGACTCGCTGACGCAAAAACCATGGTCTCACACAAGCGTCCACTGTGTGAAACAGATTCAGCAGACAAACCAACAAGGCAGTCGCACCACGGTGCTTTGAGGCAATGGAAACGACAGACAACCATCCGTTGTGCTTGGGGTCAGGTGATTTTCCGACCAGTCCGGTACCGGTGTTAAGGCCTGCTGGGCACCCCATCAGCTTTGGACCGCAGACCTTTTTCCGTCAGTCTGAATTCCCTGGGCCTGGGTCCTCAACCCCTTCTATGAAGCCCTCAGGCCTCAGATCTGTGCCCCTGGAGCCGTCCCTGGAGCGCTGCACTTCGCGCCTGACGGGAAGCACGTTTCGAATGTCACGAGGGGAACGCGAGACGCGATGCATTAAGAGCCATTAGCGGAGCGGGAGCCGGAGCTCCACCCAGGTGAACGTGCGCAGGTCGCACCAGCTCGTGCCAGTCAAACAGGCAGTTTAACATCTAACACCTCTTCGCAACCTGCACGTTTCACAGGTGGGCAGCTTGGGTCGGTGACCCTGGACAGGAACGCCCTTCCTTTGCACGACAGAACTCTTCACCAGGCGCACACACAGTGCAAAACGAACAGGGACATTTATGAGGGACGTTCGCCAATTCTGGGTCTGACCTTTGAGGCAACTCTGGAATGAGCAGGTCTGCAGAAAGAGACATGCGGGCGGGCACGGGCTGACATGTTTTTTGCTGTGCGAACGTTTCCGAGTAGGTTCGTTTTCTGTGGAACGGCTGTCGCACTGTGAAGGATATTTCCTTGATACCTCTGATGTGTTCACCTTTGGTCGTGGCTTTCTTGTTGTGCTCGTCAGCAGGAAGCTGCCCACTCAGACGCCCCCGTGAAAACGACAAAATATACCACCACGAGGTCGTGTGGCATCAAAAAACAACAGTCGGCTTCTGTGGAAGTTCTGAAAGGGACTGGGCACCCACGCGTTGCGTTTTTGTTTTTCAGATTGTTTTGGGTACCGAAGATCTTTAAGTTGCGAGAGAAGGCAAATGTCGTCTTGTCTCGCTTGGTTGCTCAGAAACCACCTCCAGACACAGTCCTGACCCCAGTGAGGCCCAATGTCCAACTTGGAACGTTTTCACGTGTGAACAATTTGACGAGCGCGGTCGCTTCAATAGTCGAGGGTCAGGGGGCTCAGGTCTTTGGATCCGCTCAGAACCACTCCGTGTGTTCTTCAGCAAAATCTCCTGAAAAAAACTCAAGGCCTTCAGTTTCCTCCCTCGGGTGCAATGCAGAACAGGAAAACCCGGCCGCTCACAGATTCATTTTGTACGAAGCTCGAGCCACCTGTTCGGAGCCTAATGAATTGTAGGTTGTTTATCTGACCCTCGGTACCGAACGCGTCTCTCCAAAGAGAGCGCGAGTCCATAAAAGCTCTTTGCGCTGAGGCTGAGAGGCTCCAGATAGACGCTGCACAAATAAGACCCAATCTCTACGCAAATTTATGTGCTTTTACACAGCATTTTGTGAGTGTTGGCCACCGTGCGGAAGAAAGAAGCCACACCCAAATCAAATGTTGACACAGAGGCAGCGCTGTGGGTTGTACGAGTAATCAGACTGACCCAACACGGCTGCAGTGTTGTGGAGAGGGGATTCGGGACCCGGAGCCAAGTATCGAGGATGTGAGGGTGGACCACTGAGGCAAGGGCACCTGGACACAAGGGAGGACAAACAAAATACAGCTGACACAGCTGCGTGCATATTGGTGGGAGTCGGCGGAGGACACCAACTACGAAGTTTGTTCGGGAGGCACCGGATCTCTGGTCCCTGTGTGCCACCAGCCTCAGCTCTCTGGACTCTCTGGACCCTCGGCTGCTCTTACGGTGGTCATGCCTCTGTACCTGGATCAATTGCAAGTCCCACTGTGGCTTTGCTCCTCGCCTTCTGCGTCCACCATGTGCAGGTTCCGCCATGGCTGTGCCCCGACCCCCCCACTCGCAGGTTCTGACGTGGTTCCGCCCGGGCGCGATTCCCGATTCGTCTCGGTGCCGCAGCGGTCCATTGTTGGAGATGTGATCGGGTTGTAGGCTTTACGGGCGAGGAGCGCTCTGAACTGTCCGCCGGGGAGCGGCTCTTTGATTTGGCGGCGGCGCGACTGGAATACGGAGAACATGTGACGGATTGCCCCGCTTCCTGGAGATCCGGTACGCTCTGAGGCCAGTCTGTTGTTGCGTTGAATTTGAACAGGCATTTGAGAGTGTTTTGTGTCACGAGATACGCTTGTCTTCACCTGCGCTTCAGTCCTGATTGTTGCCGCTTCCCCAGATGCTGCCCCCTGTCCCAGTCCTGATCCCAGCCCTGACCCTGATTCACCCTCCCTGCCCTCTGCCCCTGTTGTGCCCCAACTCCAACCCGTGCCCTAGCTGTCTTCAACTTCCTTGTGCCCCTGACTCTGGCTCTCCCCCACCTCTGCCCCTGCATGCCCAGGGCTGCCTCCACTCTTCATGCTTCTGGTCCGGCTCCAGCCCCTGAAATCCAACGCAGAGTGGCAGGACCTGTGCCCTCTTTCAGCGAAAGATCCAAAAGTGTTTCTTCCGCGGAAGAGTATTCTGGCTCAAGTCCAGTCTCAAGCGTCACCACGCAGTTGGGCGTCAGGCACAATGTCAGCATTGGACACTGCTTCGGCTGGACGCTTGACACTGGTGTCTCCATGTGACCAGACGCAGCCTCCCCGAGGTCCTCGTGCGCTTCGTGTCGTCCTCTCGCTGCCATTTGTTTCAAAAGGCGCGTCTGCTGTTTGCTGTAAAGCTCGGCAGAACACCGGCGGACGACGAGTCCCCAGGGCCCACTTGAACACATTAGTACATTTCGCCCGTCATCTCTTTATGACCGCCTCTATGCGGACAGACCATCTGGGTCCCGTTGTTTGTGTGGCCCGCAAACTTGCTGTGGGTGGTGAATTTGTCGGTTTGGGCCCGACTCAGCGCCTTCAGCCTCACAGAAGGCACAGGCCTCTGGCTCATACAAAGGGCCCAACCTCAGGAACCACCTGAAGATTGAGGTTGTTCAAAGAATCAGACCCAGGTTCTTTCATTTGCCGAGCGTGCACCCGTCATCCTCTGGCGTGCACCTCTGAACTACGGATCCAATGTGACGGGTGGCGACGACGGGAGGGGGAGGAATTGAGAGCGAACGAATCGAGCCAATTGCTGCAGTCATCAGCACTGAAGAGTGGTTCGACATCTGCACGGACTCCCAGAGTCCACTTGTTCCGTGACTCCCAACTTCCCCCTGAGATATGCCTGTGCACACTGAACTGCGGCACTTCAACTGCACGAAACTTTCTCAGCCCTGCGTGACTTGACGGAGCTGATCCAGTGGGGCCCTTTGGACCTGTACTTTCTGATGAAAAATGCCAGCGCAATTTCCAAAACTTCGGCGCCCCCTGCTGAAAACGAAACTTGCGTTCTTCGGGAAGCGACACGTGTCTGCGCGGGTCCGTCTGCTGTGTTCTGCCGAGCAGTCTTCGTGAGATAGTCGGGCGGATCCAATTACATGGCAAACCCATGTATCTGCATACACGATGCCAGGGCCCGATCCAGGAGTGTTCCATCCTCTAGAGAATCACGGAAAGGTGTTTCGTCCTGGCGAGTGGTACGTCAGGGGTCTGCAGCCGTGCCCTGTGATCCGCCCCCTGAACCAGCCCCCCGCCCCCCCCCCCTTCCGATCCTCCCTCGCATCTGAATGGGGAGCGCGCCTCGCCCCGACTCCCGTGACGGTCGATATCAATAACGCGCGCCTCTCGGGAACGCGGACGCTCTGAAGACTGAGCACTGCAGCTGCGGCGCGCGGTGCATGTGGCGCGGCACTGCCTTCAGAGCGCACCTTTCTCGTCAAGAGCTGACGTCCGTGCACCAACGGCAGCATTTTCGTTTGGGATCACCAACTCTGTCGTCTGTTTGTGATCTGTGGACAAGAGGTCGAAGAGGCAAAGGTTTTCAGCAACGCTCACCGGCGTTCAGAACGCACCGTTTTCAACGGACCCAACGAAGTTTGATCCTGAACACTGAAGCGAACACGGAGACAACCTTGGTGGAGCGGGGTGCAGTGGGCACAGAAGGAGGGAACAACGGAGAGGATTTGTTTCCACTCTCCATCGTGCACATGGATCTGGGAGCCGTTGTATGGGAGGGAGGCAGAACCTGCAGGAGATCTGAAGCCTTGTTTTTTGGTGTCACGTTTGACTCAGAATCGAGCCCCAGATCTTGTAGCTGCACAAAATGACCAAGTTGGATGTGGTCTCATTTCTCTCCAAGTGTCCGGCACAGCGCTCCGCGATCTATGGATGGGAACCCATGGTTCTTGTGTCAACTTTTCCGAGTTGAAACAGGCGAAGGTCACCCAGGTGCCAGGTGCATCTTTGTTGAGACTCAGCGAAACAACCCGTGCGCGCACGTGTGTGTGTGTGTGTGTGTGTGTGTGTGTGTGTGTGTGTTGCAAATCTGAGTCCACAAGTCATGTATGAAAACAAGTTCAAACTGTACCTGTCACAGACCTGTACC
>JAAUXT010011924.1_pt1 | contig 11861 bp, 6 predicted proteins | sample 7278171 | NCBI WGS metagenome assembly JAAUXT01 (sample SAMN14350112, study PRJNA611818) | marine sediment metagenome | isolation source: surface marine sediment (1.8m) | place: French Polynesia: Moorea | collected 2018-08
AATTAGATCTTGATTTGGTATTTTGACTGGAGAAACCACGCATGGGCAAGACAACATCGCAAGCAGCCTAGTTGATCGCAGATAAGTTGTCAAGTCACTCTCCCTTAGGCTTGAATCCAAACCAGCAAGCCCTGCCTGTGAAAATCTTGGAACGCTTCAAATTAAAAAATCAATAGGCAAAGCTAAGCGATCCTTACATAGAATCCTTTTTTGAAAATAGCTATGATGAAACGTCAGAAGGTTAGATACCGGCTGGAAGGATTACCTCAAGGTCGTCAGAGACAGACATGTTTCAGATGAACGCAAAAGTGAGGACCAATCCAAATTGCTGGTGCGTCCGATCGCCTGCTAGTTGATGGGTTCAACTGAATGATTATTAATAATATCGATAAGTTGCGATTGCAGGGGCTCAGTCAATTTTTCAAATTGCACACCGCAACGCCTGAAACTAGCAATACCATGTTCATCAGTGTTGTCAATTTCATCAGTGTCGTAAACGATCTTCAGTGAAATATTTTGCAGCAGAAGATGCGGATCAACCGATGATAAAATATCGATTGTCGGTGCGTTTTCAGTGTCGACAAAAACCGAGAGATACTCATAGGACAATCCGCCCTGTCCTATATCTCGAATCCAACCCACGGACCGGGAATCTCGATTGTAGACTTGAAGCGAATCATCCTGGACTCGGTATCGCACGTATTTTCGCTGTTCGGTTTCCATAGGTTCTCCTGCTGATGGTGATCGGCTAAAAAAGGTTTTATTTTGATTCTTTGTTTGAGCAACGGGTATTGCCGATCATTTTCATCGGCATTTTAATCTCAGGCATTTCCAATGCCTTAAGCCAGTTGTGGAGCATACAACAGTTTGACGGTGTTCCAGCTCAATAAGACCTTTATTATCGAAATTTGCGATAATCAACTGCCGCGGATGTTCATCCATTTCAAGGTTGGTCCATCCTTGCAAGCACAAGCGTCGATTAACCCCCTCGAAATTCATCTAGGGCTGGATTCTCAGAATTGTAGCAAGGCTTTTTAAAAAGCCGGGTATCCATACCGCCTTAACCACCTTGCGTTCCAGGCGCTGCACCACAAGGTCATTTGATTCGTCAGGGCACTGCATCACTGCATGTTTTACCCTGATATTAACCCAGCAGATTGCTACAGAAGGTTACAATGAATAGCGGCTGAGGGCCATCATGGTAAATGGGAAAAACCCCGTATATTGTTTCAAGCAAAACCCTATTTCCATAACAAATGCTTTAAAAGGGTGTTGCGCTGACAAAGCATCGTCAACATTTTCAAAATAAAGCACTTCAAGTTTTAGGTTTTTAAAAAATGTTAAAAGCCACAAAACCTTCCTTTAAATGACCTGTTAAATTAATCCCGTCTAGCGAATGATTTTACTCTAAGCGTCTGATGTGCTAAATACCATGACGGCAGAAAACAATACCAGCAGCAATGCGGAAAGGATATCGCCGTATGAAGGGTAACAAGCAAAGGCTTGTTATTGCCGAAGACCACACGATTCTGCGCGAGGGATTGCGAGCGCTATTGGCCTCTGATTCTAACCTGCAAATAGTTGGCGAGGCCGAAGATGGCCGTGAGGCAATCCAATGTGTTGAAAAGCTGCTGCCCGATTTACTATTGATTGATTTATCGATGCCGAAGATAAACGGGATTGCCGCCATCAAGGATGTTAAAAAGCGCTATCCTCAAACGAAAATTGCCGTTTTAACCGTGCATAAAGCTGAAGAGTATATTTTAGCAGCGTTACAAGCCGGTGCTGAAGGTTATATTTTAAAAGATGCCACCCACGATGAACTATTGATTGCTATTCGTCATGTGCTGGATGGCCAAACCTATTTAAGCCCCGGTATCTCCAAGAAAATTATCGAGGGCTACCTGGAAAATAAAACAAGTGCGGAAATTGATCCTGCCTGGAATCGATTGACACAGAGGGAGCGTGAAATTTTGAAAATGATCGCCGAGGGTTATAAGAACAAAGAAGTCGCTGAGACCCTCTGCATTAGTCTAAAAACAGTTGAAAAACATCGAGCCAATTTAATGAAAAAACTGGACCTGCACAATACCGCCGAACTAACTGTTTTCGCTTTGGAAAAAGGCCTTGTGGTTCGTTAATCCAAAGCCCTCCCATTTTTGAATCCTGCCGTGTTCCAAAGAATTCTAATTTCAGTGCCGTCATGCACATGTGAGTTTATGATAAAATCGGCATTTGTCATTTCAGCACGCTCACGCATGCTGGCCAATCCAAAGCCGCCCTTATCCCCATCTAATGATAGAGCTGTGGGTATATCAAAGCCGATTCCGTTGTCCTTTATCCGCAACTCAATAGCGTTATCCTGATCGCATATCTTGAGGTTAATGTGATCCGCTTGGCTGTGCTTAGCAATATTGTTGAATGCTTCCTGAATAATCCGAAAAATGACGGCTTTAAGGGGCAACGGTACATCGCTTTCTTTTATCCGGATGTCTTTGTTAATGACAATTTGGGAATATACCGCATTAAATCGGCGACACAACCAGTTAATGGTTGCTAATACGCCTAAGTCATCCAGCATTGAAGGTCGTAAGTCTTCGACAATGCGCCGCACTTCCTCGACTGTCTCGCCGGTTAAGACCACTACATTTTCCATCGCCTGCAGATCGGCTTGCTGGGAAGGATTGCGCAAAGCTTGCAGCGATTTCTCGACGCCTAATTTGATAGCACTTAACATCTGGCCGATACCATCATGAAGTTCGCGCGAGATTCGTTTACGTTCACTTTCTTCCGCGTTTAGCAGCCGACCTGATAAGATGCGCAACTGATTTTCGGATAGACGCAAGGCCTCTTCAGCCCGCTTGCGCAAGGTGATATCCTGAGCGACAACCTTGGCACCTTTAATTTTACCGTCGATATATAAAAACCGAAAATTTAGTAAAGCCCAAAATTGTTGGCCCTGCTTGCCGACCATATTGAACTCGACCGTTTCTGAAACCTTTTCGCCCTTAAATAGTTTGGACAGCCTTTCGCTGAATTTCTTTTTTCCGCCATCAGACAAAATATCAAACGGACTTAGCGTCAACAGTTCTTCCCGTGCATAGCCCAGCATTGTGCACATAACGTCATTGACATACACGAATCGGTTGTTTACAAAATCCGCCTCAAACATACCGGTCGGTGCTAAATTAAACAATTGTCGATATTGGGCTTCACTCTCCTTTAAAGCCTCCATCGTTTTACGGTTCTCGGTAATATCTCTTGAAATACCGCAAATTCCGATAATTTCACCATGGCTATCATACATGGGGGCCTTGATCACTTGAAAAGAGCGCAATTCTCCGCTTACGGGTTTGATTTCTTCAACCTCTTTAATATTTCCAACCAGGACCCGTAATTCTTCCTCACAACTGCGTGCCCCAACGTCCTGGCCGAATAAGTCAGTATCGGTTCGCGCATACCAATGCTTGGCTGGCAGGCCAAACAGACGCTCCATAGCGGGATTAACTAAAATATAGCGGAGTCGATGATCTTTGATAAAAATTGAGTCGCTGGCCGCTTCAACAATGGCCCGAAACCTTTCTTCACTCTTTCGCAAAATTGTTTCGGTTTTATGACGCTCAGCAATTTGGCGTTGCAAATTTGCATTGGCCTCTTTGAGCTCATGGGTGCGTTCCAAAACTTTGGCTTCCAAGGCTTCATGTGCCGTTTTCAAATCATCTTCCGTCTGCTTGCCTTCAATGGCCTTGGCAATGACGTGTGCCGCCGTTCTGAGAATATTTTCATCCTCATCTTCCCAGTGACGATGCAGATGATATTCTTCCAAGCCCAACAATCCATAAAATTTTTGGCGAATAAATAAAGGCACAATTATCGTGGACTTAATTTGCAGTTTATTTAAAAGATCTCTTTCACTTTCGCCGGGAATATCTTGTGTATCGTAATAATTAATTACCTGATTATGCATGAGTCGTTGCATGCCCCACGGCACGGATTTCACAGGGATCTTTTGAAGCAAATGCTTTTTGGGGGCAATACCTTCTTGAACCCATTCGGCGATATTGTTCAATTCATCGTTAACATGATCATACGTCCATAAAAACACACCTTCGACATCCGTTTGCAGACCAATAGCTGTAAGGCACTCATTTAAAAAAACATCGATGTCATCGATTTTCATTGCCAGGCTTGACACACTGGCCAACATCTTTTCATAACCCAACCGCCGTTTTAAAAGTTCTTCCGTCTCTTTTCTGATGCTGATATCCTGCAGCGTACCTGAAATCCTGACAGCATTTCGATCATTACCGGCTACTGATTCGCCAATCGAATGCACATATCCCATAGTGCCATCTTTTCGCAGTATCCGGAATTCAATGGCATGTGATTCGCTGCTTTGTATGGTTGCGTCCATGGCAGCTGCGACCCGTTGTTGATCTTCCGGGTGCACATGACTTAAAAAAAGACGGATTTGAGGTTCGATTTCTCCCGGTTCAAAGCCAAAAAGCCGATAGTACTCATTTGAAAAAAAAGCTTTGCCCGTGTCCGAATCTATTTCCCAATTGCCGATTCGGGCAATTTTCTGGGCATGCCGTAGGCTGCTTTCACTTTTGCTTAACTTCTCTCGGGTTACAGCAAGATCGGCAAAAAACTGCAACAGATAATAGGAACAGAGAGGCGCTACAAGGGCAGGAATTATTACCGAAATTACCATTCCAGATGGTAAAATGCTGATCCCAAAAATTCCTAGCAGTATATACACCAGAAGTGAAGAAGACATCGCCAGCAATGTAATAGCAGCAGTGAAAGGGATCGCTCCATACCGCACTAACAGCGAATTCACCATTGAAAAATCCTTTGTTGCAGGTGTTTTAGATACGGCCCAGCATCCAAACGATCTGTTTTTAATATACTAAGCTTTATGGGTTGGCAATGCCCATATTTGCTATGCGTAGGATCTATTTACGCGAGCGTAGCGGGTAGCGGCCACTGAAGCTAATAACGCGCTTAGCAGCCGCCCCTTCGGTCAAAGCAACGAGAATATTTTCTTTTTAGATTGGATCGAGATTTGATTGGCAGCTTAACTGGAATCGCAGAATTTAGCCCATAAAAACGTTTAGAACATCATTGCGAGCGCTGACACGTTGAATTGTCACCTGGACAAGATCTTCGGGCTGCAAAATGGTGCCGCTTGGCTGCGGAATGGTACATTCAAGCATATACTCCGCCATCAATATGGCAAAATTATTACGGCGTTTTCCAATGACAATCGCTTCCTCTTTTTTACCCACTCGTTTTTCGAGGTATTTTAAAAGCCAGTACCGATGCCGATTGTGTTGCAGCCTGAATACGGTTGCCATCGGTTGCTTCAACATCTGTAAAATTTGTTCAATCTCTGATCGCTGATATGCTTTTTCTAGTCCTAAAGCAGCACGCAATTGACGCTGGGTAACAAGATCTATGTATTTGCGGATCGGGGATGTCGCCGTAACATATGCATCCAAGCCCAGGCCCGAATGATGTTCAAAGTCCGGCCCCAAAACGAATCGACTTAAATGTTTACGCTGCATCCAGTTTTGAAATAAGGTTCCCTCACCGCTTTCAAAAAGTCGATTGCGTGGTGGTGGCTGGGATCGAAAAATCCCCGGAATTTGATATTGGGCCAAAAATCGAGCCATCAGCCAATTGGCCATAATCATCAGTTCCGCCACGAGCAGGCGTCCAGGGCTTTCCCGATTAATCCGGGAAACATTTGGCTGGTTGTTTTCATCCAGCCAAATATTGATTTCGGGAAGTGTTATCTGAACAGCCCCCTGGTCCAGCCGCGACTGCCTAAACCTGCGGGCAATATTCCGTAGCACAGCAATATCATGGTCTTCATCGGCCACCAGATTCACTTCATAGTATGTCATTTGGCGATCAACACAAATAACGCTTGGAACAATTTCATGGTTTAACAGGTCGCCATTGGCTGTAATGTCTACTAATACGCTTAATGCATTGCGCGGCTTGCCTTTTATAAGGCTGCAAAGATCTTCAGTAATCGCCGCTGGCATCATGGGAATCTTAATATCAGGCATGTAGATCGAACTGGTGCGCAATGCCGCCTCTTGGTCAATGCCACTTTCTTTGCGAATGTAATGGCCCACATCGGTGATATGAATACCCAGCCGAAAATGGGTCCCACAATCCTCAAGACTCAAGGCATCATCATGATCGCTGGTTCCCTGTCCGTCTATCGTAAGTGTCGGCAGATGGGTTAAATCTCGCCGAATTGGATCCGGAGATGGTTTAAAACCAGTTTTTGCCAGCTGGTCAGCTTCTTTTTGAAGATTTTCTGTAAACACATCACGAATCTCATGTCGGATTAAGTCAATATTTTCATCCCGGTCCCATACACCCAGCTTGACCAGCAGTTGAAATATTGTTTCAGCATTATGCAGTCCGGCCTTAGTCACCAAAGATTTGGCTAATTTGTACTCTTGGTCTTCTTTGTCTTCTAAATAGTAGATCTTTAAAAGCTTGATATAGTCCGTTTGCGCGGCAGTCATTGTTGGCTGAGATGCTTTTAAAACTGTTTTCAGCCAGGCACAGCCATCATCGATAATCCTTTTTTGGCGTTCTGCTTCTTGCGTCTGGGCGATAATTCGTTTTACTTCTTTCTCCGTATAAGGGAAAAAACTGTCCGATTTGAATTTGAAAAACAATCGGTTGTTAAAAAAAGCCCTCAGAACGGCTGATTCATGGTCGGCGGTAGGTGCATCCGGAAAACAAAAGGCTGTCATGGTTGCTAAATCAATCCATTGCTGCTCGGAATTTAAAACCTCCCAGAGTTCTTTAACATTGACCGCATGAATCAACTGATTGCGCCGACTGGCAGTCGCTTTTAAGTTTTCAACTAAATCATCACGTCCCATGCCGGTATTCAGTTTTATTTGGCATTTATGGGATAATCGATTCTCAGAAAGGTTGATCTCACGATTATTCTCGTTTAAAATCCGAAGCCGTTGATTTTTAATTTCTAAAACCACCGCGCATATTATTTTTCGCTGATCAATATATTCAACAATGTTTCCTGTTTCCATAGCGCTCAATACTAACAATCGCCCCTTTCAAAGTCAATCAGCCCCTTTTCAGTATTCAAAGTGCTGCCTTTCAGCCGCTTGTTTAATAAAGGTAGTCATGTGGCGCGGCACACATTGACGCCCTATTCTTCATCCTGATGACTTAAGGTATAAGGGGCCGAACAAGACAGACACTTTATAGTTATCAAATAATGGTTAGCTTAGCCCTTGTCGCCTAATTGTTCGTACGGTTCTCTTTTATACCAGCATCACTTAGATCAGGTAATGACATCACATAAATTACTCAAACCCTACTTTATCGAGAATCGCTATCGTATACTTGTTGGCTTGCTGAGCCTTATCATCGTTGATCTTTTGCAGCTGATTATTCCACGCATTATCAAGTGGGCAGTTGATGACCTAACGACCAATGGCATCAGCAACGTTGATCTTCTCAAGTATGCGCTCTATATGGTCGTACTCGCCATGCTCATTGGGCTGTTCCGTTACGCTTGGCGACGTTGTCTGCTGGGCACGTCGCGTCGGGTGGAAGAGGGACTTCGCAATCAGCTCTTTAATCACCTACAGACGCTCTCAACCGCTTATTTCCGCAAAACATCATCCGGCGACCTTATGGCACATGCCACCAACGACATTCAGCAGATACGAATGGCAACCGGAATGGGTCTGGTGGCATTAAATGATGCCGTTGTTTTGGGAACGGCGGCTATCTGTTTCATGGCCTATATTAATGTTACCTTAACTCTTTTTGTACTAATACCTATGCCGTTTATTGTCTTAGGTACCCGGTTTTTCAGCAAAAAAATGTATCGTCGGTATCAACAGGTTCAGGCGGCCTTTTCTGATATGACTGAATTGGTGCGCGAACGTTTTGCCGGTATTCGAATCATCAAGGCGTATGCTGGTGAAGAACAATCATCCAATCAAATGCGGGCCAGTTCACGCCACTACGTGACCGAAAATCTGCGGCTGGTGCGTGTCGCCGGCTTTTTTATGCCCATGATGCTCCTGTTTACCAACATTTGTCTGGCCATTGTGTTGTTTTTGGGTGGCCGCCTTACAATATACAACACCATCACGCCGGGAGATTTTGTGGCCTTTATCAGTTATCTGGGTCTCATTACGTGGCCAATGATGGCCATGGGTTGGGTTACGAATCTCTTGCAAAGAGGGGCAGCCTCTTTGGATCGAATTGACCGTATTTTACAAACTCCTCCTGAAATCGCATCTCCACCAAACGCCTTTAAGCCTAAACACGTCCACGGCGAGATCCGTTTCCAGAATGTTGAATTTCGCTATCAATCAGACGGCCCCAACATTTTATCAGATATCTGTTTCAAGCTTAAACCGGGACAAATTATGGGTATTGTCGGACCACCGGGAAGCGGTAAAACGACGCTCATAAACTTAATTCCCAGGCTATATGACCCCTCTCGGGGAAACGTATTATTGGACGGCCACGATATCCGCCAATTCGATCTGAAGACATTAAGGCATCAAATCGCATTTTTGTCCCAGGAGCCCTTTTTGTTTGCTGGCACAATCCGCGAAAACATTATCTTAAAAACCGGCCAGCCCAATGATCAGCTGTTAACAACGGCCATCGATAAAGCTGCTTTAGCAGCAACCCTTACATTGTTTCCCAAGGGTTTGGATACCATTGTCGGAGAAAAGGGTATCATTCTATCAGGTGGTCAAAAACAGCGCATCGCGATTGCCCGCGCTTTATTATCAAATGCTCCCATACTTGTTTTGGATGATCCGATAAGTCAAGTCGATGTGGAAACCGGCCAAAAAATTATTGCCGCAATTCGCCAAATCAGGAGGTTTAAAACGATCATCATTGTTTCGCACCGAATTTCAGCCGTTAGCTTTGCTGATCAAATCCTCAGCCTTGATTCCGGTCGCGTGATTGAGGCGGGCACGCATGCCGACCTCATCGACAACAATCTTTATTACGCTCACACCTACCAATTACAGCAAATCGAAGAGGATACCCATGCGGCCTGATTTCGGTTACTTCGAAGAAAAACAACTTGGCAAAACGTATGATCTTCGGTTGCTGAAAAAGCTATTTCCTTATTCGCGCCCATATCAAAAATTATTAGGATTATCTATTTTGCTGGTGGTGGCAATTACATTGCTCGATCTATCGCTGCCTTACGTTACGAAGATTGCCATCGACCGCTTCATTGTTCCGCAAACAACAGCGCCTGATAGAGATACCGTTCATTTGGATAGGCGTTCTATAAACCAAAATTTCGCCCAAAAACACGATGACCGATCATTGTCGCAAAATGCTGATCAGATTCGCCGCAATCGTATACAAGGCCTGACAATCGCCACCGTCGTTTATTTAATTATCGTTGTAGCCAATTTTATCCTCAATTTCTGGCAAAAATTAATCATGGAATATGCCGGCCAAATGATTTTGCATGATTTACGAACCACCCTTTTTGCTCATATTCAAAAACTGTCAACAACCTTCTTCACACGTAATCCAGTAGGCCGGCTGGTTACCCGGGCAACCAACGATATTCAAAACATGCACGAGCTGTTTACATCTATCATTTCACTATTATTTAAGGATCTAATTCTATTGGTGGGAATTACCATCGTCATGTTGGTATTGAATTGGCGATTAGCGCTGGCCTCATTCTGTGTTTTGCCTTTTGTTATTTTGGCCTCCTTTCGTTTTTCACGCAATGCCCGCGATGTCTTCCGACTGTTGCGCGTTAAAATAGCGGAAATAAATTCCCGTTTTTCTGAAACCATCGGCGGCATCAATATTATTCAACTCTATAATCAAGAAAAAGCCAACTATCAGTCTTTTGCCGCGCTCAACCACGAAAATTATCGGGTAGGCATGCGCCAAGTACACATATCTGCGATCTTCATGCCGGTAATTGAAATGCTGGGTGTAGTAGCAGTTGCCATTGTGATTTATGCTGGCGGACGCGGTGTCTTAGCCGATAGTGTCAGCTTGGGTGTTCTGGTAGCATTTATTTCATATATAAAAATGTTTTTTCGGCCGATACGCGATTTGGCTGAAAAATATAATATTTTGCAGAATGCCCTGGCATCGGCGGAGAGAATTTTTCTGATCCTGGATGAAAACGATTTCGATGATCCTGTTTTAGAAACAAAAATATCAAGCTTAGATCAACCCGACACGACACGGCTAAGGCCTCTGCCAACGACATTTGAATCGTTTGCCTTTGAAAATGTTTCTTTTGCTTATGTTGAAGACGAGCCGGTATTGCAAAACATTTCTTTTCAGGTGGCTGCGGGACAAACACTTGCCATTGCCGGTCCAACCGGATCCGGCAAAACCACACTTTTAAACCTAATCATTCGTTTCTATGAGCCTAACGCCGGCCAATTGCTGCTAAATGCCACTGATCTTCGCCAATTTGCCAAGAGCGATTACCGCTCAAATATCGCACTGGTCACCCAGGATCCGTTTCTTTTTTCCGGCACTATTCGTGATAACATTTGTCAAGGCAATCCTGAGATCACAAACGCCGAATTGAATCAAATCCTTGAAGCCTCTAACTGCCAGCATATTATTAATCGCATGCCCCAAGGCCTTGCCACGCATTTATCCGAAGGCGCTTCAAATCTTTCAAGCGGCGAGCGCCAACTACTTTCGATCGCCCGCGCATTTGTCAGCAACCCCCAGCTTATCCTTCTGGACGAAGCCACTTCTTACATCGACGCCACAACCGAACACCAAATTCAACAAGCGCTAGCCAATCTCATGCAAAATCGAACCACCATTATCGTCGCCCATCGATTAACCACAGCCAAAAATGCCGACCAAATTATTGTGTTAAATCGGGGACAGATAATTGAAGCCGGCACGCATACGCGGCTGTTGGCCAATCGATCCTTTTATTTCAAACTATGGCAGTTGATGGGCGCATGAGGTAAGCTGCTATTTCTCCCAAAAGTTCAGGTTCGCGGCTATCTCCCTGCCAATTCTGCCATTCGTCATCAGCTTAATTTCGCTACCCGTTGTTTTTGATTAGCAGGCAACATAGGTCTTGCCAAATGCATTTGCGCATGTTATCAGATATTTTTGGTTTGTTTGGTGGTGAATCTGTTTTTATAATAAAATCAGTATAATAGATTGCAAAATTCGCCGCTAAAACTAGCTCAAATCATTTCAACTGTCGAGCTTCATTCTATTTTATTGCCACTCATTTGCTTAAAAATATGTAGTTTGAATCAAGGAATTCTTAGGATTGGTACATCAATAACATATTGGCCAACAAAGTAAATTTGATTGGCAATCATTAACATTTAACAAAAAGGAGGTTGGATCAATGCCGTACGATGCAGTAAAAATGGCTGACTGGCAAATTTCCGAAGCAGCCGAAAAAAACATGCCAACACCGGAAGAATGGGCCGAAAAACTGAGCCTGGCCCCGGGGGAACTGCTCCCCATGGGCCGGCTGGCCAAACTGGACTTTCTCAAGATCATCGAGCGCCTGAAAGACAAACCCGACGGCAAGTACATTGAAGTCACCGCCATTACCCCGACCCCGCTGGGTGAAGGCAAAAGCACCACCTCATGCGGTCTGATGGAAGGGCTTGGCAAACGCGGCAAGAACGTCGGCGGCGCCCTGCGTCAGCCCTCTGGCGGCCCCACCATGAACGTCAAAGGTACGGCAGCCGGCGGCGGTAACTCCCTGCTGATTCCCATGACCGAGTTCTCACTAGGGCTCACTGGCGACATCAACGACATCATGAACGCCCACAATTTGGCCATGG
>JAAUXT010108697.1_pt1 | contig 11860 bp, 12 predicted proteins | sample 7278171 | NCBI WGS metagenome assembly JAAUXT01 (sample SAMN14350112, study PRJNA611818) | marine sediment metagenome | isolation source: surface marine sediment (1.8m) | place: French Polynesia: Moorea | collected 2018-08
GTGTGAGCTCATGCAGTTTTTATTGTCAAGGACACATTTCGGCCCAACAGGCTTTGTGCCACTGTACAAGAATGTCTTGATTCATCGTGGTGTCGTTTTCTTTTCCATGGAATGATCCAACAGTCAAATGCAAATGCAAATGACTCGTCAGGCACACAACACTTGTTCCGCAAAACATCCCAGTTCAGCTGTGCAAAGTCTGAAAGTCCGCACCTCACGCCACTGTGCGACACATCCTCTGACTGGCTGAGCGCGTTTGCTCCGGCCACACCTCTTTGGACTTCGTTCCGTCCGCCAGACGCGTTATCGTTCGCTCGCCCATTTGCGAGGTGGTCAAAGAGCAAACTTGTTTTTCTTTTGGCTTCTTCAAATAGAATTTTTCTAATAATTTCGGACAAAAAGTGTGTACATTTAGCATACCAGGTACGTGTGTACCTCAAAAGGAGAACAGGATAATGACCTGCAAAACTTCTTGCGATAAGTCCAATTGGAAGACTTCTTGTGAGAATGACACGTTCCCATGATGACGACCGAGATGGGAGTTTGTATAAAACACTCGCAACAAATCTGGATCCTCCGTCAGAAGGTCTATTGCTTGATTGAAAGCTCAAATTGTCACTTGCACCCTGCTGGCAAAGGCACAAACTTCAACTTCTGTGCACTCTTGAGCAGAGGCGGATCTAAGGGGAAAGCGCAGAAAGCGGGCACATGTGCCTGCATCAAGTCGGGGAGAAAAACAACTTCACATTTGAGTTGTCTGGCCTTGAAGTTGCTCTCGTGCAAATGTCAATCCCGAAAAATGCAATGACAATTCCGTTTGACGTCCATTTCTTGGACTTTTCCCAAGAATATGAGCCAAAATAGTTTTTGTTTCAGCTTCAAAATGGTCCGAACAGAACATCCACACTCTCCCATGTATTCTTCCATACGTGACTTGCAACGACAGCAACAACAGCCCTTTTTGACGATCGAAGGAAAACTGTTGTCTTTGTATCTGTCAGTAGAAATGTGTTTGCGTGCTTTTCCGTCTTGTTTGGAAACAGTCTGTCTTCAGAAAAAAAGAGTGCCACATGTGATAAACAACAATTTACTCACCATGCATGGAGATTTGGTTGATGTGAAATTTTGTCTGAGTGGACCAAGCTCCTCTTCTCAGCGACAATTTTATTCGAACTGCCAGTGCAGCAAATCATCTCAAATAATTGCTACTTTGTGATTTGATGGATTCTCTTCTACCGAAAATAATTTCCGTCGGTCGGAAGGTTACTGAAAGGGCAAAGCAAGTGAACTTTTGAGTTCTCTTTGTGCAAAGCGACGCCAGTCAGATCTTGGAGGCCGCTCGCGGCTGTTTGGGGTGCGCAAAAATTTTCTGTGGGGCTTTCTCGCGCAACAAAAGTGTTTGACAAAACCTGTTGGGAAAAACAGTTGTTGAGACGTTACTTTGTGCATCCAGGAAAGGAATTCGCTCTCGTGCAAACGAGTACAAACCGTGGCTGTGTTTGCGCTGTTCGAACTTGAAGTGTTTCGAATGAATCATTCTGCAATAGACCGTCGTTCACACAATTCTTGGTTCAATATCCACATACACGCTTCGTCAAAAAACACCCATGCATGCTGCAGGCAGACAACACGGCGATCGGAGAATTTATTCGGCCCGGCCTCACAACCTCTAGACCCCATCACTCTCTATAGCAGCTCCTTGCCGCTTGACCGCAAGAAACTCGATGCACGCACAGGTTCAAGTGACGGTCAGTGAGGAGAAATCCTCGCGGGTCTCCCACGTCTCACTTTCGCTGAACTTTTGATCCAAGGAATACAAAGATGCGATTCATCTCGACACGTCTAACAAATGTCTGAATGGACAAATGCACAAATGGACACGCACAAATCGAAGAAAAATATGGGTAGGAGGAGGATGTTTGAGCTTGGGACCCTGGGGTCAATTTCTGGGGAGGTAATCATGTTGGTGGTTCGATGCAGACAAAAGAGGATCACAGGTCAAACATTTCCAACAACAATTGAGTCAAACTTGTGACCTCGAGGTTTGCTCTTGGGACAGAATACGTTCAAGTTCAACTGTTGCTGTCCACTTCACGCCCATTCATTGATGTACTCGTGCAAAAGTTCAAGGATCAAAAGTGCGATCTCGGGTCAGAGAGAGGCCACATTTGTCGTGGGATGTCCACCACAACTCAGGTGACAGACACAACAATACTAATTCCCAAATGATATGTTCTCTGCTCAGCAGGTGTGAAATTCATTTCGAACAACGGTATGCTGTTGTTTGAAGACAAAGCTCATGCCGTGCAGGCGAAAGAAATTCGTTTTCCAAATTTGCCTGGTGGGCAGTCTTGTACATGTATCCACGACGTTTACGACGTTCTGCCTTCATTTGCTTGAACTTCTTCATTCTTATTCACAGGTCACCACGAATTGATGCAAATTTATGTTCATGCAAATACAATTTATTGCTTGAGTTCCAATGCATGAAAGTCTTCAAAAGGTCATTTTGATAAGAACATTTATGTTCAGCTTTTCACTCAGCAACAAGCAGGTTGAGCATTGCGCGCTGTGTTGATCATGACACATTTGCTTATGATGCAGAAAACATTGCATTGCTTGGCTTTGCACCAGTTTGGCACAATGAAATTTCTGTCGTGTTTTTGGAACCTAGTTCTCCCGAAACGAGCAACAAAACTGTGGCATGGATTGACATGTGTCTGTTCTCCTGTTGTGACTGTTCCAGCATGACACTGGTGAATGTTTGCACTTACAAACGATGGCAGAAAGTTGCTGCAGGTATGTACTTGCCAAGTCTTGAAGTCACGCAAAAGACGGCTGTATATACGGCTGTGTTTCGTGACGCGCATCCTGATTTTGCAATGCACACCCAAACTGAGGGAAACTCGACGTTGCACGCATGTGCATGCACAGTTCCAATCAAATTGGGATGACTCTCGTTGTCCAAGAACTGTCGGGTCCGGAGGCTTTCGGAACTCTGCTTCTCGTGAATGTCGTGCACCCGTGCCTCTTCAATTGAGTTACTGAGGAACAAAACCTTACAGTTTCCGCACGCAACCTGTACGCGCTAAAAATCTGTGCAGAAGAAGTGCAACTATATGCCAAATGTTTTCCTGGTACACAACGTGTATGCAGAGTGGAAGTCGATTCCCCTCAGGTCAGGCACCAAGTCCCAATCCTTTCAAGCGGTTCCAAAATTGTCGTGGAACCACACCGGGGTCCAATATGTTTTCCTCAAAGATACAAAAGTCAAAATTCTGGGAGGTAAGTGATCCGCCAGGAGATGCTGGTTCTGCCAGAGACGAATTCACAAGATTTGTCAACATTATTGCAAGCGAGAAATCGCACAAATCTCCCGAAAGAGAAACAAGACAATGAAAATGCAAGAACTGATGACTGAGACTGAGAGCACGACAGACGTTTGATTGGTGTTCCTTACTCCTGCAGATCTGGACTTCTCACCGGACGACGTGGCGGAAGTGTGTGAAGCTGTAGATGCCAGAATCGAAAGAACAGGGGGCGATGCAGTGAAACAAACTGCGCAGGAACCTCAAAGACTTGTTCCGAGAAGATGGTCTCTGCGTTACAGGAACAAAGAGGGTTATTTCTTGACTGTTACACCCCTGGACAAGCAATACATAATTGCGAGATCAGCGAGGTCGCGCGTGAGAGACGAGAACGGTGTGAAGGTCAACATTGTCGACTTTGTCCTCATTGATGACAATACTGGACACGTTCTCCAGGACTTGTTCCGGTGGAAATATCTCAACGCGACAAACGCTTCACAAACACCGACGTTCACTGCGCACTGCAGCAGCAGCAGGCGTTTCATTGTCATCACAGGCCCCACAGGAAACCACTGCTGCAACCAAAAGGTGAAAGTGATTTCGAGAAGAGAACCAGCCACATTGTGTTTGAACGTAAGTCAGTCTCTTTTGTCCGATCCTGAGATGGTTTTCACACTGAATGTTCTGAGGCAACCAAGATTCCATTTTCCTGACACTTTTCACTTTACAGAAACTGCGCATCGTCCATGAGAATCAGGAACTGACGCCACGGACCGTCGTGTTCGACCCGAGACCAGAAAAGGAAGATGAACTTCTCGCTGTGTGCAATTCGTGCGGGGACAAACCACAGAGCGACGAATCCTGCACCCTGGTTCGCTACTGCTTGACCGAGCATCAGGTCACAGCTGCTTGGAACTCCACTCCAGTCTCTTCGTCCAGCCTCAGTGTGTTTTGTGGCGGAGAACGCGTTGTCGCCATCAGGGGCAAAAGTGACCACCCGGCCTACCGGAAAGTGCTTGTGCTGGAGGCGGAAGCCCTGGACCTGCTGCACGAGCTCCCTCTGGTGCCAACTGCGAACATCGGTGGAATAACTCCCATCTACTCCGTTTCTCAACACTTCATTGCTTTGATCACTTGGAAAAAGTTTTCAGGAAAGACTCTGGGGATCAGCCGCAGGTCCGAGAAAAATTGTAATGGTGGGGAGGATGAAGCGACATCCCCACTCTCAAGTTTCCGAAGGCAAAGGAGTTTTCGCCACTTGTGCCCAATTCAAGTTGCTGTCTACAAAGTACCACTTGACATGAGCCTTGTCCGCCTGCAAGGACTGGCTTGTGCCGCAATATTGAGACTTACAAGGCCTTGTGAAGTCGTAAACCTTCCGCTCCCTGTTTCCCTGCGACAGATGCTGGCCAACATGAAGCGATTCTAGCTCGTCTCATGCAGCGTGGAGTTCGTAACCGAACATCAGACACGTGCAGACGCGGTTGTCAATGATCCGAAGGACACGAAGCAACGTTCAATGGCCTACAAATACCTTTCTTCAGATGGGATGTCACTGTTTGTTCAGTTTGGCATTTCCATTTGAGAAACACGGCGGGCACGAAACACTGACCTGGACCTGAGAAAGACAAGAGCCTAGGCTCACCGCGTGATTTCACATTTGACGAGCAAGTTGAGATGTTCAACCTTTCTGAAAAACTAATACCTGGAACATTCCTCGACGTTCGCGCACTGGCTCTTGCAGTGAAATGCATTTGAACCAAAAACAACAAAGAAATAACAGATTCAACGTTCCGCAACAAAAGAATTGCTCGGGTATTTTTTTGTATGAATGTGTCTTTTTGAGTCCAAGTCGACCGAGACCGGGAAAAATTCTTTGTTGTCGGACACACTCATTCACAGTGACTATACAAGCATAGCCATACATGCAGAATGTTTTGTCCTGAGAGCAATACGTTTCGGTAACGAACAGATTTGTGGGCCTTCAAGCATAAAAGGAGACCAGAAGTCGATGTTCAATATGACATCAACCAGCAGAAGTATCACTTTGGGGCATAAACTTGGTCACGACTCCCCAAGCCTCGATCCACTCTTGATGTCTGGTCGACGCGAGCTTTGACTTCATGAATTTTGAGACCTCATTTTGTTCTCTTGCTCTCATCCGGTGTGTTATAGCGTGGGCTTGCTCAGCGCAATATGTTTCCGACTTTCACCAAGAACAACGCGCATCTCGTGTGTCGTTACGTGGGAGTTGAGCTGAGTCCCTTCCGTGTGCCTGACCTCAGGTTTCATGGTGAACAGCTCCTGCGGAACCAAAGGGGTCCAGAGATTCGGATACCACAAGCATGCGCCCCTGAAAACAATCTTCGCCCACGCAAGTTTGCTCGCATCACACGTTGGTTCGTCTGGCGGAACACCAGCCCTGCTACCATGCATGGGTCCACTGGGAATCGGCGGCGACTTCACTCCCGACCCTGTTCGGAGGCAAAAAAAAATTCGTGTTGTTCAGTGCGCAGGAAGCAAAAGTTATCGAACAAGTTCAGTGTCACGATGCATGACGCACGCCTGCACAGGGGAGTTCCTTTTTGTGCACAAGTTTTCGTGGTTCGGATTGAAGTTGACAGAATCTCTCGCATTTGGGCAGTGCATGCACAGGAACAGTTTGAGCCTCAATTCGCAGGCCATTCGCCCGTTTGGTAGAAGTTTTGATGTGATTGACATTGACCAAAAAAAGGAAACACTCAGAAACTGGCAAAAGGAATCTTCAGACCTTTGCAAGCCGGCAGAATGAGAAATGATTGGGAGGAAAATGTGAGCAATGAGTTGTGCTTGGTTCAATCTTCATCACTGGTCTCAAATTTGAAAGAAAAACACAAAACGATTCAGGAAACTGAGAGTTGAGAATTAATTCAGACTGTTTTTTGCTCGGTTTTGTTTTGGAACTGAACAAGGATGTAATTTTGTATTAACCAGCCAGGTTCATGATTTCTGTGTTTCCAACAGTGAAAAATCAATCACCAGGACGACAGGGCATTGCGACAAGTTTTGCGCTGGTAATAATGTCTTGAAGCGAACAAATTGTACGTGTATACGCCGTGCACGCAATCACTTGTGGTGCACACGCTTCCAGACGCAACTTTCTCGCAGTCTGAAGAATCCATGGTGCAACTGTCCCGGCATGCAGAAGCCAGTTTTCTGGTCGGTCACCCCGGTTCCTGAGGAAGGAATACCATTTTGTGGCAGATGCTTGATCTGCGAAGCTCAACCTGAATATTTCTGAGTTTTAAGAACCAAAAATTGAAAGGAGAAACCAGTTTGAACACGATGGAGACATGAGGCGCTCGAGTAGATTCAGAGTTGATGCACAGGTGGGAGGATTGGACTGCCGAGCTTCGACCCAAAGGAGGGGAGTGTTTCACTCGCACATGTGTTGCTTCTTTCTTTTTACCAATTGGTGCCAAATCCGTGGACAACTATTGTTCGGGTCAGGGGGCTGGGCACTCAGCCCCCTGGATATGCTGGAGAGGTTCATTGATTGTGGAAGGTTCGGCAGATGGTCGCAGTCAAATGCAGCGAGTGCATCCGTGGTAACTGGGTGGGTCTTTCTGTCAGAAAAGTTTGACCTCTTGGCGAAAGAGGCCTGATTTCCGGAAAGAAAACACAACAAGACAAATATGCCAATTACCACAATACAAACTTTACGTCACAAAGTAGCCACGTGCACAATTGTTAAACATTTGTACAGGCATGAATCCAGTCGGTAGAGAGATCCGCAACAGCTACAGTTCATCACTTAAACCCCCCGCGCAGTCAAAGTGTATCAACTCGGCTTTGAACTTTTGTCTTGGTGTTTCTTCGTCCTTTCCGTGTGGCTTTACGCAGCAAGGGACCATCAGGTTTTGAGGCAACTGCACATGTGTGCGTGAAAGAAATGCTGAGAAGTGCAGAACATCACAAAGTATAATTCTAAATCTGAGAAATATCTGAGGGTGTCATTCTTGTTATGAACCTTCTCCTGCAGCTGCTGAAAAGAGTTCAAAACAGACAAACAAATGGAAACCATTTCAACGAGAAACGTATGCACACAAAACAAGTAATTTTACAGCCAGCCTGACAATCTTTGTTCGTGGCCAAGACCACAAAGAAACCACGACACCCAGAAATTCTCTCGAGTCTCCATTTTGTGCCTGTAGTTTGATTAGCAATACGAGTTGCAGGTCACTTTCTGGCTGGTGCTTTTCTACAATTTATGCTGCACTCGTGTCATAAAATTTAATGAACACGACCTTGTTGATTCGATAAAACCTGGTTCTCAATGAGTCTACAAGAACACAATGACAAAACCTATTCTTGTTTTTCATTTTCTTTTCTGATAGTCCTTGCGGTCAAGAATCCGTCTGAGAATCTTGTAGAGCTCAGGAGTCAACTTTGTGGATCTCTTGTCTGACGGGATCAAGTTCATCATTCGCTGACATCTGGAGTCCAGTACACATCTCTCTGGAAAAGGAAAAGCACAAAGGACATTAAAATCATGCTGGCTGAGAACATCCTTCAAAACCACATCTGAAGTGCCCCTCGCGAAAAGTCCCAGGAGCGTTTGCATATGAGAAACAACAACGACAACGTCAGCCCTTTTTGTTTGTGAGCCCAAAGTACCACGGTCAAGGGATTCCAGCAAAAAACGACATTGAGCCAGGAGCACTGACCGTCTGTGCAGCAAACACCGTCGGCCATGCAGTACCCGTCGTTGGGCAGAGCCCCGCACATGGAGGCGTCGATGCCGCACGGCGCCGGGTTCTCGTTCTCGTGGCGGCACACCTCGCTCTCTATCGTATTCACGTAGCAGCCGATCGCCGGTCCGCAGCAGATGTTGGGCCCGATGCACTGACCGAGCCCGTCGATTCCGCACCGCATACACTGCAAGAAGCATGAAACATGCATCAGACAAAGTACGAACTGTGGTGCGTGGTTGCGTATCTGATCATGGATCACGATCCTTCGTGCGCATGACGTCGTTTGTCAGAAGGATGGCACATTTGGAAATGCACTTGTGTCGCAAAAAAACTATTTTCGAAGACCAGAACAGGAAAATCTCAATTCCTGCGTTTCATGCCGCAACTGAATGCACCGAGCAGCAAAGATCAGAGGTCCGTAAATCTGGCAAATGCAAGCGCGGTTGATTCTTGCTGTTGACAGAAAGAAAGTCCCGTTCCGTGCAAAAGTTCCCCAGGCAATAACATGTGTCCATATTTTACTCTTTGAGTGACCCACGCGCCCAAGGCATTCTGGCGCATGGTTCATACGCAATTGACAGAAGGCTATTGGGCCAGATGAAAGTTTATACCTGTCGTTGTGTGTGGAAATCAGTGTTTACGGGGGCGGTTGCGTCGAGAGAACGTTTGCCTCCTGCCGGACAGTTCCTGATGAAGCAGGCGGAGCAGCCGCAGAGAACGACGCACAGTAGCGTCGTGACGACGCACTGCAGCGTGCTGCTCAGTCCTCCGACGTTCATTCTCACTCTGCAAGCACAAAGATTTCAACGAATTGAGCATTGCAATGATGTCTGAAATCGAGACAGCTGCGCAATGGCAGCATCACACAAAGTTTAGAAAGACCGCCCTTTGTTCTTCTGGAAGAAACTTCACGAATTTGTTTTTTCTGATCGTTCTCCCATGAATCTTGCTCTTTGAAAACTCGGGAACCTGACAACACCACAGTGTTTCCTCTTAGGAAACTGCATGAAACAAGAACAGCTGAAGGTCCTTGCTCCTGTCTGCGCTCAATTCGAATTTTTGAGACAAGTCTGTGACTCCCCCCCCCCCTCCAACGATCGCAATCACGCAAGTACTCGTACAACGCATGCGCGCGCCTGCTATTTTACGCACCCAAACTTTGACGTCAATTTTTTTTGGCACTGAAAGGTGCCACATGCGCAAGGGTGATTACGGTACATCGGACCATGTGTACACATGCAGTGTTTCCTGGAAGAAAACTCGGTCGTTTGCCAATGTCATAAATTTGTATTCCTCCCCCACTTTCACGCATAAGAGATGCCATGACGGCGCTTGGACGCGCGCGGTTGTGTTTGCGCAGATCTGCATGATTGTTGACAAATGAATTTTTCTTTTGTGTGTGAGGTTTCCTTTCCAATGAAAAGACATTTTTCTGTCGGACTTCAGTTGCGTCAGGAGTTCAATTGCAGACGTGTTGGCTCGTGTTTTTCGTCTAAAATTGTTTTGCAAAGGTCAACACTCATGTCCATGGCAGTCCCCCACGGAATGTGACATTATGTTTGAAATTTTGTGGGGACGCACCTGTTGCGTGAGAATTACAACTCACAGCACTGATGCTTGTCCAAAATGTGGAACGCAAATTGCAAAACATTTCATTCACAAGAATATTGTCTCTTGGATAATTGTGGCAGTGACAGCATACTGCAGTGAAAGGCAACGAAAACACATGTCTGAATCTATTCGAGAAAACGAGTGTCTCCACTTCTGTATTGCTGTGTGACTTCCTTAGTGTCTTTGTCAAAAGCCTTTCTGTCGTCACTGTTCGATGCAATTCTTTTTCACATGTGTTTCAAACACATTGCATATATGCAGGTCACAACAGAGAATTTTTTCAAGCGACGGCAACATTTTCAAATGAAGCTTTTCCAGAAGAAATGGAAGATTCATTCATTTGGTTCGGTTTGTGACCTCCGTATCAATCAGCAAATACGAATTGAACACAAACTTTGGTGCTGTTCGTGAACTTTGCTCGTACTCGTACGTGCGCATTCAGGAGCTTTGGGAGAAACTGCCTGACATGCGTCCATTGGACCTGCACACTGGGTGCATGTTGCTTCAAGCTGTTCGTTGAATTGGGCATTTAGAGGCCCACAAACCATGAGGTTCTGTGCAAAATGGAGAAGAACAGCTTGCACCAAGACAGCAGAATGTTGGGCATTTCCCGAGTGTTTCCTGTGCCACTGTGTTCTCTTGGTTTCGACAACAAATTTTGGTCGCTCAAAAGTTGAAGGCCACTTCTCAGAGCAGCAACCAGGGGCAAACGCATCAAGGGTCCTCAGTCCATCTTATCTTTTGCAGTTTTCCCGGTTGTGAACATTTCCCTGCGTGCTCAAGCACCTTGAGTACGACACCCATCATCTTGTCCATTCTGTTTCAGAATTTTGCCGGCATAAAGACATCAGTTGTCACACCTTATTGATGCCTGTTGTGCTTGAAAATGCCAAGTGGTGATTTCTTTCAGCTGTTTTGGAGAGAGTCAGCCGCAACGAATTTTGCGCCGCGCGACATGCGCGGATCCTGATTTTGTTCCCACTTCAGATATTGATGTTTGCTTGTCACAGCACGTGCACACAACAAAATTCATTGGGGGCTTCATTTCAAAAAGTTCTCTCGAGCAAATAGTTGTTTGTGACTTGCAAAAATTCTGTGGGGACAACGGAGATTGAAATTCCCCAACACAAGATGAAAAACAAGCAGGCAAAATCCTCTGACTACGTATACAGGCTGTGGAGAGAACCAAGAGGTCCAGGGTCTGTGAAGAATCGTTTTGTTCACCAACAGATGGTCTCAAACTTACGATGCCGGACTCTTCAGAAGACCAGCGCTACAGTGCCAGTTGATCTGTGTGGGTGGACTCTAGAATTACCAGTCACGTCACAGGAAACTCCCGAAGTTCATCAGCCCACGAAAGATCGTTGTTCCGATTCGTGAAACTTCAAGGGATGCTTTGAGCCATTGGAATATTCGCACAAGTTCCTGTTTTTTGGGTATACAAAGTATATTTGAGACCTTTTTGTGAGGCCCTGTATGAGCGTGGATTTACAAAAATCGTTGCCGAACTTTTGTCGTCTTCACCCTTTTATCCACATTTGGATGTTCGAGCACACACACACACACAAATTCTTTTTCTGGCAAAACTCTTTACAATGTGTCGGTGTTACCTTTTCTTGTGATTCGCATTGACCTGAAGATGAATACGATGTTTCTCCTGAGATAAATACAAAGGGTCTGTTTTGGCACTTTTATTCACAACTTATTTTCCTGGCAGCATACGAGCACAATGAAATTCTTCTGTGCGTGCGCTTCTCTGCTTATTGACAGACAGGTACTCGACTTGTTCTTTCCCGGATGACAAGAAGACTTTGAAATGTAAATCTCCCGTGTGATCAGCAATGCTTTCTAATTGTATTCAATGGCAATTGTTAATTGCGCGGTATACGACTCTTCAACAGGCAAAGGAACGCATCCTTTCGTGACGTTGTCATGTTTTGTTCTTGCATGTCAAGCGAAATGCTGGCACTCTCCCTTGGGACCTGTTGTCGAACTGGAACTAGTGTTCCGAAGATCCTCCCAAGCGCGGTTCCCGGATTAACTCACAACATCAGTTCCCTGATAAAATTTACCTGGCAGTACAAGAAACGCTTCGAGTCAAGGGGTGGCCACACAGGCCACGCGTCAATTATTGACGCGCGTCAATTTTTGACGCGTCCGAACATCTAGCACTATTTCAAATGTAGGTGGCCACACAGGACGTGTTAA
>JAAUXT010097861.1_pt1 | contig 11859 bp, 9 predicted proteins | sample 7278171 | NCBI WGS metagenome assembly JAAUXT01 (sample SAMN14350112, study PRJNA611818) | marine sediment metagenome | isolation source: surface marine sediment (1.8m) | place: French Polynesia: Moorea | collected 2018-08
ATGCTTAATATCAATTTTGTGCTATTTTGCTGGATCTTACCCAGCATCCCTCCCCCCCACGGGGTGATCATGTGACCCCTTGTGGTTCTAGCACTCTCTTTGACTGTCATGGCTGCCAATATTGAACATATGTCTCAACCGATCACCCCAGAAGAGATTGACCTGCTTAGTTTTCTGCGCCAGAACATCGCCAGGAAACTTGCCATTGAGGCACACACCCAGGGGCTGGCTAAGACGCACCCCCAGGTCCTGAGAGCCGTGATAAACCACTTCAATTTGGGCGCAGCCAGCAACAGAAATTTCAACAGGCTCGTGTGGCGCATCGCACACGGCCAACAGTAGGTGAGTGGTTTTACAGTCACGCCACAGTGGAAACAACGATGGTGTTATAACCCGCTCATCAATTGACAAACTTGACTCCAGTGCAAATGCTGGAAAATAGTTGATTTTGCCAAAGCCGGTGAACAGCAGGCACTCACTGGACTTCTGTTTCAAAGCAAACATTTTGGTTGACTGTGTGGAAACTTTCATGGGTGACGTGGAAGAAGAAATGGTTTCCAGACAGCGTCTCGATTTATTTCTCACTGGACGCATCCACAGCCTGAGAATCAGCCGACTTGCGCTGTTTCACCACCCAAGATGCATTCCTGAACTCACCCCTGTCCATCGAATGCCTCCAGGCAACTTTTATGCCTGAAAGGAAAAAGTTGAGGGGGGAGGTGGACTTGTCATATTTTCCCAACAAATAATAGCTCGAGCGAGCTCACGTGATTTGCACCTGGCGCCATTTTATTTGGGGTCAACAGCACCAGGCAAGAGAAAATTGGAACAGTGCCAATTTCAAAAGACTACATTCTGATCAAATTTCTTCCTAGAGCATTATCCCACATAAAGAACAAATATACAGGCCAAATATGAACACAAGTGAGTACTCTTTTCATACAGAAAGTGCTGTACACATACTTTTAGAAGAGGATGCCTGTAGTGCTTCGCACTCGACCGGTAGTGGTGCAAATCACCAAAAAAGGGTTTAGTGCTTCACAAATGCCAAAAGCTGTTGTCAAATGTGGAAAAAGTCAGGACAACACTTTGATACTTGATTGATTTGGGGAAATAAGTCCAGTTATTGCAGGCTTTGGTAGACTTTTGTGTCCTTGAGGGATGCCCTGATTGCAGTGAAAACGAAAATGGATGCATTTACCAAAGGATTTAGTGGAGTTACAACTGCAACTGGCCACAGGACCATTTCTGTTGGGTATTGGGACAAACAGTGAGCCACAATGTACACAATGTTACTTGGGAACCAAGATATAAAATTCAGGCTTGATATTGTTATTAACTGAATCACAAGCTGTGTGTTGGAGGAGGAACTTTGGTGACTTTCCTGCTGAACATGAGAACTTGATTTCTTCTTTTGCATCACCAATGACACATGGATTGCAGAGATCAACACAGCAACCAGAGACTGAGTCAGGGTTGTGAAGCCAGTGAGCACATAAATGTGTATTGCAGTGTGAGAGTGGTCAACAAAAGGCAGGCACAAGACATTGGGGACTGCAGCTGAGGTCATAGCAGCAAGTAATGTCACAGTCATGGAGAGTGACACACAGAGAATAACTGTCGCAGTCAGACATTTGTACACGTAGCTGGTTTGTTTGAACTTGGAGTCTATGGGGTGAGCCACCAGTTGCCTTCTTGTCAAGGCAAGCAAGAACAGTACAGATGGTGACACTATGTGAAACAGAAATATGAGACAGAAAGCAGTGAAGCAGCCAAAGCTAGATCTCCAAATTTGTTCGTAGACACAGAATGTGTTTGCATGTACCACATCCGAGATCCACACAAGACAGAGGTACACCACACAGACAAAGTCACCGATGTTAGCAGAACAAACGTACGTTTTGTACCCCTTTGTGCTGTGATTTTTGACCAAATGATAGAAAAAACAAAACAAACTAATGCTTAGAATGAGGCAGGTGAACACGATAAACACACTTTTTGGTCCTTGTGTGGGCAAGAGGTCTGAACACTGAAAATACCATGGGGTCTCTGTGTTGATAATGGTCTCAGAAGGCACCACACATGTCATGTGAAAATTTGTAGTTTCAATCTTTGTCAAAAATACATCCAGAAAAGTGTGAGGATGAATGAAATTTAGAGGGTTTTTCAAAATGGAAAATATGAGCAGATTTGATGTCTTTCCAAACAAGTTTTTCGGAAGTTCTGTAATTTCATTTCTAGACATGTTCACCATTTTCAGATGAGGTAATTGGTCAAATGTTTCTGACTTCAGGGAAATTATTTTGTTTTCTTGTATGAGAATGGTTTGTAAAGAATTTTGGTCAGAGAAGCATTTGCTTTTCAGGTTTTGGAAATTATGAAAAGTGACACTCAGTGACAGCACAGATTTTGGCCATTGTGTGCAGAGCTCAGAAAGAAAAACATTTGTCAATTTTAAATGCATCACGTTGACAAATGTTTTGAGAAAATGTTGGAGGGAAATTTCTGTTGAGAAGACAGACAATGCCAGGTAGGGATATGTGTACTTCAAATGATTTAGGTTTGTATTCACACACACAACAGCCAAAGCCAAACAGACACAAGATTGTGCACAGTTTGTGGTGTCCAACTCACAAAGATCTTCATCATCTGTCAGTGAACAGTCTTCAACTTTGTCACACACTTGACCAAGATGAATACAAATTTGGCTGGGGCTTCTGCATCTGAACATGTTGGCACACCTTGTTGTGTCTGTACAAAACTCAGATTCATCTTCTCCCTGTGGACAATCCCATTTCCCATCACATTGGTAGTTGAATGGAATACAATAGTAAATTGAGCACTTAAATTTCATATTACACTTAAATTTTCTGCAGCTTTGCAAATGACCACCATTTCTGCAAGGCAGAAGATGGTTATTTTTGTCTTTCTTGTAATTACAATGCTCATAAATCTTGTAGCATTTGGGATGACCAAACCTGCAGGGAATTTCATCATGTTGGGGACATGAATGTTGTGTTCCATTCATTAACAGTGACAACAACACTGCTTCATCTTCAGCCTCTGACCCACAGTCTCCATACAAGTCATCCACTTGAATGCCAGAAATTGATTTTCCACCTTTGCACTGAAACATTTCTCCAATGGATTGACTTGCATCAATATTCTTTAGATTTGAATACTTTTGACAAGAACCATGTGGGCTTCTATGGTGCCACAGGTCACACACATAAGAAACAATCAGAAATCTGTCTTCAATGTTCAGCTTGTTTTCACTCAAAAACTCTTCATCTTCATTTGTGCTACAATCTTTGGTTCCATCCAAAACCAGCAGGAAAGATATGTAAGTTCCAGGTTTGCATTGGAACAAATTATCACCTATTGTCTTTAACATTGTAGGACTGTTGCACATTTGAAGGCCTGTGTGAGATTCACTCATATTAGAGATTGAGGTAGAAACATTTGTTTGCTCTTGGTACTTGCTGTGTGTGTAATCATAAGTGTAGTGGAACACTTTGAAATTTGGTGCTTTAATCATCAATAATGCTGATGTCAGTGTGAGAGTCACTTCTTCAAAGAAAGCTTCTGCGGCCTTCTCATTATGAAAGACAAGTGGTGTCATAGTTTGGCACATTGCCGAACATTTACCTGACAAAGAGTACAGTCCTTCATTCCACAGCACTGCAAGGCACTTGTTCTCGTAGAAAATAAGGCCAATGGGACAGTACTGTGAGTGTGGGGATACAGAAATTTGATCAAACTCTTTGCTGTGGGAATGCATTGAACAAAATGTGTCAGTTATAAGTTTGAGTGCACAATCCACAAAGATCCAATCTGGAGTCATCAAATTGTTGAGCACCATCACTCCACACTGGGAGGCAGCTTCAGTTGTAGAAGGAAACATCGTGGAAATCTGAGCAGGATATTGAAATGGATACATTTCCATGTGAAGCCACTCTTGCTTCAAAGATTTATGAAACACGTGAAACATGCAACAATCAGTCACCAGACATATGTGACTTGGGACATTTGGAGGAAGTTGGAAAACCTTCCGCAAATGAAGGTTCTCAAAATGTTGGTAAATTACTGGTGACCGACTGCTCCATGAAATGTCCTGGAATTGAAAGGCAAAACCTTGTTGTGGAAGTTTGTTGTCACACACACACACACACACACACACACACACACTCACACACCCTCACACACACCCTCACACACACACACCCTCATACACACACGCACACACACACACACACACACACACACACACACACACAAGGATAAAGAGCTGAGGAGATTTGGAACTCTTCACAAACACGAAACTTTGAGGCTTTCAGCACAAGTGCAGACAAGCGCAAAAATATTCAGCACTTCCATTGAGTTCCTTTGAAAAGACAATAAATATGCAACCAATATATGAAAACAAATACATACACACGCATGTGTCTCGTACACAACTAGTTGATGAGGACCAGAGCCAGATTAATTTTCAATCACCCTTTTGAACTGTGCCTGATCTGTTTGCAAGTCGCACCAGAGCAAACTCCAACGCTTGCACCTGCACCAGTATATTTTCCAATGAGCTTACTTATATCCCTGCCTCCCACGGGTTTTGAAGAAAGTAAGGAGGCGTTTCTTCTTGACAAGCCAAAGAGTGGGACACGTCATTCGGGCAAACAAATAGCTCCGTGGAGCTGGCGAGGATTTGAGAAACCCGAATGCAAGGGACCAAACACAGCGCCCAAACACAACAACCTAGACACAGTGACCCAAAAACAGGGAACAAACACAGTGACCTGAACACAGTGACCTAAACACAGTGACCTAAATACAATGACCTAAACACAGTGACCCAAACACAGCAACCTAAACACAGTGACCTAAGCACAGTGACCCAAACACAAACAAGCAGGTGTGCAAAGAATAACAAAACAAACAGTAATGTTATTTTTGTCACTTAGAATGTACCTAACTTATCTGTATGTGACGTCAGGACGTGACGATTCGAACGTACGACGCGCGCCCAAACTACAAGCGGTAAGCTCACACTGGTGTCAGAAGTGTTCATGTACATTGAAAATTGTCACCCAATTGCACATAAAGCTTGTTAAAATCTTTGCCAAATGCAAATGTCTATTTTTGACACATTTTGAAAATCCTAAATTTGTACCCAAATTTTGGCCCCACTGAAATCCATGTCAAATTTTTGAAAATGAAAAATCAAATGACACCAACACCCAAAACTGGTTGCCACATTTCATCAATGCATCCTTCATCAAATTTTTAGACATTCTGAGATATTGTCTACTTTGTGCAGTAAAGTCCAATATTTAGTGAACCCAAATTTAAACTTTTTGCCCTCAAAAACCTAAAATTTCAAACTTGACAAATTCCTTACTGGTACATTATCCTTGACCCAGACAAATTCAAAAAGACCCAAAAGATCCAAATTTGCAATTTATCTTCACTATGAAACTGCTGTACACATACTTTTGGCAGATGCTGCCTGTAGGTGATTTGTTTGGACGCCCTGTTCAGGCCGCTCATAATATGAACTCCCTACAACAGCACAACCTCCTCAGATCACCTGAAAAGCGCAAAAAGCAAACTCAACAATACAGACCTGGTTTGATCCGTTTTGCTGCATGCCAATAAAGATGGCCCTGGGCGGGTGTGTTTTTTGAGAATGTATCAACAACGCTAGTAAAGCATGAACTTCATCCACACTGTGAAACCTGGGCAGGTCACCCCCAAGCTCCACACACATCGTTGATGCATCAAGCCAAGCAACATGAAAACGTTCTGGACTTTCTCTCAACCTGCCCGCTTCTGTGTTGTAATGCAGCGGATTGAACTTTCTCATCAAGAATATGAAATAGAAATTGGTATTGAAAGATGGTGATGCAGACTTTGAATAGTTCAAACAAAAACTCAAGTTTGAATTGAAGAACGTGGGTGGGAGAGTGGTGCATTTGGGAACACCTTGAAATGACAAGAGGTGTGTGAACATATCATTCTTCCAAACCAACTGCATTTTCATTTTGTTGTCTGCATCTCTGCTGGTGTCTGAATCTCCAGTTGCAGTTTTCTTTATATTTTGTATGTTTTGCAAGGCCCAAGAAACAGAATTTAGAGGCCAGAAAAGGCTCAGGTAATGCCATGAGAAATGTCTTCCAAACTTCAATGTCACTGGACAATGAAAAATTGTGTGTGAAAAATGAAAAGCCCTGTTGTAAATTTCTGTTGCAACGGCATGTGGCTGATCATAGGGTATCCCTTTGTGCTCCACTTCAAACAATACGTCAACATTTTCACTCCAAATTGTGAAAAACTGTTCATCGAGCTTCAGAAACAACACAAAAGACTTGATGTGGTCCACACGAATGGCCCCTGAATTCCACAGCGAGATTGTGCGAGATTTCTCATTTGGTGGTGGCGTCAGTGCCACAGCCCCTGTTGGGCTGTCAAATGTTTTATTCTGTGAACTAATAAATGTGCTGGAAAACCAAACAAAGATCTCCACCCAGCTTCTGCTCAGCCCAACAAGCTGAAGTTGTTTTAAGGTAAATTTTGGGGTTTGTTCCATGTTGGTCACATAATGTGTGTGAAAAGTTGCCCCAAGGGAACGTTGAGCAATGTGGCCATGGTGATGTATTTTTGGCTTGCACAGCCATTCTACTGCTGAAATGTGGTGGTAAAACCAGTCACTGTGTGAGCAATGGGTGTCCCTGTTCTTAGTTCGGATACAGAGAGAAGCAGCATCACCTTTGTTGTCAGAAACAGGTGACAAATCCTTGAAATGTAACCTGTGCACATTATTCAATGAGATGTTTTTGGACAAGCCTCTTGCAATACAGAATCCTGTGTGAGTACCCTCAATTTTGGCATAATCAAATTGCAGAACACTTTTGTCCAAAGAGCCAAAGACCACGTGATTGAGAACCACATCCTGAAGATTTGATGGTGCCTGAGTCAGTCTCATGAAACAGTTGTCAATTTGTTCAGTCTCTGTTGTGTTGCTTCCTTGTCTCAGTTGAATGACTGCACACCCTGCTCTGGTTGTCACAGAATAATTGATCTCTGTCCAAATTCTGTCTCCTTGGAAGATGGAAAGAGATGTTGCCTTTGTGTTCAACAGACTGAGATATTCTGAGCATTCTGTTTTGTCAGTGGAAGAACATCTTCTTCTAATTTTACAGGGATCTATACTGACCACTGAGCAGGCAGATATCTTCACTCCCATTGTGACAGTCAGCTGACTGTAGGAGTGAAACCAATAATATATCACAATGGCCTTGTGAACATAATGATTGATACTGAACCCCTCTGTGGAAGTGTAACACAACGTATTTAATTCGTAGTGTTCCAATTCATAGACAGCCAGACCACCATGAAGACAGGATGAAGATGCAATTCCTTCAAAGATTATGCTCGTTACACTGATGTTGACCTGCGAGCTTTGGTTTGACTGAATTGACAGGATCCTCACTTGATTTTTGTGAGATTTGTTGAAGGAAGAATAATCAATGGACACGTTTTGTGCATCTGATATGCTGGTGGATTGATTTCCATCATGACCATGGACTTGGTAATCAAATTTGAAGTTTGCGGGTGGTGTCTCAAAGCTATCATTCTTACAGACCAAAACAGCACATAGGAAGCCAGTTGTTTGGTACTTCCCTTCATTTTCCTCCACAGAGCTGGACAACAGTCCGGGACCATCTGCAACGGCCAGTAAAGACACACCCGAAATGGATGCCTCAGTTCTGTTCCAGTTGACAACAATTCTAAAAGTTTTGTGGACAATGATGTGAAACTGTAGCAAAGAAGATTTGTTGTGCACAAGCAGTTTGGCAGCACAGAAGACAGGCAACTTCATTTCAGTGGGGTGGCTGTGCACAATACCAGAATCAATCACAGAATAAAAACCTTTAAATTTACCCTCTCCATATTTTGTGTAAAATATGACAACATTTGTCTCCACATTGAATGGCAAGTGAAGGTTGAACTGAGGCCATTTGCCACAGAATTTGAAATCACCTGGGTTGTTCTGTGAAACCTTCAAATGCCTGTGCTTGCAGTAAAACTGTGACCTGACAGAAATATCTATATCCAGAAAAGAGATGTTTAAACCCATCTGGGGGACTCCATTTGGAATTGCCCACCCAATGAAGAACTCATTCATCAACCAGCTTTTGTAGAGGAAACAGTAACGTTGTGTCTCCCACAAGGAATATGTTTGTGCACAAGGATTGCAGGTCATAGTGCTGCCATCCACCATGGCTTGGGTCTGCGCAGCTATGTGCCCAATGGGAGACACAACTGACTTGTGTTGACAAACACGTGTTCCATGGCAGTGTCCTATGGTCTTTGTGGAATTTTCCAAGGTGTTTGCAAAAATGCCTAAATCATTGGATTCTCGAGAAATAAAGCCCAGATGGCCAAAATAGTTTGTTGCATTTTTACCTGTTGCTAATTTATCCAGAAATTTCATGATGTAAGAATGCCACACCTTGTTACCAGCGTGGTTAATACTGGTGTTTCTGTGTGAAGACAGTATGTCCAGCATTTTCTCAGAGGCTGTTTTTGCCCAAAAATTCACGCAAGCTGAAGCAAGAAGGATTGAACATTTTGTGATCATCAGTCATGAACCCAGAAGGGTCACTGAGTGAAATATTTGCTGGTAAATTTGAGCAGATATGTCTGGAAATCTTTGGAAATGTATCTTCCCTGTGCCTTTCAATTCACATTCTCTTTCAGAACAAGAACTTTTGGTTTTGACTTTTGTTATGTTAAAGGTGCACAGAACAATGAGAAGCTAAAATTAATTGAATGCTCTCGGGGGCAGATGCTTTAATTGAGGAGCACACAACAATGCAATGACTTGACCTTTTGAGTTCTCAGCCAGTCACTGGCAATTCATGTCAGGGCAACAAATGCTATGTATGGGGGTGCTCAGGCCAGCATCGTTCCAGAGCCTTCAGCTGTCTGAGCCTTTTCGCATCATTCGCCCAGAGAGGGGAGCCGATCTCTCCTGTCTCTGTTGGCTGGGTCGCAATAAGCAGTCACACATGTGTGGTAGACTCAGGTGTTTATTGGCACTTACCTGAGCTTCCAAGAAGCAAAGCCCAGAGCACGTAAATACAGCGGTTTAAATAGGGCCTGAAGCTGTGCTGAAGGTGCAGCTTCAGAGGAGAGCGGGAAAGAATCATGTGTGATCGAACCAGCAATCGAGGGATCGATTGATATTGGTTCGGTTACACAACACAAACCTTTCTGCTCCATTGAAACTTTCTGAGTCAGAGGGAATTTTTCCCAGGCTCTCAACCACACAGTGCTCATCCTGCCCTGTTCCACTCAACAAGAGCCTGTTTTTGTCCAACCTTCTGTAGTACTTTGAGGTCGTGCTCAGATTGACACTTCCCTCCAGACTGTCTTCAATTCGTGGAACGTGTCCTGTTGTGGTGTAGAAAAGAAAAATGGAGAAGGCACAGTGTGTGTGAGAGAGAGAGAGAGTGTGAGAGAGAGAGACAGGGAGAGAGAGAGAGAGAGTGTGTGAGAGAGAGAGAGGGAGAGAGAGAGAGACAGGGAGAGAGAGAGACAGGGAGAGAGAGACAGACAGACAGACAGACAGACAGACAGACAGAGGTGAGCTGGGGAGTCGTTTCAGACATCAGAACGGAAGATTCAGAAGCCCAAACTTTTCAAATGGTAAGAAGCGAAGTTTACGTGTGTGCAGTGCAAAGTGTGAGGGTTGGTCCGGCGAGCAAAGCGTTTTCATCGACTTGATGTCAACGATTCAAATAGGGTTTGTGAACGACGAATCGATCAGACTGTTGAAGATTTGTTCTGGAAGTGCACAACCAGACGTGCTGTGGGAAGATTTGTGCTGCGCTTGAGTTTTGCCAGAAATGCTTTTTAACCGATTTATTGATCACCGTCTAATACAGCTCTCACACGCATACAAAACAAATGACGGGTTTTCTCTTTCTATTGAAGCTATAACAAGTAAAACCTTAATTTGCTTGATAATGCAGAACACTGGGGGTGTCCAGGTCGGTAATCAATCATTGAGAAACTTGTTGATCTGTGAGGGACTTCACACGGCAGTCATGACTCGTCAAATTCAACAGTCCTATTGCTCTTTTATTATCGCCCATAAAACATACTTGGGCTCATCATGGAGTTAATCTGAACAATAAACCAGAGATAAGCCGAGCACCATGAGTGTTGGAGACGATGCATTTGTGGTGTTTTGTAGTGGATTCATGAGAAGGTATGGGGGACTGATGCATGTGGTGGGATGAGGGGGTGGGGGTGGGGGTGGGGGAGAGAGGATGGGGGAGGGGAGCTGAGTTCCAATCTGCACACGTGAACTGTAAGGTATGCGCAAATGTCGGGGTTTCAAGGTTTTCAAAGTTGTCGTAGGGTACGGTCCCCAAACACTGGATCCGCCCTCAAAGTGGCTGTTGCTATTGTTGGTGAGACGTCGAGGTATTGTATTCGCAGGATGGACAGAGCGGCAGCGGGAGTGTGCAGCTCCCAGGATCACTCATGTGAGTTGCTTTGTTATTCCGCGGGAACGGGGTGCGTGCGTGTGGCCTTGTTCTCTAGTTCATGTGGCGGCAGAAACAGAGAGGCAGAGAGAGGGAGAGAGAGACAGACAGACAGAGAGGGAGAGAGCGAGACAGAGAGAGAGAGAGAGAAGGGGGATGGAGAGAAAAAAAACGAGAGACAAAGAAAGGCAGAGAAGAGAAAGAAAGAAACAGAGAGGTGCAGCCAGAGAAAGAGAAAGGCAGAAAAGGAGAGTGAAATGGAGAGAAATGGGCAAGAGAGAGGAAAGAAGGAGAGAGAGCGAAAGGAATAAACACGACAGAAAGGAAGAAAGGAAGAAATAAGGAAAGAAACAGAAACAGAGGAAGAGATAGAAACAGATAGAAACCGAGATGGGAGGGAGACACAGACAGACAGACAGACAGACAGACAGACAGACAGACAGACAGACAGACAGACAGACAGACAGACAGACAGACAGACAGACTTCTGGCTAAGCTCGTGGCATCTACGACCCCCCACAAAGAACAAATTCAGAGTCAAGTCCAAACAGCAGAAATCCGAACCCGGAACTGTGTTTCGGCTCGAGCAGCGGGGCAGAATCACGAGCAACTTTTGATTACCAAGTCAGAGCCACATCCTCTTATGTGGCTCAAGGTTCCGAATCCAACATTGGTAAACCGCTTATGTTACTGAGATCTGAGCGAATCCCCGTCCCTCTCTGCCACAGGAAAGGTGTGCAGTTCTTGGAAGGTCATCAAACGAATGAAAGCGCATCTCATCAAACTGAAGAGAAACACCTGAACACCCGTGAGCTGCACTCACAAACTGGACACAGACCCATGACGCTGGACCTGCCTGTTTCATGTGTCCGAGGGGGGTCGGACTATGATCAAGACAACGCGATCAGAATAGCTGTATAGATGACAAGTGCCGTCCCCTCCCTTGATGTGGCAGATGGCCACTGTCCACTAAAGGCACGAGGTAGATACACAGAGAGACAGGTAGGCAGTGGGAGAGAACGAGAGAGACAGACAGGCAGAGGCAGAGGTACCGGTAATTTTGTTTGGGTTGCTCGGAGTTTTCATGGGCCAAATCAGCAATGAGTGGGAAGGCATCCACCTTTCTTCCGAATCCTTCCAGTCCCTCGATCCGCTGCGGTGTTCCGAACGAGGTCAATGTTCTTCGCGTGTTGAGGTTCTTCATCCCTGAGTCACTGTCCCCAGCTGAGTGCGCTAAAGGTTCTTCATCCCTGAGTCACTGTCCCCAGCTGAGTGCGCTAAAGGTTCTTCATCCCTGAGTCAC
>JAAUXT010029218.1_pt1 | contig 11856 bp, 4 predicted proteins | sample 7278171 | NCBI WGS metagenome assembly JAAUXT01 (sample SAMN14350112, study PRJNA611818) | marine sediment metagenome | isolation source: surface marine sediment (1.8m) | place: French Polynesia: Moorea | collected 2018-08
AAGGATTTTTCGAATAAAGTGAATTCAGGCGATTGGACCGGTTATACTGGTCAACGAATTACCGATATTGTCAATATTGGCATCGGCGGATCGGACCTCGGTCCGGTAATGGTAACCGAAGCCCTTAAACCCTATGCCAAAGAGGGACTCAAGGTACATTTTGTCTCAAATATCGACGGGACGCACATAGCGGAAACCCTGAAACGGCTGAATCCCGCCACCGCCCTGTTCATGATCGCATCCAAGACCTTTACCACCCAGGAGACCATGACCAATGCCTTTACAGCCCGCAAATGGTTTCTGGAGACTGCCGGAGATGAAATCCATATACCCAAGCATTTCGTGGCGCTTTCCACCAATACCGAAGAAGTTGAGGCGTTCGGCATCGATAAAGACAACATGTTTGGCTTCTGGGATTGGGTCGGCGGACGGTATTCGCTGTGGTCGGCCATTGGCCTGTCCATCGCCTGTTATATTGGATTTGAAAATTTCGGCGAACTACACCAAGGTGCTTTTGAAATGGATCAGCATTTCAAAATCACGCCTTTTGAAAAAAATATTCCGGTAATTCTGGCGTTGATCGGGATCTGGTACAACAACTTTTATGGCGCCCAGACGGAGGTGATTTTACCCTATGATCAATACATGCACCGCTTTGCGGCCTATTTCCAACAAGGCAACATGGAAAGCAACGGCAAGTCGGTTGATCGCACCGGCGGGCGGGTTACCTATCAAAGCGGCCCGATTATATGGGGTGAGCCCGGTACCAATGGCCAGCATGCCTTTTATCAGCTCATTCATCAGGGCACCAAATTAATACCGGCCGATTTTTTGGCCCCGGCCGTTAGTCACAATCCTATCGGGGAGCATCACCATATCCTGATGTCCAATTTTTTCGCCCAAACCGAGGCGCTTTTAAACGGGAAGACCAAAGAAGAAGTGATCGCCGAGTTGAAAAACGATGGCAAAACCGATGATGAAATCAACGCCCTGACACCGCATAAAATGTTTGACGGCAACAAGCCCACCAATTCCATTTTGTTTAAAAAACTATCCCCACGGATATTGGGCAGCCTGATTGCCATGTACGAGCATAAAATATTTGTACAGGGGGTGATCTGGAATATTTTTTCCTTTGACCAATGGGGCGTTGAGCTCGGCAAGCAACTGGCAAAAAAAATCCTCCCCGAGTTAAAAGACGATAAGGCGTTGGATTCACATGATTTCTCAACCAACGGATTGATAAACGCTTACAAGGAAATGAGATAAATCATGGAAAAGAATTGATCCCGACCATTGAAAACCAGATTAGGAGGACCCGATGCAAACTTTTGATGTCAAGCCAAAACGTCGCGCAAACAACATTGGATTCATTTCGACCCGCCTCGCGGGTACGGATGGAGTGTCACTTGAAACGGCCAAATGGGCTGACGTCTTTGAGGGCGAACGGTTCAGCTGCTTTTACTTTGCAGGTGAGCTCGACCGCCCGGAAGAGTGTTCATACCTATCCGAAGAGGCTCATTTCACCCATCCTGAGATCGAGAAGATTCAGGGAAAGTGTTTCGGTGTGACCAAGCGTGACCGGTCCGTAACCCGGAAAATCGAGGAGATCAAAGAAAAGCTGAAGGATGACATTTATGCCTTTATTAAAAAATTCGAAATCGATATCTTGATTCCGGAAAATGCCTTAACGATTCCAATGAACATACCTCTGGGGCTGGCCATCACAGAGGTCCTGATTGAGACGGAGATGCCGGCTATCGCCCATCACCACGACTTTTACTGGGAACGGGACCGATTTCTGACAAATGCAGCCTGGGATTATTTGAATATGGCTTTTCCGCCCCGACTCCCCTTCGTCCATCATACCGTTATCAACTCGTTTGCAGCGGAACAGTTAAGCCTTCGGACCGGGATTGCGGCTGAGATTAATCCTAACGTCATGGATTTTGAAAATCCGCCGCCTCCTCCTGATGACTATGCAAAGGATGTGAAAGAAGCCCTTGGTATCGAAGAAGATGAGCTTTTCATTCTCCAGCCGACCCGGATTGTGCAGCGCAAGGGCATCGAACACGCCATTGAGCTGGTCAGCAGGCTGGGGATGAAGGCCAGACTGGTAATCTCCCACTCATCCGGCGATGAAGGGCCCGACTATGAAAACAGGCTAAGGGAATATTCCGAGCACATGAATGTCAATGTCCTTTTTGCCTATGGAGTGGTGGATGATAATAGAGGGACTACGGAAGATGGAAGGAAGATCTACACCCTGTCCGATATCTATCCCCATGCGGACTTGGTCACCTATCCTTCTATCTTCGAAGGTTTCGGTAATGCTTTTCTGGAGGCCCTTTATTTTCGCAAACCCATTGTGGTCAACACCTATTCCATCTATACGAAGGATATAAAGCCAAAGGGATTTTTGGCAATCGAGTTTGATGGGTATGTCACACAGGCGGTTGTTGACCTGACCAAAAAGGTTCTGTCGGATCCGGATCTTCGGCAAAGGGCGGTTGATCAAAACTATGAAATCGGAAACCAGAACTTTTCCTATGCGACCCTCCGCCGACGGCTCAAAAATTTTATAGAAGAGCACCCTTGGTTGTTTTGAAAATAAATGTTGCATTGATTAAGAATCCTTTGAAATTGGGAGAATACCATGGAAGATGAAGAAAAGGCCAGGCAGGCACGATTGGCCATCAGCACATTTCAAATAATGAGTGCCGCTTTTTTGCTGAGAGGGTATTACCGTTTCTCCGGGAAAACCGGTCAAACCCTCGAGAATGCATTACGGAACCTCGGTCCGGAGATATACGGATCGATGAACGATTCCAGAATAACGGAGTTGAACGGCCTGGAGTATGTGCTGGATCGACTTCCTAAAGGGATAGAACAGTGTAATCGTATCGTCATGATGGCCCATGAGGATCTCAAGGGATCCTCATTCGAGGAGATTATCCCACCGAAAAGAAGGCGAATATCTTACCGAGTTGGCGACAATGAAATGAGCATGGTTGTATCGCGCGGGGCCAGTGAGGTTTACGACATCCTGACCCATCTGACCTTCTTATATATTGAAGCAAAAAAAATATACAGCAATGTCAGAGACGAGGAGGAGAATTTATCACAGGAGTGGAAAAAACTTGAGGATCATGTCAAGCGTGGTGGTGAGCCAAAGGGCAAGGAGCTCGATAAGGCGCTCTGGGACCTGAGTATCATCCTCGGCCGGACCTATCAAGAGACTAAAGAAACGTATGCCTACTTGGAGAAAGCCAAGGAAGAAACATATTCCAGCAATGGCATTTTTCATGTCATTTACCACCTTGGCAGACTGATAGAACGGGAGAAAGACAACGGAGAGCTGGTCGAGGTCCGTTTCACGCCGTCTTTGATCGGTGTCATCATGAATCAGATATACGGGGAGAGATGGGCTTGTGCCATAAAAGAGAAGCTTGCCGAACTGGGCTTGCTGGAACGCCCGCTGCACATCATCAGCGCCAACCTGCACTGTGTTGTCAATGTATTATACGGATATGAGACCTTTAAAGGAGAGTTGGGCAAAAAAGATAAGCACGATATTTACAAATCAGTGCAGCAATTTATGGACCGGGGCGCAGAAATTAAAAAAATTGCGGAAAAATCTGGCTTTCATGAGCTGCCGGATAAAAGCGGATCACATATTGATTGCCAGATTATCGATACCGCGGCAATGGATGCGGTTGAAATCCACCCGTCCGTGAGTATTTCCAAACAGGTCATGAATTCTGACAAGCCGGTTCTCCTGGTGATGGATTACGCTTTCGGCACCCAGGCTTTTGAGGCCATGGACGAACTGTTGAAGCCCTGGAACTACGTGGGCTCCGAAAGAAAACTCAACGTTCAGTCTATCTCCGTTATGGGAAAGGCCGGTACTCTATCAGGCATGAGAGGGGACATCATGTTGGCAACGGCCCACGTGCTTGAGGGAACCCCCCATAATTATTCGGTGGACGGCGATCTGACCGAAAAAGACTTTGAAGCCGATGTGAATATCTTCGTCGGCCCCATCATAACGGTTTTAGGCACCTCCCTTCAAAACCGGGACGTCCTGGAGAAATTTAAGGAAACCAGCTGGAATGCCATCGGCCTGGAAATGGAAGGAGGTCATTATCAAAGGGCAATCAATGCGGCGATGATTCGAGGGCACATCCTAAAAGATGCCAAGCTCAGGTACGCTTACTATGCCTCAGACAATCCGCTCATTAGCGGGGAAACCTTGGCGGCAGGCGCCATGGGGGAAGCCGGAATACGACCGACTTACATGATTACGAAAGTCATTTTGGAAAAGATATTCAATTGATACATCAACTGAAACGCGGTTTTTTTGCGGCCGGATCGTACGGCCGTTTGGCCGAACTTGATTTATACCATACCATCCAATTAATCCTTAGACAGCTAATCTCCGGAGGCCGTGCTATGACAAAAGCTCAACGCGATATGAAGAGAAAACTTCGGAATTTGAATCGTTGAAAAACCGGTGATACTCATTTTATATCTCAAGTGTAATAACCTGCAAATTTAGTTTCTGCAAAATTACACATTAGACTGCGTAACCCATATTTTTGCTGAATTGTGGATTTCGGCTATGCTGGTGCAATCTCAAAAAGCCGAAATTTTCCAGGTTAGCAAAAGAAATATAATAAATCAGAAAATTATGGATAAGTGGGGCAATGTTAAAATTGCATTGCCCCGTGCTTATTAGGCATACAGATTTTCGATCCACCTCATTGCTTCAATGTAGGTCATCACCCCGTTTCTCGCCCGGTTAGGCTTCTTGAGACTATAAATTTTGTCTATGGTCATAGTTTCATTCAAAATCTAAACGGACACGATATGCCCGGGGAATAATGCAGAGAACATAAAAGAAAGTTCTTGCCCAACCATTTAGTTTTTATGTAGAACAGCTGGCAAAAATAATGTTGGAAATATGAATATATCAGGAAAGGAAAAAGATGAAAGCTATCGCATTCAACGGCAGCGCTCGCAAAGACGGCAATACAGCCATTATGACTCGCTGGGTTTTTGATGAATTGGAAAAGGAAGGCATCGAAACTGAGCTCTACCAATTGAAAGGCAAGCAGATCAACGGCTGCATTGCCTGTTACAAATGTTTTGAAAATAAAGATCAGCGATGCGCAGTGAAAAAAGATGATTTAAACGAATGCATTGAAAAGATGCTTGCTGCGGACTCGATCATTCTCGCCTCCCCGGTTTACTTTTCGAATGTAACGTCTCAAATCAAAGCTTTAATCGATCGAGCCGGGATGACAGCTATCGCTAATAATGCCATGTTTCGTCGCAAACTGGGGGCCTCAGTCGTTGTTGCACGCCGAGGTGGTGCCAGCCACACCTTCGCCTCATTGAACAACTTTTTCTTCATTAGCCAGATGATCGTGCCCGGTTCGAATTATTGGAATATGGGCTTTGGTCGCGATAAAGGTGATGTCGAAAAGGACAAAGAGGCCCAGGGCACTATGCGAACACTGGGACAGAACATGGCTTGGCTTCTAAAGCAGATTCAATAATTGTGTCTGTGGGCCAGATATTTTCAGGTATATAAATTGGATTATTCTGGTAAAAACAACACATCATTATCAATTTCGTGAAAAAGGGGCGGAGAGAAATAGAAATTCGCTCCTTCTTTTATTTTCTATATTACCACACTTCCATCATATCAGTTGAGGCCAGCATTAGATTCGATTGTCCGATGCCGGTTTTTCAAATATTATAAATCCAAGATCCAGCCTGGAAATTTTAGGATTGGCAAATGAAATGTACAAAAATTTTTGTAGTGTTCCAAAGATTCGCATCAGGAACGGAATCTACAATCTGATATCCTTCCAAGTAGCTTAGATTGGGAATAGTAAGGCAAAAACACCATGGTATTTGATTCAATTGAAATGTATCTAACATGAAACCCTTATCACGGATAAAGGTCCACTTCATTGTTTTTTTCATAATCCCGTCTGCATAAATCTCGAACTGAAAGCCAGTTGAAATGTACTGAAAAAAAAGTTAATCTGTGCGCATTCAAACGAGGAATAATGAATAAAATACTTTTTAGAATTAGGTGGAATAAGAAAGAAGAAATCCATGAGCATACTATCCTGCGATAAAACGTGCAGTTTCCCAAAGAAATTACTCATTACACTTGAGCACTGCTTCAGCCGATACTACCGTCGGCTTGGAGTAGCACTGCTTGCAATAATAGTCGGGTTGCCTGTAGTTTCTTTTGCAAAAACATCGGCAACACAGATGAAATTCGAGTATGTATTCGATATCGGTGGCGAGCCCGGATTTGCTATTATTCAGGATCGCGAAGGTTTTCTATGGTTCACCTCTTTTTATAATGGAATGCTACGCTTTGACGGCTCCAGCAAATGGATGATTCGAGAAGGCGAGGATGGCATTTCCAGTGACTTCGTAACCCAATTATTCGAAGATCGAGACGGTCATATCTGGGCGGGCACCAATCACGGCCTCAATCGCTACGACAAACGTACCAATACCATCACCCGGTTTTTTAAGGACCCCGCTCAGCCGGAATCCAGCCTGGCGGGCAATGTCTTCAACCTTTCATCGCGCACCATCATTCAAGATCGTCAGGGCTATCTGTGGTTTGGCACACAGGCCGGACTTTCCCGTTACGACCCGAAAACCGACCACTTCAACAATTATCAACATGATCCAGCAGACGCCCATTCGCTCTCAGATAACGATATATTCGGCCTGTTTGAGGATAGCGAGGGCTTCATCTGGGTGGCGACCAAAAACCACGGTGCGAATCGCCTCGACCCGAAGACAGGGCAAATCACCCGATTTAGCCATGATCCAAACGATCCCGCCAGTTTGCCTGACAACGCAATCCAGTCCATCGTTCAGGACCGGGACGGTCACCTCTGGCTCGCCACCCGAGAGAACGGCCTGATTCGCCGCGACCGTAACAGTGGATTTTTCAGTCATTTTAGACACCACCCCAATAATCCCGCCAGTCTGCCCCGAATGAGCATCTGGGATCTGGTGTTGTTGAAAAGCGGCGAGATCGCGCTGATAAGCGATTCATCCGCCGTCGGCCTGGTGCTGTTTGATCCTGGCACGTATAGACACCGCCAGTACCAGAAAAAACCGGGCGATCCATTCAGCCTTTCCACTAACACGGTGCACGGCGTATTCGAGGATCGAGACGGCACGCTGTGGATTATGCATAATAACGGCAAGGTGGATAAGGCCGATCCCCGCGGACAGAAATTCACCCTCTACCGCCACAACCCGCTTGATGAGCGTAGTTTGGCCAGTGATGCGGCTGTACCCGTGTATCAGGACCGCCATGGTCATGTTTGGGTGGGCCACTTCGGCTCGGGTCTGGACCGGTATAATCCCGAAACCGACGATTTCGCCCACCACAAGCCTGATTCCAAAGACCCTGCAAGTTTGCCGCATGGCTATCCTGCTGGTTTCTTCGAGACCCACGATGGTAAGTTTATCGTCTCAACGGCCGCCGGCATGGTGTATTTTGATCCCGTCAATGGCAAAGTAACAGAGAGGATCACAGATGATACCTGGTTCTACACCATGATCCAAGACAAAGAGGACCCCGATGTCATCTGGGCCGTGGGCTGGGAACAGAGTCTAAACCGCTTCAACCTTCGCAACCGGGAGCACAAGGTCTATCGTCATGATCCACAGAATCCGGACAGTTTCTCAGCTGTCACATCAGTGCGCTTCATCCGTGATAGCAATGATCCCGATATCTTCTGGATTGCTACCTGGGGTGGTGGACTGGAAAAGTTTGATCGTCGGCGGGAAACCTTTACACACCACCAGCACGAACCCGATGATCCCCGGAGCATCAGCTCCAACACCGTCTACGATGTGATGGAAGATTCCAGAGGCAACATCTGGGTTAGCACCGACAAAGGGTTGAACAAATTCGACAAACACGCCGGAACCTTCAAGCGGTTCGACAGGAGCGTTGGATTTAATGCCAAAATTGTCCATAACATACTGGAGGACCGCAGGGGCCGCCTGTGGATGGGGACCAATATCGGACTGGTGGAATTCGACATCGCCGACGAGCAGGTTATCAGAGTCTACACCGTTGAAGACGGCCTACACAGTCACGACTTCTTTCCCACTGCAAGGGGCAAGACTCGCGATGGGCAGCTATGGTTCGGAGGCTTTAACGGGCTAAACCGTTTCGATCCGGGAAACTTAAAAGAAAACCCCAATCCACCACAGATATACCTCACCGAAATCAAACAGAGTGGTCAGCCGATCAAGTCTCCGACTGCCTTTGAGCTTTTGCGCGAGATTAACCTGGGATGGCGGGAAAACTTCTTCGAGTTTGAGTACGTCGCACTCAACTACACTGCCGCAAGCAAGAATCGGTACCGCTATAAACTCGAGGGTCTCGATCGAGATTGGGTTGAGGCAGGCAAAAAGCGCTCCGGGCGATACTCCGGCCTGCAGGGCGGAACCTATACCCTGAGGATCAATGGTACTAATAACGACGGCATATGGAACAGACCCGAGCAGGAGGTAAAATTGAAGGTCAGCGTCAAGTCACCTCCCTGGCTGAGATTGTGGGCGCTGGTGTTGTATGTGCTGGCCGGCGTTTTGCTCTTTTACGGGGTTATTCGCTGGCGCCTATCGGCTTCCGAACGTCAACGCGTTTTGCTCCAGGATGAAGTAGATGCCCGCACCGCTGAACTTAGTTCTTCAGAGGAAAAATCCCGCCTGCTTTTAGAATCAGTCGGCGAGGGTATTTTTGGCGTTGACCTGGATGGTAAAGTGACCTTTATTAATCCGGCTGCTAATCGGATGCTGGGCTACGGGCCTGAGGAACTTATCAGCGAGGAAATCCACGAGAAAATTCACCATTCATATGCAGACGGATCGCCCTATCCGAAAAGCGAATGCCCCATGTATTTAACGCGTGTTGACGGCACCGACCATTATATCGCCGACGAGGTACTCTGGCGAAAGGAAGGCACGTCCTTTCCAGTTGCATACTCCAGCACACCGATAAAAAAAGACGAACAGATCGTTGGTGTCGTCGTTACATTTATGGACATCACCGAACAAAAGCGTGCTGAAGAGGTCATAAAAGAAAAGGAAACCCAATTGAGTACCGCCGTAAATAGTATGATCAACGGGATTTTCATGATCGATAAAGACCTTAATTTTCTGGTCACTAACAAACAATTTCACGAATTGTATGATTTTCCCATTGAATTGGGAAATAAAGGGATGCCGTTTATTAACTTTTTACGCATTCGTGCCGAACGCGGTGACTATGGTCCGGGGGACCATGAAGCCTTGCTGGCAAAGCGTGTTGAAATGTACGAAGATGCAACCCAGGCCCCCAAAATGACGATATATGAAGATAAGATACCCGGCCATCGAACCACGGAAGTATATCGTGCGCCAACGGAAGATGGTGGCTTTGTATTCGTGATCAACGACATTACGGAACAAAAAATGGCAAAAGATGAACTAAGAATTGCCAAAGAAACTGCCGTTGAAGCGACAAAAGCCAAGAGTGAATTTCTGGCGAACATGAGCCATGAAATCCGCACCCCCATGAACGCCATTATCGGAATGGCGCATCTGGCCCTGAAAACCAATCTCACCGCCAAGCAATACGACTATATCAAGAAAGTAGATAGCTCCGCCAAGTCCCTGCTGGGGATTATCAATGACATCCTGGATTTTTCAAAGATCGAAGCCGGCAAGCTGGACATGGAGTCTGTGGACTTTCAACTTGAGGATACCCTTGACAACGTATCGACCCTGGTGGGCGTTAAAACCCAGGAAAAAGGGCTGGAACTTCTTTTTAAGATAGACCCAGCCGTGCCGGCAGCACTTGTAGGTGATTCGCTTCGCCTCGGGCAAATTCTGATTAATTTATCCAATAATGCCGTAAAATTTACCGAAGCGGGGGAGATCGTTGTCTCCTCCGAATTGGTCAAAAAAGACAACTCACAGGTCACCTTGAAATTTTCGGTTCAAGACACCGGTGTTGGCATGACCGCAGAACAGGCAGCCAAACTGTTTCAACCTTTTATGCAGGCAGACACATCTACTACCCGCAAATATGGTGGCACCGGACTGGGGTTAACAATCAGCAAGCGGCTGGCAGAGATGATGGGTGGCCAAATTTGGGTCGAGAGCGCTAAAGGCCAGGGCAGTACCTTTAGCTTTACTGCCACCTTCGGACTGGGAAAAGAAAAAGCCAAAAAGCAATATAAACCCGCATCCGAATTGCGCGGCATGAGAGTTTTGGTAGTGGACGACAATGCAACCTCAAGGGACATTTTACAGGAGATGCTGGAATCTTTTACTTTCGATGTCACCGTGGCTGCATCCGGACCGGAGGGAATCACAGAGCTCGAGAATGCGGCGGGAGATAAGCTTTTCGAGCTGGTTGTTATGGATTGGAAAATGCCAGGTATGGACGGTATCGAAGCAGCTAAACGGATCAAAGATCATAAGGATTTGAAAACAATTCCAGCTATCGTTTTGGTGACCGCCTATGGCCGGGAAGAGGTCATGCAACAGGCCGAGAAGGTTGGACTCGAGGGCTTTCTCCTTAAACCGATTAATCCATCTATGCTTTTTGACACCATAATGCAGGCATTTGGCAAAGCAGTGGCTGACACTTCGCAGATTGCGCAAAGACCTGAACAGGAAGCCGAGGCTTTGGAAAATTTGCGAGGGGCTTGCGTGCTGTTAGTAGAAGATAATGAGATTAACCAGCAAGTAGCAATGGAGATTCTGCAGGGTGTGGGGCTCGACGTTACAATAGCAAATAATGGCCAGGAAGGCGTCGACGCAGCGAAAAAAAATCCATATGATGTCGTCTTAATGGACATTCAAATGCCGGTAATGGATGGTTTAACCGCCACGCGTGAAATCCGAAAAGAACAAAAATTCAAAGATTTACCGATTATTGCGATGACGGCTCATGCCATGGCCGGTGATGAAAATAAAAGTCTGGAGGCTGGCATGAACGGTCATGTCACCAAACCCATTGACCCTGAACAGCTGTTTTCAACTCTGCAGAAATGGATAAAACCGGGTGAGAAACGAACCCAGGTCGAGGCATCGGAAGCTCCTGTTAAGCAATCTGAATTGGGCAAGGCGGCCCCTGCAGAAGATGAACTTCCGGAATTTTTGTCGGGATTTGATCTGGCAGATGGATTAAAGCGATTGCAGGGAAACAAAAAACTTTATCGGAAGCTGCTATTAAGTTTTGCTACAGACTATAACGAGGTAGCAAATAAAATCCGCCGGGCGCTTGATGCCGAAGATTTTGATCAAGCCCACAGCCTGGTGCACAATCTCAAAGGGTTGGCCGGTAATCTGGCGGCTACGGAGCTTCAGGCATCCGCGGTGAATTTAGAGAAAATTGTCAAAGGAGTTGAAAAGATAACCCCATCATCAAAAGAGCTAAATATAGAATTCTCAAAGCTTGAAGGTGCCCTCAATCAAGCCTTGGGGTCAGCCCAAAGCCTTGGTGCATCCGCTGAAGAAAACGCCGAACAACTTTCCGCTGATGATCTTATAGAAATCGCCACCGAATTATCTGAAGACTTTGCCAAACGTATCCGTGATGCGGCTGAAATGGGAGATGTCACCACGTTAAACACCATCGCAGAGCAAATTAAGGACCAATCAGATTCCTGCACGCTGCTCAGCAAAAAAATTATACAGATGGCCGAAGACTTTGACCTGGATGGTATCCAAAAATTAGCGGATGCATTAGATGCAGGTTGAATATCAGAGTTTTTGGATTGCCTACCGAAGTTTACAATTATG
>JAAUXT010087320.1_pt1 | contig 11856 bp, 13 predicted proteins | sample 7278171 | NCBI WGS metagenome assembly JAAUXT01 (sample SAMN14350112, study PRJNA611818) | marine sediment metagenome | isolation source: surface marine sediment (1.8m) | place: French Polynesia: Moorea | collected 2018-08
CCGGGGGCCGCCCCCCCCCCCCGCGCACGTATGTTCTGTGTGCGCGCGGGTGGACCTGTGTGTGTGTGTGTGTGTGTGTGTGTGTGTGTGTGTGTGTGTGTGTGTGTGCTCATCCAATTTACCCACCCTGACCCACTGCCTATCCCTGCCTGTCCCGTCCTGGTTCTAACATGGTCAACAGAGTTGTGGGTGTGTTCGTGTTTCAGACGGGCGGCAGCCAGCGGGACTGGAAACCGAACGACTTCTGCCTCGCCAAGTACTGGGAAGACAAACAGGTGAGAAACTGTTAGAATCCACGCGAGGAGGCAAAACTATCAGCGGTCTCGTCATGATGCTTTTCACTTTCTGAAGTGCTTGTTGAGACAAACAGGGTGAAAATCCTGGCATCTCTTTGGAGCTTTTTTCTGAATCAGTCAAAGTCGGCTCTTGAGAGAAAAGTTTGGTGGTGATTGAATCGTCAAAATCTGGTCCCACCACAAGCTTGCATCTGTTTGAATTTGTGATGAGATGGCTGTCCGACGGTGAGAACAAAAAAGCGTCGCCCTGTATCGTTGCAGTTCTACCGCGCAGTCGTGGACCAGGTTACCCCGACAACGGCCATAGTCACGTTCCCTGACTACGGCAACAAGGAGGAGGTTTACCTGTCCGACATCCGCCCTGTGCCCAAACAGGCCTGGGTGAGTTTGCACCGCGCACAAGTTAACGCCAAAAAAGGGACGGGAAAATATGATGGTGGGGAAGCTGAGACAAGGTGGTGACACAGTGGGGAGGGGAGAGCCCCCTGGCGCCCCCTCTACAAACGTCAGATTTTGATTTTGGCACTTTTTCTCAGGCAACTAAGATTTTTTTCTCTCAGATATTTTTCATGATCTGTTGTTTCTTGTACTCTGCTTCAGAGCAATGCTTTGACTTTGCACATTCATTCTCTCGTTTTGTTTTCGAGTTGCTTTTTCTCACTGTTTGTTTGCGTTGTACTGAACTGTTCGCGGTAAACGGTGTGTTCCAGCACTTTGCAACTAATCTACAACGTGCCGTGAGCTTCACACGCTTGTCTGTCCTCTCCACTACCGTGCGCCCTGTTTGCGATGATCCGTCCGTCGCACCCCACAGTAAAATGTTGACCCTGAATGACGTGTCGTTAGGATTATCATGACATCTCAATACAAACCATATTGATTTTTAGAAAGTAAATGTATCATTCAAAAGAAGGAAAGCAGAAGAGATCTTCTGAGTTTTTTTTCGCCATTTGCTTTGTTAGGGTTTGAGTAAACCTCAAAGTTCCTTGTGTTTGTACCAATCCTTATGGCACGTTGTTCAGAGTCAATCAAGCCAGCGTCGAACGACGCGCAGTGCGCGACCCCCCTCAGGCTGGTGGCACACAGAGCGTCAAGGCGAAATAATTTACCCAAAATGACGTGCCATTGGGACTGTCTTGGGCCTTCAATACAAACCATGTTGAGTTTCGAAAAGTAAATGTACCATTTGGAGGAATGGAAACCAGAGAGTGATTTTGTCTCCAAATTTTCATGCATTTTGCTTTGTTGGGGTTTTGAGACCCTGATTGTTTCCTCTTTGTTTTGACAACAATCCTGATGGCACGTCATTGAGGGTCAACTCAGCATCGAAACGCACTGTGTGCGCCAGGCCTCAATCGTGCCGCAACTGACATTGGCGTGTTTTCAGGAGGCCAACAATTTTCACAATGCTGGTCCCCCCGTGCTGGCGGCCCCACAGACTGTTAGTGTGGCGCCCACGTGCATGCCCGGCATCCTGGTGCAAGCCCCGCCCCAGACCTTTATGCAGGCCTTCTCCACCCCTCTCGCTTCTGCAGAACAACCATATCAGGTAATGTCGTCAGGCTGGATTCATCACAGGGCGAGACAAGCGTTGCGTCATGGAACCGAAGGGGAGGAAGGGGGGGTACTCATTGATTTGTGCAGGGACGCAACGCGTGACTGGTTCTCCCGTCATGCTTTGCTTCCCTGAAGGTCACTTTTGCTGGTTTCGTCCACCCCACCCCCCTTCACCAACCAGATTCTGGACCCTCTCTGGGGAGTCGTGCACAGATGCGATACAGTGTCCGCCATTGGACGGTCCAGGGACGCAACGCTTGACGCACTGTGTATGAACCCGGTCTCCATGACCCTTCCGTCCGTCTGTGTGGCTGGTGGCATGGCTGCTTGTATGTCTGCAAACATAGTCAAATAATTCATCTGTGCGTGTGAACTTTTATCGAGTAGGAAGAACTGGGGGGTGAACCCATACCACTATTACTATCAGGTTTGTAATGAGTTGGGTGGTGCATTGTGGGTGAAAAATTGTCCCATGTTTCAAAAAATTTGGTACGTTGTTGGGAGAAAATATTGGTGCTCAAATTTGTCGAACGAGCAACGAAGCGCACTTGGTTGGTTTCCATGGTAATTTTGACGACGTTGTTGATTGGCGTAGCTTCACTACGTAGTGACGTTGCCCTGAGTGAGGTATGGTGTCTGACGCGTTTGTTTGTGTTCCCTTCAGTTGTGCAGTGTTTCTGTTCGTTCCACGTGTTGATTGTTATGGAGTCGCGTGCTTGTGTGAAGCGTTCGTTTTGAACTTCAACGCTTGTTTCACATCCGAGAAATTTGCAGCTCGGATGGTGAAGAGTGTTCGCAGAGAAAGCCAAAAAATATTTCGCCATTTTGTGTGTGCGCGTGAGTGCGCGTGAATTGCAAAACCAACGTTGTTTTGCTACAGTAGAAACGTTCGGAGTTGTGTGAACGGGTTCGTTGTGTCATTGTTGCTTTTTCCCCCACAGACGACGTACGAGTACCACCAGACACAGTACGTAGCCCAGCCTGCCAGGCAACAACACCAGCAGCAGCACCCGCAGCAACAGCGGCTGCAGCATGGGAGGCCGGCGCAGCAGCTGTATGTTCCCCCGGGACAGCGCAGCTAGTAGGGCCACCACTGTTGCAAGTGGTGCCACCACCACTGCATGTGGCGCCACCACCGCAAGTGGCGCTACCGCCACAATTGATGCCACCATCGCCGCAGCGGCAGCAGCCCGACGCGACGCACACCCACACCCCGCCCCGGAACCCCCTACCCTACCGCTCTTCACCCTTCTTTGACCCTCGAAACGCTGCACCCCGCACCGCACCACCAGGGGGTGCTCGGGGTGTGTCTGGCGGTGCGGCACCACAGCGCCAGCTTCCGTGGTACCGGCTCATCGGACCCCACACCCACTCCTCGCTGACCGGGTTCCGTTTGCCGTTACAACAAATCTTGACGCCGATAAACATTTTTCGCCCAGTCCAAAACTTCGACATGTCAACGAGCGTAGTCTACACGCATCAAGAACCTTTGCCGTGGCCGTCGAACGTCAACGAACTCTTCTACCAACAACTAGCACCCGCACACCCCGGCTCCGCAGTACTCTTCCCCCAACAGTACCCTCCACCCAACTCGTCCATGAGTGTCTCCGTCACACACGGGCAAGGACCGCACCCCACACCCCAAATCGTGCAGCCAAACGTGAACGTTCCGCCGCCGCCGCCTCTCCCCAGACGCCAGTCCTGTCCGCCGCCAGTTCCAGAGCCAGATGCAATGGTGCAGGTGCAGACACAAGCACACACACAGGCAGAGACGGAGACACAGACACAGACGCAGACGCAGATACAGACGGAGACACAGACGGAGGCACAGGCGCAGGCGCAGTCGCACTCGGAAAGCAGCGAATCGCAAGACGCTGAAGTAGAGTGTGGGGAATGGATTGAAGACAGTGAATTGCGGACTGCGGCCTGGGTCCGCCATCACTTCTTTCTCGGACCCCAAGACAGTTCCAACTTCCGGTATCTGGCGGTGTATCGCACCATGCCGCGCGCGCACATGCGCAACAAATCGCTTCCGGAGACTGAGAACGAGTGGCTCCTCTACTGGAACAGCAAGACGCAGGCGTCGTCGAAAAAGGAAGGGGAGAACGATGCCAGAAACAAAGCAGTGAAGGGCACAAAAACCAAAGGAAAGAACGATGCAAACAACAAGGAAACGGAGTACGATGCAAGCGATGAAAGAGAGGATGATTCGAGCAACGAAGGAGGGGTGAACGATGCAAGAAACAAAGCAGAGAACAATGCAAAACCCAAAGGAAAGAACGATGCAAACAACGAGGACATGGAATACGATGCAACCGACGAAAGAGAGGGTGATTCGAGCAACGAAGGACAGAATGATGCGAGAAACGACGAAGCAGAGAACGACGCCAAACCCGAATGAGAGAACAACAACGCGACTGTGCAGCAGCGTTACCAAGGTTACCAGAAATCTCGCTCAGTGATATCTGTGCGTGACGTCGTGGGCAGCGACGCTCAGTTCTGTTCGTATTTGCGTCAATTGAAAGTGGCGACTGACTGGCCGATGCCCCTGCGTACCGCTCTGCTGTAAGTGTTCAGTGCTGCCCTGAACCAGACTGCACTTCGCACAGTTCAGGTCAGTGAAGCATCGCTGTTTTAGAAATGGGAATCCGTCCACCGTCTTTTCCACTCCGATTTTACGAACCCAGCAGCCTTCGTATCTCCCAAGTGTCCAGTGCTGACGTGGCGTCTGCCGTCATGTTCCCGGAGTTATGTCCGAACTGCGGGACGTCATGGTGTGTTCTCTCGACGCCCTGGTGTGCCCCCGCTCCGCCCTCGTGTTCACGCTCCGCCCCGCCCCGCCCAGTGTCTTCGTGCGCATTCTTCTCCCAGCCTGCCCTCCCCGCCCCACGTTTTCGTGGTGTTGCCCTGCCCCAGCCTTTGTTTTCGCGTTCTTGCCCCGCCCCACCCCACCCCGCCCCATGACTGTTCTTGCCCCGCCCTGTGTTCTTACGTCCTTTGCTGCGCGTTGTTTCATGACCCTTTTCCTCTGCCCACCTTTGCGCTGTGTGCTCACCTTGTGCCATTTACTCTTGCGCTCTCCTCCCCCTGTCCTTAGCCCCCTCCGTCTCCTCCCCACCCCGTCTCTTGGCCCCTCCCCGTCTGTACTCACCCCTGTCTCTTCACATCCCCCCGTCCTCACCCCCCTGTCCTCACCCCCCCCCCCCCGTCTCCTCGCTTACCGTCACTGCCTTCGCCCGCGTTGCTCAGTGATTGAAACCTGTTGCTATGATTCACGCTAAACTCGAATCAAAACGAAACTTATTCAGCGAATTGTACAAATAATGTCAAGCTGAGATACGCACACTGTACAACGGAAGAGAACTATATTTTATTGTTGAGTTTGTCTGGGAAGACCTTCACTAAGTCGTTCAAATCAAAAAGATTTTTGAGTGGATGGTGATGATGTGCTAAGGTGTGTTTTATGCAAGGGTTGTAGACGTAGTTTTTGCGTTTGAAGCGAAACTGAGACTCTTGTTCTGTTTTTTGCGCCTTGACATTTTCCGTGTAAAAATGTTATTTTCGACGCGGAAGGCAAAGGGCAGAGTTCACATTGGACGCGGTGTGGGTTGCGTCATCGTTTGACGTCTAGTCTCTCGCGACGTAACACGTGACGCGTACAAAAATTGCGTTGTCATGGCAACACTGACGTTTTGCACTGGATACGTCACACGTTGCACCGAGATGCAGCGTTTGACTCTCCGTTGTGCAACAGGCTTTAGAAAACGTTTCGCGTGCCAAAGTATTTTTTTCCACAGGATCTTTTGGTGGTTGTACATCTTTGGTTTCCTCGCCTTTCTCTCATCCTTCATGCTGTTGTGTTGGGTTTTTCTCTGCACAGCCAGGCTTTAGCTGCTCTCTTCTCGCTCTCTTTGGTTTTACGCGTCTTTTGCTACACGTACACAAACCGGTGGCGCAGCTATTCTGCCTTTTGTTCAGAGCTACCTTCAAATCTTGAAGACTTTTTGCTGACAGCGATATACTTGACGGGAGAACGTTTTCACGCGCGTCCGCAACAACGGAAACGGAAACGTGACGTCATTTCCGGTTCCGTTTGTACATAACGTACTCGAGAACAACCGTGTCCGGGGGATTTTTGTTGAAAAAAATAGAAAAGTGGATGACACGGGATTGGTGAGCAGAGCATAGAAGCGATAAATATGTTTTGTACAGTTCCATGAAATGCGAGTGGTCTGTCGCCTGGCAACACACTACGTCACCAACGAGATGGTCGGAGAATGTGTGGAACCGGGACGCTCTCGCTCGCACTTCGTGCACTAAGTTATCAGAATATATTTAGCGAGGCTTGAGGTTCGATTGAATTGTCATTGGTGAAACTTATATACGAAATAAACAAATAACACTTTGTACAACAGCAGCGCTTCTTCTTCGAACAGAACAGATCAGATGCCTGGGGGGGGGGGGTCCAGGATTCGGTCAGGGAGGGAGGGGCTGACCCCTCAGGGAGAAGTTTTAAGTTGAAAACAAGCGACACGTGCGAATGAAAAAAAGAACGAGAATGCTTCACAGCATTGTGTCACGGTTGAGCCTCAGTGCTATGAGATAGGTGCTACCTCTTCAGCTGCCAGCATCCAAATGATACTTGTGCTGCCTCGGGGCCAAAGTTCTGTTTGTGTGGGGGGGGGGAGAGGGGCCAGGGGGTCCAACACTGGGCCACGGACGGACAGACACATACTGACAACCATCAGTCGCCGTCCGCGACTAAATATGTGCTGAAATTGTTCCGTGGGTCAACCCCCCCCCCTGGCTCCGCCGCTGTGTCCATTCCTGAGGTGGCCCCGGGTGTTGTCCGCAGTTGTCTTATCCGGGGACGTCGCGACCTCGGCGCGACAGAAGCCTGGCTGACGAGCTCCGTGAGGCGAGAAATTACTTTGCCTGATCTGGGTGGCCCTCTCCATCGTGAGGAGTGTCGAGGTGGGGGACGGGAAAGTCGAGGAGGCTGCGGGACCACAACGCTGCAGTGTGTTGACTCTAGCTCGATTGCGTGTAAAGATTGCGTACACACGCGCACTTGTGCCGGGACTGAGTCTGTCCACGTGAAAAAGGAAAATTTTCTCAGCTTGCCGCATGGATTTGGGGAAGCGAGAAGCGCTGTAGAACGGCTCTGCATGCTGAAGTTCAGGAGCTGAGACTTTTGCAATGCGGCCCCAGGATTTGATGAACCCAGGAGGGGAGGTGACCCTGTGGCTTGGACTTAGAACAAAAAACGCATCGCATATTTTGGAAAAGAAAGCGAAACATGTCCGAGGGGCCGCCCCCAGGGGTCTGAGCCTCCCCCCCCCCGCCCTGGATCCGTCCCTGAGGAATTACTGTGTGTCCGCAACAGCTGTGAGATGTGTCTGCAAATCTGTATTCAGACGCAGTAACAATCTGCACGAACTGCTTCATCTCAGCTCCAAACGAGGATACAATGACACAGAGAAAAACCTAGCAGCAATCGCTTTTCTGTCTCACGCGTGCCCCGGAGGGATGGGGGGTCCAGCTTTCGACCTCTGCACCTGTGTCAAGCAAAGGCTTCGGTTCACACAGGCATTTCGCACAATTGTCACGTGTTTGGTCACGTGGTTTGGTCGTTGACCATGACAAACACGCTCTGCCCTGACGCCTGACGAACATTGGACGTCAGGCTACATCATGAAGGGCTCGACATCACACGCTTTGCCGTGATACGCGTTTGTTTTGCGCGGGGACGCAACGGACGACGCACCCAGTGCAGAACGCGCCTCATTGTGTCCACGAATTGTGTCGCTGCGGGAAAAAGAAAGTCGTGATCTCAAAAGAGATGAAAACGAAAAGGCCTTGGGCCAGTGACGGAACTCTCAAAATACATTTCTTGCCTTTTTCTCCAACGGACGAGAGAAAGCGGCGCCGTCGCCGCGGCTGGAGCGACGCGCGGAGTCGGACAGCGTTCCACCGACGAAGCTGCATCTCTAGGTGTGTGAGACTCGACAAACAGTACATCACGACACGAGCCCCAGACACAAACATCACCTGGTTAGTCATCGCGCTGCATTGTGTTTTGTTCCGAATTGGGACATTTTGTGCGGAAGTTTTGAAGGATATATATCCTTGTCGTGTGTTTGGGCCTGAGCCTGACTTCCCTGCACAGGAACGTTTGTTGCAGTGGTGCATTTCTCCGTCAACTCAACTCAACTTCAGCGATTTGGACTGAACTTGAATGAAGGTGAGTCACACAGAATCACACAATCTGGGATTTTCATCTCGTTTGACACTTTATGTTTCAAAATGAGTGTGAAACACACACGACCTTTCACCACCAGATCTGATCTCGATGACATTGAAATTAGATTCCGATTCAGTCAAGGTCCTGCTGAATTCCGGTGAAACACATCCCGAAACAGACTGTGCAGTGCATTTGTAGTGCGTCGGACGAGTCGTTTCAGAGAACAAAAACTCCCCTTTGTTCTGGTTGAATCGGCAGAAGATGTTTTCTGAAGCAATATTTGTCGAATTTCCATTGCGTTGAATGTCAGGTTGAAAAAAACCCCCATATTTTCCCCGCAGAAACCTTCAAAACAGATTCAGTTTCGTGTCACGAATGTCTCAATGGCAGCTTCCAGATCAGGTATCCGGATCACATTACACGGGGACCTGTTGTTTCTACTCGCAGGTCACGTCGAGCGACAACTCGAAGCGCTGAGCACCCGACGACGACGCGGGCGTTGCCATGGCATCGTATCGCTTGACGACGTACTCGTCATTCGAGGAGGAGTTTCTGCACTGCGCGATCTGCACAGAGCAGTTCCACGAGCCCAAAGTGCTGCCGTGCCAACACACGTTCTGCAGGGGCTGCCTCGACAAGTAAGGCTTTTCACACACGCACGCACACACACACACACACACACACACACACACACACACACACACACAGGCTCGTCCTTCGGAGCGAGCCTGTGCTGTACCCATTTCGTCCTGGGTAGAACCTAAATGAAGGGGGTTGGGACCAACACCTAAATTGGAGATTTGTCTTTCGGGGGGGGGGGGTCAAATTTTGGGACAGGTTGTCAGGGTCCTACCACCTTCCCATGGCTCTTGGGTTGTGCGAAGCGACTTGCCAACATGCCTGTATTCAAAGCTCTGCTTTCATTGGATCCTTCAAGCACATTGCATTGCGCGTCACATCGCGGGCCCGCTTTCTTTGACGCGGCGCCCCTGGACAAATCCAGAGCAGTGACGCATGTAGCGTGAAACAGGCGTGAAGAGAGATTACCGCTCCGGAAACTGAATGCGGCAGCGACGGCCATTGTCCGCACGAAGCCCCAGCTTTTTGCTGTCACCGCTGATGGAGCCAAATTTCCTTTTATCAGATCATTATATCACCGCGCTTGTCACAATGCATTTCCTCCATCTTCGGACGTGGCCGCGTTCAACGTAATTGACATGAATGTTGCTGCTCCCACTGCACGTAAAATGTGTTCAGTGCGGTGCGTGTAACAGCGAAAGGCTCTGTGTATGCAGGAACCAAAGCAGTTACTGTCGGACTGTTTGGAAGTGCGATATGATCTTCATAAAAATTGATGATGTTGTGACAATTGTTAATCACATCCGTGGATCAATTTATCTCAGAATCATCATGATGATCTTGTTTCCTGCAAGGTCGAAAGATCCAAGATAGAGTCTGTTTGCTGCTTTTTATATTTCTATTTTCGACAAGAAGAGATGCCCAGGGTGGCTTTTCTTTTTCAAAACCGGCTGTTTGGACATTTCCTCGTCCGCGAGTTTGTTGCGGACCCATATGAACTGGCTGCGCAATCTGCAAATCCACCTGTGTTTGACCTTGTAAACAAGCTGCACTTGACCTTTCTGCACCAACATCTTACTCACGTGGCGCCCTCTCTGTCTCGCTGCACGCGCAGGTACCTGGGGACGCTGGGCGGGCCTGGCAGCGGCGTCTTCCCGTGCCCCACGTGTCGCTCCGCGCATGCGCTACCAGCCGCCGGAGCCAGCGGACTGCAGACCAACTTCGTCTTTAACAAGATGCTCGAGAAACTCAAGGTGAGGCAAGTGACTTCAGCATGACCATCGCGACAGCGACGCCGGGTGCATGTAGGTCTTCCATAGCAGCAACAAGTTGAAGTGTGCATGCTGACCTTCCAGCAGGTTGAAGTTTTTTTAAGTGATTTGCGCCGCTACCGGTCAAGCTCGAAGCACTATAGGCAGCCTCTTCCAAAAGTATGTGTACAGCAGTTTCTCTATGAAAATAGTAAATAGAGAAAATTATAGACCTATTTCTCTGTGTAGCAATTTAGGTAAGTTGCTAGATAAAATAATATTTTCAACCTTTTATAATTATTTGCAAAAATTTAATTTGTTTAATGAAAATAATTATGGGTTTAAAAGAAAATCAAGTTGTCAGCATAATTTATCCATGATGTTACATAACATTTATGAAAACTTGGATAAAAATTGTGACAGTTTAGTATTGTTTCTAGATGTTGTTAAAGCTTTTGACAAGGTTGATCATAAAATACTATTACAAAAAATAAATTATATGGGGGTTGATAGAACAGTTTTTAGGTGGTTTAAAAATTATTTACAAGATAGATATAGTAAATGTGTAATACATGGATATGAATCAGAATTATATCAAATACAAAGTTCAGTAACACAAGGTTCTGTATTAGCAACTCTATTATGGAGTATTTTTGCTTATGATATAACTGAAAATATCATAAGTAATCCTTATATTTTTGCAGATGATACAGCTTTAGTGGAAAAAATAGAAAGAGATGATATTAATAATGCATTTAATGTAATGCAATTTGATATTGATCAATTACTTTTATGGGCAAATATAAATAAGATTAAATTTAGTAAATTAAAAACTAAATATATAATTATTAGTAATAGTCATTTGCAAGTATGTCCCAAATTATATATGGAAGATATAGAATTAGAAAGAGTTTTGTCTTACAAACAATTAGGTTTATATTTAGACCAAAGCTTAAATTGGGAAACCCATATAAATTACACCATACAAAAAACACATAAGTTAATCCATATGTTTAAATTAATCAGATATAAAATTGATTTTAAAACAAGTGAAAAAATTTATAAAGGGTTAATAGCATCAATAATTGATTATTGTAGTATGTTTTACATCAATGCAACTCAGAAAAATTTAAAAAGAATTACAAGGTTAATTTATCATTGTGCATTAATAGTTGTTAAAGGAAATAGATTTATTTCAGAAAATAAGTTACTACAAGAATTAGGGTGGAATACATTTCAACAAAGAACAGATTATTTATCAATAACAATGTTTGCTAAAATCAAATTAACACAAACTCCAAAAATAATTTATGATAAATTCTTTGTGGATCTTCCTGCAAACATAGGTAGAAACTTAGGAAAATTAATAATTATTTTTTCTAAAAAAACAAAGTTTTACAATTCTTTTTATTTAAAAATGATCAGACTATGGAACACTTTACCTATGGACACTAGAAATAAAAATAACTATTCAGATTTTTTACAATGTATGCATTTACAATATTGTATTCATGAGTACAAAAAAATTAATCTATTTCATTATGACACAGAATTAGATAATATTTATATGAAAATAAGATTTCATTGCAGTCAGCTAAAAGCTGATCAATATAAATATAACTTTATACCTAATTCAAAATGTTCTGAATGCAATAAGAATAAACAAGAAACCATTCATCATTATTTCATGGATTGTACAAAATATAATCATCAAAGAAAATTATTGAAACAGAACATTAGTAATATGAGTCCATATTTTCAAAATCTGTCAAACAGACAAATGATTGGTATTGTGGAAGGTCATAAAAATCCAGATATTGATAAAAAATATTTATAAAAATATATATCAATTTATTAAACTTTATATTGCTACTACTGGTAGATTTGCAGCCTGAAATTTAAAATAAGGAAAATATTATAAAAAATGCAC
>JAAUXT010113985.1_pt1 | contig 11856 bp, 14 predicted proteins | sample 7278171 | NCBI WGS metagenome assembly JAAUXT01 (sample SAMN14350112, study PRJNA611818) | marine sediment metagenome | isolation source: surface marine sediment (1.8m) | place: French Polynesia: Moorea | collected 2018-08
GTCCTCCATCATTCCTTCTCTGTACGTCTCGGCACAATCGTTCTTTCTCCCCTCTCCCATCTCTCTCTCTCTCTCTCTCTCTCTCTCTCTCTCTCTCTCTCTCTCTCTCTCACGCACACACACACTTGGAGTTTCCCTCCCCACCAGAAGAGTTGGATCACCCTGAATTTTCCTTGTTCACACCCGCGATGAGCCGTGTTGTTCTCGAACCAGTCTTGGAGCCGTCCTTTCACTGACCCTTCCTCCTGATGACGTCACAGTGACGTCACTTCCTGTCCAGAGACTCCACAGCTTTCACTGGGCTTCAGTACTCTGCAGAACTTTCCCTGTCTCTGGGCACCTTGACGTGTTTCTGCGCCTCTACATCCGGGACTTCTGGCTCCTGCTCTCTACCCTCTTTCTGCTGCTTCACTGAAGAAACTTGTGCTCCTGGACCCCTGTTGGGACAGCGTACACACAACAACGGCCACATCACGTGTGGGCAGCCTTTGCTGGTTCTTCTGTTCCTTCATCACAGACTATTTCCCCTGTTCCTTCATCACAGACTATCTTCCTTATATGTACAGCCAACTGCTAGAACAGTGGTACAGATGACCACATATGCACTTGAGAATCAATGGCAAGAGACCTTGTCACTCCCAGCACCCAGGGCACATTGGAAACGGACAGTCACAAGAAAAGATGTCAGCACCTGCAAAGTGAGAACATGTCCTGAAGATTTTTTTCTCCCTTGAACACAAGGACACCAAAATGTCCGCCAAGATGTGGTCTTTGTATTCTGTGGAAATATGCCCCATTTTCTCTCTAACTGTTTCTTTTGGGCTCTTGCAATATTTATTGTGCCATCTTCCAACTCTTTTTGAGTCTGGGATTCAGCCAGAAATTTTTGAGTCTGGGATCCAGCCAAAAATGGGGTACAACCAGAAATCTCTGGGTGCCAGATCTGGGCTGTATGGTGGTTGTTCCAGAACTTTGATCTCTTTTAGGGTCAGAAAAGGCTTTGTGATGACAGCTGTTTGTGGTGATGCATTGTTCATGTGGACAGCCAAAGTCGTGGGCTCCTGGCTTGAGCAGGAGACAAACACCATTGACGGTCTTCAAAGATTAAAAATGACTTTTCAACCCAAACAAAAGCCCCACCTAAAAACCATATAAAAATTTTCAAAAATCAAAAATTGAATGCTACCTCTCAAACCCCTATGCAATATACTACATTTCATCAATATACTTCTTTTACCAAATATTTGTACCTTCTGAGATACAGAGACATTTCTACATCCACACCCCATTTTTTCTACACTTCCAAATTTGAACTTTTTGACCTCAGAAACACAAATTCAAATTAGACAAATTCCTTCCTCATGCATTATCCCCAATCCAAAAATGAACCCAAAGAGCCCAAAAGATCCCAAATTAATCCTCATTTTGACTATGAAACTGCTGTACACATACTTTTGGAAGAGGCTGGCTACAGGTGCTATGATTTGGCTCACACTGATTTGGCTCATTTGAGCCCAAATCGCGCAACCCACGTCAAATCACCTAAAAAGTGGACTCACCAGGGTCCCCTCAGTTGACATTGGTGAGACTCTCACCATTGAATGAAAGGGTTTGAGGCCCCCATTGCTCCATGGCCTGCAGATTTCAAAAATTGTCTCAAATCCAGAAAAACGCCACAAAACTCCATCACAATCCTTTTCTGGAGGAAATTAAAATTGTGGTGTTGTCCTCATTTCACCCTGCAGACAACTTGGCACAGAAAGGAAGAGTCCAGGGGACTAAGTTTCAGGGAAATCTGAGGTTGCATTGTCTGTTGTCGGGAGCAGAACGTTTGTTTGGCAGAATTTGTATCACACATACAGGTTTGGCAACGAAGACACGGCTTCAAAAAGCGTTAACAAGTCGCTCAGGGAGCTTTTGGACTACAGAGCGGAGCTTCTCCTCAATCACTTTCAATTTCGCGGATTCCCATCCCCACATCTGAAAAAACAAGCACAGGTCTTTTGAGCTTTGGTGTTCAAAACGTGTTAGAAAACGATTTCCTTGGCCACAAAAAGGAGAAAAAAATCGCGGAAACTGAAGCTCTGGTTTTCTCATTTGAGGGGTGTTTGTTCACAGCTTCCACTCGGGACCAGAATTTTGTTTGGCATTTTCTACTGTGTTATTTGGATGGACGTAGAAAACTCCCCAGTCGACCTGTTGTTGGGGCCTGAAAAGGAAGGGGGTTTTAGGCGAATGGCCAATGCCAAATTGACAGGTACATGAATAGTACATATTCTCCTGAATCTTGATGCTGCGATTGGTACAGTAGTCATTGTCCGTGCCAGCAAATCACCTGGCGCAACTGCTTGCGCCAACAAAACTGTTCACTACCAGCACAAGGGTGTTCCTTCGGTATCATCTCGAGCCTTTTGTGTTGGCCCACAACATCCTGTATGAACACAGGGCGAGTCTGGAAGCTCGATGCCCAGTGACTTGACGCATGTTGAAAAATGTACCTGGCCAAACATTGTATGTCGTCTTCCAGTGGTGCCATCGGCGGTGTAGCTGCCGAAGAAACCCCAGGTTGGGAAGGCGCGTCTGGCGGACCTGCCTGGTCTGTCATAGGCTGTTGTTCAGGTGCCTGGTCCCCATGCTGTGGCACTGTCCCCATCAGGTCCACCAGCTGCGGGACTGTCTGCTGCTGCTCTGCATCTGTTGTCGCTGAGGGCGCCTCCACGATGGCCAACGCCATCTCAAGCCTCTTGTTCAGGACTGCGTTGTGGCGCACTAGGCCCTTCACCTGAGCTTGTAAGTTCTTGTTCTCTGTCGCCAGGTCAGATTCCTCTACGTCCTTCAACTTCCGGTTTGCATCCACGAGCTTCTGATGCAGGATGCAGATTTCCGCCGAAATGCAGGAGATGCATTCAGCCCTGGTGGGGCCGAGTGACACCTGTTCCGCCTTGGCCTCACCACCAAGCGCAAATTCTTGGCATGCTCCTCACGGAATTCACGCCTCTGCTTGAGGCCTTGCTGGTTCCTGGTGAGAAATTCTGACCTCAGGTCCTATTGAATGCCACAGAAATGCCGTGCCCAGTCACCCTTCTTCCTCTGCTCATCACAGTGGTCATGTATGGCAATTCCTGCCACATTGGGGAGGTGGTATGGTACCAACTTGTCCCCTGCCTCTTGTCCTCGAGTTTGAACTCGTCCCTCTGCAGCAGCTGGAAGTGTGGGTGCACTTCACGCATGTCATAGTCTCGGGAGACCCAGTTCAGCAGTCTGCGCATGGTCTCAAAATGCCATTGGCAGTGGTACCGGGGTAACTCAGCATGGATCTGTTGCGGCGTCATGTTGTAGAGGCCTGGATGTATGTAGACTTTCATTCCCATGGACTTGAGCACATCCCAGCACCCAGAATACTGTATGTTCTGAATGTTGTGCCCAGAGAGGTAGGCGTGAGTCGCCCCACCCACTCGATAGCAATGTGGCATAAGATGCAGGAAATGCCAGTTGGTGTGTAGCTTCATCACACTGATGATTTCCTGGAAGTGGTTGTGGGTCATTGGGTATCCGTCCATGTGACAGAAAAAATAAGGGGAGTCCGGGCGTGCCTCCTTGTAGTCGGTCATGATGGAACCAAAAGGAATGTCTTCCAGCAACGTCCCAGCGGGCCTCCCATTGTCGCGCTCTGAGCGAGGTCTTGTCCGTATGGAAGTAAAAAGAGCATGCTTTGTCAGTGAACAGCACTTCATTTTCTCTGAAGGCATGCACCTCCGTGTCACCTTCGATGTCAATGGCATTCCATTGCGGCTTCTCAATGGTGCATTCGCTGGGACGCAACATGCCCACGAAAGCAGCACACAGAAGAGCTTTGGATAACTTGGCATCATACCCTGACATCAGCGCATCCACCGCTGCAACTTGCTGTCACAGCAGGGTCAGAGTTACCGGCAGCTTGGTGTCCTTCACCTTCAGGGCCAAGACCTGCACTGTGTCCAGCAGTAACTCGTTCTCCTCAGTGATCTCCGGATCAAAACTTGTATCCTGCCCAGCTTTCAAATCCAGCATCTGACACAGCACGTTCCAATAAGAACAAAGTGATGAAATCTTGTACACATTGTCGCGTATGTACTCGAGGAATGCCTGGATCTGTGGTTGTCCTAGTTGAAGCGGGAGTTTCTTGTCCGCGACTGCCTTCCGGAAATGCCCAATCACTGCTCTGCCTGTAGAGTTGAGGCCTCTAAGCCAGCGTGGGCTGTGGATGCCAAGGGCCTCCAGCATGAGGGCCACATTCGTGTTGGGATGCACTCTGGTGCTGGATTGTGGATGCACTGCCGCTTGAATTTTCGGAATGCACCCGGGCTCAAGAGGTCTCTTTCTAGGTTGTTGACCCCGGGGATGTGCTGCGCCATCACATGAATCTGAAATTGCATACACAGCAAGGTGATTTCCCACAGTAATTCCAGCACTGCATCCAGTGGACTTCCTGTGGTTGATGGCACAAACCACCGCTTGATTGTCAGACCGCAGCAACACCACCTCCCCCTGCATGCACTCGCCCCATAATGTCAGTGCCACTGTGATTGCAAAAAGCTCCAGTTGGAAAATTAGCTGTGCCGGCATCATGCCCAGATCTGATCCAGGGCAGAACCAGTCAGTGTCCACCCAATGCCCAAAAGCCCAGCAGCCTTCACAATAACAGCCGAATCCTAGACGCACCACTCCAGCTGCATCTGCTTTGATTTCTCAGACGTGCACATCTCTGCCCACTCTGCACAAGAATGGTACAGTGCGTGTGTAGATGAGACTCTTCGGCTGCAGAAAGAACCAGAATATGTGCATGTCATCATACATGCCTGTTGTCACCATTCTCCACTTGGATGGAACCTGGATAAATTGCAGCGCATACAGTCTTGCAAGAAAAACCCTCCCAGCTGGAAGTGCCTGACACGCAAAGTTGTAGTCCAGCCAGTTTCTCAAGTGATTTCACTGTCACGGGAGTCTCCTTCTCATACACCAAGATCACCTTTCGCAGTCGTGCAACACACTTAAGCCTCTTGTCTTCTGGCAGTTCCAGGGTATGATCTCTCAGATTGGTCATCAGTCCAACAAAATCAGTGCTCTGCGCCGGACCAATTGTTTTCTGGTGCAAGGAGAAAGGAGCCAATCCCCCTGTTGCCTGGGTCACATGAACACGTCCACACCTGTGAAGAGTTAAATGGTTTATTTACAAAACCTACCTGAGCTTCAGCGAAGGAAGCCCAGAGTGTGGGTGAGGTATGTGTTTGTATACGAGGCTTGTCCAGGTGAAAGCGAACATTTGGCTGTTTCTCGGACACTGTCCGGTGGAAACGAACAATTTTTACGGTGTGTGAAGCGAGCAAGTGTATTCACATTTTGCACAAATACAATGCCATATCCAATGAAGTGAACAACATTTTCAGACAGTGAGAACAACGTGGTAAGGTTCCAATTTGGTGAATCGTACACGCAAAGCCTATCTCACTTGTGCAGCGCAACCTGAGTTCATGCATGCTGTGCAGAAATGCGGTCAATCTGAGTCTGCAGTCGAATCCAACAGTTCAGAATCCGGAGGGGGCACGATGTTGTCACCCTCAAAATACTCTCCTCCTGCAGCAATGCATTTTCTCTACCTGTTTGGCAGCTGTTTGGTGATGCAATCCGCAAAGTCCTTGTGGGGTATGCGGTGGATGATCTCCATGAGTGCATCCTGCAGCTCTGGAACATTGGCGAACACCTTCCCTCTGATTTAGGATTTGAGGAAAGGGAAGAACCAAAAGTCTGCTGGTGCCAAATCTGGTGAGTATGGAGGATGATTGACAACATTCATCGACGTTTCAACCATGGCAGCAAATGTTGGTGTCGCGGTGTGAGCAGGCGCATTGTCATGAAGAATCCGGTACTGGTTGTTCTCCCAAAGAACAGGGCATTTTCTTCTGATCGCCTCTCGCAGTCTGGACAGGATTCCCACGTAAACTTTGGCTGTGACAGTCATCTTGGGAGGCAAAAACTCCAAGTGGACCACACCTTGATCGTCAAAAAAAACTTCCATCATTGTTTTCCGTGCTTGACGTGACCGCAGCGCCTTGCGGGGGCATTTCTCTTTCTTGCCAACCCATTGCAAACTGCTAACTTTTTGCTCCAGTTCCAAAACAGAGAACCACGACTCGTCCCCAGTGATAATGGTCCACAGGAACAATGGGTCTTGTGATTCCTTCAAATTCTCACGGCAAATCTGGACGCGATGATGTTTCTGGTCTGCAGTCAGAATCTGGGGCACAAATTTCGGTGCTTTCTTCCGCAGTCCCAAATTGTCTTTGAGAATGGTGTGAGCAGTTCCAGTCGACACTTGAGTCTCCGCAGCAATCTGCCTCACTGTTGCCCTGCGATCCTTTTGCAGAACAGCATCCACAGCTTGAACATTCGCAAGAGTTCTTTGCGGGTGACTGTTTCCAGGACGGGGAAGGTCTCTGCCACTTGTGTCACCTTCCTTGGCTCGTAGATACCATCGCCTGCAAGTTGTGACTGAAAGGCTCTCATCTCCATAAACCTCCTGCAGCAATCTGAAAGTTTCAGCTTGGCTTTTGCCTCGTTTGGCACAGCAAATTATGTGAATTCGTTGAGCGCAGCACACTTGCATCTTGACGTCCGCTCCGCACAATGCACATCGCCAAATAGGCTGAGCAACCGAATTTGAGCGTCCTTGAGACATGTGAACATCCGGTCACACAGACTGACATGAATGACATAACCATTGCATGATATTCAAACCGCATTGTGAAAAAAAATTGACCAAAAAACTCGAAAAGGAACGGCAAGAAACCCCAATGTTCGCTTTCACCTGGACAAGCCTCGTACACCTGAAGCTGCCACCTACTCGTAGACCCTGGCACCATGAGCCCGCTGTCCAGCTGGCTGCTGTTGTGAAGGCTGCGGTGGTGTGAGTGCTACCATGTCAATGGTCACTTGGATGAAAAGCTCCATAACCCTAAAGCGAGAGTGAGTGCGAAATCGTCAGAAGGAATGAATGTTGTGAATGTTGTGAAGGTCTACTGGCGGCGCCAAGAGAGGAGCCCCATTCCAATTTGGAAGGGCCATCAGCCACCACTCTAAATCGCGACGTGCTTCCCGTGTCAGCAAAACAGGACTGTCCCAAGCCTGTTTTTGAGAGATGTTTCTGTAAACATTGTGGAGCAGAAGTTTTCCTGGTACCACTGCCTGTGTAAGGCTGATGCACTGACTGGCCATGCGCACCAGTGCCCTGGGAGTCACTAAAGACTCTGAGCACATGCTGCAAATTCCTTTGCAATTTTGCTATCTTCTTTTTGGGAACCTCCAGCCATGGTCCAAACTCTCCTTCTGAGTGCAGCACAAAGCCTACAAACTGTGTTGAAGTAGAGAAAGTCAAATCACACTTGTCATAGTTCAGATCCCAACCTAAAGAACACAGTGTGTTGTGAACAAAGGCCCACTTGTCCTGCACAGAAAACCGGTGGAGCATGAACACAAAGTCATCCACCCATGCTGTGCACCTGATGTCACATGCCCTGAAGTAATTGACAACTTCTCTGATATGCTTGGAAAATATGTAGGGTGTGGACTTCACCCCAAATGGTAAGACCAGCCATTGGTAGACTTTGTTTTGCCATCTAAAACACAGAAACCTATGGTGCCTTGGATTGATACACACATGTATGATGGAAACCCTTTTCCAAGTCTGCTGACAAAAGGATGTCGCCTGACTGAATTTGAGAGGATATAAATTCAATGCCCTGCTGCTTGAAGGACAGAAAATCAACAAAGTTGTTGACGTGTCAACAGTCCAAAACTAACCTGAACTTGTGTCCCTTCTTGGCAACTATTGACAGGGGCTGAATACACACTGTTTGCGACTCTGGAATCTCCTGAATGCTTTCTCTAATTTCTTGGGTCACAAAATTTCATTGAGTTGCAGTAAACTCTTTCTGAAAGTCACACGGTTGAGGGAGCTCTCTAAAGTGCAGTGGTGCGCCTTCCAAAATCCAGTTGACCACAAGCGCAGTTGCTCCAATTGAAACCCAATGTTGTGCACACAGATGACCCATGTGTCCAGTCAGGTCATATCCTCTCTTTCTTGGGGAAACTGGTTAAAATTTGCCTGAAAGTCACCTCTGCCATGACCTCGAGCCAAATTTCTACCACCACGCCATGGAGGTCCACGGTATCCAAATCCTCTGCGGAAACTGCCATAGTTGTCGTCTTTCTCATTGCACCCTTGTAATGCCACAAGTTTGGCCATGGTTTCCACTCGCTGCAGGATGTGCGGGTGGCCATTGGAAGACGATCCCAAACCATTGGATTTGAAGAGTCATTTGGCCTTGGGCCCAAAGGAACCAGCTACTACAAGACCAGCCTGTCTCTCCTGCAGATATCTCATCTGCCCGATGAGAGTCAACATCAGATCATCCAACTGTGCTTGCACTCCCTTAGCATCCACATTATTGGAATCATCAGACAACTTGGCCTGCAAAGCTCTGGCCAGTTTCAGAGCTGTTTCATTGTAGCATGCCACCCCAGACAACACATTGGCAGTGTCTCTCAATTTTGAGTCAATACCTGTTTGCTTCCCTGAAAAGTACAGGTCCCCAGGCAGGCACACTGCAGAGACAGAGTCCTTCACTGTCTTGAATCATCTCTGTAGGGCATCGGAATCCACTTCGTAAAAACCTGAACCAAAGGTGTCATGTTGAACAATGGTTCATGCTGGCTGATCACCATGATCAGACCCACCATCTCTCTCCGATGCAGATTTCTGCCCCAGTGCAGTTATTCTGGTCCCTAACTGACCCAACTCCTTTGTCACAGTGTCAAACTTCTTGTTAACAGAAGACTCCAGTCCTGAAAGTTTGTCCAGAACTTTAGAAATATCTGTATTTTCAGCCGACATCACCGATTCCATGCTGCTGACGGAGAAGCACACACAAGACTGACGAAATGTGGGTCAGTTCTGACCCACATACACTCTTTGTTGGTCTTGCAAACGTGACAATGTTGTGGATGTGTGTTCAGGCCAGCATCATTCCGGTGGCCTTCAGCTGGCTGAACCAGTTCTCATCATTCATCAGGAGAGAAGAGCTGATCTCTCCTGTCTCCATAAACTGGGTTGCATAAGTTGAGTCACACATGTGAAGGGTTGAATGGTTTATTTATTGAACCTACCTGAGCTTCAGCAAAGAAAGCCCAGAGTCTGGGTGAGGTATGCATATGAGGTATACACCTGAAGCTGGGTTCAATTAGAGATGGTTTGATTTCTCAACACAAACCCAATGATGACATCCATCTGGTCCTGCAGGTCAACAGAGTTGAAAACATGGCCCTTTTTCTTGGTGTTTGTACCTCAGTTGGATAGATCTCAAATCTGCAGGTGAGGCACCTGGTGCGTGAAATTCTGGAACTTGATGAGCATATTTCTGATCTTGGGTGTACCTGGGTCCTTGTGGGTATGTTGGAATTCACGCAAATTCCCTCCAGTCACATCTTATGCAACTTCAACCAGTAAAAGGTCAGTTCTCTTGTCTGTGTTCTCGGAGTTGTCTGGCTGATGTTTGAGATGTTGGTTCTCCTCTTCCAATAAGTTGACAAGCCTCGTGAGGTCTTCAATCAGACTTTCTGAACACTGTATTGACCACTTGTTCAATCCAGAGCAAATTTCTCATTCACTACATGAACCCAAAAATATTCTCTGCCTCACAACTGGCCAAGAAACAGGCTCATCAGCAAACACCCAATTCCTGCTGTGTGTGACGTCCCCTGCCCCAACTTTTGACAAGGCAAAATCTCTGTCAAAGAAGACACTTTGGGCTCAGAATCATGACTGTATGTGTATCATAGATCTGAATGATCCTGACCTTGTCTGGCATTCACTTCTTTCAAGTACATGAACACCCCCCAGATGTGCCTGTTGATGTCCACCATTGGTTTGGATTCCTGAGGATTCCTCTGAGAGGGTGAGGTACAGAACCACACCCCCCCAGTATTGTAGGAGACAACATCAGTGAAGAGCTGGGAGAGAAAATCTCAGACTCTTCCTTTGGCCATGTTGAGGTCATTGACCCCACAAGGAGCACAATATCTTTGCACTGCAATGAAAAGATGAGAGCACTTGATCCACTGGATCCAAAGTGTGAGTGAATTCATTTTCTCATTACTGTACCCATTACCCTGGTGCACCAGTTTGCTGTCAATAGAGACCAAGTTGTGGATTTGCTTTTCTACAATGATTGTGGCAGGATTGTGTTTGGCACAGCTGCTGCCACCTTGAGGCACAGAATGGAAGGATGCTGAGCCAATAGGATAGACAGGAGACGTGGGTGGCGAATCGGCTGTAGCTGTGACACCGGACAGATCTCCAGGTTTCTGTGATGATGCTCTGGACACGCTCACTCGAATAACAAGAGATACGTTGCCTGAGTCAAGCCCAACAGGTTATTCTGCCACAACCAAGGCAGCTATGTTTTTCAATGCAACAACAACAGGGTTCACTGCCCCCATCATTAGACAAATGGATTTTGTGAGTTTCCAGGAAGACACAGACCAAGAAGCAATGGAAAGAGGAGAAATGAAATTTTGTGGAAGAATTCACAAGTTGAACAAGTTAAACACAGAGAATTGCACCAGGACTTTGGTGTTTGCCAGACACTGAAAAATCAAAACAGGTGGCATGCAAAAGTACACCCAAGCAAATCCTTTGGCCCCCCGCAACCATCCAAAAAAAGTCAAAATTTGGACCAAAAGAAGTGTAAGGATGAGGGTAGCAAACTGGAAGAAAAGCTACTAAATGGCACAAAAGCAAAAGCCTGCATCACATTCAATCAAGAGGGCCTGTGGGGGGAAAAACTGTACATCATAATATTACAATAACCCAACTACATTATTTATTATCACTGACAATATTTATGCAGACACATACTGATACAAATGTACAAAAACAATCAATATCAAGAGTCTACATTTACACAATGCAATACTTGGACTTTTTGTGGGCTTCAAGACTGTCCTTTGTCCAAAAACCCGACCCACATTTGTCACGTGACAGCAGTTTCTGGTGAGTGCCGCGAGGTTCAATGAATTGCGCAAATGTTGTGAATTCGCCAGTATGAGACACGTGATGAAGCAGTACGTTGCTTGGTTGCCTGATGACATGCGGATATTTCAATACAGACATGGTAAATACAGTCACCATGGAGACAATGCAAAACTTAAATTTAAATGCGAACATCACTGAAAAACACATGTTGTTTGATCTTGAGGCAAAAAAGTACTCTTTTTTTGAAAAACGTTCACTTCTGCTGGATATCAGAGTATTGTGAACTCTAATACATGAAAGACAATTGCAAAGACTTTTTTCTTTTGTGCGTCACTTGTCTGTATGTCCAAAACTTTCACAGCAGATAGAGCCCATTGAGATGAGGACATGGTCAACACAGTACATAGAATTTGGATGAGCAACATGATGAAGCAGTGATGAAGCTGGAGCTCATGGTCAATACAGTCAACATGCAGGCAATGCAACAGAGAACATGTTGTGTGTGTGTGTGTGAACATACTAAAGCATGGTTGATTCTACACAGCAACTCTGCCTGAGCTGCAGAGTCACAGTTCTTCCAGAAGCCTGCCCAGTTGATTCTCACCCTCACTCACAGCAAGAGAAAGATGGCAATCTGGTACACTTGAAATGATAACAAAATTGTCACACCTCTGGTACACCATGATCACAAGGTTGTCACACCTCTGGTACACCATGATAACAAGGTTGTCACACCTCTGGTACACCATGATAACAAGGTTGTCACACCTCTGGTACACCATGATAAC
>JAAUXT010122268.1_pt1 | contig 11856 bp, 8 predicted proteins | sample 7278171 | NCBI WGS metagenome assembly JAAUXT01 (sample SAMN14350112, study PRJNA611818) | marine sediment metagenome | isolation source: surface marine sediment (1.8m) | place: French Polynesia: Moorea | collected 2018-08
AGTTGGAAATTTTTTTCGACGGATCACTAATTCCTTTTTATGGTAATTTGGCATTGCATTTACGACTTCTTTGGTGATGTTCATTTGCAGATCAATCGTGTTTAAAATTTTTCAATATGCAAAAAGTGTACTTTCAACTTTTTTGTTTCTTGATAAATTTCAACTTTGGTTGCAGATTCTTGGAGGGTATGGCTGGGGCATGTATGCTCCATTTTTTGTTTTTGCTGTTTGGCACTTTCAGTTTCTAGAGTGAGCAACGCCCCTATTATTGCTCAACGTTCGAAACAAGTTCAAATCAACCGCGGCGTCCTTGGACGTATATTTCAACGTACTCGTTGCCACTAAAAGCATTGTGTTGCTGTCAACGTGTTGAAAACCTCACTTCTGCTGTTTTCAAAATGTCACTTCATGTGGAGATGCTCGATGACCTCGCCCAGAACAAAACAAACGAGAGCTTCACTTTGGACAAACAACCATAAAGACTTTCCCGCACACGGAAAGACGTCAGATACGATTTCTCAGTTCAAATCTGACCTGATGCCAAGGGAATAGTCTCTTGCAGGACATCACCGAGCAGGTCTTGTTGAAGTTGTGTCTCATGTCTTCAGGACAGGATGAAACTTGGTCATACATGTACCACATGTACCCTCCAATTATTTCTTGAAGGCCAGTGCATCACTTTCCACACAAGCGTGTGCGCGCATTTCTTGAAGGTCAATGTGAATGGTTGACACCGGTGGGAAAATCACTCTTCTGACACACACAACTCGAACGAGAAGAAGCTGCTTCACAAGAATGTCCAAGTTCAAAGACACCCGAGAAAAGAAAACCAAACATCGCAAAATGCTTGTCATTTCAGCCATATTTCTCGTGCATCTAAGTTCCACTCGCACTTGGTACAGAGTACTTAATCGCTCTTTCAATAATGTCTTTTCCTTTGCTATATTTTCCTTTTTCTTCTCGGAACTCATTTCCAGCCACTTGCCTTGTTTTCCGTGAGTCTTTTGATGGCGACGCATTTTCGCTAATGAAGGAATTAATGGACGAGTCGCCGGCGGCGGCGCCGCGGAGGGAGAGAGAGAGCGAGCCGCACTGAGCGCCTCGCGCCCAGCGCCGAGACATTAGCTTCTCGTCAGACAACGTGGGTCCATTGTTGTTTGCTCAAAACACATCTGATGTGGTGTGGTGCACGGTGAGAACTTTTCTCAGGATGTCCAGCCAAGCTGAGGGAGTCTGCGGGAAACCTGGTTGTTGGATGTTGCGAAGTTTACTTCACTGTGAATTTCGTGCAACGGATGGTGGGTTGTCCCGAGTCCTCAGAGAAACCAAAAAAGATAGCAAATAACGACGTTTCTTTCCGTGACATGCAACAACCCAAGAGACTGCATTGTCAAGTCAAGATTCCATTTTTCCAAGCTTGGCGAGAATTCTGTTTGTCAGATCATGGTTTTGACTTTGGTGCTGAAAGAGCTGGGAGAACCTGGTTCCAAAGCAATGTCTAAAGCAAGGTGAATCCGCCCCTGGATGTTTTCTACGAGGCTCGCTTTAGTATCTCTGAAGTATTGTCTCGCAGCTGTCAAGTGTTTTTCTCCAATACCATCACTTCAGCTGTTTTGACAGGTAACGTGCTGCAAATATTCAGTGAGACTGTTCTTCTCAAAGAATTGTTTTCCCTCAGGTTGTTTGCCTCGGGCTTCAGGTGACCATTCCTCAGTCCAATAGACTAATGTGTTCATTTGGGATTCTATTGTTTCCAGGCGTGCGGGCCGAGGAGTTTCTCTTCCACCAAGACGCGTCCAATGTGCCGAGAACAGACGGAACTCGACACAGCAGGGCCCACCTCCCAGGACCCGCCTCACCATCATCGATAAAGCACCACTCTTCTCTTGATGTGTTCCTGTGTGTCGCATAAATAGTCAACGTTTGACAGCAATGGTTCACAGTCAGTGAGCAAACGAACGGGAAACGAGCCCATACTGTTACTGTTGCCGTGAACATCGCATTAAGAACCGCGTTCGAAGATTTGAAGCATCCATGGGTGTCATTGCCACTCAACGACGTTTTGTAAAAAGAACTTGAGAACAATGAGTGCGGAACCCGTGACGAATGACGAGCTGAATCCGGGTGCTGGAAGCAACGCAGGAAGGGGCTGTCATACGAGCGTACGTGAAGAAAAGTGGGATTTCTGTAGAAATCTGTGTAAAAAATGTGGAAAAAACTGGAAATATCATTCCAAAACTGTTGTCCCTGACCTCCGTGATCTTTCTGGTCGCATTCCACCAAAAGTCGCAGCAAAAAGGCAGTTTGAAGTGAGGAACTTTGGGACACTGAAGTGAACCTGTACCTTCAGACGGGGTCTGTCTCGGTTTTCCCGACAGGACGAGAAGCAGGGAGGTCGTTGCCCTGGTCAGCACCGAGTCAGCAGTAGCGCAGCGCTGTCGCTCTATTGATTCTCGCTCCCATCCCATCTTTCCACCATTGTCTTTGACACTGTCAGCACTGCGTCGTTTTGTCGGCGTTGACAACTCAATGTGTAGTGTTGCCTGCTGAATGGTGCAAGGAGACGGGGGCACGGCGCGTGCGGCCCGGAGTCAGGGCACGGTGTGAACCGGGTCACAGCGAGACAAGCTGCACGTTCTACTGTCCAGGAGTGATTGCTCAACGACAAAAATGGAGAAAGTATAAGCTCTCAGGTGTTGCAAGTGTGAATGTGCAGCAGTTCTGTTGCTGTTGAAAGATTCCAGTGGAAGGAGTCTCAGAAACTGCAGCGAGATAGAATTGCTGCCGCCTGCCTCCTTCTCTTTTGTCTGCAATGAGCCTTGAACGCAATGTTCATGAAACAAAGCGCCCACGTCATTTCACAAGGATAATTTCAGACGACAGTCATTTGTACAAAATTCACTTCCACAACATGAAAAGTCAAATTTGTTGTGAACGAAGTGGTCGTGTGACATTCACAGCGCACAACTTGCTCTGACAACGAGATCTGCTGTGGGTGGATTTGCCGTTTCAAAGTGAATTTTTCTTCTTGCTCTTTCTGAATCAAAACGTGGCGGCTGCGAACCTGTTGTTTCTCCAGCTGACGAGACTTGTGTCTCAGATATCGCGACGTGAATGTGTCGATGAAAGGAGACTGTCAAAAATGCTCGACTTTTACCAATCCAAGACCTTTCCTGCCCTGCACCCGAGAGAATTACATGTTTTTCGAGTGGGAGGCAAAACTGCTTATCGTGCCTGCAAACCAGACCACATTCCAATCACTCGACTTATTCTTTTCAGCTACTTTGCGCAAAAGCTTTGCCTCCGGCTTCATTCTTTGTATTTGGTGTTGTAGCTTCGACAGACCAACAATGGAGGAATTCACCCAACATCTGATGACATTTCATGGATCTTTTCACTTGCGTTCAGGAAAGCACCGACGAAGCGAAGTTCTTCAAACAAATGTACTTGGATGTCGTAATGCTGCATGGTTTCATGAAAAGCTGCCGTGCACTCCACACACAATTCATTCGAGGCATTGGGTGCCAGAGTAACAGGTGGGAAAAAAGAGTCCAAAGACCACTCAGGGCTAAGTTAGGTCCAAACAAGGTGAGACCAATGTTGTGGACAAAGGTTGGCTCTGCCCCTTGTGAGACGCAAACGTGACACTTCCGCCCAAGCAAGGAACCCACCACCAAGTGCTTTTGTTTCAAGACATTGATTCTGGAAATAAAGTGAGTTGTGTCGACTTCAGATGTAGATATAGCTGACACGTGAACTGCGTTGTCTTTCACAATCTCGTGCAGATCCCCAACCTGAAATGTCACATGCGGTGTCAAAGCTCTTTTGTGCGTCCGTCTGAAGGCCTCTCGAGTCTGATTCCTGACTTCAGATCAGGTGTCTGAAGGTCAAGCTGTGAGTTTGTGCAGACGGTAGGCAAAGCGATTCAGGTGCATTGGTTTTGTGTGGCTCATGAAATCGCATTCACTACGTATTTCCTTCGGCTGAAAGGGCCTGAGTCGCCACCTGATGCAAGCAAGCCTTGTGGCTCCTACAAACGGATCAGTGTTGTGTTGGAAGCTTTGATTTCTTTTGCACAAGTGTCTCGGGCTGCCTTGGGATGCCTTGCTTTTCGCTCTTACACATCAAAAATTGTTTGCATTATGCATTTTCAAATGGTGAAAACCAGGCGCTGAAAGTACAAAGAAAAATAATTGGACTGAGATGCACCTTTTGGCAATGTCTGGAGTCTGTGTGTCTCGGTGCCTCTCTCTTTGAACAGCTCTCTGCGTCATCGAAAGTTCGGTGGACCTGTCTCGCGCCACTTGAGTCGCAGACGGGTTCCCTGACGAACCTCTCCACGCGCCACAGTCTGCTCCAGGGTCCTTGTTGCAAAGTTTTGCAATCCAGAGTCTTGTTTGGGGAATTTGCACGGCACAGGGAGAGTGAACAGTGTTGTCGTGCTGAACTGTGGTCAAGCTGTGCGGAAATGACTCAGGAACGTGACTCAATTCTCAACCATCTGCAAACACGAAAATGTGAATGTTGCTTCACAACGCGCATAACAACCTGAAACATGAAAAGCCCCGGTTTAGAAGCACGCAGCTTCACAGACGACAAGCGACATTGAACCCACCTGTCTGTATGTGTTGTTCTCAACTGGATGCGAGTCAAAGCAAAAGTTGAATCAACCAGCCACCGATAGCTTGTGAAGTTTCCTCTTGCAGTTGTCGCTTGGGAATGCGTTGGAAATGAGACAATTTCCACCGCGTGAAGCCGCCGTGTGACACGCGTCTCCTCGATTTGCATTTCTGGGTTCGCTTTGTCGGTCTTCGTTTCGGCTGCGCTGTGATTGAAAGGTCACGAGTTTTGTGCCGCACGACAAAAGTAGAACTGTCCATTTGTTGACTCGTGCATTTAGAGCCCAAACGGTGCAATATCCAGTGCTATATAATTGTACAAATAAGACATACATAGCACTAGATATTGTACTGTTTCAACCCTTAAGGTTCGTGCGTGTTGTCCTGGTTCAGTTCACTCCTTCGTCTTCATTGAGAAATGAGCTGTGATGGGTCCCGTATCCGTGGAAGCTGGATGTGGTGTCACAATTCAGTTCTGGTCCATGTTCTGTTTGGAGTGAAGAAAAATTCTCTTGTTTGGTGATCCGATGAAGTTCCCCACTGCTCCATCTGCGTGCCTCTGGTTGAAATGTCAATGTCTCACGCGAGCCTTGAAAGTTGCGTGTCTCCTGAGACGATCTCCGACGTTTGGCTGCCCTCGTCCGCGCGGCACGGAAGCGATCGTGATTGGTGCTGTGTTCACCGCTGAAGGTGATCAAGACACACACGCACGCACACACACGCACACACGAGCATGTCAGTGCCTTCTGCGTTGTTGTCGAACCTCTGCATTGATCAATCAGGTCAAACAGGCAAACAGAGAAAACTCCAAGAACTTGTCTTCATCAGATTGTTGGAACGAAATAGGTGGTTTGGGTCCTTCCATGGGTCTGGGTCCCGGCGTGTGTCCAAACTCTTGTTCAGTGCCAAACAACCAAGTTGTCGCCCCAGAGCAACTTTCGCTTGGACGAGAGGGTTGGTGTTGCCTGCAATTTTGACTTCCCAACCTTGCGCAGAAAGTACGTCATGGACGTAAGCACACCACGACAGAAGAGGACTGGCATCAGAAGAACGTACGTACAGTTGTAAACAGGCGAGAAAGAACACACGAGCTCGCGGAATACCAAGGGCAAACCCGTTCACGGACGGGGATGCTCAGGTGCGCCTTGTTCTGCTCACCGCTGGGTGGAGGGACACTTGTGGCTCATTCGCACATCGCAGTGTCGAGCAGAGAGACGGGCAAATGAGCCAGCCTCAGCGCACCGCACAGTATACTAGTCCAGCCGCACTGTCAAACCGTTCGGACCTCTTCCACTTGGCGACTGCAGCTTTTGACGCACACAACGAAAAATACTTCGGTCAACTTTGTCAAATGAGAACACACAGCTGAGACAATGATGCTTGTTGGTCAAGTGGTTGTTTCGAAAGAAATCACAGTTGTCTGTTTGGTGCAGTCGCTTGAGGGTGAGGACTTGTGCCAATTTTACGTCGCTTTTGGGATCGTGCGACAGAAATGCATTTCCGCATTGCTCAGTGAAGATCATCATTTCACAAACACAAACAGTCTTCTTTCAGCCTGTTGTGCCTGGTGCCAAGTTTTTACTTGTGCAATTGTCTTCCAAGCAAAGTTGGATCCATTTTGCCAGACGAAGTATTTCTACTTCGGGAGGCACAACGAAATGAGCCTTGAGACACAAACGCGCCCCAGCTATGTATACTAATTGAGTTCCTTTCAGTTCCGAAGCCTGTAATAACGCGATGAACACAGACGTGGTTCCACACACCCATGTGTTGGAGAGAATTTGGATGAGAAAATCCAATGGTGTCAGAGCAGCTCCTCCACAACGACCGCGCGCAGGAACTTCAAGGGCGCTCACCTCAAGAGCCAGGGCAACGTCGCGCAGTTCAGCTTGAGGATGCCCGCAAGACGACAAGACGACACCACAATGTGACAAGTTAAACTCAGGAGAAATCTTGACCACTTGACGTTGGCCTCTGAATTCCAAGGCACTGCTTCAAATGCGCAAAAAAAAACTCACAAACACGTGCAACGACTTCGTTTTTCTTTTTCTTTGTCAGAAAACAAAACTGTCTTTTGATTCGGAGCAATTGCGACACCACAGATAGGTGTGCCGCCTGTGTTCGTAATTGGCCTAATTAGTCTCTATGAACTCTCGACAAACCAATTATGTCCTCAGTAGCAACAGAGAGAAGGATCAACTGCGCGCGGTCGCATCGGCAAAAGGCGCTCAGAACCCAGGCGGCAAAGTCGTGACACCACTACCAACCACGTAAAGGTGGCGAAATTTGTTTGGAAAAGTCGTCATCTGTTTGAGCAAAACATTCACATCACGGCTGGAGAAGGAGAAACTGCAGACAGGACCCGTGCAGAGATGGGGTTTTCCCTCCTGACACACCGGGTGCAAACCAATCCTTCATGGGCAAATTTGCAGCGTCCAGTCCCGCGCTGTGAGCACAAGGCTGCAGTTTCCGCGAGAAAACACACTTGCGACGAAGCCGCCAGACACAGACAGACTGCAGTGGGGGTGGGGCGCTGAAACAACATTGGATATTAGAGAACGATTCCTGTGGGGAGAACGCTCTGGTCGGAAGATGTGTGGAGAGACGCTGGCTCCGCTCCGGAAGTTCGCAGCCGATGCTGGACACTGATTCCACAGCATCTGCCCAGTCCGAGAACTTTTGGACTGGTCAAGTTGAAACAACCAACGGTCAGACACACGAAGCGAACCCAACAAAATTTACAACAAAACGTCAAATATTTGTGCAAGCTCGTGTGGTAGTGTGATAACAAACGAGAATACGAGTACGTCTCGCGAACAAATTTAGAAATCAAATCAAGGCGATGCGAGTGCGAGAACATGAGAAACTTTCTGAGCCTTGGGTTCACTTCAAAGGTGTTGGAAGTCTGAACACCTGAGACGATTTTAATACCAAAGGCGAGTGTTGTATGCAGATCATGACCTATAGAAATGTAATCTCCGTCTACACAGAGAAAGGTGTCTGGAAATGGCGTCGTGTCTCGCCCTTGGTTGCATACATGTTCTTCGTGCACGCTCACTTACCCCAGTTGTAGTCCTTGCCAATTTCGTGCTCACATTTGTCCTTTGGCATACAGATTGCCTGTATGCATCCATATTTGTGTGTTTTGTGCAAAGTTGGGAAGGATCTAGCTTGCTATGCATTTGTCTTGCACCACAGATGCAACGAGGACACTTGGTTCAAGCTCCAGACTTTAGCAGAGGACCTACAACTCTACTGTGAGTACTCAGCCCCACAGCTTTTCCTTTGTGGCCATCCAGGTTCTTGAACTGCTTTGTTTCAGATTTTTACTTTCTTTTTGTTGTTCTGCAAAACATTCATTTTGTGCAGTGATGGTGCCGTTTTCTCCCCACACGTCCTCACAGTAGGAACGAGAAGCAGTGCTCAAAGCAACTGCAGTGCGAAGTCCCTTGTACCGCAACCGTTGCAAGTCACAATCCTGCTGAAATGGGCTTGGGGAATTTTTTTTTTTGGGTCAGTGCAATCATCATTGTCTTCCACAAAGAATAATAATCACCTTGTGAGTACACCTTGAACACAGTGGCTGAATGCCTGGCTCTGCCTGGATGCACTGCCTTATATAGTCTCAATATGGGGGGGAGGGGGGTACTGGGGGGGTACCGGGGGATACGGGGGGGTACGGGGGGGGCAGGGGACATTTCATCCACCTTGCCATATACTGCGTTACCACATGGTGCTTCGCCCTAAAGGGACTTCGCACAATGACATCAAAACTTTTGTCGTCGTCAAGTTCCAAACTCAGCGTCGCTCCAACAGAACACTCGACCCAAGAAGAGCTGTTGTTGAAGAAGAAACTTTCTGAGGATATCTTTGAGACAAGGAAATGGTCTCATGAAACATGCACATCTCCGTTACGTGTTTTTTTGAATGACAACGCAGTGCGCCTGCACACCATAGATCTGAACATAAGACGAAAGGCTCGGCTGTGAGCGTCGGTCCCAGACCTCTCCCTCCAACCTGTTTCCCCACTTAAGCAACTGTCAATGCTAATTTATCACGCAGCTTTGATGCGCAATTCAATCCAAACTTCCCAAAGTGGCACTGCTCACTTGCAAGCCGAACCACCTTTTAACATTTAAAACCCTTCCCTCCAAGTCAATAGGGCCTCTTTAGCTCAGTTTTGCCGTGGCCTACATTGGGAGGCACTTTAGCTGTATTTTACAATTACTCAGGGAAATCAAGTTTCACTGCTTCTCTTCTTTGCGCACTTGAGTGAAATGGGAGTGCTTCCTGCTTAGAAAGCCGCCGTCCAGTGTGTTATCAAACATCAGAGCTGCACGCTGCAGAGGAAGGATCTGCTGACAGAGCACCTGAAAAGGAATCCGACATTTGGGGTCACGTTTCTTCTCTGACTCATCGCGTTTTGACAAGTAAAAACCAACAGCTTCCCAAGAGGGTCACAGTTCTGACACAAACACATTTCCGGTCATGGACCTGCAGCGGCCATGGTCATCGTTCAAAATCCTGAAACACCTGTTTTGTGTTCTCAGGCTGCCAACTTTGCTTCCCAAAAGCAGAAACTGCAGAGAGGAGCTCACGGTGGCTGACGGACTGGTGTGAGTAGATTTGCGTTGACGAGCCCGGGCGAGTCCGTGTCGTGATGCGGCGGTCAGCGGTGACCGATGAGCGGCAGCGCGGGGACACCCGGGGGGACGCACCGAATGGACTCGGACGACGTGGAGACAGCTCTGATTGGTGCCGAGCGAGCGAAGCAGTCGGGGCCTTCAGGGTTCTTGTCGGGGAAAGATAACAGTTTCCCTTTTGTGCTTGTGACTATCCGTTCACACAGAGAATTTCAGTGGAGAAGCATGTCCCGAAGCAAACTGCTGTGTGGTGATCTGTTGGAGTCCACGAGAACCCGCGAAACGCGATTGGCTCACATGATCCTGATGTACCCTTTGGTTTCCTCCAAGGTACGCACCAACAGTCTTAACTTCAAAAGCTGTTTGGCACAAAAGGCACAAATTCTGCAGATTCTGTGTCTGCAATGAATTTCGAAGCAAAGATTTGCAAAGCTCTTGTCACCAGCTTTCAGGTCTAATACCAAACACGTTTGTCAGTTTTTCAGGGTCTGGTGGTTGGTCTCCAGGGTCCTTTGAAACTTCAAACCTCCCGAGAGGAAAGGCCAGGATTTGTGGTGACGTGGTTCTGCGCTGCGCTTCCCCTAGACCTGAGACTCCGAAAATCGTCAGTGACTGTGGATGAACGACGGACAGAAGAATGGATTGGTCCGGCGGGACACTCCGAACTGAAACATGCAACAGTGCGCATAAATCCGTTCGCGTCCACAACAACGTCCATGTTGATCTCTGTTCACGTTGGCTAAAACCTCCTCCCGTTGGACCAAAAACTGAAAACAAGCAACAAGGACACTGTTCAGGGCGGACACGCGTTGGCGACGCCACCGCAGACCAGGTCCCGTGTGGGGCAGGTCACGTGTCCTACACCCTTGAGAGTCGCTCATGCCGTCTTGGCCAGAGAAACGGTCTCGCAATTTGGCACTGAGGAGCACACAAATGGGTGGGAACAATATCCAGCATCTCAAAGAATAAAACCTTGCTGTTTGTTTGGGTGAAGCAGCTGAGCAGAATCCAAGTGTGTGCACCTTCGCACGAGTAGTTTGTTTCAGGAAACTCCTGCGTGAAGGCATGTGAAATAAATCCAGCCAATACAACGAAGCTCCTGTCACGTTTAAGGGCTGCATAACAAAAACAGAATATTTGAAAAGTTTCTCTTCACAAGAGAAGCAACCCAGAAAATCTGCGTGACAAGACTTCAAAACTTGTAATCACACAACATCATTGTCTCAAATGTATTGTCTTCAATTTTAAGTGCACATGTCCCATTTAATTAAGCGTCAAATTAATTTCTAAATGATTCATCTGAAGGAAACAGGCAAGGAGAGACACACTACTTGCTCACAGTTGAAAACATTTCCCCACTTAAATTTCTCAGTTCCCCCAAAGCAACCAGTATCTGCTTCAATGTTGTGTTTACGTCGCTGGTAGTCTGCAGGTGGACATGAGACCTGAAATCGTTGTCAGGACGAAGAACCAAATGGCAGAACCTGACATGATCCTCAACTGGAACAGCTTTTCAGTGTCGTTCGAAGGTGGCATTTCCACCCACAGAATGCCAACCCTTGAAATGTTGTTCTCGCGATTGCCGTCTGGTTTCAGTCAAGGTTGTTTCCCGTGGTTTGCTGACTCCACGTGGGTGAGTTTCTGCAACCAAGCGGCCTGAAGCTGCAGTCTGAGCACTTTGTGTTGACAACTTCTTGTTTTGAAGGGGGTGACACGACTCACTGACTCCAAAGCAAAATATTTTCGACGCGGGGTTCACCCAGAACCACGCAAAGCTGCAACTCACGCGTTCGGAATGTGAATCAGAAACTGCCCTGGACAACGTCGCATGTGGCAATGTTTTTTTTGCAGCAACAAACTGAATCACGTGCTCAGTTGAATGAATGTGACCAAAGTGACCTTCGTTTTTTTTTCTGTTCTGTTTGTGGAAGAAACCATCCAAAAGACAACAAAATGACCTGTCCACCAGCAACAAGCACGAAAGTCAGCACTGCAGTGCGTGCCAGACTCAAGAGGGTTGCAACAGGACGACTCTGCGGCAGTTTTATTGTTTCCCTCTGGGATGTGTGATCACCGCACACCAGACACCACCGTGACCCCGGGACAATAAAGCAGCGTCTGGCAATCCGAGCCGAATCCGTGCCAAGCCTCATCCGCGAGGACGCAGCACCACAATGGCTTCGTGTGGCGTCTCGGCGCTGGTCTCGTGCACCACACGACCAAATCAGAACAACATCAAATTTCGAGCATTTCGTGCAAACACTTTTTGCAGATTACGTTTTCGTCTCCGTCTCATGCAGGGGTTCGTTGCTTCTGACAAAAAAACTTTTTTTTCAGTCACTGTGTTGTTGTTATGCGCTGATGGATACCTCAAAGGGGTCAGACCCACTGTTTTTTGTGGGTCTTGCGTCACACAGGAAAGATGGGTGCAACCCATATTCCCTGTTTGTGATGTGTATGTGAATGCCACTGCTGTCGTGTTTTGCTCTCTCGCTCTCTCTGTCTCTCTCGCTCTCTCTCTCTCTCTCTCTCTCTCTCTCTCTCTCTCTCTCTCTCTCTCTCTCTCTCTCTCTCTCTCTCTCTCTCTCTCTCTC
>JAAUXT010145409.1_pt1 | contig 11854 bp, 8 predicted proteins | sample 7278171 | NCBI WGS metagenome assembly JAAUXT01 (sample SAMN14350112, study PRJNA611818) | marine sediment metagenome | isolation source: surface marine sediment (1.8m) | place: French Polynesia: Moorea | collected 2018-08
AGGAGACAAATCATTTCTCAGCCACAGAAAGAGATAAATCAAAGTTGTACTTTGTTTATTATACATTTGTAATGATTTCTCCTGACAACTTCCATGTAAGAATGCTGTGTTACTATTGGTCTTTCATCACACAGAGATCTGAGCAACTCAAATTTGTCATTCTTGAAATACGACAGCCAATCGGTCACTTAAATTTTCTGCCTCGTACAGCTATGCAGGGAGTGTGGAAAATTGAAACCCTCGCGAGCTGTATTGGTGCCACTTTCTGTACGCAGCGATTAGCAGTAGAGCGCAATAAATAGGCAAATTGGCTATCGGATGGAATTGTGTTAGGCGTTCGGTAACTCGAGTCGCCCAGTACCAATCGCTCGGCGCAGCTCCATTCAGACCTGCGCCGAATGTGGATCGTACGGGGCCTAATTTCATTACCGAGCAGTGCAAAGCCCAAGAGCCATTTGTGAACGTATCCGTGGAAAGTAAAGCGAATTACGAATGTTAGGTTGAAGCGTAGGTTGAAGCCTACATGCGGCCTCACGGCGTGAACTGAGTGGACCTTGCAAGGTTTCAAAAAGCCTTGTGCAGATAAGGATGCTGAAGCAAGGACTGCAGGAGGAAGAATCTTTGAAGCTTCAGTTCTGAATAAAAGCTGAGCCGCGACAAGTTTGACTTCGAAGCTGCTCGGACGTGGGTCGAACACCGCGCTGCGAGAGTGCGCTCTGCGTGGGACGGACTCTGTGGGGTCATTCCGCTTCTAGTTTCGCAGCCAAAATGGACACACCAAGGACTGAAGATGGTAAGCGAACGACAACTGTCACAATTGTTGCTTGCACAAAGTTCAAAAGAAAGTCAGCTTCAGTTGTTCCTGTTGTCGGGAGGGTTAGGCCAGGTTTTGGACATCTTTGGAACTCAACTCAGGAGCAGAAGTTGCCCGCTGATGATTTGAAAACGTCAGGTTCCGATGCCGGCCTGTGCGGGCATCATGAAAAGCCGCGTGTGGTTCGCCTGTTTGCGAGGTACTCTCATCTTCAGCGCAATGTTTGCTGGTCTGTTGACAGATGTATTTAGTTCTCGCATGCGTTCAGTATTTGACGTATCCAATCTTCAAAGCGCAGTGTGAGACGGGAACGGAGGGGGCAAGTACGCAGTCGATGGATGGACGAATTCCACGGTGATTAATGCTCTGCGAAGCACTGCTTGGTCTGTTTGGATTTCTGGGGAGAGGAACACGGCAGAAAATATAATTCAATGTGTTTGTGCAATATTTTCTGCAACGAGGTTTTGTGGTACAGACATAGCACACCGCTTCCGATTGCGGACTTTTGAGCACGTCAGAGAACTGCAGCTGCACTCATTTCTCTTCGAGCACAGTTTGGATATAGTCAGGGAGTATTGCAGCGCGACTGAGGTTTTCAAGCTGTAAAGTGCTGTGAAGAAAGTTAAGAAACAGCATCGTTTGTTGTGTGTTATTGAACAGATCCGGAACAAAGTGCTTCACGATACTGAACCGCCCACTCGGAGAAAGAAGTGATGGGAGGCAGCTGTACCCGAAAAGAATCTGCATGTCTGCAGGGCAGTCGGTGGTTCAGGTCCACTGTTCAGTCGCCCTGAACTCAAGAAGTCTTTTGGTCAGTTTCCTTCTGAACAAAGAAAGTCGACTTTTTTCGTGCCTGCAGTTGAGCTAGACAACCTGCGGCGGGTCGCAACTTTTGCAGACGCCACGAAATTTGAAGCTTGCGTGACGTCAACGCCCGAGAAACAGAAGCTGAATATACAGAGGCGGCACGTTTTTGACATGTGCACGAAAGTGATCCTCAAACGTTTTTGCAAAAAGAACCAACAAAAAACGGAGATTGACAAACTGCTTGTCTCGCAGCCAGTGACAGAGAAGGAAGTTATTGGGGGCTGTCCATTCTGCGCGTCAACTTCACGTGCATGTGAGCGTGTTTTGCGATCTTTTCACACCAGACATGTGTACGAGTGTTTTGTAAGGGTTCAAGCAACACTGCAGGCGCATTCTTCGGAACGTGAGATGTGATCCTCTGTCATGCACTGGCGATAGTTTGTGGCAGTGGTGAACACTCTGGAGTGAGCGAGTGTGTGCGTGAGAGTGTATGAAGAAGAAAGAGAGAGTGAGTGGGTGAGTGAATGAATGAGTCAGGAAGCAAGTGAGAGACAGTGAGTGTGAATGAGGGAGATGGACAGAGAGTGTGGGTGAGTGAAGAAGCAAGCGAGTGAGTCAGTCAGTCAATCAGTCAAGAGTGGTACAAGTCACCCCTGATCATTGCAAAAAGTATTCATAGGTGATTCCCCGTCCCCCACTGCCCTTGGTGACACCAAGTGCAATCAGCGGTGATTGCGGTCACAAAGCGTTGTGTTCAAAGCTCTGCTTTCTTTTCGTTGCACTGAGCGAAGCAAATGCCTGATCAATTGATTTAATTGATCTGAATAGGCTCATCAGTAAGGCTATGGACGGAGCGTGCACGTAGCATGGGCGCGCACAGTGCGGAGAGCCCCTGGTGCATCGCTGCAGCGGTTGATGCTTTGCGCTGCCGTGATGGTGAGCGGACGGACTCGTGTGTTGCGCCGGAGACGGCGAGTAATGAGCGGCATTAGAGCGGATTAGAAACTGATACGTCTGTGCGATGCTGGATTAACATGTTGCGGGTGCAAATGTCAAGTGTACACAGTTTCAGGTTGCTTTCTGTTTTTGTCTGGTGTGTAATCATTTGCGAAATATAAATTGCAGGTGGGACCAGCTCTGCATGCACAACCACAATCAGCAGAAAATGTGAACATGAATTCTTTGCGATGGTTGAAGCATCAGTTTTGGTGTGCAGCGCCCATGCACAAGAGGCGAATTACAAGGCAGTGACGGCCTTTTCAATCTGAAACGCCACACACCAGGCTGAAAGGCTCTGCAAAAGTTTCCACACATCCGAGAATGATTGCTTGACCCAATCCAGGGACGGATTGTGTGACGTGCATACAAAGTGTCTTTGCACAGTATCAACTGCTGACTTGTTTGGTGTCGTCGGATTACATGTTTGTGTAAACGAAGCATTCTTATAATTCTTTCATTTGTCCCACAACAAACAAACGGCCGCTGTTCGTGCCCTGCGCCGTTTGCTTTCCGCCGATTGAGCCCTTTGGAAACTGTTTCAAAGAGCAGAACTCGTTTGCGTGGAGTCCAGGTTGGCAGACAAATCTGCACTGCGGACTGGCTCCGGCGCGTTCCGTGTGTCGAGGCTTTTGGTCTCTTTCCCATGTGGTCGAGCCACGAATGGTTGCGCCAAAATCGCAGATTGGAGGCACTGTGGTGAACAAACGGAGAGAGATGGTTTTGATCTGCATCGAGACAGGCGGACGGAAGCGAGCGGCACGCGTGCTCCGTTTGGCAGGTGTGGGTGTGCGCCAGGTGTCTATCAAGTGCACACATCTACTCGAGGCTATTGATCATTGCGTGGCTCCGTGTGTTGTAATCCCACTTCAGCATTCGACTCACAGCCCCAATTAGTCGCAACCGAAAGGAGCTGCAAGAGTGTGTTGTGTATCAGGTGCTGTGTTCGCTGGTGCGGCAGAAGCGCCAAAGCCACGGCGTCATTTGTTGTAGATCTGTCGTGTTCAGGAGGATTCCTTCGTTTTGATAAAGTGCGTTTCATCGAACACTGTCTTGGATAAGAAGCAAGCGGGATTGGAATACATTTGGTTCCGTCTTTGTGTTTGCAGGTGACGATGTGGAGGACCCCAGTCAGTGTCGGTACTAGCAGTGATACGGGGCGGGGCGGAGCCACCAGGCGGCGTTAGTGGGGGCGACATGGGCCAGTGTGACGACGCGCGATACGCCCTCCTTGTGCATATCGACGACGACGCCAGCGATCTCAGCGCCTCCAAACATGAGCGCCACCCACAACCAGACATGACGGCACCGGTGAGTGAGTCGGTCCGCCAGTCAAGCGGCGCTGTATGATGATCGTCGCTTCATATTTGAGGTTTATGTTTCCACTCGTGTTTTTATCATATCTCAATTTGTTGCAGACCAAGGTTTTGCGATGCTGCAAACTGACGCGACTGAACGTGGCAGTGGGGACTGTGGTCCTCATCATCGTGCTGCTGGTGTACACCAACTGCTTTTCGCTGTGGGGCGGGGTCGTGAGGAGTCAGGGCTCGGCGGAAGGAGCGGCGGCGGGGGGCGTCGTCTCCCCGGACGGTCTGCACACCCCGCCCAGGGACTTCACCTACCTCCACCTGCGCAACAGCTCCAACTCGAGCCGCGGTCCCGGGGGAGAAGACTTCCTGTTCGATGACGGCAGGGTCAGCGACAATGGAAAAATCAGGTGCGACGGAGGCGTGGTTCGCATTCACTGAGGATATCAATTGTATTGACGCGTGCGTTTTACCAGGACATTACGAACGCTGTTTCTTTACCAGGTACAAGCACACGAAGCGGCGCCTGCCTCACGCCATCATCATCGGAGCGCGCAAAGCGGGCACCAGAGCGCTGCTCACCTTCATGAACATGCACCCGCAGGTGCAGGTCGCCAAGAACGAGGTTAGTGCGCCGTCCGCATGGCCTTCACTTGCCTGCGAACTGGACAGTGTCAAGCAACGAAAAAAACTGCCCACGTCTCTGTGGACCTTGGCTGACTGAAAGTATCTGGTTGTTCGAGTTTGCTTCGTGTACAGTCGACAACAACGGCTCTGAAAAAAGGTCTCCGCCACTTTTGTTGGGTGTTGCTTTGATGTGTCGAGGCCAAGGTCGCGATTTGTTTTGTTCCTTCTTTGTTTCTTTTTCACAAATTGCACGTGTACAGGTGTTGATCATGTTTGCAGGTGCACTTCTTCGACAGTGATGAGAACTACGGGTATGGGTTGGAATGGTACCGCAAGAAGATGCCGTACTCGTTCCCGGACCAGATCACGGTGGAGAAGTCGCCGGCGTACTTCGTCAGCGACACGGCGCCGGCGCGCGCGTACGCCATGAACAACTCCGTCAAACTCCTGCTCATTCTCAGGGACCCGGTCAGTGCGCGTGCGCGTCAGTCATGACACTTGATGTCGGCAGCGATCGCTGCAGGGGCCACTTTCTGTTTGGCTGAACAAGTGTCGGATTTTGCGTGTCGTCCATGTCACTTGTTTATATTCTGCTGACCACGCCGTCGTTTTTCAGGTTGAGCGGGCCGTGTCGGATTATCTCCAGATCCGGGAGAACAAGATCAACCGGGGCAAGGCCCCGATGCCGGCGTTCGAGGAGCTGGCGCTGAACCGCGACACGGGCGCCGTCGACGAGACTTACAACCCGATCAAGCGCTCGGTGTACTGGCGCTACCTGCAGCGCTGGCTGAACGTGTTCCCTCGCCGCCAGGTGCTCGTGCTGAGCGGCGAGCAGCTCGTGCGGGAGCCGTTCGCTGTGCTCGAGCAGGTCAGTCAGTCAGTCGTCGGGCTTGAGGGCACCACGACACTGTCTTTTTCGTGTGCCGCAAGAGATGCAATGCGCATCAGTGTGTGGTTTTTGGCAGTACGAGTAAAGTGGCCGCGTTGATAATTTTTCGTCTTGGGTGGGTGTTTTGTGTTTGGTTTCGAGTTCAGTTGGGAATACCGGCAACTTCTCACGTTTCCTGTTTTGCTGCTGCGAGAAAAGTTCGTCTCAGTCGCCCAAGGTTGTTAGTCTTCTGCCGCTTTTCAGGGGTTCTGGCTCTCAAACAAAGGTCGTGTTTCTTTTTCAGGTGGAAACGTTTCTGGGGATTGAACACCGGATATCCAAAGACAATTTCTACTTCAACGAAAGTCGCGGTTTTTACTGCTTCAAGTCGGATGTGGAGGAGCGATGTCTGGTGGAGAGTAAAGGACGGCCGCACCCTGCCATCAATCCGATCGTGTTACAGAAACTGCGCAGCTTCTTTCGGCAGCACAACCACAGACTCTACCGGTTGGTGGACCGTGACTTTGGCTGGCCGTGAGGAAAGCTGGGGATCCTGTGGACGTTTACACTGCTCGAAATGGTTCAAACTTTCCTTTTGCAACAACCATCCCGCCTTGCGAAATATGCACCATTTGCCTCATGAAGTGAAACGTTCCATGCAGAAGTTTCTAGTGGGAAGGAAAGTTTCTGTTTCCGTCGAGTACGTGTCAATGTCGACAGGATCCTTCCAGCGTGGTCCACAGGTCCGTTGCAGGGCCACCTGGACAGGTTTTACGTTGTGATATGCCAGTTTCTGTGAAATTGGACACTGGGTGCGTGCAAAATGTGGCTTGCAGCCACCATGACTTCCTTTCCTTCACAATGCAAGGTATCCTTTTGCGCAAGCAAAGTGTATCTGATGCCTGTGCATCGACGGGTGCAATGGTCGCACCTTTTTTTGGCCAGTACGTGGAGCTGTACTTACACACAGTCCGCCTGACACTCCTGAGACAAAGCCGCATTTTCCAGATGCTCAACTCCCAGGTGCAAAGTGATGTTTTCAATCAGGAAGCAAGATCTGACTTTCTTTGTGTCAAAGCGTGCTTTGGAAATACTCTTTTGAGCCAGCATTCACCCAAAGATTTCTTGACTTGGACTGTTGGTCTCAACAATGATCAAGTCCGAAAGTTCGAAGGCATCTGAAAAACATTCACGTGCGTGCGTGTGTGTGTGTTCCACAACACCTCCGTTCAAGGGAGGATTTTATCAGAGGAGGATGTTTCCCTCATCGACACTGACCAGCCGAACTCTGATGCTTTTGCCAAACGCGCGGATTCTTGCTGCGTTTCCGTCACGAGACAACGGCAGCTGAAGCCGCGGTTCGTTCTCGGCCTGAAGTTATTTTGTGCGTGTAGTTTAGTTGTCTCGCGGCAAGAGTACACACAGACATATTGTGTGCAAACAAGCCACAGCTGTTGAAACTGCACGTTTTAATTTCTGGGCGTTCTCGTTCGATCACGAACTTGTGAGTTGCACACCTCTTTTCGCGGACTAGTGATGTAGGGGATGGTCATTTGAATTGTGAGGTCAAAAAGTTTTCTTCAGCCTGAAATGTTCTGATTCTGATTACCGGTTGGGGGGGGGGGTATTTTTCTGGGGTGTGGTGAAACTACTTTGAATGTTTTCTCAACTAAAAAAACATCACCTTCCGAAATTCTGTCGAGAAATTTCCGGCGATAAATTTATCCGAGCGAAAAGCTGAAAATGTGAAAAATGTGAAATGCTTTGATGTGGCAGCTGCGGCAAGAATCTGATAGGTTTTGAGTTAAATGCCGTTTTCTTGCCACACGAACGTTCTCACGATGAACGCACGTACTTACAGCTCAATTGAGATCCTCCCAGTTGTCACATCGCAAGTTACAGCAGCTTCGTTCGGGCGGACAGTTCGGTGTTTCCGGTCACTTATCGCCTTGGACATGTAGCTCTGGACAACCCAACAATGCGCACTGGATCGTTTACTTTTGCTGGACATTTGAGTCTGTAAAGGCGCGTTTGCAATTTACGATTGAACATGAGCAAAACGTAGTTTTAAATGTGTCAGGCATGAAAATCTCGTAAGCTGTGCTCCGTGTTTTGAGACGATATTACGTTCGATCCGTTGAATTGGTTTTCTCGCTGTGTTTTGTGTCTTCTGTGAAGACGTTTTTCCTCCCGCTGGGTGTTGTTACATTACATTTGGTGTAAATCAGTAGCAGCTCTCTCGGCTGCAAGCAGTTGCAACGGTGTTTATTCAGTGCAGCCCAGGGTACCACTTCTTCCATTTAGATTCTCAGCAATTTTGCGCGATGCAGCTAAAGTTCATAAGGTGGAATATGCTCATCCAATACTACTGCATGGGGCCAACGTACTTTTCTCACGTCACAGCAGACGGGGATTCGTGTTGTGGCGAATCAACCCAGTTTTTGCAACGCACTCAGTATTGATGTCAGTCCAAGGTGCTTAGATATCGTAGTGTTTTGTAGCCGTACAGCTGTTGACATTTTTGTTGAAAGTTGATCATACAGAAAATTTGGCAACATCATTCTTTCAGTGACATGTCGCCCTCACGTTTTGTTTGTTTTCTGTTGGACACTTTTGTCAGTCGGCGATTTGTTGGTTTTTTTCCTCATGTGTCCCTTGTGTGCTTGAGTTCGCTTTCTCATGACAGTGATTTGGAAGGCGTCAAGGTGAAAATAGTACAGCGTCTGGACAAAAACAATTCCAAGAAATTTTGTGGCACCTGTTCTGTTGCGCCCCCTCAACAAATCTGAGTTGTACGTTGCTTGCACAAAACGACTTTTGAAGTCCTTTTGGAATCGTCTTTAGTTTGTTGTTCAAAAAATACACTGGAACACAACCAGGAAGAGTAAATGTGCGTCATGGACACTGGCTTTGTGTCTGTCAATTTGCCGCATTTGCGCTGCACGCCTGGCCACCCAGTCTAAAATGAGATTTGTGGCGAGACACGTCAATTCTTGTGAGTTGCTTCACTCTTGACAACTTCAGTGTGGATTCATGGTTCCAACAGAGATGCGGGCTTCGCCATTGCAAAGTGAGAGGCGAATGGTGCAAACCTACACTGAACCGAAGCATCCATGTAAGACCCGATCGTTGAAGGACAGTTTCGAAATCAGGGCGAAACGCTGAGACACAAAGTTCGCAGCTTTGATAGACTATTTTGCAGAGGTGGTCAAATCGTCGTCACTGGAACCTGCAGGTGGCAGTTTCAATCTCTTCCCTTGCTGCGCATCTCGACCCAAATAGTGAGTACTCGTCTTTCGTACAGCGTTCAATATTCCTTACATCTCGCGCTTGCAGTGTTGAATTGCCTTTCTCTTTCCTGAGGTTTTCTCCACCTGTGCACGTTTTGTGAAATTCACCCATTGTGAATGAAGACCTTTCAAGCGCACGCTGGGTAATTTATGGTTTTCTCCACAATAAAACACATCTCGTGTCAGTGTTCAGAGAGGGGAACATTTATGTCTCAATTTTGTCACAAGATAAATTTGGGGGAGGTACCCTGCCTATCGGAAACTTCTTTTGTCGGAACCACAACATCAGGAGGGTGCACAAAATTTATTCGAAAGTTCTATGGACCGCTGACAAACGAAAGAATTGTGACTCCATTTGTGTGTCTGAAATTGTCAACTTTGTGCGTCGTTCTGAAGCGGCAGTTTGACAAATGGGTCCGAAATCTACGAAAGTGACACTGAGGACACGGATGATATTTTGCAAAGCTTCTTTCATGCAGAATCTGGATTTCGTTGTTGTATACAGTATGAACCCAGCAGGTCTGAGACGCGTCATGCAGTGGACTGCGATGCCATCGAAAGCGTGACGCTCCCCATGCAAGACTGTTGCGTCGACGCCAAAATCAATCGGCGACTTCAGAGCTGTGGAAGTGAAGCTTTTGTCAAGTTCTGGAAAGGAGTAATGCTTCTGACTTCAAAAATTTGTCGTTTCCTACGAGATTCAAAGCCTCGAGTCTGGAAGATATGTGGCCGGCATGCAAAAGGCAGATTCACTGTTCTTTCCGACAAAGGTGGTCAGCTCGAGCAACCTGTATGCGATTCAGATATGAACTGATTTTTGTTTGGTTTTAATTTTGGACTTCATCTGAAGAGAAATATAGAGACACTGGAGGCAGAGAGACAAACGAAGAAAAGGGTGAAAAAGTGCGAAGAGAGCATGCGTGGTCGCACAGTGCCCTTCAGAATGCGGGCGCCTTGAAATGTTCCCTGACTTTCCACTCTCCATTTACAGACAAACAGTGGAAGCAGAGGTGCATGCAGCCTGGCACTTAGCACTTGGATTCTAATGTTGCGAGCATTTGCTGCAGTCAAGACGCTTGTGTAGTACTGTGGATGTGAACGGAAACTTCTCCTTTGCGCCACTCATATTTCAGTACTTGTACAAAGAAGGAACATGTGATATTCTTTGGACTACACTGGGACATTGGGATCGAAGCTTCTGTATACGTAAGGTGCGAGGACAACACATTTTTGTCATCATTTCTGCTGCTCTCGAATTGTTCTCTTGGGCTATTCGGACACGCAATGTGGTGTTTCGAAGTGTTTCGATTTTCCAGATCTATGGATCAACTGCAGTTGAACGACACAACTTACGAGTCACACACGCAAAAGTTCAATGAATAAGTTTGAGAATCCCTAAGTAAAAACGTGTCGCAGGATGTCTTTTTCTTGCAGGTGACCCAACGATGAGAAAATAGCGAACGCGAGCAAAAAGAAATTCAGTTTTCGCTCGCTCTTTCATGATGACTATCAGACGAAACTAGTTGACAAATTGTTTGCCCTTGTGGAAGGGCGAATGGTTTGTGTCTTGTCTTCGCAGACATCGGGAGGTGGTGATTGTTGTCACTGAGAAGTGATCATTCTTGCAAGAAGAGCAAATAGAAACCAACAATTTTTGATGGGGCTTCCAGCGAGTTCAGAATGGGAGGCCTTGCCCAATTTTTGGAGGTTTGCAAGAAAACAAAACGTGTAGAGATGACAAAAAGAGTGACAAGATCTGCATGACAGCGACATTGCCTCAGATGTCTGACGATTGCCCAACGTTGCCAGTTTTCTCATTCAACGTTCCTGCAGAAGTGCGGTCCAATATTGGATTACATGGGCTTGGACAGCAACACGGGGCACGAAACTGTTATCTGACCAGGAGAAGTGTGTGTGTGTGTGTGTGTGTGTGTGTGTGTGTGTGTGTGTGTGTGTGTGTGTGCGCACGAACAAGCATGTCGGGATGGGGGTGGTCACCCTGCGGGCCTCCTCTTTCTCAGTCTATCTGAAACCGGAAGGTGCTGGGACGTCTTGCTTTCTGGTGACCAAAATCTGATGCGTCCTCATTATCTGGCTCGCTCTGGTCTGAAGCATTGCTCCACAGGTGGGAAGCTACACATGGAACTGGATGAAATTCCGCTCATTTCTTGGACCCATACGAGGCCTGTCAATTATGAAGCCGATTTGAAGGCGATCCTCGGGAGATTTTTTCGGGACTTTTTGGCAGTTGGTAGAACACAGATTGATCCTCACTTAAGCAAGTCCACAGATACCCGGGTCACTTGGGCGTGATGATTGAAGTGTCATTTTTTTGTGACTGTTTCGTGTGAAGGCTTCAATTTTGGTGGGGACAGCATCATAGTACTATTGTTCATTGAATATGATCCATTTTGACAGCCTGGCTGTTGAATTTTTTCCAAAAAAGGCGAGAAAATAACGCCGACCGTTATGTACATAACGTGAGATCTACTCCCATGGCAAGTTTTTTGCCTGAACACTCTGTCTGATCACGTTGAAAGTCCTCCTACAGCATGCACAATGTAGTCCTGTTGTTGTCACAAGATTTGGAGTGTGGGTACCAACCATGAGCAACGTGGTGAGAAGATTCATTACGGCCTTTGTTCTTAATTTGTGACTGCCATGACCATTGACACCTTCCCTGTTTAAATTGCAATTAGCCTTTGATGAGGCATTCACAGGTGGTTCAATTTGCCATACAGATGTAGCTATTTCACAACGCGAATTTCTTGTGCAACAGCGACACTGTGCGATGCTTGCAATATGTACAAAAGTGGAATTGATTTCATGTCATTTGGACATACACGGTGGAAGCATACGCAGCACAATATATCGTGACTGTCGTGATGTTTTTTCATCAGCGTGACAGTTTGCGTGATGTTTTCATTCAAAAATGTGTTCGCGCATGCGCAGTACATCTTTGAACGTCACGGAGAACAAGTGCAGCATCCGTGTGTATTTTGAATTTCCTACAATTTTTGACCTTCATCCACAAGTTTTGTGCACAGAAAGCGTCCAGTTGCAAGAGTAAGTATTCCTGCCTTTCTAGTCATCTTTCATTGGGCGATCGCAGTAGTATTTGTTGTGATTGAAGTGGATTTAATTC
>JAAUXT010079785.1_pt1 | contig 11851 bp, 15 predicted proteins | sample 7278171 | NCBI WGS metagenome assembly JAAUXT01 (sample SAMN14350112, study PRJNA611818) | marine sediment metagenome | isolation source: surface marine sediment (1.8m) | place: French Polynesia: Moorea | collected 2018-08
GAAATCGTATAAAAGATCGCGTCCAATGGTCATTCGGGGAGAAGTGCGTTCGAACCCCGGACAGTCACAGTGTACGCTTGGTGTTCTGTATGTTCTTCTTATATTTGGTGAATCTAGCCCAAATCTGTTCACCCGTTGTCCTCTGCCTTTGCTGAATAAACCCGCTTATTAAGTAAAGAACCCTTTTAAAGTGTCAATCTCGGAAGGCCCAAATTCAGCCGGCCCGTTTCAGGAGGAGTCCCAGAACGAGCCTGGTGGAACGAAGATTTAGTGTGTGCTTGCGAACGGTTGGATTAGCCGTCCAAATGTGACAATATCATAGTTGCACCTCCTGCCAATAATCAAGACACTTTCCAATGAGTATTTTCTCAATGATGTCAAAGTATGAGCCATAGAAGCATCAAATATAACATCTGCATTGAAGTATGCATAAAATTGACTGTTGAATTGTAAAATTGCATGTTGATACATTGAACTCAAAACAGGAATTCCACTTGGTGAAGTTTTTGGAGCATCAAAGATCATCCAACCATTGTGAACAGTTATATCCTTCCATAAATTTTTGCATACTGCATCCGAGAAGAAGACAATCTTGTAAAAATATGTTTTGTTCAAGTGCTGATTTTTCAAGGTGTTTTGGTAAAGAAAAAGTTTATTTTCCTTGCATGGAAATGTGGTGAACAATGTCAGCAACATCATTTTTGAGTGCTCATGATCTTGCTCTTCTTTGCTCTGTACAGTACTCTGCCTATTTGACAGAAACATTCTTTGGTTATTTTGAGACAACAGCCCATCCCATTTTCTGTTGAGAAGACAAAAACCAACAAGAAGAGATGTCCATACTGTGGGAAACCAAACAATGTGTTTCTGCTGTTGGAACCAAGCAAACCCAAGCATTGTACCAAAATTGCATCTGTGATAAATAGAATGTTCAGAATTTGTTTTCAAGAGTTAAATGCTTCTTTCTTGTAATCTTGTAATCTACAAAACAAAATGTTTTGCTCACCAATCAGCAGACCGTTAGACATTGTGCAATCAAACTGATCTCTGAGTGAAAATTATTCCAGCAACACTCCTGTATGGATTGCCCAACCAGGGCAACAGCTGTGATGTTGGAGTGATGTGAACAAATTCTGAGGATTGTCATGCCAAGTCTTTCCTCCTTTTTCATGGTGGTTGAGGAATTGTTTCATTGGTGTGATGTTACACATGTGTTTGATGTCAAAACTCATGTTGGCCATTGGTCTAAAATTCTTGGGTTTTCTGGCCTTTGGTCCAGAGCTTTGGCATCAGTGTATTGACAGATATAACAACCTTGACATCCTGTGTAATGATAAGCAGCATATTCTTCCAGTAGTACTTTTGTCTGCTATTTTCTACACCACTTGCACTTTGGGATGTCCTGCCATGATCTGGTCATGATGGAGAATCACTGTCACAAGGGATTGTGGCACACACAGAACCAATTTTGGTTCCAACTCTTGGGCCTTGTTCCATTTGAGCCCAAAGAGAATGCATTTGGCCAGTACATCATCTTCTATTTCTGTGTTGAAGGTCCTGTGTATGCCCTGTGTAAGGAGTGAAGCCCTTTGTGATAAATTTGTGAAAATCAGCAAATTCAGGGCTGTGTGCATAGCCATCAATAAGTTCCTTCACAGTGAGTGGGATTCAAAAACCATGTGGAGCAGTCTTCGTCAGGAGATTCAAAATCTTGTCTGTGTCCTTCTGTTGAGGAAGGTGTTTGGCCATAACTTCCTAACCTGTGATGTCCTTGAAGAGGGGCATGAGTAATACAGTGTTTTTTCTCATTTCAACCACACAAGGATGGTTGGAGGGAGGATGAATAATTATCTCAGACTCAAACTGCCTCAGCTCCAGGTTGTCATCCATGAGAAAATCTGGCATATTTGTGAAAAATTCACACTCCAAACTGCTTCAAATTGAAACAAGCTGAATCCTAGATCTTCATCTTGGGTACTTACCTTGAAAAAGAAAAAAAACAAAGAAACATGGTATGGAATATCCCTCCAATGCAGTGTTGTAATAGAGATATGGGGATATGCTAAACTGCTGTTGAGTACCAAATGCAGTGCTGGAACTTCAACCACAGCTGGGAAATGACAGCTCTGTCAGAAAGGAGTCTGCAGAGCTGTACAAATCAGATACAGAGGAGAATAATCTTTTTCTCATACAGGAGTTAGGTGAACCACTTTCTGATGGTGTGGGAAGTGACAACTTCATTGCATTTGGTTGCATATCAGCCACACAGAGTCAACAGGGCAAAGCTTGCTCAAGATGTTATGTTCCTGAGGTATCAGGACAACAAACCAGATGGAACCACATATGCTGCACATATTTGTGTTGCAAACCATAAGTTTCATCTGTCCAAAAACCTGAGCCATTTTATACTTTGTTCACCATGAAAGCTGTACAAGACAAATACTTTTTACTTTTCAATGATGTTTTCTTTCATACAAAATCATTCCAGAATCAATGTTTCTACAACTTGCTTGCTCACATCACAGAGGTGTTTCACTTTGGCAATGAGGTCTGGTCTATTGTTTGTTACTATGGTGGTTTTGGTTTTTCTCAATCCAAAGACATAAGCATGCTTGAATGATGTTATGACCTGTTCACAGTGGTAACTGGGGTCTTCTGTGTCATGAATCACCATCAAATCACATGAATTTGCAAACTGCTTTATTGAGTATACCCTCTGCTTTACTTGTCTGTGGTCAACAAAAACCACACTCCAGAAGGTATTTTTCTGAAGAACAAGCAGGCAATTGTACACAGAGGAAAATGTGCAGATTTGGCTTTGAGTATAATTTTTGCCAAACACTTTATGCATATTAAAGTGGAAAAGTACATATAAAATTTGCTTGCACTGTACTTGTTGCCAAAATATTCCCAACCATGATTACCCTTCCTGTTCACATGATGAAATGTGTGCAACCCAGTTTGAAATGTTGAGAACCTGTTTAGCCACATACGATCATGGTCAGCAGATAACACCTTTCAAAAATGCAAAACAAAATGGGTGCATTTGCAGAATACTGTTTGTTTCAGTGTGATTTGGTAGACTGAATCAACTGCAAGCCAATACCTTCCTCTTGCAATTCCTTGATATTTTGTTCAGGAATGGAGTGCTGTAGAATCCACACCCCAGTTCCAGGATGCTGCCCTGTGTGAGGAGAACTGCTGCATGCAGAGAAACATTATGGCTTCCCGTACCAGAAAAAGACAAGCATTTGTGTTGTCTGTGTCTCATTCAGCACTTGTTCAATAATGCATATGTGTATGTTGGGGTAAAACAAAAGCAAAGATTCACCGTATCCCAAATTGTATGGCAGATTTATTGAATCCAATAACAAGTGCTTCCACTTGCTGGTATTGTATTCATTTTCATTGTCAGAGAAGAAGTGGCATAACATTTCAGTTTGGGCTGAAACACGATGTCCTGTTTGCTCAACCATCCACATCTGCAGGTTCCAGAACAATTTGGTGGCATAATACCCAGATACCAAGAAAATAGCGACACAGCCAAAGTTTCTGGTGATATCCATTTTTGGCTCTGTTTTGATGGCGATAAGTACCAAATTTACTGCAGCAGAAAAACTTGTCTATTGCTTTGAAATAGTTTGCTGACAAAAGAGACACAAAAAAGTGCATACATGTCCTGATTATTTGAGTTAGGTGTTCATATTTTGGATAAAGTTTGGGCCAAGGCCTCAAGCACCCTACCAAAAGAAAACAACAAATTTTTCTGCTCTGTGATCAAGAAGAGAAGGCAGGCTAGTTGGGAGACAAGCAGATCATACAGTTGCAATTTCCTCAAAGAGTACCAAACCCACATGAGAGATTGCATCTTGTGGTGCACTAATTTCCTGCATATTTGTCACCTGGATCAAGATAACATACCTGCAGGTTGGGTTTGTGTTGTGCTGTAGTGAATGTTGTGTGTGTGTATATCTCCCAACTCACAACATTTTGAATCAGAAGTACCTCTCAAATCTTGATGAGAAACTCCATTTTTTTTCTGAGTTGCATAGAACAAGACTGTTTTCCTGGTTTCTTCTCTTTGACAAGCTCTGACCAAAAACACATTTCTACCCAGTTCAGTTTCACAACATTCACCAAAATCCTAGTCAAACGTCCATCACTTGTTCCAACACAGGGAGGGGACTTACCATCCCATGTTGGTGGGGGTGTGGCCCCCAAGCTTCTGACCCAGAGAGCTACAACTCTCTCAGGATTATTCTCTCACACAGGAAGTAGGGAAAGTCATCAACTCTTGCACAGGAATCATAAAATCACTTCACTGGAAGTGAGAGGGCTATAAAGTGAGCATAGAAAGTGCCTGTATGTAAAGTCATAAATCCCATAGGAAGTGGCAGCTGCCACCCATGGATGGACCTCAAATCAGCTGCCCAACGAGTTCACCTTGTGATGCAGGCCTGGTGGCACCACACTGCTGCACCAGACTGAGATGATGCTCCCACAATGATCACACATTTTGAAGATCTCCCTCCATGCACCAGTCTGGACATCACCGGGCTGAGGTACAACCCTCAGAGTGTCCTCCGCCCAGGTTGTGTTGCAGACCTTGCCTGGCAGCCAGCCAAGCTGGCAGGGGCGCAATGGGGTTCTCCTACCACTGGATCCACCTCTCTAGGATGGGGCACTGTCCTGAAGGTGTTCCAGCACTGACTACACCAAGCACCACTTGCCTCCCCAAGCCCAATGCAGTGCGCCACACACCCTGCAGTTGGTGGAAGCTGGTGAAAGCTGAACTTCAAAGACAGTCAAGGAGTGGGATTGAGAGGAAGCAAAACAGTGTGTGGAATCTGACTTAGGACTGGTTGGGAATGAACAGCATGCAGCCAATGGCAAGGGACTGTGATGCAGAAACCAGAAAAAGCAAGAACAATGTGTCAGTGAGAGAAAAATAATGCCAATCAAGTTTCATTATGGACCGCATGCGATAGAAGAGTGGAAAAGGAATGGTTTCGGGTGATTTTGGTTGAATTTGGAAAGAGCTAATTGGAGGATGTGGGCCGAGTGATCAATGTTTGAAGTGCGAGTGGGTCAGGCAGGCTGCTGAGGTCAAGCCAGTGCAGGCTGCAACTCAATCAAACACAAGGTGTAACATGCAGGGGAGTGCGACTTGGGTAAAGGTGAGGTGTGACCTGCAACATGCGATCACGCAAACTGCAATTTTGGGGGTCCATAAGGATCTGGTTGTAAGCATGGTGAAACCCACATTGAAAGTGTGATCTGTGATCCAGCACTGAATTGGGAACTGGGGTCACATCAGTCATCATGGTGATGCATGTGTTCGCGCTAGATGTGAGGAAGGAAGACAGTGGGGTGTTGACCATGTGACACAGTCCTGAACCGGAAGAAGTGTATGCTGCATTGTTGGCGGACCCACCACCAACTTTTCCAGCTTTCAGAATTCATTGGAGGCAGATGGGCCTGTTCTTAGTACAGTTAGCTGTGAGGCTGGAATGGCCAGAGTTGCAAGAAAAAGTGGCTACACTGCAACACCTGCAGCAGGGGCCAACAGCACCAACAGTCAAATGTCAGGTGTGCATGCCCGAACAGGATGCATTGCTGAGAGGGGCCCCACCCAAGGAAGTGAAACAAAAGGCAGGCAATGCGACATCGACACCATTCATGTCCATGCTGCACAGCACTGAACATTGCGAGTCATGTGGATGTCCACCGCCACTGCCACTGCCACTGCCACTGCCAGAAGAATTCCAGCCATTCTGGACAAGCAACTCAACAAAAGTTCTTTTCGTGGTGTCATGCAGTCATATTGAAATACTTCTGTGAGCAAACATCAACCCATGTGATCCTGCAGCAAACTGTTGGTGGAGTACTTTGAACACATGGGATTCACTTCTTGCATCAATTGCATTAATTGTTGAAAACACTGCCTGCATGTGCTCATTGACACAAGTCATTATGGGAATCATTGTCACTGTTGTGGCATGTGTGTGCAACAATCATGATCCCAAAGAGGCAGATTTCCCCATCACACGCCCCAGCACGCATGTGAGCAAATCTCAACCCACAAAACAGGGCTTGATGCATGCCCAAATGTCTCACCCTGTCATCCCTTTCTCATCTCCAACAAAACCACATTCAAATTGGTGCCAAACAGGTGCCAAACGACAAAGAAGCCAATTACCTAATCACCAGCAATCAAAACCACATTCCAATTGGTGCCAATCAGGTGTCAAACAACAATGAGGCCAATTACCTTATCATCATCACATTAAAACAGAGCCTGGTAATTGATTCCCAAGTTCAGCAAAACACCCGGTCTACACACATACATGTAGACTGCTGTTTAGGGGTTAATGTCACCCCAGACAGGCTGATGTTTGACCTCACAGCTAGTATGCCTTTTGACTTCTTCTACAAGTTATGGCTGTTTGATTTGCTCCAAGATTAGTCTGATGAGATGAAATTTATCTCAACAACATTCTCTAGAGACATAAGGCTGCAAGTAAAGAAGACATTGGGGCCAGGACTTTGCACCCCTGCAGAATCCTGAGTTGCTCTCATGCTGATTTCTTATGACTTCATGCCATTCAGCTTTGTTGTTGCCTGTTGAGCTTCTAGCCACAACACCATGAGGGACCATCAAAAGGCGAAATAGCATTCCAGGCCACATCAGAAACAGGTTGTTGACAAAAGCTGACAATGTTGCTTGTTATGCATTCATTGTTGAGCTTGTTGTCGACATGCACCAATAAACCAATTGAAAGTATTTCCCTTTGGTTTGTGATGATTTGGCCAAATTTAAATAGACAAGGAATGAGAAGTGTGACATCACATTGCATGTGTCTTCCTCCTTGAAATTTCCCTTTGGCCTCCAAAGCCATGTTTTGTTTTCATGTGAAAGCAACTTGTGAATCATCCAGCAATTTGAGAAAACATCTATCTGTGTGTTCACATATGCTTGTGTACTGGAAAAGAGCATGATTGCTTGAACCTCAAACTATTGAGGAGGGTTCTGGTGTTGTCAAAAAGTTGCAAGGTTTAAACTTCATCTACACATTATCTTGTGTCAATCCATTTTATGGTATCGTGCTTGGTGCACAACTTGTCTGCACCAAATCTGCAGAACTACTTGTTACATTCAGTGACATGGAATACAGAAAAAAATACTTTTCACATTTAGTTGTACTTGTTACCTTTGGACTTGCATTCTATATTTCATTCACCTTTTCTGGTAATGTTCTTTAAGCTCCCATTGCATAAAAAAGGCATTATTTTTTTTGTTTTCAGTGTCATGTGAACATTTCTTTGCAGATGGTGTGGATGTTTGGTATCAACACAAACATAAAATAACAGCTACTGAAATGAAGGAGCTTCTTGTGCTGGTCAGTGGAGAGAAATGCAACAAACTAAGACACAAAGAGTTCTTCAAAATTTCGATGTTACAATTGTTTTGAAGGTGAAAAGATGTCAATGTTTTGGCTTTTTTCTGCAGGAAAAGGGAAGGAATTCCTACAGAACATTCAAGTACAGAAAACTGTTTCCATATCAATACAAAAAGCCTGTCTATATAGATTCACTTGAAAATACAACGCTTGCTGGTGAACTTTTGCTCCTTGGTCAAATTTCTAGTTTGAGCTTGGAACAAACTGATACCAGAAAGACACTAGAACAGCAGATGGAAGGAGTAAATGACAACAAGGTATATTTCCTAAAGTTAGTTTTTTGAGTTTTATTTTTGTTGAGCTGTAAGTTGTTGTTCTGAAAGGTAGACTCAGTGGGAACAACAAAGAGGGGGAAATACCCAGCAAATTAGGGACACTCACTCAAGGTGAACTTGTGCTCTGTATGAACAAAATATGTGTTTGGTAGTGGGCTGTAATTGTTTTCTGAGTGTTTGATTTAATTCAAATCTTCTGGACTGCATGAACGTCAAAACATTATGCATGTCTCAGCAAAAGTTGCTTTGTACAAAGACAAGCTAACTTTCTAACAGTCAGCTGCAACCCATTGCCTCCAGAACAAAGCTGAAATAGTGCTCTCCTTTTTTGCAATGTTTCATTTTCCAAACATTTCCAATTATTTCCATTGGTGCAATGAAAACTGTCTCAAATTGTTGTCAGTTTTGGTTTGTTGTTCATAGGTCACCTTGACTGCTTGGGACCACTGCACTATAATCCCTCAATTTAAAGAGTCTCAGCAAATTATCTCACTTCCAATTTCTGATTGAAAGATGGAACGAAACCCAATGTGACCACAAACACTGCTCCCTGCAAATTTAAGTGTTGTACAGTGCCCTTTGTTTTTGTCCAGTATTTCAAAATCAGTTTTGCACATCATTTGGTCTATCTCTTGATAAAGGAAATAATAAGACAGGTCATGTGAGGACAGGAGAAAGTCAACTCACATTAGCAAAGATTAATTCCTACATAAATGTCAATGAGTTTTAACAAGCAAGAGAACCAAGACAACTGATTTTGTGTCTTTCTATGCTGAACAAATTGGATATTTCTTACCAAAAATGTTCACATATTGTCCAATTGTGCGGATTTAAACCAAAACTGGAGAAGAATGTGAAAAGGTGATGGTGAGACAACAAATCAAAGCAAGAAAGTTCCTTTATTCTCTTTGGAGTTCTAATTTGGTTGTCATTTATGTTCCCAGGTGTCATGGAGTGACCCTCAGTTGATCACATTGATACAAGAGAATTTTATTCATCATTACAATGGCCAACCATACAACCTGAGATACCCAAAAGCTGTGGATCAATCAGAAGGACAATCACAAGTTGTTGACAAATTGTTCAGAGGAATGGTACAGATAAGTCCATCATTATTTCCAGCTCACTTGGAATCCTTATTCTGAGAATGGTAGATACATTTTCTTTTTCATTTGGTTTTCAGAAGGGTGGCTTTTTTGCAGAATGTGGGGCTTTGGATGGTGAAATGGCATCAAACAGTATTTTCTTGGAACGTGCACGAAATTGGACTGGAGTCTTGGTGGAATCACAACCACTGAATTACTATTACCTGATGCAAAGAAATAGGAAGGCATCAATTGTTCCAGCCTGCTTGGGAACACAGCTAGAACCAACAAAAGTAAGTGTATTGTGTCAGATGTAGTCTGAAAATTTCTGATTGTTTATTGTATCAGACAAAACTTCATTACTGGAACAGGTAGGCTTCAGAGGCAAAGGAGCTTTTGGACACATAGAAATGAATCAAACAGGGGTGTTTTCAGTGCAGTGTTTCTCACTGGCATCAATTATGAAAGCACTGGATGCAACAACAATTGATTACTTATCCCTTGATGTTGAAGGATTTGAGTTGAAGATTTTGAAAACAATACCATATGATGTTCTGAACATAAAAGTTATATCAGTAGAATACCTGCACACACATGAAGGGAAGGCTGCTGTTGTGGACTTTCTGAATCTACAGGGATTCCAGTTACTGATGGAAATTCCCCAAAAAGATTATGTTTTTATAAACACAATATTCTTTGAAAGCAGCAAGTAAATTATCAAGGCTGCTTTTTGTGACAATGATAACTTCAGACATGTATCACCAGGTGTTGCAAATGCTATCAGAAAGAGAAACTGGATGTATTCACAGAATTGTTGTGGAACAAAAATATAAATATCTGATGAAATAGATGCCAAATATGCACAAATAATTTGTCACCAAATAGTGTGATTTCAACCTTCATTGAGTAGTGGACAATGGAACCCTTGTTTGGTGTGGCGCTGGTGTAATTTCATGGATGGTTGTTCATGGTCTCTGCAAGTGGTGCATACAGAACACATCAGTTCTGATGAGTCATCACTCAGGGAACAACAAATAAACTTGCAAATATGTTTGTCCAGAAGGGTAAAAAGTGCATATCCTCATCATTTGCCATGGCTCTCTGTTCAGTGATGTCTCCCTTGATGTAGTTTGTCATTTGCAAAGAATTAGATGAATGGAGTTTATTGTTGTTTGTCAAATTGGTTTGGCCAATCATCTGCTTCATTCGTCTTGTATTGCTGCTTGTCTCATGCAAGGTTTGTATGGTATCAAGTAATGTTTCTGGATCAGATTTTATTGGAATATCACAGCAGATGTGTGTGCCATCACAAAAACAATGAAAAATTTGGGACAAACCTCATAGTTTCCACTTGGTGCCAATTAGTTACCTGACAAACATCCATGCAACCAAGTGATGTTCTTTGCCTTTGCCTGAAAGAATAAATATTTTGAATATCCTTATTTGTGAGAGACTGGTGAATGGTGATGTTGTCCTTATTGGGCATTATGGAAGGAAAGGGGTTGTTGCTGTTCACTGTCAGTTCCCTGCATTTATGTCATTACTGTTGTGGTGACCAAACCTCTGCTTCAATTGCCTCTGTATCATAAGGATCCTCCACCTCCTCAGTGCACTCAAAAGTTATTCTTGGTGTCCGTGCCATTGGAATCATCAGAGCCAATGTCTGATAGTTGCCATATATGGTTGTCAGTGTGCAATGATCCAGGTCATCACCTGAAGGGTTTGCTTATGCTTGTCCAGAATAACATCACTCTCATAGTCTGAGATGCCTTCCAAGCCATGAATTGTGTCATCCGAAGATCCAAATGGACTGTGTGGGGTCTTGAAGAAGCTGATGGATTTGTGGGTGTACCGTGTCTTTTCAGCTCAGAAGGGCAGGCTGTGGGTTTGGGAGTACCACTCACAGCATGTGAATTATTGTGGGCATGTGTTGTATTTTGTTTATATTGTTTTGGAATGTCAGAGTGTGATGAGGAAAGGCAGAAACTTTGAGATCTTGTGAATGGTTGCATGATGCCTCACCCATGTCACCATTGGCATTGGGAAGCTTCTGTTTGTGACTCTGCATGAGCATTGTTGAAGCACTTTCTAAGACCTTGTCCACAAAATGACATGACCTGTCCCACTCAGTGGCTCCATTGTCATCTGATTCAAGTCTATTTGGTCACTGTCAACTCCTCTGAAATCACTTCACAGGAGAGCCGCTGAACCACTCAAACACAAACATCCCAGTGGGTTGAGACGCTGTTCATGCCTGGCCTCCAACAATTTGAGTTCTTGGGTGTTATCTGCCAAGTTTGGAGTTTTCTCTCTTCCCAGGCCAGAACCTTGCACTCTTTCAAATTCTTCAAATACAGAGACATATTTCTCAATATCTTGCAAGGAGTGGAGTCATACATGCATTGTGTGTGACCCTTCTGGTTGAAACCATTTGGGGTGTGGTTCAATCTTTGAATGATTGTGTTTTGGCAATTCTTTTTTGGAACAGTTCAACAGCCACATCGCTGCTCACTGTCTTTAAACTGTTGAACAAGGTCTGTCCAGAGAAGATGACAGACTCGATCCATTCTGCCATCAGAGTTCTGCGTCAGTTGTAATAAGTTGAAACGTAGTAGTGTGTTTCTAGTTGTCACCAAAATTTTTGTTTTTCAGAAACTCTCTCTCGTCTTGTTGTGTTTTACTCATTGCATCACAACTCATCCAGGGTCGTAGCTGAGTGATGCTTTGCATGATGCACCAGGGTCCTATGCTGTGATTAGTTGACTGTTGTCACATGATAATTTTTAGGTGATTTGAGATGGGCTGCACAATTTGAGCCAAATCGGTGCCAGCCAAATCGAAGCACCTATAGGCAGCCTCTTCCAAAAGTATGTCAGCAGCAGTTTCATGGTCAAGATGAGAATTGATTTAGGACCTTTTGAGCTCTTTTGGTTCATTTTGGGTTGGGGATAATGCGCGAGGAAGGAATTTGTCAAATTTGAATTTTTAGGTTTCTGAGGTCAAAAAGGTCAAATTTGGAAGTGTAGGAAAA